>Ga0181531_10000938_pt1 | contig 18948 bp, 13 predicted proteins | sample PEATcosm2014_Bin_38_FD_119743 | JGI IMG/M metagenome (GOLD analysis project Ga0181531, IMG submission 119743) | Peatland microbial communities from MTU Mesocosm Facility, Houghton, MI, USA - PEATcosm2014_Bin11_10_metaG | ecosystem: Environmental > Terrestrial > Soil > Wetlands > Peat | place... | reverse complement strand
TGTTTCGCGCGCTATCGCCGGAGAAAAGCTCGTCAGCACGTAGAATAACGCCGCCAACTTCACCGCTTTATGCGCTGAAATTCCTCGCCACACACAAAATTTACTTACAGCGGCCGATGAGGTCGTCAAGGCCGCGCCCCCAAACACAAATTATTCTTCTCCCGCCGGGTTCGGTATGAATCCGGCTGTGCATTGGCCCCAGTCCAACCGCTGGGACCCTTCCGTGCTGGTGTCAGATTCGCTAGTGGACGACCGGGGTTGCCTCAACCACCGGGCGAAACGCCAAGCCCTCTTCTCCGACGTAAATCTGCAGCGTCGCGGGCCTTTGAATGCCCCCCTGAATCAAGGCTTCGGAGAGTGGGTCTTCCACATACTTCTGCAGCGCTCTGCGCAACGGACGCGCCCCATAATTGCGGTCCGCACATGTCTTCTCGAGGATCCACTGCCGCGCTTCCGGCGAAACCACCACTTGCACCTGGCGGTGAATCAACGTGTCGTTCATCTGTCCCACCAGCAGGTCGATGATGCGCAGCAGGTCTTCGTCTGCCAGGGGATTGAAGATGATAACCTCATCCAGCCGATTTAGGAACTCCGGATTAAAGGCTCGCTTGACCTCGTTCATCACCAGGTCTTCCACGGACTTGGTGCCCGCTTCCTCGCCCGCGGACTGGAAGCCCAGCGACGTGCGCTTCTGCAGGTGCCGCGCGCCCAGGTTGGAGGTCATGATGATGATCGTGTTGCGGAAATCGACGGTATTGCCCAAACCGTCGGTCAGTTGGCCATCCTCAAATACTTGCAACAGAATGTTGAAAACGTCCGGATGCGCCTTTTCGATTTCGTCCAGCAGGATCACGGAATACGGCGTGCGCCGCACGCGTTCCGTTAACTGCCCGCCCTCTTCGTAGCCCACATAGCCTGGAGGCGCGCCGATGAGCTTCGAGACCGAATGCTTTTCCATGAATTCAGACATGTCGAAGCGAATCAGCGATTTTTCCGAGCCGAAGAGAAATTCCGCGAGCCGCCGCGCCACTTCCGTTTTGCCGACGCCAGTAGGCCCAAGGAAGAAGAAGCAACCCACTGGGCGCGCGGGCGACTTCAAGCCTGCGCGACTGCGGCGAATCGCGCGAGCCAGCGCGGTGATGGCTTTGTCCTGGCTGATGACCCGCTTGTGCAGCTCCGGCTCAATGCGCAGCAGTTTCTGCTGCTCATCTTCTTTAATCGAGCTGACCTGAATGCCCGTCCAGCGCGACACCACGTCTTCAATGTCTTCCCGCGTCACAATGCCCGTGGACGCGTCGTCCAGCTTGTAGCGGTCGCGCAAACCGCGCAGATTTTCTTTCTCTTTGCGCTCTTCTTCCGAGTAAAACCGCGCCTTGTCAAATTCGTGGTTGGCGATCGCCGTTTCCATGCGGTGCGTGATGAACTTCACGCGCTTTTGCACTTCGCCTACTTCTTCCGGCACCGTGGCTTGGCGCAATTTCACGCGCGCGCCAGCTTCGTCGATCAAGTCGATGGCTTTGTCCGGCAGGAAGCGGTCCGGAATGTAGCGGCTCGAGAGATACACGGAATATTTCAACGCTTCATCCGTATAGCTTACAGCGTGAAACTTTTCGTAGCGCTCCCGCACGCCCTGGATCACCTGCACGGCTTCTTCTTCGTTCGGCGCCGGCACCTTCACGGACTGGAAGCGCCGCTCGAGCGAACGATCCTTTTCCACAGACTTGCGATACTCGCCCGGCGTGGTCGCGCCGATGCACTGAATCTCTCCTCGCGAAAGCGCCGGCTTTAGAATGTTGGCCGCGTCCAGCGAACCTTCCGCCGAACCCGCGCCCACCAGCGTATGCAGCTCATCGATAAAGACGATGGAGTTTTGATTCTCCATCAACTCTTTCATGATGGTCTTGAGCCGCTCTTCAAATTGCCCGCGGTACTTCGTGCCCGCCACGATCAGCGAAAGGTCCAGCGACAAGATGCGCTTGTCCGCCAAAAACGGCGGCACGTCGCCGTCCGAAATGCGCTGCGCCAGGCCTTCCACAATGGCCGTTTTGCCCACGCCCGGCTCACCGATCAACACCGGGTTGTTCTTCGTGCGGCGGCACAAAATCTGAATCACGCGTTCCACTTCTCCGTCACGTCCCACCAGAGGGTCAAGCGAACCGTCCGAAGCCGCCTGCGTCAAGTCCCGGCTGAACTCCGCCAGCAGCGAAGTTTCCTTCGGACGTGCCGCCGTGGTCTTCTCGCCGGACGTGCGCCCCAGCTCTTCGCGCAACGTCGTCAGCCGCAGACCGCGCTCCACCAGAATCTCCGCGCCAAAACATTTTTCTTCGCGCAAAATTCCCAGCAGCAGATGCTCCGTGCCCACGTGCTTGTGGCCCAGGCGCTCCGCCTCTTCCGCCGCCATGTTCAGGATGCGCTTGCACTCCTGGCTCAGCGGCACCTCTACAGACGTGGAGATGCGCTCGCGTATGGTGATGCGCGCTTCGATCTCTTTGCGGATGGATTCGATCGAGCCTTGCTGCCGCAGAAAGCGGTTGGCCAGGGCCTTATCCTCGCGCATCAAGCCGAGCAACAGATGCTCCGTCTCGATGTACGGGCTGCCGTACTGGCTCGCTTCGTAGCGGGCAAAGAATATGACGCGTCGCGCTTTTTCTGTATACCGTTCGAACACGATTAGCTCGCTTCTCCCCCGAGGGTTCCCATCGCCAAGGCTTGCGCCTCGCGAGTACGCAGAACGCCGCGCTCCAATCCTACGATACGGTCGCATCGTGCGGCGAGCGCCAGATTGTGCGTCGCAATCAGCGACGTCAACCGATGCGCGCGATGCAGCCGTTCAAGTAACTCGAACACAGCCCAAGCATTCTGCTCGTCCAAATCTCCGGTAGGTTCATCTGCCAGCAACACGCGAGGCCCGGTGACGAGCGCCCTGGCGATCGCCGCGCGTTGCTGTTCCCCTCCGGAAAGCTCGCCTGCGCGGTGGTCGGCTCGATCCGAGAGGCCGACTTCCGCGAGCCACCTCCGCGCCGTTTCCAGCGCTGAAGCGGAATCCCCGCCACGCAAAAGCAATGGCATGGCCACGTTTTCTGTTGCCGTAAAATCCGGCAACAACTGGTGACGCTGCCACAAAAAACCAACGGCGCAATTGCGGAAATCCGCCAGCGCCGCTTCGTTCCTGGTCTCAAGTGCTTTCGTGTCGAAGTATATAGCACCGCTCGTCGGCGTGTCTAGCGCGGCCAGCAGATGCAACAAAGTACTTTTGCCCGCGCCGGACGGCGCTACGATGGCCACCATCTCTGATTTGCGCAAAGCGATGTTCGCGTCGTCCAAAACCGTTAGAGCGCGCGCTCCCGTGCCGTAAACCTTGCGCAAATTTCGCCCTTCGAGCACGGCGGCTCCGCTCTCCACACGCGCTACCTCTGCGTTCGCTGGCTGCGCATTGGTCGCCGCTGCCTGCTCTGCCGGGTTGTTGCCGTTGGGTGTCATGGGCTCGCTGCGCTTTGCCTTTTTTCTGCCGAAAAACCACTCCTGCCCCGCTACCTCTTATATAAACACTTGGATGCAGTTTCGCGTTGCAATGTCGTTAACCGCCTTGGTTCTGTCCTGGAGTGCCAAAGTGTTTCCCTTTTGTGCCGGGTATTGCAGGGTGCCCAAATCCTGTCGTCCCTGGCTCTCTGGTACCGAATCGGTATTTCGACAAATCCCTATTCTTTCTATGACTTACGCCCGCCCCAGCAAACTTCGCTTTCGCCTAAACTCCGGCCCGCTTCGCGCCTCTCATCCTCTACTATTTGGTAGCAAATAGCGCGCCAAATCGCGCCCCGAATCAGCGCTTAGAGGACCCGCCGCAGCTTTGCATCAAAACCCTCATCATTCGTAGCGCAAAATCTCCACTGGCAACAGCCGTGACGCCGCCCGCGCCGGTAAAATCGTCGCCAGCGTCGCGATGCCCATGGCCACCGCCGCGATCCACACACCATCCATCACGCTCGGATGGAACGGCACATATGGAACGGCATACACCTGCGGATCGAGCGGAATCAATCGGTACGCTCCCGCAATCCCGGAAAATAAATACCCTACCGCGAGCCCAATCAGCGTGCCCGTCGCGCCAATGGAAATGCCCTGCCACAGAAAAATCGTGCGAATCTGCGCGCGCCGCGCGCCCATGGACATCAGCACGGCCACGTCGCGCGCCTTGTCCGTGACGGTCATGGACAGCACCACCAGAATATTCAGCCCCGCCACGAACGTAATCAACCCGATGAATACCGCGGTCACCAGTTTTTCGAGCCGCAAGGCGCGGAATAGCGCCCGGTTCTGGTCCATCCAGGTGCTCGCCGCGAAACCCGGCCCCGCGGCCTGCTCCGCCGCCCGCGCAATCTCTTCCGCGCGCTCCGGCTGCTGCAGCCGGAACTCCAGCACGTTCACAATATCTCCCGCGCCCGACAGCGTTTGCGCCGCGGCTAACGTTAGAAAGCACCAGTTCTCGTCGTAATCGTAAAATCCCGAATCGAACACTCCGGCGATGCGGAATCGCCGCGTTCGCGGCATCAGCCCGAAGGGCGTGAGCCGCCCTTGCGGGCTGATCAACGTCACATAGTCGCCGGGCGCCAGTTTCCACTCGCTGGCGAGTTGATGCCCGACCACTAGCGCGTCAATGCCGTCCCCATCCGGCGAAAAATCGAGCTTCCCGGCCACGATGTGCTGCAGCGCTTCATCGGTGCGTTCTTCGCGCTGCGGATCGATCCCCTTGGTCACCACGCCCCGCGCGTCTCCGGCAAACGACATCAGCACCGGCTGATACACGGCTGGCGTCACGGACTTCACTCCCGGCAGCGCGGCCAACTTCGCCGCCAGCGCTTCGTAGTCGTGAATTCCGCCGGAACCGGGCCGCGTCAATGAAATGTGCGCGGTCACCCCGAGCAACCGGTCCTGCAGCGTCTCGCGAAATCCCGTGTTCATGGAGAGCGCGATCACCAGCGTCGCCACGCCCGCCGCTACACCCACCACGGAAAACAGCGTCACCAGCCGCAGCACCGCCGGCCGGTACGGCGACCGCAAATACCTCCGCGCCACAAACCATTCAAATCGCATCAACTCTAATATATAGGGTTTGGACTTTGTAGCGGCCGCCTTCTGTTTACCCTGACGCAGGAAGGGCGGCGGGCGCCTTTTCGGTGAGGCAGGCGAATTGGTTAAGGTACGGACCGGGGCCTAAGCCGAATTGACGGTTTGCTTCCGGGCCCGCAGATGCGGCAGCCAGCGCCGCACATTCCGGCAATACTCCTCATAATCCGCGCCGAATTTCTTGCGCAGCGCCGGCTCTTCGTAAAAGCGCACAAACAGCACCACGAACGCCACCGCAACCAGTGCCACAATCAGAGCCGCGCGGTTCACGCGCCCAAAAATTACCCACAACCCGATCCACCCCACAAAAAATCCGACGTACATCGGGTTGCGCACGTAACGATAAAAGCCCACCACCACCAGCCGCTGCGGCGGCGCAATCGGCACCGGCGTCCCCCGCCCGGTCCATCCAAAATCCCAGATACATCGCAGCGCCACCGCAAATCCCAGCGCCGAAGGCACCGCGGCAATCCACCGCCAGGGCATGGCGCCCGACGTATCTACTTCAAAGCCCAGCCATGCCGGCAGCAGCCAAAACCACAACGCCAGAAACCCCGCCCCCGCAGCCAGCGACGCAATCGTCGTCAATAATCGTTTGCCGAGCCCAGTTCCAGTTTCTCCGTTGACCATAAAGCACCTCCAGCAACATGAAGGTGGCACCCAGTTAAGTTGCTCCAATCTGAAGGAGATCACTCCTCCAGTGAGATCGCCCGCTTTATTTTGGGTGGCTGCACCGATGATTCGGTGCTGGATTCACCACCGCTCATCTCATCGCTGTCCCGAATCGGTCGCAGTTGTGGGAAAAGGATCACATCGCGGATGGATTGCGAATCGGTGAGCAGCATCGTGAGGCGATCAATTCCCACGCCTTCGCCGGCCGTTGGCGGCATCCCATGTGCCAGCGCGCGAATGTACTCCACATCGAGCTGCTTCGGCACCTCATCCCCGCCCTGCGCAATCTGCGCCAGAAAGCGTCGCTCCTGTTCCGCCGGATCGTTCAACTCAGAAAATCCGTTGGCCACTTCCATGCCCGCAATATAAATCTCAAAGCGCTCTGTCAGCGTTGGATCGTCCGGCTTCTGCTTGGAGAGCGGCGAAATCTCCGTGGGAAAATCGTAAAGGATCGTCGGCTGGATCAAATGCGTTTCGGCAAACGTTTCAAACAGTAACCCGATCCATTGCCCGTCGCCGAGCGAGCCCTTGGCCGCCGCATACGGCGCGCCCGCAGGCTTGGCCCAGGCGTTATAGCGCGCACCGATTCTCGCGGGCCCGCCAGCCGCTCCCAACTCTTCAAGCGAAGGCACGGCACCGGCCGCAACCGGCCAATACTTAACAACGGCCTCGCGCATCGACAGCCGTTCCATGTTCCCGAAATCCAATTCGTGCTCGCCGTATTTCACCACCGTCGAGCCAGTCACATTCTTCGCCAGCTCCGCGAACAGCACCTCATTCAAATCCATCAAATCGCGGTAGTTGCTGTACGCCTCATAAAACTCCAGCATGGTGAATTCCGGATTGTGCCGCGTGGAAATTCCTTCATTGCGAAAGTTCCGGTTAATCTCATACACGCGGTCCAGTCCACCCACCGTCAGCCGCTTCAAATACAGCTCCGGCGCAATCCGCATATATAAATCGATGTCCAGTGTATTGTGATGCGTCACGAAGGGCCGCGCCGCCGCCCCGCCCGCCAGCGGATGCATCATCGGAGTTTCTACTTCAATATATCCGCGCGCATCGAAAAATCGCCGCAGCTCCTGGGTGATGCGCGCCCGCGTAACGAAAATCTCGCGCGATTTTTCGTTGGCGAGCAAATCCAGATAACGTTGCCGGTAACGAATCTCCACGTCCGCCAGCCCATGCCATTTTTCCGGCAGCGGTAGCAACGCTTTATTCAGAAAGGTAATCTCTTCGACCCACACAGAGAGTTCCCCGGTCTTCGTCCGAAACAAATGCCCGGCCACGCCAATCGAGTCGCCCAAATCCAGCAAATGAAATAAAGCAAAGCCGGCTTCGCCGACCACATCTTTGCGGACCAGCACCTGCAGCCGTTTGCCGCCATTCTGCAGGTGCGCAAATCCCAGCTTGCCCATCAGCCGCAGCGATACGATGCGTCCGGCCACCCGGACTTGCACCTTCTTGGCTTCCAGCTCTTCCGCCGTCGCGGATCCGTAGCCAGCCAAAACGTCCGTAGCCGTATGCGTCCAGCGAAATTCGTGCGGATAGGCGGCGTGCCCCAACGCCTGGATCTGCTCCAGCTTCTTCAGGCGCTGCTCAAACTGGTCCCGCGGCTCGAATTGCAAGTAGAAATCCTTTCGCAGAGGTAGCAGGCGAGTATAGCCACCCGCGCGGCACGCGGGCAAGAACCACCAACGGGTCACCGGGTCGTTCTCGGCACGCGCGGCGCGCCGTGTCGCACCGCGAAACCCGGCTTTGAACTAACACGCCTGTTATATCATCGTAAACCTTTACTAATAATAATTGTCTTGCTTTCTCGATTTTGGGATTATGCTGTATTAGGAACGTGTCCGGCACAGCATCACGCGCCGCGCACCCCGCAATTGTGGACCAAGGAGGGTGCCCCCCATGTTCGACCCCTTGTCCCCTCGAGAACCCGCTCTCTCGTCCGTCCTGGCCGGTGCCAATGTCGTTCATTTTTACGATCCCGCGGACTTCCCCGCCGCACGCATCGCCGAGTTTTTCTGCGCCGGCCTCGCCGCCGGCGATAGCGAATTGCTTATCGCCACCCCCGCGCACACCGCGCTGATCCTCGCAGGCATGGATGCTCTCGGCGCCAATACCGCTTCCCTGCTGGATGCCGGTCTCCTGGTGTGCCTCGATGCTGCTTCCACCTTGGCCGCCTTTCCCACCCAAGGTTCGTTCAGCAAAGCGGCCGCCGATGCCATTCTAGGCTCCCGCCTCATCCGCGCCTCCGCGCGTGCCGCCAGTCGCAAGTCCCGCGTCTTCGGCGAGCTGGCGGATCTGCTGGCCGCCGCCGGAGAACATTCCCGCTGTCTCGACCTCGAGCGCCATTGGAATCGGCTGTTGCAGGGAAATACCTTCCGCCTGCACTGTGCGTACTCGACGGCCAACTTCAAGGATATTTCCTGCGCCCGCGCCGTTTGCGAGGTTTGCGATCTGCACGACGAAATCGCCCCGTTTCGCGACGCTCGGGCACCCACAGACTGGCTTTCGCTACTCCTGCAAGGCGCGCGCGCCTTGAAAATCGAAGTGCGCCGCAGCCGCGCCAGCGAAAATACCTTGCGCTCCTGGGAGTCGAATTACGGACCGCTCTTCGAGGCTCGCTTGGCGCGTTGGCGTGACGAACTTCAGCAACATCTCCTGGCCGGCGATCCCTACGAACAGTTCGACTCCTATCCACTCCTCGACACCCATGTCGAAGAGGTTCTTTTCGATATTCTGGTGGCCTCGCAAGCAGCAGGTAGTGCCAGACAGTTGGCGGCGGAGGGCACCGCCGAATGGTACAAGCGCACCGGCGAGATCCTGGCCTACGGCAGACTCACCCACCTTTTTTGCAGGTTGCAATGCCAGGTAGCTGCCTCCAGCGACCAGTCGGACGGTGATGACGCAAACGACGAGCCTCGCCGCGGCAGAGTACACAGCAACATTCACTAGAAATACGGGCGTTAGAATTCAGGCACTAAGATCCGGGCACGCGAATTGGGCAGCACAACTTCGTGCGGGGGAGCTGCTTGTGGGGCACGCGGGCGCACCGCCTGCGGACCGTTCTGGAAAGCACTGGAACAAACTGGTGCCGACGGGGGGAATCGAACCCACGGCCTAGGGATTATGAGACCCTCGCTCTACCACTGAGCTACGCCGGCATGAACCGATTACTTTATGCTACGGACTCGCTCCCAGAAGTGTCAAGGCCGCTGCGCCACTGTTCTGCGCCTTGCCACCACCGCGTTTACATCCACGCAGTCCACCACTTAACGCCAGTGTGGCCACTTGGGCGCTTGGCGCGATGTTTAACTTGCCGTTAACAATCTGTAAGGATTCTTGCGCTACCTTTTATCTTGAGCGGAAGTGTGTCCTTCGCGCTCCGCTCCCTTTCGGGCTGTTGCCGTCCGTAGGTAAGGGGGATTGATGACGACTTCGCCTTCCGTATTGAGCGATGTGGTGATGTACGACACGCTGGTGAACTACCTGGTTTCCATGGCGCGCACCGTCGAAGGAGCCATGAACCGGGCGCTCGACGCCATCGTCGGCTTCGATAATCCGCGTACCAACGTCCTGCCCAGCGAAGTATTTCTCCTCGAGCCACGCATCAACGAGATGGAAATCGTGATCGATGAGCACGCCATCCGGCTGCTGCGCAGCGGGAACTTTTCCGACGATGAGTTGCGCTTGATCGTCGCGGCGCTAAAGATCACCAACGATCTCGAGCGCATTGGAGACATTGCGGTGAATCTGGCGCAGCGCGTGATTTCGCTGCGCGAAATGCCTGGCGCGCAAATCCCCGAGGAACTGGCGCCCATGGCTGCGGCGGTGCGCGCGATGGTCAGCAAGAGCCTGGGCGCGCTCATCTTCCGCAACGTGGACATGGCCACGCACGTCCTGGAGAGCGACGATCTGGTGGATCGCTACCGCGACCGCATCTTCGAACAGTTGCTGGAGCGCATGACGCACGATACGCAGGTGGTGAGTCCCGGATTGCAGTTTATTCTGGCGACGCGGCACCTCGAGCGCATCGCGGATCACGCCACCAACATTGCCGAAGACATTATCTACTGGGTGCGCGGCCTGGACGTGCGGCATGGACGCTTGCTGCTAAATCCGCAAATGCCTGCGCCAGACACGCTGTCGCGTGTGTCCGATGCGACGGCGGAAGCTGCGGCTAGTTCCGCGGCTGGCAATTCAGCGACTAGTACTGCAGACGGGCAAGCGGGCGTCACGAATAATTCACATGGCCTTTATTCGCGGGTGACGCCAGCCTGAGAAGCTGCCCGCGTTCGATCTTCAGTCATTGTCCTACCTGGGGATCGGAGCACCCCTGGCTCCGGTCCCCATCTCCCCCCTTTTGCATGCTTGATTGCTTTGCGAGCGTGGTCCGGTTTTGCCAGGCCATTATTACAACTGTGGCGCAACTCTCAACCGAGCACGCCGGAAATGCTTAGGCTACTTAAGATCTAATGCATTCCCACTATTGCCGTTCTTGCGCCGCGGCAGGAAAATCCCGAAACAATTTTCGCCCCGAGCCACACCCCAAAAATAGGTGCTAATGGCGATCCGAAAGGCGATGCCGTGCCTTTGTGATATTCGGGCGTTGCTGTGTTGTTCGATGCCGATGTACCGGTAGCAAAGGGCGCGGTCACGTCTTTCAAAGCTGCACAAATCTATGAATGCGAGCATTCCATTGAAAAAACTCCTGACGGTCCTGATCTTCGTTTTTGGTTTTTGCACACCGGCGTTGGCGCAGTCGGACCCGCAGCCCATCGAGCTTGGCAACGTAACGTTCTCCGGCAATATCCGCGAGCGCTACGAAGCCTGGGACTGGTTTACGCCGGCTGCAGGCCAAAACCTCTATGGCTTTTCCGGCACGCAAATCCAGTTTGGATTTTCCCAGACGCGCCAGAACTTCGATTGGAACATTGAGTTTGAGGTTCCGATCTTGCTGGGTTTGCCGGACGGAGCCGTAAAGGGGGCGCCGCAGGGGCAGTTAGGCCTCGGGGCTTCCTACTATGCCGCCAACGACAAGCGGCAGAACACCGCGTTCATTTTCCCCAAGCAGGTTTTTATTCGCCCCAAATGGGGGCACAACAGTCTCCAAATCGGACGGTTCGAATTTACCGACGGCAGCGAAGTTAAGCCCAAGGACGCAACGCTGGCGTCCCTAAAGGCAGAGCGCATCGGGCAGCGCTTGATTGGCAATTTCGGATATTCCGACGTCATGCGCAGCCTCGACGGCTTGCACTATGCCTACTCCAACGGACCGTGGAATTTCACCGCCGTCAGCGCAATCCCGGATCGTGGCGTATTCCAAGTGGACGGCTGGGGATGGGTGAAAACTCCGGTCAGCTACGTTGCGGTGACCCGTGAGGGCGATTACGGCAACACGCAACTGGAGTGGCGCGTCTTTGGCATCTTCTATAGTGATGAGCGGGGCGTCGTGAAGGTGGATAACCGCTCGGCTGCCGCCAAGGCCGCAGATTTGGGTGCCATCGAGATCGGCACGTACGGCGGCCATTTCATCATGGCGTCCTCGACCGGCGTCGGAACGTTCGATCTCTTGGGCTGGGGCGCGTTGCAAAGCGGAAAGTGGGGCGTGCTGACGCAACGCTCGGGCGCTGGCGCGATGGAAGGTGGCTACCAACCACACTTTGCGAGGCCGGTTCGCCCGTGGTTCCGCGCGGGTTACTTTTACTCGAGCGGTGACGGAAATCCCAACGACGGCACGCACGGAACATTTTTCGCCGTTCTACCGACCCCGCGTGTGTATGCCCGCTTTCCGTTTTTCAACTCCATGAATAACAGGGATGTTTTTGGCGAGGTGGTGTTGCGCCCGGCGAAGAGCCTGACGATACGTAGCGATGTTCACGGCTTGTGGCTATCCAGCAGCACAGACCTCTGGTATTCCGGCGGCGGCGCGTTTCAGCCGTGGACGTTCGGCTTTCAGGGACGCCCGGCTGGCGGCGATACCAAACTTGCGAATCTCTACGACATCAGTGGCGATTGCAAGTTTGGTCATGGACTTTCACTTGCTCTGTACTTTGGGTGGGCGCAGGGCGGACAAGTGATCAAGAATATTTATCCCACCGATAGCAACGGAGCGCTGGGGTATAGCGAATTGAACTATCGTTTTTAACCCGGCTGCATTTCTGAAGAGGCGTTTTTGAAAGGTGCTAGGCGGCACGGGGTTCCACTCGGGTACCAAGCGAGATGTAAGGCAAGGCTGCTCGGTCGAACAACCGCATCGCCGCGCATGCGGGTTGACTCAATTACCTTTGCGTTATACCATCTGCCCACTGAAGGACTCCCATCGCCGGTCGAGATCGACAGGCGTTTTTTAGTAGCATGCGAAATCACCTAGACGCCTCGACTGCTGCGAGTTTTTTGCGCGTGAGACCCTGAGCCAATTTCGTAAACTCCTAAAAGCATTGCGTTTAAAGGTAGATTTGCCAGCTCTGTTACAGGATATTCACATTTGATTCATGTAACCGTAAGACTGGCCATTTACCTTCCATGCGGGGTGGTACGCAACAATTTTGTTCGGCACGAAACCTTCTACACAAGAGAGAGGCAATGAATAAATTAGCTGCACTTACACTATCGCTGTTCCTGGTTTGCGGAACCGCGCTGGCCGATACACCGAAAGACTCCGATGCACCCGCTCCTAAACCCAAACCAGACGCCACGGCTAAGCCTACCGCGGAGAAGTCCAGCGCGGAAATTGCCGCCGAGGTGGAAGTGTTGCGGCAGGCGCTGCAATCGCAACAAGAAGAATTGAATCTGCTGAAGGAAGAGCTGGCCAAACGAGACCGCCAGATTGACGCGGCCCGCGAAGAAGCGGCCGTCGCCAATTCGCGCGCTGCGGAAGCCAGTTCCAAAGCTAGCGAAGCGGTGGCAACGTCCACCGCCGCCAAGAGCGACACCGTGGCGTTGAACTCCTCGGTGGCTGCGATTAAAACCAGCAACGATGCGCTGGCGGTTTCCGTGGCCAACGCCACGGGAAACTCCGGTGAATCGCAGTTGCAGAACTCCGACGATGGCCCGGCCTCGATTCGCTATAAGGGCATCACGCTGACGCCTGGTGGTTACCTCGCGGGTGAAACGGTGTTTCGCAATCACGCCACCGGCGGAGACATCGCCACGCCGTTCACGGGCATTCCATACAATGCCGCGGACTTGGCGCATACCACGGAAAATGCCTTCTCCGGACGCCAGAGCCGTATCAGCCTGTTGGTACAAGGCAAGGTGGCCTCCGCCACGATCGGCGGCTATTACGAAGCGGACTTCCTCGGCGCGGGCACCACTTCCAACAACCGCCAGACCAACAGCTATGTGATGCGTCAACGCCAGGCATTTGCGCAGGCCGCGTTTGACAACGGCTGGATCATCACCGCCGGTCAGATGTGGAGCTTGGCCACGGAATACAAGAAAGGCCTTTTCAACCGCCAGGAAAACACCCCCCTGCAAATTGACCCGAACTACGTCGCAGGCTTCACCTGGGCGCGCCAGTACGGCTTTCGCGTGGTGAAGGATTTCGGCGGCAAGTTTGCCCTCGGCGTCTCCGTTGAAGGCCCGCAGGCCACCATCGGGGGCCGCGGCTTCTCCTCGGTTACCACGATCAACGATGCCTCGGCGCCCGCAGTGATTCAGACTACCGGTGCCACCTCGGCGATCACTGGCAACTTCTTCCTGAACGGTCCGGGTGCGGGCGGCGGTCTGTATAACGGTTACGACTCCACAGGCTACACCGTCAACAAAGCGCCGGACTTCATTTTCAAGGCCGCGGCCGATCCGGGCTTCGGACACTATGAACTCTTCGGCATCGTGAGCGAATTCCGCAACCGCATCTATCCTTGCGGCGCTGTCGGCACTAACGCACATGACACGGCCTTTGTCGTCGGCGTGACGACCGAACTCGACGCGACTTGCACAGTGGGTGGTGTTGTTTCCACCACGGTTAGCAACGCAGGCGCGTTCAACGATTCGCGCACAGGCGGCGGCTTCGGCGCCAGCGGTTCGTGGTCGCTCCTCAACAAGAAAGTGGATGTGGGTCTGAAGGCTGTTGCAGGCGACGGCATCGGGCGCTACGGCGCGGCGCAAATCGCCGATGTCACGGCGCGTCCGGATGGCTCGCTAGCTTTGATCCGCGACGCCATGGGGTTGGTCAAGCTCGAACTGCACCCCACGCCGAAGTTTGACATCTACGCTTACTGGGGCCTCGAGTACGGCTGGCGCGCAGGCTATACCGGCTACGACACCATCAGCATCCTGAAGACCGCGGCGATTCCCGCCACGGCTACTTCCACCGCCATTCCAGCCACCACCACCACCACCGTCAAGCTCAATCAGATCGGTGGATACGGCAACGTCGCGGCCAACAACTCTGGGTGCGCCACCGAAGGTGTTCCTCTGAACCAGTTCAACCCTTCGAGCGGTTCGGCCTGCGCGGGTGACATCCGGATCATTCAGGAAGCCACGGTCGGATTCTGGCACCGCTTCTACCAGGGTCCGCACGGCCGCCTGCAGTGGGGCCTTCAGTACTCCTACTTGAACAAGACGGCGTGGTCCGGCAGTGCCGACGCGTCGGTGCCCATTTCGCCCAAGGCCAACGACAACATGGTCTGGACCTCGTTCCGCTACTACCTCCCCTAAACCGGGAATTTAGCGCTCCACATTCTGTGGAGGGAAAAAGGGGCCGCTCGTTACCGAGCGGCCCCTTTCGTTTTTGTGCGCCTTCACAAAGTCGCCCTCGCCACCCGCCCGGCGAACGCCATTAGAACGTGAAACGACCACCAACAACGGGAGCAATGTTGCTGTCGTACTTATAGGGCACGCCGGGGCCATGAGGAATGGCGATGGCCACACCGCCGCTCACGTCGGAACCCGCAACTCCGGCAAAACCGTCGAAGCGCTTGGTAAAGTGATGATCCACATAGAACGATCCCTCGTTGAGGGTGCCCGCGCAGGAAGCCCGGAAGCCGGCGGTGGGCGAGCAGGTCGGCGGACGACGGAAGTCGTTCTGCCGCTGTTGATACCAGGAGAACGTAAAGTCGGTTTTGCTGCGGTAGGTGTACTTAACGCCGGCCCACCAGATGTTCAGTAACCTTTCCGAGTCAAGATTGTTGTCTTCGACCCCGCTCAAGTTATAGCCGCCCTGGTCCGAAGCGCCGACGCCCAACGGGTTCTTTGGATTGTTCAACCAAATGTATTCGTAGCCAGCAAAAAACTTGAACGGGTCCCACACATACCTGGCAGCGGCCATAATCGCGTTGTTGTCGGTTACGATGCCGTATAACGTGTTGTTTGGGTCGACTAGATTGGGCCCGGTGATTTGGATTGTATTGATGCTGTCGGTGGTCGATTGATAGGGCGCGGACGGGCTCTGCGGCCCCAGCAAGGGATTCAATACGCTGATGGCCTGGTTGTAATGTTGGTAGACCAAGTCGGCAAAGAACTTGCCTGCGTGTCCGCCCAGATTGAATCCATAGGCATCGTTGTGCGGCGCTACTGGTGTACAAGTGGCCGCCGTCCAGCCTGCGGTGCCCGAGTAGCAGCCGCCAGAACCATTCGCGAATTTATACATCGCGCCGAAATGCACGGGGCCATAGATGAGCCGATACTTCAGGGCGTCATCCCAACGGCTGTCCTCGGTGTCGCCGCCGCCGGCCAACGTGCCGTTATAGCCGATGTACGAAAAGGCATAGGCGCCGCCGGCTGGATCGTATTGGAGCATCGTATCGGTGCCGAGCGAGCGCTGGCGGCCGAAGGTGAGCGTGCCGAACTGCGTGGACGAGACCCCGCCATAGTATTCGTCATTGAAGGGCTGGCCCGCGCGGGCGCCGTCGATGGCTTCCGAATAGCTCGCCCTGGGTAGGCCATTGTTATTGATGTCCGTGAGTGAGGCATTGGCGAGCAAGCCGGACTGCGGATTGATGCCCGTCGACACGTTAAACACCACGGACCATCCAGGCATAAACTCTTCCTTGCCCCGAATGCCAAAACCCGTCTGCTGCAAGTTGTTCGGCGCGACAATGAATCGCGATTGATTGCCGTTGCGGTTCACCAGAGATTCGCCCTCGTAGTTGTAGCCGTTTTCCGGCAAGCCGTGGCTCACCCAGCCGACGCCAACGTCGTATGCACCGTACAGCGTGATGCCGTGCCAGGTCAGCGCGCAATCGGTGGTGGCGAACTCGTGCCCGCTCGCGCAGGCGTCGGGCGTGCTCTGGTGCATCTGAATGTCGACTGGCGTGTCCTGTCCCCCCGCCAAGCTGATTCCCGTGCGCGTTTCGTCGGCGAACCCTTGTTTTGTCGCGCGAATCGCGAAGCGTCCCGGAGTCAGCCCGGACGCCTGAAAGTGCCCGACACTGTCGGTTGTGATCGTACGCGTGGCGCCGGTGTCGACGTTCCGGATAGTCACGGCGACATCGGGCAGCGCCGCGCCCTTATGGTCAGTTACGATCCCCGACACGCTCGCTCCCGTTTGCGCACACGCCACGCCTTGCAGGCAGAGAAAAGCAACGATTAGAGCAAGGGCCACAGCCAAGGGACGGTATTTCACGGATCTCTCCTTTTACTTTATTGCTCGCCGGATGGGTCGAGCCGGCCTCGTCGAGGGCCGCAGAGGCGCGACGACTTTAAGCGTATTAATTCGATAAGTCAAACCGGATTGCATCGTTTCAGGCGAGCAACTTGCCCCGTAAAAAACGCAAAATGACAAGTCCTTGGGGAACAATCGCGATGCAGGAGGAAGCTACAGCCGGACGATCATGACTTCCGTTGATTTCACCAAAGCCGCCACGGTCTCTCCGGTCTTCAGGCGCATTTCCTGAATCGCGTCGGCGGTAATGATGGACGTAATCCGCTGACCGCCAATGGACATGGTCACCTGAGCCATCAGGCCGTTGACCTTTATTTCGGTTACCCGGCCGACGAGTTGGTTACGCCCGCTGATCCGTCGAAAATTGCTCCGCCGTTCGGAAACGTCGCCGCCTGCGCTCGCTCGATGCAGGAATCGATCGATTTCTTTTTCCGGAATCCGGTGATGGCCGCCCGCAGTTTTCACCGAACGAATCTTTTTCTTATAGATCCATTGTTTCAGGGTGGGGTAGCTAATTGCGAGGACTTGTGCTGCTTCGCGCGGCGTGAAGAGTTTGGATGTCGGCATAAGGATACGCTCGGATTTTCGTCTGACTTACCCCTTGGAAACGAAGTACGCGACGCACGATGCTAGGCTCCAGCCCTCCGATGTGTCAATTCATGCAGCCAGCCCGTGCGCTCCCGGACCCGAGGCGCGCGGAATCGCATCAAAGGACTTCGGAGGGAAGTTTGCTATAGGCGCCTCGATCGAGGCCCCGGTACGGGAACGCCTGCCGGCGCCCCTAAGCTGCTTACAACAAACCCCTTAGTTTGCGATTGCCGCGGCTAAAAATTTACTATTTCTGACAAGTTCCACTGCGACTGTAACAATGCTGTAACAAAGCCGCGCCACACTAGTTGGACTCAAGAAAGACGGAGTTCAACGGAGATGCGCATGAAACGATTTGCTGGTGTTGCGTTGGTAGTATTGGCGGCGGCGGGCGCGATATGGGCGCAGGGAACCCTGCAGATCACGGGCGAGGGCGCCACATTTCCCTATCCCATTTACTCCAAATGGTTCGACGAATATCACAAGAAATTTTCTAACCTGGAGATCAATTACCAGTCGCAAGGGTCCGGCGCAGGCATCAAAGCGGTCACCGACGGCACGGTGGATTTCGGCGCGTCAGACGGTCCGATGAACGACGATCAACTGAAGGCGTATTCGGATAAGCACGGCTCCGGCATCTTACATTTCCCCACGGTGCTGGGCGCTGTCGTACCTATCTACAATATTCCGGGAGTAAATGCAGCGCTTACCTTCACCCCCGAAGCGCTCGCCGGTATTTATCTCGGCCGCATCACCAAGTGGAGCGACCCGGCCATCGCCAGCGCGAATAGCGGCGTGAAGCTGCCGGCTACCGACATCGTAGTCGTCCATCGCTCCGACGGCAGCGGCACCAGCTATATCTTCACCGACTATCTTGCCAAAGTCAGCCCGGACTGGGCGACCAAGCCCGGCAAGGGCGCGTCCATCAGCTGGCCCGTGGGACTCGGCGGCAAGGGCAATGAAGGCGTCTCCGGCCTCGTGAAGCAGACACCGGGCTCGATCGGCTACGTCGAACTAATCTACGCGGTGCAAACCAAGATCGAATACGGCAGCATGAAAAACGCCGCCGGCACGGTGATCAAGGCGGACTTCGCCAGCGTCACCGCCGCAGCCGCGGGCGTCGCGAAAACCATGCCCGACGACTTCCGCGTCTCCATCACCAACTCGCCCGGCAAAAACGCCTATCCCATCTCCAGCTTCACCTGGCTGTTGATTCCCGCGAAGTTTACGGACTCCCACAAACGCGATGCCATGAAGGGCTTCATCAAGTGGGCCATCACTGACGGCCAGTCCTTTGCTGAGAATCTTTCCTATGCACCCCTGCCGAAGGAAGTGGTCGCCAAAGAACTCAAGGCCATCGACAAGATCCAGTAACCCGCCCGGCCGCAGCCGGCACACAGAACGGACAGACCCCATTGGCGGCAACCTCCACAACTCCGAGCGCGGGCCCAATTTCGGGCTCGCGTTCGTTTCTCAGCCGGCTCCGCGAAGGCGACGAAATCGCGCGCATCATCACCTCGCTCTTCGCGTTCTCCGTCGTGCTCGTCACCCTGCTGCTGGTTTTTGAACTTTGGCACGGCTCCGTTCTTTCGCGCCACAAGTTCGGCTTCCACTTTTTCGTAACCTCCATTTGGGATCCCAACTCCGGCGATTTTGGTGCTCTGCCCTTCATTTATGGCACGCTGGTCACCGCGTTCGTCTCGTTGGCCATCGCCGTCCCGCTGGGCATCGGCGCCGCCATTTTTCTCGCGGAGCTCGCCCCGCAGAATATTTCCGATACCTTGCAATTTTTTATCGACTTGCTGGCCGCCGTGCCCAGCGTCATCTACGGCCTGCTGGGCGTGTTCATCATCGTGCCCATCATGCGCGAGGACATTCAGCCCTTTCTGAAATCCACATTGGGTTTTCTGCCGCTGTTCACCGGTCCCGCCTACGGCATCGGCTTCCTG
>Ga0181531_10000936_pt1 | contig 18973 bp, 20 predicted proteins | sample PEATcosm2014_Bin_38_FD_119743 | JGI IMG/M metagenome (GOLD analysis project Ga0181531, IMG submission 119743) | Peatland microbial communities from MTU Mesocosm Facility, Houghton, MI, USA - PEATcosm2014_Bin11_10_metaG | ecosystem: Environmental > Terrestrial > Soil > Wetlands > Peat | place... | reverse complement strand
GTGGCAATCGCTGACGTAAGCGGCAAATCAAAGCCGCTTTGCGTGCCGTCGCGATCCACCGAAGTCACCAGCACTTCCCCCGCGCCAGCTTCCACGGCCCGCGCCGCCCAATCCAGCGCATCGCGACCCGTGCCGTCGCGTCCGCCCCGCACCATCACTTCCCATCGCTCGCCCGACCATTTCCCGTCGATAGCAATTACCACCGCCTGCGAACCGAACTCCGCCGCCAGCTCCCCAAGCAACTCCGGGCGCTCCACCGCCGCGGTGTTCACCGTCACCTTGTCGGCGCCTGCGCGAATCACCGCGGTCGCATCAGCCAGCGACCGTATGCCGCCGCCCGCCGTGAGGGGGATGGCCAGCTCGGCAGCAACACGTCGAATCGTCTCCAAAAACGTGGGCCGCCGGTCGCGCGCGGCGGCAATATCGAGCACCACCAGTTCGTCCGCGCCCTCCGCGTTGTAGCGCGCCGCCAACTCCGCCGGATCGCCGGCATCGCGCAAGCCCACGAAATTCACGCCTTTGACCACCCGCGCGCCGTCCGTATCGAGGCAGGGAATAATGCGCCGCGCCAGGCTCATGCGTTTCGCCTCATGCTGCCAGCCTCAAAAAATTGGAAAGCAGCCGCGCGCCTGGCACGCCGCTCTTTTCCGGGTGAAATTGCACCGCGCAAATGTTTTTGCGTTGCAGTACGGCGATAAACTCTTGCCCGTGCGTGGTGGTGGCTACCGTCGAGTCATCCAGCAGTGGCGGAGACGGCGTCGCCGCATACGAATGCGCAAAGTAAAAATAATCGCTTGCAGAAATTCCCGCGAGCAGCGACGACTCACGCCGCATCTGCAAAGTGTTCCATCCCATGTGCGGCAGCTTCGCGGTACGCGGTAGCATGGCCACTCGCCCGCAGAAAATCCCGAGTCCGGTCAGCTCGGCCGCCTCCTCGCTCGTATCGAACAACGCTTGTAGCCCGAGGCAAATCCCAAGAAATGGCGTCCCTGCGTGAATTTTCTCGAGCAACGCCTCGCGCAGGCCTTGCTCGTCGAGCGCCCGAATCAGCGCGCCGTAGTGCCCCACGCCCGGCAAAATCAACTTTTCCGCCGCTACAATTTGTTCACGCCTGGACGCCCGTTCGGATGCCACACCCAGCCGTTGCAATGCCCGCTGCACGGAGGACACATTGCCCGCGCCGTAATCCAGCAGCGTGACGTTCAGCATGATCGCCCACTTGGCCGCGCGCCGCGTATCACAGCAATCCCTTCGTGCTCGGCAACACATTCCGCAGTTGCCGATCGCGGCTGGCCGCAAAGCGCAACGCCCGCGCAAAACATTTAAAAAGCGCCTCAATCTGGTGATGCGAAGAGCGTCCGTACAAACACCGTAAGTGCACATTGGCCCGCGCCGCCTGCGCAAACCCCAGGAAAAAATCCTCCAGCAGTTCCGATTGAAAATCTCCCACACGCGCCGCGCGAATCTTCGCGTTTACTACGCAATAGGGCCGCCCGCTCAAGTCAATCGCCGCCACCGCCAGCGTCTCATCCATCGGCATCACAAAATACCCGGCGCGCAAAATTCCTTTCTTGTTGCCTAGCGCCTGGCTCACGGCCTCGCCAAACGCGATACCCACGTCTTCCACGGTGTGATGTTGATCCACGTCCAGGTCTCCGCGCGCTTGAATCTCCAATTGCAGGGCCCCGTGGCGCGCCACCAGTTCCAGCATGTGATCGAAAAATCGGATGCCCGTCGAAATCTTGGCGATTCCGCGTCCCTCGAGCCGCAGTTTGACGTGCACGTCCGTCTCGTTCGTCTTGCGGTGAATCGTTGCCGTTCTGGCCATGCCGCCTCTCAGGAAAATCTTCCGCCTCCGGCGCGTTTCGCAAACTCTCGCGCTAGCTTCACTACGCGGTCCATTTCCGCAGTCGTCCCGATGCTGATGCGAACAAAACCCGGTGCAATGTCTTTGCTCCGTTCGCGCACCAGAATTCCTGCTGCCCCGAGTTGCGCGAAAAACGCCGGCCCTTGGGCGCCAAAATCCGCCAGCACAAAATTGCCCGCGCTCGGATAGACCCTCACACCCAGCTCCGTCATTGCCGCACTAAACGTGTTCCGACGTCGTACCGTCTCGCGCACATACTTGGTAATCGTTGCCCCATCCGCGAGCGCCGCCTCCCCCGCCACCAGCGCCATCACGTTCACCGGATACGGTGGCATGGCGCGCCGCAGCAATTGCAGTGACTCCGCGCAAGCCATCACCGCGCCCAGCCGCAGCGCCGCCAGCCCCGCCGCTTTCGAAAATGTCCGCACCACAAAAAGGTTCGGATACTTCCGGATCCAGGCCCGTACTGTGAACCCGGAAAACTCTGCGTACGCTTCATCCATCACCACCGCGGTGTGCGAAGCCGCTTCCAAAATGCTGCGAATCGCTGCGCGGTCAATCAACGTCCCGGTCGGATTGTTCGGGTTGGCGATAAACAATACGCGCGGCCGTCTCGCCAGCGCCGCCAGGGCATCGCGCAAGGGAAACCGCATCTCCGCGTCATACCGCACCGTTTCAACCCTCGCCCCGGCAATCTCCGCATAGTAGCGATACATCGGAAACGTCGGCTCGCAAATCAAAACGCTGCTGCTCTCTTCCACAAACGTGTCGAAAAACACGCGCAGCGCATCGTCACCGCCATTCGCCAGCAGCAACTCTTCCGCCCGCACACCCAGCCGCCGTGCCATTTTCGCCGTTCGCGCCAGATACTCCGGATACATCGCCAGTTCTTTGCCGCTCAGCTTTCGCAACGTCCGCAGCACCGCCGGCGAACACCCCGACGTATTCTCGTTAAAATCCAGCCGCACCTTGCCCCAGCGGCCTTCGGCCGGCGCTTCATACGTTTTACGTTCCAGAATCGCGCGCCGTACAGGCAAGCGATATTTCTTCGCGCGCGAGTGCGCCGTCGTTCGCGCCGTCATTGCCGCACCTTCACTGCATTCGCGTGCGCCATTAAACCTTCGGCATTCGACAGCGTGATCACGTCGTCAGCCAACCCCGCAAACCCTCGCCGCGAAATCGTCTGCACACTGATGCATTTCACAAAGTCCGCCGCCGAAAGCCCCGCTCGTGACCGCGCCCATCCGCCTGTCGGCAAAACGTGATTGCTCCCGCTCGCGTAATCCCCCAGCGGCTGCGCCCCCAGCGGGCCCACGAAGACGGTGCCTGCCGCCGTAACGCGCTCCAACAACGCACCCCCTTTTGGCAAGCTCAAATGTTCTGGCGCAAAGCGGTTCACAAATTCGCAAGCGCTCTCCGTCGTAGCCGCCAGCAAGATCGCTCCTGACTCCTCAATCGAAACGCGCGCTAGATTATCCGCCGACAGCAGCGTCAACTGTTCCGTCACCGCTTTCTGCACGCGCAGCGCCAGCCGCCGCGACGTTGTCACCAGAAAACTCCCCGCGTCCGGCGCATGTTCCGCCTGTGCCAGCAAATCCGCCGCGATAAATCGCGCGTCCCCATCCGCCGCCAGCACCACTGCTTCCGTCGGCCCGGCCGGCAAATCAATCGCGCAATCGCCGCTCACCAGTTGCTTGGCCGCCGTCACAAACTTATTCCCCGGGCCAAATATTTTGTCCACCCGCGGCATCAACTTCGTCCCATACGCCAGCCCCGCAATCGCTTGTGCGCCGCCAATCCGTGCCACCGCGTTGACGCCAAGCATCTGCGCCGCCGCCAGCACCTCTGCGTTTGGCTTCGGGCAAACCACCACGATGCGTTTTACGCCCGCCAGCTTCGCCGGCACCACGGTCATCAGCAGCGTCGAGACCAGTGCGAATCGCCCGCCCGGAATGTAGCAGCCCACCGCCTCAATCGGCCGCACCAGTTGCGAAATCTTCACTCCCGCTTCAACTTCCATCGACCACGCTCGCGGCATCTGCTGCCGCGTCACGGCCCGAATGTTGCGTGCCGCATGTTCCGCCGCCCGCCGAAACTGGGGCGACACCGACGCCAGAGCCTGCTGTAGTTCGCGCTTGCCAATCCACAATCCGTCGCGCCCTAACTCCGCCCCGTCCAGCTTCCGCGCCCAATGCTCCAGCGCCGCGTCGCCGCGTTTGCGCACGTCGCCGATAATGCGCGCGGCGATGCGCTGCGCCCCCGCATCGCGCTGTGCGCGCGCCGCCAGCAGCACGCGTTCCACCTTCGCCGTAAGTTTCAGTATCCGCATCACAAGACAATCTTGTTCAGGGGATATTCCACAATCCCCTGCGCCTTCGCCGCCTTCAGCTTCGGCAAGATCTGCCGCACCACGCTCTCCTCGATAATCGTGTTCACCGCAACCCACTCCGGATCGCTCAAATTGGAAATCGTCGGATTCTTCAGCGCTGGCAACACCGCCAGCACCGCCGCCAGATTCTCGCGCTGCACGTTCAACAGCAGCCCCACGCGCGTCGCCGCCGCCATCGCCCCGTTCAACATCAAAATTAAATTTTCCGCCTTCTCTTTCTTCCACGCATCGCCCGCCGCCGCGCGGTTCATGATAAACACCGTCGCCGATTCCAGCACCGTATCCACCACCCGCAGCCGGTTCGCCCGCAGCGACGATCCCGTCTCCGTTACCTCCACAATCGCATCCGCCAGTTGCGGCACCTTCACTTCCGTCGCCCCCCAGGAAAACTCCACGCGCGCTTTCACCCCATGCCGCGCCAAATAACTCTCCGTGATGTGTACCACCTCCGTCGCAATCACCTTGCCTTCCAGGTCCTTCGGCGCACGCATCGCTGAATCCTCCGGCACGGCCAACACCCAGCGCACCCGCGACAGCCGCTGCTTCGCGTATACAAACTCCGCAAGCTCCGCCACTTTCGCGCCCGTCTCCACTATCCAATCGTGCCCGGTAATTCCCGCGTCCAGCGCTCCGGATTCCACGTACCGCGCCATCTCCTGTGCGCGCACCAGCAGGCATTCGATCTCGCCATCGTCGATACTCGGCACATAGCTGCGCGAACCGAGCGAAATCTTCCACCCCGCCCGCGCGAAAAGATCAATCGTAGCCTCTTGCAAGCTGCCCTTCGGTATCCCGAGTTTCAGCTTGTGCGCCGTCTCGCCGCCACCCTGTTGAGAAATGTCACTCACCGCGTTTTCTCCCCGCCGTAGACTTGCTCCGGCGCAAACGTCCGCGCCGCGTTGATCTCCGCCGTACCGTCCGCCGCAATGGTCCGAAAAAAGCACGAGCGATAACCCTCGTGGCAGACTCCCGGGCCCACCGCTTCCACCTTTACAAGCAACGCATCGGCGTCGCAATCCACCCGCACTTCGCGCACTTTCAAAACGTGTCCGCTCGACTCGCCCTTCTTCCATAATTTGTTGCGCGACCGGCTGAAAAATACCACCTCGCCCGTTGCCCGCGTCTGCTCAAACGACGCCGCGTTCATGAACCCCAGCATCAGCACATCTCCCGTCTGGTGATCCTGAATAATCGCCGGCACTAATCCGCCGTTCTTCTCGAAATCGATGTCCACGACCTGCTCCTTGAAATCACCTTGTGGTGCTGTTTCAAAACACGCCCCAAAAACAAAAAACCCGCTGAGCTAAGGTAGCCAGCGGGCTGAAAAGTGCGTTGTCTAGCGAATCGCTATGCACACCTCAGCACGCGCGGCGTATGGCCGTGATGGTGGTGCAGGTTCGCGTGTGTGCTGTTGCTGTTCATCTGCAATCCGAAGGTAAACGAATTTCTTGGCACTGTCAAAGTCAAACTACTTCTCCCCTTGCCCTTGCCACCCTACTTCTTGCCCCCTACTTCTTGCCATAGTTCAAACTCATCTTCAGTTCCACCGCCACGCCAAACCGCGCGTTCGGCAAATCTTCCACCCGCACCACCTCCGCCACATATTCGCAATTCATCGGGTCGTGCCCTGAGGTATATGGGAACGTCACGAAGACCCGCATGCCCTTGTAATAGCCCTTGCGCCGGCTGTGAAAGTAGATGCCTTCTTTTGAAGCGTTTACACTGCTGATCAGGTCCTCGAAATGCTCGTCCCGCGGCTCCGATGGCCGTACCCGCACGGGCCTCTGCATCTTCACCCGCCGGCTGCGCCGCTTTTGTGGAAAGTCTTGCTCGCTCGCAGTTGCAACAGGATGTGCCACAGCGCCGGCCGCTTGCACCGGTATAACAGTGGTCGTTTCGGTCTTCTCGGGCGACTTAACGGACATATGGATACAAACCCTCAGTTTTGCCCCGAGTTGCAAGGGCCCGCCGCGCGCTTTCTTGAAACGTTTCCCCAGGTGCAGCAATCTGATAGAGCACGAGACCCGCCAGACGAATCAACATTTCGAGGAGCGTGTATGGAAGAGAAACTACAGAAAGACAATCGCGAATGGAAGGCGCAACTCTCGTCGAATCAGTACTATGTGACCCGTGAGAAAGGTACCGAGCCCCCCTTCACGGGCGAATACGAGAGCACCAAGACCCCGGGAACGTACCAGTGCGTCTGCTGCGGCCAGCCACTGTTTCGTTCTGAAACAAAGTACGCCTCAGGCTCCGGTTGGCCCAGCTTTTATGCCCCTGCCGACCCGCAAGCCGTTGAAGATGAGACAGATACGTCGCACGGCATGCGTCGTACAGAGGTAAAGTGCAGTAAGTGCGAGGCCCACCTCGGCCACGTCTTCGACGACGGTCCTAAACCGACCGGTTTGCGCTACTGCATCAACTCCGCAGCCCTGAAGCTTCAAAAGGACTGAACTAAGGCGTCGATGAATGCACTTCGGGCACGGGTTTCACGTAAGGGCCACCGCGCACTTCTTAACGCGCCACTGGACCCAGGGATGCGTCGGGAGGCGGTTAAGCTATTAAGCGGCGGTGGCGGCGCAGGCCGCCATCTCGGCGACCGCGTCCCGCTCCCAAACACCCAAAAGCAGCACTTTGCATCCGGAAGGGTAGCGGAAAATATAGAAAACGCTGTCGCGGCCATCCACTTCAAAAAAGCCCGGCCGGCGCGGATCTGGGCGCGACGGGGCGTTCCCGCTCAACAACACCCGCAGTTCAGTCAGCTGGGCCGCCGCGTGATTGTGCAGGTCTTCGACGATCGGTGGTAATTTGGTGCAAGCCATAAAGTGTTTCCGTTCGTTCTCGTTTTGTGTACTTCTCCAGTGTAACGGGGGCCCCTCATAAGTAAAGACGCGCAAACCGGAGAAATGTTTCATATAAAGCAAGATGTTGGCGAGACCGCCAAAACCCTAATTTTGCTCTCCCGTCAGCCCGAACTTACTGTATCTTTGATGCGATATGTCTCTTTCGGTCATTTCCTTTTTATGATCGAAGAGGGGCGGGGCTGCGCCACGTTCTTGCCCGGGTTTCGTGCTTGCACGGCTCGCGTTTGTAGCTTCGGTCGCGCGCAACTCCGCTTGCGCTTCTGGGCCATCTTTTGAGAGATTGTCTGAATCCTTAGCGCCCGCCAGACGGCGTCGAATAGAACGGAGTAGCGACTGTGCCCAAGAAGGTAGCTGTGAAGAGGAAAGAAAGCGACGGGTTTGGCAAGGATCGTCGCCGCAAGCATCATCATTTTCTGGTAACCGTTTTTTACGCCGACGGCGAAAGGTTCGGGCGCGTATACACCGACAAAGAAAAAGCCACGCGTTTCGCGGAGCGGCAACGGCGCTCGCCGGTGGTGAAGTCGGCGCGCATCTCATTGGTATCTTAGAGCTGGCGCCGTAGATTCGTTGAGCAAATTTCCCGGATCGCGAAAGGGCCACTCAGGTCTTGTGGCTCGGGCGCCCGGCGTGTTATAAAAAGTATGACGGTGAGCGGCCTTAGTATAGTGGTAGTACGGAACCTTGCCAAGGTTCAGGTGTCGGTTCGATTCCGATAGGCCGCTCCATAATTTCAAGCACTTACAGACACTGCCTCTCGAACGCGGGAACCAGCAGGAACAACTTCCGCCGTACGCCCCGACCATATCCTTCTCTGCGACTTTTTGATGGGCCGTTCGCTTTGCCGGCCTTAGGGCTTAAGCGTACACATCCTGTCATGACCCCACTTTTGTCGGCTTTCAGCCGCCCGACGCCTTCGGCGCCGGGGATGCTACCGCCCAAGTCGGCCTGCAGGTTTTTGTGCTTGATCGCTGGCAGAGTTCACGGCAAACAGCCCGACAGCTTTCGATGTGTGGTTCAGGATCGACTAGCGGTGTGTGCTTTGCGCAGCAGCTACAATCACCCTTCGATCAGCACGCCTCCGAGCGCGACGGTCTTGCGCTCCAGCCAGGGCATGCGCTGCTAGCGAACCACCAGTCCGCGCTGCTTCCAGAGGTAACGCACGGCCGCCCGGCGAAACTCCGACGCTCACGAGTTTCAACTGTAGGCTGACGCGAATGCAGATGTAGGGGCGATACTGCTCGGTCATCTGCAGAATCTTCGCTTCCAACTCCGGCGGCGACTGATTCGGCATACGTGGTTTGCTCTATGGTCGATTGGCTAGCGAGCTTTCCCAGCCGAGCCTTGATAAGTTCTTCGCAGGCGCTCGTGTCCGGGGACGGCGTGGATTCGGTCAGGCGTGCTCTGGGAACAGATTTGCGAGTCTGGTTCTCTGTATCATTCGAATTGGGACGCAGGGGATACGAAGATGAGAGCTTGTTTGCTTTGCGACGTGGGGCGGATGGAAGTTCGCGATGTGCCATCGCCTCGCCCGGCTGCCGGCGACGTCTTGTTGCGGATTGCGGCGGTGGGAATTTGCGGAACGGACGCGCACATTTTCGCCGGCCACGCAAACTACAATACGGATGCATGGGGAAAGAAAATACCGCTTACGACGCATCCACAAATACTTGGTCACGAAATCAGCGGAGAAATTGTGGAAGCCGGAAGCGAGGTGCGCGATCTAGTCGCAGGGGATCGCGTGGTTATCGATCAAGGATTGAACTGCGTCAGTGCGGGACGTGAAGCGCTTTGCGAGTACTGCCTTACGGGAGATTCGCACCAATGCGAGTTTTACAGGGAACACGGCATCACGGGGTTGCCGGGTGGATTGGCGGAATACATTGCCGTCCCAGCGAGCAACGCGGTGCGGTTGGAGAGCAATCTGGAGATGACGCAAGCGGCGCTGGCCGAGCCGCTGGGTTGCGTGATTCATTCGTCGGATACGGTTTCGCGAGCGCGCACGCGGTACAGCATGAAAAACGGGCAGCAGAGCGGTGATGTGCGGCATATCCTGATCTGTGGAGGCGGTCCGGCGGGGCAACTGTTTTTGCAATATTTGCGACGGGTGATTGGGTATGACGGGATGCTGCTGGTGAGTGAACCGAGCGCCATCAAGCGGGAACTGGCGAAACGGTTTGGGGCGGACGAAGTGCTGGTCCCGCAGGACGGCGATTTGGCAGAACAGGTGCGGGAGCGGACGAGCGGAGGCGTGGAATATTTGATCGAGGCTTCCGGACAGGGCCAGGTGTTTGCGCAAATTCCAATGTTGATTCGCAAACAAGCCACGGTGTTGTTATATGGTCACGGTCACGGGGGGGTGGAGCTGAGCGCGCTGAATGGCGTCATGTTCAAAGAGCCCACACTGGTTACGCCGGTGGGAGCATCGGGAGGTTTCGAGAAGGATGGGCGGCCATCGGTGTATGCGCGGGGACTGCGATTGATCGAAGAAGGCAAAATCGCGGTGGCGCCATTCATCACGCATCGGTACGGGTCGCTGGAAGAGGTGCAAGGGGCGTTGTCCACGGGAATGCAGGCGGCGGATTATATAAAAGGAGTGGTGGTGTTGGGAGAGAACTGATCCCCGGTAGCAATTGACAGGGGGTGGGAGACCTGATGGTAGAGGTCTACTGCCATGTTGTTCAGTTCTTGGTGCGGTTCTTGTCGAGCGGGTATCATTGGGACGTTGTGTTGCTTAAGACTAGTCACATTATTTCCTCTTTTGACGGGACTGATACTGCTCGCTTTCGCTTCTCGGCCGGAGACCCGCAGCGGTATGCGAAATGTGCATGCGCCGCGTCATTCTCACGATTTTTGTTGTTCTTCCTTCCAGTTGCTGTAGGACAATCCCGCTTTCTTTGCCCGCGTCTCTCATGTCAACATGAAGGTGGCGGGCAACGCCCGCCGCAGATGCGGCGTCTCACGTCGCGTGTCCTCGTCCCCGCAGAATGTCGAATCTGGGGTGGAAAGGCTGTTTCTGAAACCATTCACGAATCTTTCGCGAACTATCTCTCGCTCTCTCCCCCTGTCTTGCGCAGCGCTGATCTCCTTCTTTGTGGTGACGGGAACCGCTTCAGCACAGAGTCCTACCGTTGCCACCGCACCGTGGACTCTGCGCGGGGAAACTCAGGCCCCGGGAACGCCAACTCAAGACGCGCAGGCACCCGCCGCTCAGGATAGCGCGGCACCCCAAGCGCAATCGCAGAATCCGGACCAGCAGCAACCAAACACGACACCGCAGCCAAACACGGCACCGCAACAGGCGCCCCCCCCCGACGCGCCGCAAGCCAAGAAGCCGGATGACGCTAGGAACGGCACCTCCAAGGACCGTCTCCTGTTTGCACTCCCAAACTTCCTCACGCTGGAGGAGGCGGACAAAGTCCCGCCGCTCACCACGGGGCAAAAGTTCAAAGTCGTAGCGCAGGGCGTATTTGATCCTTCTGAGTTTCTTCTGGTGGGCTTCGTCGCACTCATTGGCCAGGCCAGCAACAGCAATCCGACGTACGGCCAGGGTTTTCAAGGCTACGCAAAACGTTATGGAACTGCCTACGGCGATACGGCCATCGAAAACTTCATGGTGGGCGCCATCTACCCTTCGCTCCTTCACCAGGACCCGCGCTATTTTCAGTCTGGCCACGGAAGCTTCTTGCACCGTACTGGACACGCCATCAGCCGCGTTTTCATCACGCGCACCGATTCTGGAGGGCGACAAATTAACTACTCCGAACTGGGCGGTGCATTCACCGCCGCAGCCATCTCCAATTACACCTATCACCCGCACAGTGATCGCGGCTTCGGCAACGTGTGCGAAACTTCAGGCACGCAGATCGGATTCGACGTGGCGACCTATATGCTTAAGGAATTTTGGCCCGATCTTCGCAAACGCATGAAGCGTCACGACGCCGCGTCGGCCGGGCAAATTTCAAATACTAAGTGAACTCCGTTTCGCTGTGGGGCGAGAACGCCTGCTCATGAGCCGTAGCGTTCCACGGTTGGGGGCGACCTGATTTTCCTTGCTGTGCGCTGGGCGTCCGCGTCAGGCGGCAAGGTCCTATCTCAAGCGGACCGAAGTTCCCGCACGCGCTGTTCGAGCATGCGCGTGATGTCCGCGGCATCTTGCTCTGGGGAAAATTCCACGGGCTTGCCGATGGTGACCCGAACCTGCCCCGGTCGCGCGAGGATGCGATTCTGCCGTTTGAGCGGAAACAGTCCGTCCAGGTACATCGGCACCACCGGAATATTCAGTTGTCGCGCCAGAAGTCCGATGCCGCCGCGAAAAGCCGCCATCGTTCCATCTTCGGAGGTCACGCCTTCCGGAAATACCAGGATGCTCCAGCGACGGTCCACCAGGTCTCCCGCAAAGTGAAAACTCTGCAGAAATCCCGCCTGTTTCGGTAGCGGAAAAACATTGAATAGGCTGCATACCAGGAAATAGTTCAGTCGTTCCAAGGCTCGCGCAAAAAAGCCCAGGCTCGCCGGAGGACGCCGCATCTCCGCCAGCAACTCGCCCCGCATCGCTGTAGCCAAGCGATGCCGTAGCCGCACGGGCAGCGACGGCAACACCCACGCAATATCGAGGTACGTCACGTGGTTGGCGATCACCAGCACTGGACCCTTCACGTCGCGCAAGTTCTCTCGTCCGCGAATCCGCGGCGCGGCCAGCAAATACGTCGCCGGCCAGGCGAGCAGGTAATAGATGAAGAGCCGAAACGCCGTGACCAGCACGTTCTGCGGCCACGTTGGATACGGATACCGAACCTTTCCTGTGGCTCCCGTCGCCAGCAGGTTCTCCAGTTGCTTGACGGTCTTTACATCCTGGAACTGGGCTCCGTTCGGTCCAGCTGGTGCCGTTCTTCGAGTGCGCTCATCAATTCCACGCGATCCAGGGAACTAAGCCCTAGATCGTTCTCGAGGCTCGCATCCGGCGAATTCGCGGCGACGTTCCGTCCCGTGATCTGCGCAATTAATTGCGACAGGCTGTCGTTGCCCTGCCCATTGCCAGCAGCGTTCTCGCCCTCCGCGCTCTGCGCTCGCATCACCGCTTCGCGAATCTTTGGCGTGATCGGCTTGTGCGTCGGCGTGCGCGGAAAATCCGCTTCCGGCCAGATCATCCACTGCCGGACTCTCTGAAATTCCGCCAGGCCGCGATTCGCCGCATCTACGGCCCGAAGTGCATGGGTCTTAGCTGCATCGCTTGCATTCGCATCCATGAGCAGTACGGCGTAAGGTTCATCGCCCTGCGCGCGAGCAACGCCCACCACCACGCAGTCGCGCACCCCGGCTTGCGCGCGCAGCGCCTTTTCGATGTCCTCCGGATAGACATTCATTCCCGCGGAGGTGACGATCACATTCTTCTTTCGCCCGCGAAAATACAGCCGTCCGTCCGCATCTTTCTCCGCCACGTCGCCTGTGCGGAACCATCCATCCCTTTCAGCCAGCGAATGATTCGCGCCGCGTTGTCGGTAGGCCGTCGCGACATTCTCTCCCCGCACGAGAATTTCCCCGTCTTCATCCACGCGCACTTCCATTCCCGGAAACACTCTGCCGATCGATCCGCGCGATGAGCGAAACGGATGATTCAAGCTGATCAGCGAAGTCGTCTCCGTCATCCCGTAGCCTTGAATCACCGCATAACCGAGGCGGCTCCAGAACATCTCTAGCTCGGCCGGCAGCGCCGCGCCCCCGGAAATGAACGCCCAAAACTTCCATCCCAGCCGCGCATGGACTCTCCTGAACCGCCACCAGCGCCGCAGAAAATGCTCCTTCTCGCTGGCCGACAAGTTCTTGCGAAATTGTCCCATTCTGCCGTCGCGCTCTTCGCTGCGCTCCACTTCGCGTCGCAACGATTCCATGAACCGCGGCACCGTCACCACCACCGATATTCGTTCGCGCCGCATCGTCTCGCTGAACTCCGCCGGCCGCAGCGCATCCATGAACACCACCGTCCCGCCGAGCAGCGGCGGAATGAAAACGCCTAGCATTTGCCCGAAAACGTGGCTCAGGGGCAGCAGGTTAAGGAAGCGGATCGGATGCACCAGCTTCTCGTAACGCAAATATTTCTGGATCTCATGTCTCAGGGGCTCGATATTTGCCAGGACGTTTCCGTGCGAGATGACCACGCCCCGCGGCTCTCCCGTCGCTCCCGACGTGAAAATGATCTCCAGCGTGTCCTGCCGCGATCCCTCGAGCGAAGGATAATCCGACGCATCGTGTCGCGCCGCGAGTTCCGTCACCGTCTCGAGCGCAATCGCAGGCCCCCACGCGCACTCTTTTTGCGTCGCTCCGCGAAATACCAGCCGCGCTCCCACCTCGCCGGACACCCGCTGCGCAAACTCCAGCGACGACCCCGCATCGAGTGGCACCACCACCGCGCCCCGCAACAAACATCCGAAGAACGCAATGATCCATTCGGCCGAATTTTCGCCCCATAGCAAAACTGCGTCGCCCTGGTTCAGCCCCCGCGCTGCCAGTTCGCGCGCCACGCGGTTCGCTTCCGCCACAATACGCGCGTAGCTCCAGCTCTCCATGCGGTAGCCGCGCCGCTGCCGCACCGCGATTTCGCCGCCGCGCGCTCCATATTCGCGCACGAATTCCACTAGCGTCTTCCAGTTGCCTGCCGGCATCTTGTTATTAGTAAGCGTCTGGAGCTCCAGGTGCAAGTCAAGCTCCATCTCCTTTGGACACGTTCTGCTTTTGTGGGATAGGCGGAAAAGGTAGTCGTTATCGGAGATGGGAACGTTGGTGCTCGCCGGCGCTGTTTGCCCAAAGCAACTGAGCGCCCTTTGCCTGCTCCTCGAAGCCAGGCCCCGCTGTCGGTGCAACACAGCGCTTGAAAGAAAATTCTGGCAGCAAGAGCTTCACCGGCAACTCTCCCACCGTTGGGCACTTTCAAGCCAGCGTGGCTCGTCTGTCCGAATAACTTTCCGCATCGTCGAAGTCGGCAGACACGCCGGCGACGCCTCAGCCCCACGCAGCGCCGCCGCTGGCGCCTCGGGCCGCGAATCGCCCTGTTTCACGGCTCTTCGGTCACCGAAGTCTCAGCCGCCTATCCCGCAACTAATCGCCAAAAGCAGACCGAGGCATTCGCGGTGATCGGATGCCCCTGGGACTGCTCTTGTTGTAATCGCGAATCGAAGGATCCCTCCGCGCCTCGCTATTTGAGCTTTGCGAGTATTTTCTTTTGATTTGCCACTATGGTGTCCAAGAGGGCCTGGTTCTTTAGGATGGAGGCCTGGTTTCTCTTGATCGTCTCCTGGTTAGCCTTGATGGCGCTCTGATTTACGAGGATCGATTTTTGATTTCGCAAGATCTGTTTCTGGTTGGTGATCACGTCGTTCTCGGACATTTGCGACCTTTCTTTGGGTTCCCTAGTTGGATAGATACATTCTCTGGGATGAACCCGGAGCCTGCGAATAGATGCTCATCTTGGGCGTCGCGGCGAACCACGTCAACGCTAATTCCGTCCGACTTTTGCCCACCTGCAGCTGTCCGCGGCTGGGATAGTATAAAGATACTATTGAGAGCCGGGTGGGCGCGGAAGAGAATTGCTGGCTTACAGGTGCGGAGCCTAGAATTCCGCGCGAAGGCTTGGAGGTAAAAAGCATGGCAGTTTCTTCTCCTGCGCTTCAAAGCGCACATTTTCCAGCGGCGGCTGGCTCCAGCCTGTATGACAAGTTGAACGCGCAGTGGCACGAGCGGGCTCTGCAGATCTTCATGGTCATCGTGCTGGGACACTGGGGCGAGCATCTGGTGCAGGCCTATCAAATATGGGTGATGAACTGGCCGCGGCCGAAGGCCAACGGTATATTGGGGCTTTGGTATCCTTGGCTGATCAAGTCGGAAACGCTGCATTACGGTTATGCGCTGGTGATGCTTATCGGGATTTGGGTGTTGCGGAAGGGCTTTGCGGGTCGAGCCCGGACGTGGTGGACCGTGGCGCTCGTCATTCAGTTCTGGCATCACATCGAACACTTGCTGCTGATCACGCAAGCCACCATGCATCACAATTTTTGGGGCAAGCCGGTGCCTACCAGCATCCTGCAGCTATTCTTTCCGCGCGTGGAACTGCACCTTTTTTATAATTCCGTGGTTTTCATTCCCATGGTCATCGGCATGTACTACCACATGTTTCCGCCCAAAGGCGAAGAAGGCCTGTCGGTTTGCAGTTGCGAATGGAATAAGCCCGAGCCGAAACGCGCGGCGGCCTGAGCCACCTGGGAGAGTTTTTTTCTCGTGACGGCCATGCGGCGCGTGCGGCGATTTTTAGCGATGGCGATTGCCCAGAATTGCTGATCGCGCTTCCGTACCGCAACGCAAGGTAAAGCAGCGTCTCATGGGTCAAAGCCGACTGTTTGGGATTACCGCCGGGTTTCTGCTGCTCGTTGGGATCCTTGCCGCATGCGGTTGTGCCAAGACTTCGAGCGCGCCCGACGATATCCAGTTCTCAATCGAGAGTGATCCGGTAGCCGCGCACGTCGGAGCCAACACGTTCACGGTTACGCTAACCGACAAAGCCGGTGTGCGGCTGACCGGAGCCCACATAGCGATGGAGGGCGATATGACGCACCCGGGAATGAGTCCGGCGTTTGGCGAGACCAAAGAAGTCGCGCCGGGGAAATACCGTGGCACGCTGGACCTTACCATGCGCGGCGACTGGACGATTTTGTTTCACATCACGCTGGCGAACGGACGAAGTGTGGAACGCCAGTTACAGATACAAAGTCTGCGGGCAAACTAAAGTTCGTTGGGCACGCTATCCTCCAATCCGCCGCTATTGCCGCTGGGTGAACGCCGTTTTGATTTGCTGCGCGTTGCCGGCGTTGGGAGATTTTTGCGCTGGCGGCATTCGCGCACAGTGTTGCAGATCCCGTTGCTGCTTGTAACTGTGGTGATGATTTTGCACGGGTTGCTCGGGCCCGCGCTCGCGCCCAAAAATCTGGCGACAGTGCTGACGTGGGTACATTTTCGCGGCGTCCTCGTTCTGGTACTGCTCTGCGCGGGGAATTTTTTCTGTCTGGCGTGCCCCTTCATGCTGGTGCGCAACGCGGCGCGACGCTTGTTTCGCCCGCGTTTTGACTTGCCGACTTGGCTGCGGAACAAATGGATCTCCGTGGGGCTTTTTGTCGCGATCCTGTTTACCTATGAACTGTTCTCTTTGTGGTCTTCGCCGTGGTGGACGGCTTCGCTGGCACTCGCGTATTTTGCCGCCATCCTTTTGATTGACGGGCTTTTCAAGCACGCGGCGTTCTGCAAATTCGTTTGTCCCATCGGACAGTTCAACTTTATCGCCTCCACGCTTTCGCCGCTGGAGGTCCAGGTTCGCGACCACGCCGTTTGCGACCGCTGCGCATCCAAAGACTGCATTCGCGGGCGCCGCGAACCCGTCGCGCAAACGCCTCCCGCCCGCTCGGCAATCTCATCCGCCGCCGCCCCAGCCGGCGCTGCGTCCGGACTGGTGATTCTGCAACGCGGCTGCGAGTTAGCGCTCTATCTGCCGCGCAAGATCGGCAACATGGATTGCACCTTCTGCCTGGATTGCGTACATGCCTGCCCGCACGACAATATCGGCGTCCTGAGCCGGCCGGCGGGCTCAGATCTGATGATTGGCCGAATCCGTTCGGGCATCGGCTACCTCTCGCAACGAAAAGATATTGCCGCCCTCGCCGTGGTTTTTACTTTTGGCGCGCTGGTCAACGCCTTCGGCATGGTAAGTCCCGTGTACGTTGTGGAGGCTTGGCTAGGCAAACTTCTCTCTGTCAGTAACGAGGCTCCAATCCTGGGAATTATTTTTGTGGTTTTTCTGATCATTGCGCCCGTGATCTTGCTTGGGACGGCCGCGTGGATTACGCAGATGTTGCGAGGTAGTAGTTTGGGCCTGCCTCATCTGGCGATGCGCTATAGCTATTCGCTGGTTCCATTGGGCCTAGGAATGTGGCTGGCGCACTATGGCTTCCACTTTCTTACCGGCATTCTGACCATCGTACCCGTCACGCAATCGGCTCTCGCGGACCTCGGCCTACGCGTGCTCGGCGCGCCGCGTTGGACGTGGACCGGCCTGCCCGTAGGTCTCGTCCGGCCTATCGAGTTAGGGTTCCTGCTACTGGGCTTTGCCGGGTCGCTCCTCGTGGCGCGTCAACTGTCCGAAGAGGATTCGCCGTTAAATCCAATGCGCGCCTTGGCGCCGTGGGCAGCGGTTTGTGTGCTGCTCGTCGTGGCTGCAATTTGGCTCATGTTTCAGCCCATGGAAATGCGCGCCACGCTGATGGGCGGCTGAGAGGTCGCCATGAGATCGCCAACGACACAGCCGTTCAACGCGTTCCGCACTGCTCCGGTCGCTTGCTGCCTCTCCATCCTTGTAATCTCGCTATGTTGTTTGCCTGCGTGCGCCCACAACGGCCCTCCATTTCCCATCATCACCGACCAACGCGTCGGCCCCTGCATCGTTTCTCTCTGGATACATCCGGATATCGGCACCTCACCAATTTTCGTTCTTGTCGATCCGGCACCCGGCGGCGCGATTCCCAAAGACCTCAAATTGGAAATCGGTATCCAGCCCGTCAGCAGAAGGCTTCCCGAAGTTGTCTATCAAACCACCATCGCCGACCAACGCGGCCAACTCGAATACAAAACGGATGTCGAATTTGATCGACAGGAATTTTGGAACGTGCGCCTCATCCTCCAGAGTTCCGCGGGCGGCGGCGAGTCCCGCGCAAAAGTGGAGGCTACGCCGATCGGCTATGGTCGGTGGGATTTATTACTGTTCGCGTTGCCGTTTTTGGCCGTGGGTTTTCTGTGGTTCAAGATCGCTGTGAAACGACGCCACCAGCGAAAACAGCGCGTGGCGGAGGCATCTTTTGCGGGGACGCCGTCGCCGTGAGAAACTGTCACCACTTCGTGGGTCGTGTTTTGCGCGAGCTTAACAAAAAGAGGCTTGATGTTTGAAAAAAGAGCTGTACTGGCTCTTGAGAAGTCTCCAAGTGCGCCGGCAGCGCGCGCCACAGCGGCCGTCCCCGTGACGCAGCGCCCGAAGCTCGCTCTCTTGTGCGGCGCTCTGATCTTCAGTCTCTGCGCGTGCCATCCCGCCGACAAGCTCCCCGCGAAATCATCCCCGAAATACGCTGAGGCGGTCTCTGCGTTTTACGTTGGACTTGGCGCGTTGCAGGTGGGCGACGACATTCACGCGGAGAGTAAACTCTCTGAGTTTACGACGCTGGTGCCGAGCGAACCGGCGGGCTGGGCGAATTGGGGGGTGCTGGCGCTGCGGCAGCGAAAATTAGACGCCGCCGCGCAACGGCTGGAGCGCGCTCGCACTCTGGCGCCCAAGAATGACCAGATTGATCAGCTTCTCGGTTACCTCGAAAGCAGCCGGGGAAATTCCGCCGCCGCGATCGCCGATTGGCGCACGGCAGTCCAGCTGAATCCAGCCAACTATCGCGCGGCGTATCAGCTTGCTGAGGAAATGGAACGCCAGGGCGGCGCCAACAGCGACGCGGAATATCGAAACCTAATCCAGAAAATTTTGGCGGCCCAGCCGGGCAACCTTGCGGCGGAACTCGAGCTCGGTCGCATTGCCGCGAAGGACGGCGATGCGGCCGCTTTACACGCGGCGCTCGCGCAAATCACCGTGCAATCGGCGAATTGGCCGCCAGAAGTCAAAGCACAACTGGCCGCACTGCAAACCGCCGCCGACAGCCCCAATCCCAAATCCGCCGCCGTACGTACAACTTTTCTGCGCAATTCGCTCATGCGCGTGCCGGATTTTCGTGAGAGCTTGGCGGTGCTGAAGGCGCCCGCGGGAGAAGAAGCGGAGCCCATCAC
>Ga0181531_10000935_pt1 | contig 18981 bp, 16 predicted proteins | sample PEATcosm2014_Bin_38_FD_119743 | JGI IMG/M metagenome (GOLD analysis project Ga0181531, IMG submission 119743) | Peatland microbial communities from MTU Mesocosm Facility, Houghton, MI, USA - PEATcosm2014_Bin11_10_metaG | ecosystem: Environmental > Terrestrial > Soil > Wetlands > Peat | place... | reverse complement strand
TCTTCTCGAGATACAGGGTGCCCGGAATCGGATTGTCGTAGTAGGCCGGAATCTCCCGAAATCCGAGCTGTGCATACAGACGCTGCGCGCGAGTCATGTGAGCGAGCGTGTCCAGGCGGATGCTCGAGTAACCGAGGTTCGCCGCGCGCTGCAGAATCGTACGCGCCAGCAGCTCGCCGAGGTGAGCGCCGCGAAATGCATTGCGAACCCACAGTCGTTTCATCTCGCAGACCCCGGTCTCAAGTGCCCGCAGCGCAACGCAGCCGGCCGGCTGCGTGCCACTGAGAGCCAGCAGCAGCACACCGCCGTGCGCAGCGGCATACTTGCCTGGCAGGCCGTCGATCTCCGCATCGATCTCCTGGAAGCACAGATCGACATTGATCCAGGCCGCATATTCGCGCACCAGCTCGCGCACGGCCGCGACCTGCGCGTCGGTCTCGACGTCGATGAGTTCAAAGCTGCCGCTGCCGCACGACACCCGGCGCCCGCTACTGCGACCCGGCTCCGGCGGTGGCCGACACTGGGGATACCAGTGCGATCACCCCGAAGGCAGGGTGATCGAAGTACTGGCGCTCATTGTATTTGACGCTGCGCATTTCCTTGATGCTGTACTCGATGCCACCGGCATTGAGGCTCAAGTCCATACCCAGGTGAAGATAAGTGGCGCGCTCAAGGTAAACGCTGCCCGACAGCCCCGGGCTGTTGATGCCCAGCTCCGACAGTGGGATGCCGATATGCGTGCCCCAGTTGGCGGCCGACTGCACCCAGGCGGCATGCGCGATCGGACGCCAGGCGCCGCTGGTACGCAAGGTGGCCTCGACCGGTGCCAGTCGATAGTCGGCGGGCGTCAGTATGCGCACCACCTGCGGGGTGCCGCCGCGAGTGCTCTCGTTGCCAAAGCCGCGGCCGGTCGGCACCGCACTCCAGTCCTCATTGCCGCTCACGCTGGTGGTGCGGAACACGATCAACTCGACGATGTAAAGAGAGCCGCCGGCCTGCTGCGCCGCTGCCCGCTCAGGGGTTGCCAGCGAGGCCAGCATGAACAGCGCGGCCAAGGCCGCAAACGCCGTGCGCTTCAGTGTAGTCATGAGGCTATGTTAGCAGGGCGGCGGATCCTTCAGCCGCCGGACAGGTGGGTCAGCAGTGCATCGGCGCGCGCGAACCGCTGCGCCGGCTCGGGCAGCGCACGCGTGATGCGCAGCTTCAAGGGACCTTCCATCCGATACTCCTGCGCCTGGCGCTGGATCAGGCCGATCAGGCGCGCGGCATCGATCCGGTTCTGCTCCTCGAACTGGATGCTGCCGCCGGCGGGCCCCAGCTCGAGCCGCCGGATCCCAAGCTCGCGCGCGCGCAACCGCAAACCCGCCAGCTGCAGCAGGCGTTGGGCAGGTTCGGGCAGCGCCCCGAAGCGATCGATGAGCTCGGCAGTCATGTCCTGCAGGCTGACCGCATCCGCGGCCGCGATGCGTTGGTACAGCGCCAGTCGCAGATGCACATCCGCGACATAGCTTTCCGGCAGCAGCGCCGGCACGTGCAGCTCGATCTCGCTGACCGCGGCCAGCGGGCGGTCGAGCATGGGTTCGCGTCCCTCGCGCATGGCCCGCACTGCCTGCTCGAGCATGTCGAGGTACATGCTCAAACCCACTTCGCTGAGCTCCCCGGTCTGCTTTTCGCCGAGGAATTCACCGGCGCCGCGGATCTCCAGGTCGTGCGTGGCGAGCACGAACCCGGCGCCAAGTTCCTCCAGCGACTCGATCGCCTCCAGGCGCTTGGCGGCATCGCCCGCGAGGTGTTTACGCGAAGGCACGATCAGATAGGCATAGGCGCGATGGTGTGAGCGGCCGACGCGGCCGCGAAGCTGGTGCAGCTGCGCCAGGCCCAGGCGATCGGCGCGGTCGATCATGATGGTGTTGGCACTCGGGACATCGATGCCGCTCTCGATGATGGTCGTGCAGACCAGCAGATTGAAGCGGCGATGATAGAAATCGACCATCAGCTGTTCGAGCTCGCGCTCACGCATCTGGCCGTGGCCGATGCGCACGTCGGCTTCGGGCACGAGCTGCGCGATGTCGGCCGCGGCCTTTTCGATGCTTTGTATCTCGTTGTGCACGAAGTACACCTGGCCCCCGCGTCGCAGCTCGCGCAGCACCGCCTCGCGCAGCGTGGCGCCATGCCACTCGATGACGAAGGTCTTGATCGCGACGCGCGCCACCGGCGGTGTCGTGATCAGCGACAGATCGCGCAAGCCGCCCAGGGCCATGTTGAGGGTGCGCGGGATCGGCGTTGCCGTCAGCGTGAGCACATGCACCTCGGCACGCAGGGTTTTGAGCCGTTCCTTGTCGCGCACGCCAAAGCGATGTTCCTCATCGACGACGATCAGTCCCAGGCTCTTGAAGCGCGGATCCGCGTGCAGCAGTCGATGGGTGGCGATGACGATATCCACCGTGCCGTGCTCGAGTCCCTGCAGCACCGCCGTGGTCTCGGCGCCGGAGCGGAAACGCGACAGCGACTCGATGCGCACCGGCCAGTCGGCAAAGCGGTCGCGGAAGCTCTGCAGATGCTGCTGTGCCAGCAGCGTCGTCGGTACCAGCACCGCGACCTGCCTGCCGGCCTGCACCGCGACGAAGGCTGCCCGCATCGCCACTTCAGTTTTGCCGAATCCCACATCGCCGCACACCACCCGATCCATGGGCCGTTCGGATTGCATGTCATTGAGGACCTGGCGGATCGCCTCGGCCTGATCGGCCGTCTCCTCGAACGGAAAGCCATTGGCGAAGGTCTGGTACTCGAGTTCGCGCGCCTTGAGCGGCGAGGCCTTGTGGGCTGCGCGGCGCGCGTGCAGATCGAGCAGTTCGGCGGCTACATCGCGCACCGCCTCGGCGGCGCGCCGCCGCGCGCGGGTCCACTGATCGGTCCCGAGCTTGTGCAGCGGTGCGGATTCCGGGGCGCCGCCGGTGTACCGCGTCACCAGGTGCAGCGCGTGTACCGGCACGTAGACGCGATCGCCGTCGCGATATTCCAGCACCAGGAACTCGTTCACCTGGCCGGCGATTTCCATCGCCTGCAGTCCCACGTAGCGGCCAACGCCGTAGGTCTCGTGCACCACCGGTGCGCCCGGCTCGAGGCTCTGCAGATCGCGCAGTATGGCGGCCGGATCGGAGGCGGCTGCGCGGCGCCGACGGCGCTCCTGGCGGGCACGCGATCCAAACAGCTGCGATTCGGTCAGCAGCAGCAGCGCCGGATTGGTCAGTGCCAGCCCCGCGATATCCTCTGCCACGTGGATGGCAAGCGGAGCGTCCCCCCGGGCGAACTGTCCCCAGGACTGCACGGCGCGCGGGCGGCGGCCGTGGGCCGCCAGCATTTCTGCGATCACTTCGCGGCGTCCGGGCGAATCGGCGGCAATCAGTACGCGGCCCGCATAGCTGGCCAGAAAGCTCGTCAATGGCGCGAGCGGCTGCGCCGCGCGCACATCGAGCCTGAAATCCGGCGGCGCTGTGGTGGCGAAGTCGTGCGTATCCTGATCACGCGTCGCATCGCCGCTGCCCGCGAAGCGCTCGATGGCAACCCTTGGGCGCGCGGCGAGCGATGCCGCCAGGGTCGCAGGTTCCAGGAAGGCTTCCCCCGGCGGCAGCAGGGGTCGCTCGATGTCATGCCGCCGATCCTCGTAGCGCGCGCCGATGCCCTCCCAGGCCCGCTGCAGCGCTGCGTCAAGGTCGCCATCGCCGGCGACGACGGCATCGAGCGGCAGGTAGTCGGTAATTTGTGCCGTGGCCTCATAGAAGAGCGGCAAATAAAACTCGATGCCGGGAGGGGCTATGCCTTCGCTGACCCCGCGGTAGATACTCATGCGCGTGATGTCGCCCTCGAAGCGCGCGCGAAACCGGCGGCGGAATGCGCGCACCGATTCCGCGTCCAGCGGCAGCTCGCGCGCCGGCAGCAGCCGCAGCTGTTCGACGTTTTCGAGCGAGCGCTGCGATTCGGGATCGAAGCGACGGATGGTATCGATGCGATCATCGAGCAGATCCACCCGGACCGGCGTCGGGGCACCCATCGGATAGATGTCGAACAACGAGCCCCGCAGCGCGAACTCACCCGGAGTTCGAACCTGGCCCACACTCGCGTAACCGGATTGAGCCAGCCGCAGACGCAGCGGCTCGAGCGCCAGCGGCTCGCCGCGCCTGATCTCGAAACTGCGCGCCTGCACGTAGGCCACGGGAGGCAGCCGCGTCAGCAGGCTCTCGGCGGACAGCAGCAGGATGCCGCGGCGAAGCTGCGGCAGGCGCGACAGCGTTCGAAGCCGCTCGGAGACGATGTCCGGATGCGGCGAGAAGATGTCGTACGGCAGCACTTCCCAGTCGGGCAGCGTCAGCGTCTCGAGCGCGCCGCCGCCAAAGAAATCCAGTTCCGCGCCCAGCTGCTCGATCTCACGCGCGTCGGAGGCAATGAACACCCAGGGGCGCGTGTCGGCAGCGGCCGCCTCCGCCAGGGCGAGCGCGCGCGCGCTGCCATGCAGGCCGCGCCAACGCCAGCGGCGGACGGCAGAGTCGGGCAGAGGCGGGCGCAGCAGAGCGGACATCGGGAGCCGAGGCGGCACTGCGCGGGCGCAGCGAAGCGCGCGAGCTTAAACGGCTCTGAAGCAAATTCAAGCCGGCCGACTCGTTGACTTTTTGCTGCGCGCGATTGTTAAGTGCAGGCAACGAAACCGCTCGAACCGTTTCATGACCAGCGATGGGGACAAGGCAGAGCTGCTGCGCGCGCTGCGGCTCGACAGCACGCAGCGCGAAGCGACTGCGCCCGCGCCCGCGCTGGCGGGGCGCGGCCTGCGCATCGCACTGATTTTTCTGGTGCTGCTGCTGCTGGTCGGAGGATCAGCCGCCGCCTGGCTTTGGCTTCACGGCCGCTCCGTCGAGGTCGAGGTCGTCACGGCCGCGGCACCGACCGTTGATCGCGGACCGGCGTCCGTGCTCCAGGCGACCGGCTATGTCACCGCGCGTCGCCAGGCGACGGTGTCGGCTCAGATCACCGGTACCCTCACACAGGTGCTCATCGAAGAGGGCGAGCAGGTCAAGAGCGGACAGGTGCTGGCGCGCCTGGACGATACGGCGCAGCGGGCGGCCCTGGCGCAGACCCAGGCACAGCTCAAGGCGACCACCGCGCTGCGGGTGCAGTATCAGGCTCAATTGGAGCAGGCGCGCCGCGACCTGAAGCGCAATCAGGAACTCGTCGATGCCGACGCGGTTTCGCACCAGGTGGCCGAGCAGGCGCAGACCCAGGTCGATGCGCTGGTGGCGCAGGTGCAGGCGCAGAGCAGGCAGGAGGATCTGGCGCGGGCCCAGATCGATGGCGCGCAGGTGCAACTCGGCTATACCGTCGTCCGCGCGCCCTTCAGCGGGGTCATCATCGCCAAGGCCGCCCAGGCCGGCGAGATCGTCTCCCCGATCTCTGCCGGCGGCGGATTCACGCGTACGGGCGTTGGCACCATCGTCGATATGGATTCGCTCGAGATCGAAGTCGACGTCAACGAGGCCTATATCAATCGCGTCCAGCCAAACCAGCGCTCCGAGGCCGTACTCGATGCATACCCCGACTGGTCCATCCCGGCGCACGTCATCGCCATCATTCCGACCGCCGATCGCAGCAAGGCTACGGTCAAGGTCCGCATCGCCATCGACCAGAAGGATCCGCGAATCCTGCCCGATATGGGGGTGCGCGTTTCCTTCCTCGACGCGGGAGCGCAGGCCGGCGCCAGGGACGCGGCGGCTTCACGGACCGGGGTGCTCGTGCCGGCCAGCGCGATCGTCGAGCGGGATGGACACACAGTAGTATTCGGCGTCGATGGCGGCCGCGCTCATGCGCGCCAGGTCAGCACCGGGGCGAGCTATGGCGAGCTGCGGCTGGTCGATGGGCTGGCCGTCGGGGCACAGCTCGTGCGGGCACCCCCTCCGGATCTGCGTGAGGGTGGTGCGGTCACGGTCCGCCGGCAATGATCCAGACGCGAGGATCGATATGAATGCATTGGTCGAAGTCAGCCATGTCAGCAAGGTCTACGAACGTGGAAAGGAGAAGATCGAGGTGCTGCACCACCTCGATCTGCAGATTCCACAGGGCGACTTCGTGGCGCTCATGGGACCCTCGGGCTCGGGCAAGACGACGCTGCTCAATCTTATCGGTGGTCTCGATTCCCCCACCGACGGCAGCATCAGTGTTGGCGGTGAGCGCATCGATCGTCTGTCTGAGAGCGCGCTTGCCCGGTGGCGCGCCGCGCATGTCGGTTTCGTATTCCAGTTCTACAATCTGTTGCCGGTGCTATCGGCGTGGCGCAACGTCGAGCTGCCGCTGCTGCTGACGCGACTGTCGGGCGCGCAGCGGCGGCGCAATGCCGAAATCGCACTCGAGCTCGTCGGATTGCGGGACCGCTCCTCGCACAAACCGGGCGAGCTCTCGGGCGGGCAGCAGCAGCGCGTGGCGATTGCGCGTGCCATTGTTTCGGATCCGACGCTGCTGGTCTGCGATGAACCAACCGGCGATCTGGATCGCCAGGCCGCCGCCGAGGTCCTCAGTCTGCTGCAGCGTCTCAACCGCGATCATGGCAAGACCGTCATAATGGTCACGCACGATCCAAAGGCCGCCGAGTTTGCCAGCCACACGCTGCACCTGGACAAAGGCACCCTGGTCGAGCACGTCGAGACACCGCCCGCTTGAAGTACCTGCACTTGATCCTGAGCGCGTTGTTTCGGCGCAAGACGCGCACCATCTTCACGTTGCTGTCGGTGCTCGCGGCGTTCTTGCTATTCGGCCTGCTCGATTCGGTGCGCAGCGCCTTCGCCAGCGCCGGTCACGACATTGCCGGCGTGGATCGCCTGGTCACGGTTTCGAAAATATCCTTCACCTTATCGCTGCCCAAGAGTCTGCTGGAGCGCATAGGTTCGACTCCCGGGGTGGCAGCGGTCAGCTATGCCAATTGGTTTGGGGGCATCTACCAGGATCCGAAGAATTTCTTTGCTAACGAGGCGGTGGCGGCGAATTTCCTGGATCTGTATCCCGAGTGGCAGCTAAGCGCAGCGGAGCGCGAGGCCTTTCGCAATACGCGTACCGGCGCGGTGGTCGGCGAGCGCCTGGCCGAAAAGTACCACTGGAAGCTGGGCGACAAGATTCCGCTGCAAGCCACCATTTTTCCGCAGAAGGGCGGCAGCAACACCTGGACACTGGACCTGGTCGGCATCTTCCACGAGTCCGACCCCAAGCAGAGAGATCAGGAGGATGTGCTGTTCTTCAACTGGGATTATTTCGATGAGGCCCGGGCATTCGGCACCGGCAATGTGGGCTGGTATGTGTCGCGCGTCACCGATCGCACGCAGGCAGGTCGCGTGGCCGCGGCAATCGATGCGCTGTCGCTGAACTCGGACCACGAAACCAAGACCCAGACAGAGCAGGCATTCCAGGCCAGCTTCGTGAGTCAGTTCGGCGATATTGGCATGATAGTCGGCTCCATCATGGGTGCGGTGTTCTTCACGTTGATCCTGCTCACGGGCAACACCATGGCGCAGGCCGTGCGCGAACGCATTCCGGAACTGGCGGTGCTCAAGACCATCGGCTTCTCCAATCGCGCCGTGCTGCTGCTGGTGCTCACCGAGTCGGTGCTGCTGATCGTGCTGGGCGGGGCGGTCGGACTGGTGCTGGCCGGAATTGCCGTCAGCGCGCTGACCGCGCAACTGGGCGGATCGCTGCCGCTGCTGCCGGTCGGCGTCGCGATCTGGCTGCGAGGCCTGGCGTTCATGGTGATGATTGGTCTCGCGGTCGGATCGTTGCCAGCCAGGCGCGGCATGCGCCTGCGTATCGTCGATGCGCTCGCCGGGCGCTGAGGTGTGAGGTCATGATTGTCTGCGTGGTGCTGTTGCTGTTGCTGCTCTGGCTGTTTGCAACGCGCACGGGGCGTCAGACCTGGTCGGTAACCCAGGTGGGGATTCTGAGCATTCCGCAGCGACTCGGTTCATCGCTGGTGGTGGTAATCGGCATCGCCGGGGTGGTCGGCGTGCTGGTAGCGGTGCTGGCCATGGGGGCGGGCTTTGCCGCCACGCTCCGGCAGACCGGCAGCGAGGACACTGCCATCGTGATGCGTGCCGGCGCGCGAACCGAGCTCAATTCGGTGCTCGATCACGAAAGCGCGACACTCATCGCGCAGTTGCCGCAGGTGCAGCGCAATGCCGGCGGGCTGCCCATTGCCTCGCCCGAACTGGTGGTGGTCGCGGCGCTGCCCAAGAAGAGCACGGGATTGGACGCCAATGTCGAGTTGCGCGGCGTCGGCGAACGCGCCTGGGAGCTGCGTCCGGCACTGCGGATCACGGCAGGCCGTCGTTTTCAACCCGGATTGCGCGAGTTGATAGCGGGCAAGGGCGCGCACTCGCAGTTTGCGGGCGTCGAAATCGGTTCGACCATTCAGCTCAATGGACAGAGCTGGTCGGTTGTGGGCGTGTTCGAGTCGGGCGATGCCTACGACAGCGAAATCTGGGGCGATGCCGACATCGTTGGCCCCACCTATCGCCGCGGCAGCAGTACCACCTCGGTCACGGTGCGGTTGACTGACGCTGCGGCGTTCGATGCCTTCAAAGCCGCGCTGGCAGGCGATCCGCGGCTCAAGGTCGACGCCACGACCACCCGCGACTATTACACCGAACAGTCGGCGCGATTGGCGAGTTTCATCAACATACTCGGCATCACCATTGGCTCGATCATGGCGATCGGCGCGGTATTCGGTGCCCTGAATACCATGTACGCCGCTATTGCGGTGCGCATGCGCGAGATCGCCACGCTGCGCGCGATTGGCTTTCGCGGCATTCCCGTGGTCGCCTCAGTGCTGCTCGAGACGATGCTGCTCGGCTTGCTGGGGGGTGTGATCGGCGCCGGACTGGCGTGGCTGATCTTCGATCACTACACCGCATCGACTCTGGGCTCGAATTTCAGCCAGGTCGTATTCGACTTCCAGGTCACGCCGGCGCTGATCTGGACCGGCCTGAAATGGGCCCTGGCAATCGGCTTCGTCGGCGGCCTGTTTCCGGCACTGCGCGCGGCGCGCCTGCCGGTTACGGCCGGATTGCGCGAACTTTAGGAGCCGGCGTTGACCACCGAGTGGATGACGTACTCGTGCTCGAAGAACACCGAGAAAGTCGGGTAATCCCAGCGCGAGATCGGCGGCTGGCCGACGGCCTCGTGCCGCTCCTGCGGGGCGCCGAACTTCGCCTCGACCGTCTTCATGGTCATGCCGCGGCCGGGGCAGTCGACATCGGAATTGCGTATCGCCACCTGGTCGTCCACGGCGATGGTCTCGGCACGCACAGTGCCGCAATAGAGCGCGGCCAGTGCGACCGCGATGGCCACAATTCGCCAGGGCCGCAAACTCAATGCTGTCGCTTGACGTGTTCTGCTCATGAGGCACCTGTGCGCTCTGCCATCCACGGATCCCGATAATAGCACCGGGCGCGGAAGGGGCCTGCGCCGCGCCGCCGGGGCCGGCCTGTTTCTGTGATCCAGGTCCTGTTTCCGGGTCGCCTGTGCTTAAATGCCCGCGATGTTTCAGCCGCTGCCTGTGTTCATCGGCCTGCGCTATGTGCGCTCGCGGCAACACAAATTCTTCGTGTCCCTGATCACCTGGGTGTCTCTGGCCGGGGTTTCACTGGGCGTGGCCGCTCTGATCGTGATCCTGTCGGTCATGAACGGCTTTGAGGGGGAACTGCGGGATCGCCTGCTGGCACTGGGTGCCCAGGCGCGGGTGGTCGACCAGGGAGTCCCGTCCGCGGATGGCGAGCAGGCGCTGCGGCAGCGGTTGCAGACCCTGCCGGGCGTGACTGGGGTATCGCCCTACATCGAACTCACCGCCCTGGCGGTGCACTGGCCGGACATGCTGCCGGTACAGCTGCGCGGCATCGATCCGGCCCTGGAGCAGAGCGTGGCGGACGTACGCTCGTTGCTGGTCGAGGGCGGTCTTGAGGCCCTCAAGCCTGGCAGCAACGCCGTGATCGTCGGACGCGACATCGTCGAGCAGCTGGGGCTGCATGTGGGCGATCCGATCACCTTGCTGGTGCCGATGTCATCGGACTCCGGGCTGCCTGAGCCGCGCCTGCGCCAGTTCACGGTGGGCGGGGTGTTCCAGGCCGGGCTCGAGGAACTCGACAACTCCCTGTTGCTGGCCCAGTTCGAAGATGTCCGGGCGTTCGCGCCGCATGCGCTCGGCTCGAGCGGTCTGCGGCTGCGCTTCACCGACGCCCTCGAGGTGGGACGCTTCATGCCGGCAGTGCGCGCCCTGCTGCCGGCAGGGTTCAGCAGCAGCGACTGGACCGAGGACAACGCCAGCTACTTTCGCGCGATCCGCATTGAGAAAACCATGATGGCCCTGATCCTGCTGCTGATCGTCACGGTGGCGGCGTTCAATACCGTGGCGATGCTGGTGATGGTGGTCAATGACAAGCGTACCGACATCGCCATTCTGCGCACTTTCGGCGCCTCGCCGGGCAGCGTGCTGCGCATCTTCATGACCCAGGGCATCGCCATCGGCTGGTTCGGCGTCGCCGGGGGTCTGGCCCTGGGTGTGCTGGTGGCGCTGCACGTCGATGCCATCGTGCCGGTACTCGAACGGCTGTTCGGATTCCACTTCCTGGACGCGCAGGTCTACTACATAACAACGATTCCATCCGAGGTGCACCCGCACGATGTGCTTTGGATCGCGGCTGCTGCCTTTACCCTGACGCTGCTCTCCACCATATACCCGGCGCTGCGCGCCGCGCGCACGCCGCCGGCCGACGCGCTGCGTTACGAATAGCATGCCGCGTCCCTACGAATGGCTGATCGGAATCCGTTATCTGAGTGCCACGCAGGGGCGCGGCTTTCTGTCCTTCATCACCGTCGTATCGGTGCTCGGCCTGGCGATCGGCGTCGCAGTACTGATCGTGGTGCTGTCGGTCATGAACGGCTTCGAGCGTGAGCTCAAGAGCCGCATTCTGAGCGTGACCTCGCACGCCACGCTCATGGGACTCGATGGCACGCTCAACGATTGGCGCGCTGATCAGGCGCGGGCGCTGACTATGCCCGAAGTGTTGGCCGCGGCCCCGTATATCGAGGCGCAGGCACTGCTCATGCGCGGCGATCACACGGCTGGCACCACGGTGCGCGGCGTGGATCCGGCGCAGGAACGCCGCACCGTCGGCCTGGCCGAGCGCATCCAGGGCGGCAGCATCGAGGATCTGACCGATGGCAGCTACCGGCTCATCCTCGGTGATGCGCTCGCGGCGGCGCTGGCAGCGCACGTGGGAGATGATCTGGTGTTGATCGCGCCCAAGGGAGATGCAACGCCAGCGGGCATCGAGCCGCGCATGCGCCGCTTCCATGTGGCCGGGATCTTCCATTCCGGCATGTATGAATACGATCGCGGTCTGGCGCTCATGAACCTTGCCGACGCGGCACGTCTGTACCAGCTCGGCGATCGCGTCACCGGTGTGCGCCTGGCATTGCGTGATCCGTTCACCGCTCCGCGTGTGGTGCGCAATCTTGCGGTCTCGCTCGGCGGCGGCTATTACGTCAGCGACTGGACACGGAACCATGCCAACTTTTTTCGCTCGATCGAGATCACCAAGTCGATGCTGTTCGTGATCCTGATGCTGGTGGTCGCCGTGGCTGCGTTCAATATCGTCGCGGCGCTGGTCATGGTGGTGAAGGACAAGCGCGGCGATATCGCGATCCTGCGCACCATCGGTGCGGCGCCCGGTAGCATCCTGGCCGTGTTTTCGATCCAGGGGGCCTTCATCGGACTGGCTGGTACCGCCGCCGGCGCGGCGCTCGGGCTGACGCTGTCCGCCAATCTCGAATCGCTGGTACATGCGCTCGAGCGCGTGCTTGGCACACATTTTCTGGATGCAAAGGTGTACTTCATGAGCGACCTGCCGGCGTATGCCGAATGGCGCGATGTGTTGCGAATCTGCGGCCTCGCCTTTGCGCTATGCGCGGTGGCAACGCTGTACCCCGCATGGCGAGCGGCCGGCACGCAGCCGGCAGAGGCGTTGCGGCATGACTGACGGCACGACCGCGGTGCTGTCGGCCCGGGCCGTACGCCGCAGTTTCCGCGAGGGCTCGGCTACACTCGAGGTGCTGCTGGACGTGCAGCTCGAGGTTCAGCGCGGCGAACGACTGGCCATCATCGGCGCGTCCGGTTCCGGCAAGACGACACTACTGCAGATACTGGGTGGGCTCGACCGGCCGGATGCGGGCCAGGTGATCATCGACGGCCGCAATATTCATGAACTCGGCGAAGGCGAGCGCGGCGCGCTGCGCAATCGAAGCATCGGCTTTGTGTACCAGTTTCATCACCTGCTGCCCGAGTTCTCCGCGTTGGAGAATGTGGCGATGCCGTTACTGGTGCGGCGCGAGTCGGCCGCAACTGCCGCCGAACGTGCCCGCGCGCTGCTCTCGCGCGTGGGCCTGGCGCAGCGGCTCAATCACAAGCCGCACCAATTATCCGGCGGCGAACGGCAGAGAACCGCCGTGGCACGCGCGCTGGTGACATCGCCACAACTGGTGCTGGCTGATGAACCGACCGGGAATCTTGATGGACGCAATGCGGAGCAGGTATTTGCGTTAATGCTGGAGCTCAATCGCGAGATGGGTACGAGCCTGGTGGTCGTGACGCATGATCCGCGCCTGGCGGCACGCATGGATCGGGTGCTGGAGCTGGAAGCTGGTCAGTTGCGTCCGCCGGTGCCGGCAACTTAGGCGCGCCGCGACGTCCCGGGCGCCGGCGATAACGATGCATGGTCGCCATGCGCCAGGAGAACTCGAGCGCATAGCGGCCGGTCAGACCCAGCACCACGCTGCAAACCAGGCAACCGAGCAGAAAAGGGCGCCAGGCAGGGCCGAGTCCGTGTTCGAGCCAGTTCCAGGTCAGATGAAATTCGAAATGGTGCGGCTTGAAACGCAGCAACGCCGCCCCCACCCGATAGGCCATGTAGTAGGCCGGCACCATGGTGAAGGGATTGACCAGATAGGTTGCTGCGATCGCCACGGCCAGGTTCAGCCGCCACCAGAGCGCCGCGAGCACTACCAGCGGCAGATGGATGGGCAGCGGAATGAAACTAACCGCGATGCCGATGCCGAATGCAGCCGTGATCGAGTGGCGATTCAGCGTCCATAGATGCGAGTCCGTCAGCCGGTCGCCAAAAATGTTCAGGTACCATTTGTGACGCCGTGCACGGATTAGTTTCGCGAGTTTCTTTACTAACCGGCGAGGCATGGCTTTGTGACTTTAGCAATTGCCGGTGACAGTCCATAGGTGCAGCGTCGCGAATTTGCGCTGCTGGCGGCAAGCTTTAGGTATCATGCGGCCGCCGCTCGAAAATCAGTAGGAGTCGACGCCGGAAATGTGGGAAATCGTGCAGGCGGGCGGGACGCTGATGTGGCCCATCATGCTGTGTTCCGTCGTTTCCGCGGCCATCATACTGGAGCGGCTCTGGACGCTGCAGGACCGGCGCGTTTTGCCGCCCGATCTGATGCAAAAGGTCTGGAAGCTGGTCGAGACACATCAGATCAACGACAAGGTCATCGCGGCGCTGGAGCAGAATTCGCCGCTCGGCCGACTGCTGGCCGCGGGCCTGCTGAATCGGCACCGCCCCCGGGAAGTGCTCATGGAGCGCCTGGAGGATACCGGGCGGCATACGGTTCACGAACTCGAACGATTCCTGAATACCCTGGGGACCATCGCCGGTGTATCGCCGCTGCTGGGTCTGTTGGGAACCGTCACCGGCATCATCAAGGCCTTCAATGCCATCAATGCCGGCGGAGCGGGCGACCCGCGCATGCTGTCGGGGGGTATCGCCGAGGCGCTGGTGGCGACCGCCGCGGGCCTGTGCGTGGCAATACCGTCGCTGATTGCCTATCGCTATCTTCGCGGACGCGTGGAGCGCATCGTTATCGAAATGGAAAAGAACGCGCTGCGGCTGGTTGATGCGTTCGAGGCGGCCGCCCGGAAGCAACCCGATACTGTCGCCTCGCCAGCGCCAGCGCCAGCGCCCGCGGCACGCGCGCCCTCCGCGAGCCAAAATCTGCAGCCATCGGCGCCCTCCTCACAATCCGCGCCGGCCGCGCCCCCGGCGTCACAGGCCGCGCAGGCCTAGCGCTTCGCCATCGCATGAACCTCAAGCCGCGTCGAACCGAGGAGCCGGAAATCAACGTCACTTCGTTGATCGATGTCGTGTTGCTGCTGGTCGTGTTCTTTATGCTGTCCTCGAATTTCACGGCCGAAGGTCGGCTGCGCATCCGCCTGCCGCAGGTTAACAATCAGGCCCAGGAGCGGGTTGCCCCTGATGCGCTGGTGATCTCAGTCAGTGCCGCTGGCGCCTACCTGGTCAATGGCCGGGAACTGGTGAATTCCAGTCCCGACACGCTGCGCGCCGCCATTCTCAAGAGCAGCGCCGCCGCGGCACGCACTGCGCCGGTCACGATCCGCGCCGACGGGCGGGCGAGCCATCAATCGGTGGTCACGGCCATGGACGTGCTCGGCCATCTCGGATTCACGCAGATGAACGTCGCCACTCTCACCGAGCCCCAAGCGGGATCGCCTTGAATCGACCCGCGCCGGGCAGTCCTGCCAGCGCCTCCAACATCGAGCAGGCGCGCGGCGTATACCCCCGGCTGCTGCGCTATGCGCGTCCCTTTGCGGGCATGTACCTGCTCGGTGTGCTCGGCATGCTGCTGTATGCCGGCACCGACCTGCTGACCATCACATTTACCAAGAGTTATCTGACCAGCGCGCTGGCGCTGGAGCAGCACCGCGAGGTGCTGGAATGGCTGCCGCTGGCAGTGCTCGGCATTTTCGCGGTCCGCGGACTGGGCGACTATCTTGCCACTTACTTTCCGTTCTGGGTCGGCCGGCAGGTCATCAAGTCGATCCGCAACGATCTCTTCGCCCATTACCTGCGGCTGCCGAGCTCGGTTTACGATCGCGAGTCCTCCGGCACGATGCTCTCGAGGCTCACGTACAACGCCGAGACAGTGGCCGCGGCGACCACCGATGCCCTGACTGTCATCATCCGCGACTCGCTCTCGATCGTGTTCAACGTCGGGGCGCTGTTCTACCTCAATTGGCATCTGGCCCTGTATGCATTGTTCGTTGCACCTGCGATCGCCTGGCTGGTGCGTAAGGTCAATGTCCGCTTCCGCCGCTACAGCAAGCGTATCCAGAACTCCATGGGCGATGTTACGCGCGTCACCAAGGAGGCGCTGGACGCGCATCGCGTGGTCAAGGTCTTCAACGCGCAGGGACATGTCGCGGGCCTGTTCGAGGCGGCCAACGAACTCAACCGCAGCACCAACGTGCGCCTGATCAATGCGCGTGCCAGCGCCAACCCGATCGTGCAGATGATCGCAGCGGTCGGTCTGGCTTCGGTGCTCTACATCGCCAATCGCGAGCTGCAGGCTGGCACTTTGACGGTTGAAAGATTCTTCCCCTTCCTGCTCGCGCTGTTCCAGGTGCTGCAACCGCTCAAACGCGTACTGGCCGTCGCCGGCCCGATGCAGCAGGGCATTGCCGCAGGCGCGAGCGTCTTCGAAGTGCTTGATACGCCCGCCGAGCCGCAGGGCGGCACGCGGCCGCTGGGACGCGCGCACGGCGAAGTGGAATTCAGGGATGTGGGCTTCGAGTACGCGGTGGAGAAGGGCGCGGTACTGCGCCATATCTCGCTGAGCGTTCCGGCCGGTGCCACCGTCGCCATCGTCGGCCGGTCCGGCAGCGGCAAATCGACGCTGGTGTCGTTGCTGGCGCGCTTCTACGATCCCACCAGCGGCAGCGTGCTGATCGATGGGGTGGATATCCGCGAGTACTCGTTGCGCGATGTGCGCCGCCAGATCAGCCTCGTCAGCCAGGAGGTCGTGCTGTTCAACGACACGATCCGCAACAACATCATCTTCGGCGCCACCGATATCAGCGAGGGGCAGCTGCAGGCGGCGGCGCGCGCTGCCTATGTCATGGAATTCGTCGAGCAGCTGCCGCAGGGTCTGGACACGGAAGTGGGCGATCGCGGCGTGATGCTCTCGGGTGGACAGCGCCAGCGAATCGCAATCGCGCGCGCGCTGCTGCGCGATACACCCATACTGATACTCGATGAAGCTACTTCGGCACTGGATACGGCGGCGGAACGGCACATCCAGGCAGCCCTCGACCAGCTGCTGCGCAATCGCACCACTTTCGTCATCGCACACCGCCTCTCGACCGTGGAGAAGGCCGACCGCATCCTGGTATTGCGCGACGGCGAGGTAGTCGAGTATGGCGCGCATGCCGAGCTGCTGGAACGGCACGGTGTGTATGCGGAGCTGCACCGTTTGCAGTTCAGCGCCTAGGCGCCGGGCGCACGCGTGGCCCCGCGGCTGCAGCAGATCTGGTATCGCGATACGCCGCCGCCACTGGCGCTGCGGCCGCTCGCATGGATTTTCGGTCTTACGGTTCGGCTGCGCCGCGCTGCCTACGAGCGCGGCTGGTGCCGCTCCGAGCGCCTGCAACGGCCCGTCATCGTGGTCGGCAACCTCACGGTTGGCGGCAGCGGCAAGACGCCGCTCGTGATCTGGCTGTGCGCCACGCTGCGTGCCGAAGGCTTCTCGCCCGGCATCGTGCTGCGCGGTTATGGGGGCGCCGCCGCCCGCGGTTCACGCGCGCTGCGGGTCGAGGCCGACAGCGACCCGGATGTGGTGGGCGATGAGGCATTGCTGCTGCGCCGGCGCACGGGCGAGCCGGTGGCCGTGTGTCGGCAGCGGGTCCGAGCTGCAAAGCTGCTGATCGACGCCGGGGTCAACGTGATCCTGTCGGATGATGGCCTGCAGCATCTGGCGATGGCGCGCGATTTTGAAATTGCGATGGTCGATGCCGAGCGTGGCTTTGGCAACGGCTATCTTCTGCCCGCTGGTCCCCTGCGGGAGCCGCGCCAGCGCATCCAGCAGGTCGACGCCGTGGTGCTCAACGGCGCTGGTGCCGCGGGCCAGGCGCAGCCGCTGCCCCGCGCCTTCAGGATGGATCTGGTGGGCAATACCCTCGTGCCCTTGGGCGGCGGCGATCCGCGCGCACTTGCAAGCTTTGCCGGACAGCGCGTGCATGCGGTGGCCGGCATCGGCAACCCGCAGCGTTTCTTTGCAACATTACGCGCGGCCGGGCTTACGCTCCTCGAGCACCCCTTTCCGGACCATCATCGCTACCGCGACGCGGAGATTCGGTTCGACGACGGACTGCCGGTGCTGATGACCGAGAAGGATGCGGTAAAATGCAGCCAGCTCGGGGGATCAGATCATTGGTTTCTGCCGGTCGCGGCCCGGTTGGCCGATGCCGATGCCGCAGCACTGATGGCGCGTCTGCGGCGCGCGCTTGGAGTGTGAATTGGACGCACGACTGCTCGATATACTGGCCTGTCCCATCTGCAAGGGCTCCTTGCGTTACGAACGCGCGCAGCAGCTGCTGATCTGCCGCGGTGATCGGCTGGCTTTCCCGATCCGCGATGGCATCCCGGTGATGCTAGAGGATGAAGCGCGCGTTTTGACGCCCACCGATCCGCTGCTCGAGATCTAGGCGCCGCGCCATGTTCCGCGTCGTCATTCCGGCGCGCTTCGGCTCGGCGCGATTACCTGGCAAACCACTGCTGTTGCTGGCAGGCAAGGCCATGATCCAGTGGGTCTATGAGCGGGCGCGACGCTCGGGTGCTGCCCAGGTCATCGTGGCCACCGACGATGAGCGCATTGCGCAACGTGTGCGTGAGCTGGGCGGCGACGCGCAGATCACGGATGCCGGGCACACCTCGGGTACCGACCGCATTGCCCAAATCGCGCGCCGCGAGCGTTGGCCCGACGACGATATCGTCGTCAACCTGCAGGGCGATGAACCCCTGATGCCTGAAGCACTGCTCGATCAGGTCGCCGATTTGCTGGTGAAATATCCGGCTGCGGATCTGGCGACCTTGAGCATGCCGCTCGATTCGGTCGCGGCGCTGCTGGATCCGAATGTCGTGAAAGTGGTTGCCGATGAACGGCAGCGTGCATTGTATTTCAGCCGCGCACCGATCCCCTGGTCGCGGGATGGGGCGCCGGCGGGACTGGCAAGCCAGCGCAGTCACGCACTCGCGCACCGGCATCTCGGCCTCTACGCGTATCGCGTGGGTTCGCTGCTACGATTGGCGGCTCTGCCGCCGAGCCCGCTCGAGCAGATCGAGAAGCTCGAGCAGCTGCGCGCGATCGAAAACGCGATGGATATCCGCATCGAGCGCGCCAGCGTCCCGCCAGGCCCGGACGTCAACACGGCGGACGACGTTGCCGCCGTCGCCGCATTGCTCGAAGCCGGGCCCTGACTAATCCTCGCGGCTGGGGCCGCCCTGTGGCGGGAAGGACGTGGGCGCTGACGACCATGTCACCGACGGACGAGCCTCGGGAGCGGCTGACGGGGACGGCCCACCGCCGCCCTCATGACCGCCCTGAGAATGCGCCGGCGGAGCGGACGGCGCATCGCCGCGAGGCGCATCGCTGCGAGGCGCATCGTTCCGGGGCGCATCGTTGCGAGGCGAGTCATTAGGCGGTGACTCGTAGCGAGGGGCGTCGTAGCGAGGTGTGTCGCTGCGGGGTGCACCGCCGCCGCCCTCGCTGCCCTGGGTGTCCCGGCCGCGCGGTTCGTGCTCGGCGCCGTCGGAGTGTCCCCAGCCGTGCGAGCCTGAATCAGCCGGGCCGCGGCCATCATCGGCTGCTCCGTTGGCGCCCACCGGGAGGCCGGAGGCCGGAATTCCGTCCCGATTGCCGCCGCCCCCGCCGCCGCGTCTGCGTCGGCGACCACCCCGGCGTGAGCGCCCGCTGCGCGGGCGGTCCATGGCCGGCTGGGCCGACATGGGGCTGTGCTGCTGATCGACCGCATCGGCCGCTATATCGCCCTCGGCGCTGGGACGTGGTTCATCGCGGCGCGGCTCGTCGCGCCGCGGCTCG
>Ga0181531_10000934_pt1 | contig 18990 bp, 16 predicted proteins | sample PEATcosm2014_Bin_38_FD_119743 | JGI IMG/M metagenome (GOLD analysis project Ga0181531, IMG submission 119743) | Peatland microbial communities from MTU Mesocosm Facility, Houghton, MI, USA - PEATcosm2014_Bin11_10_metaG | ecosystem: Environmental > Terrestrial > Soil > Wetlands > Peat | place... | reverse complement strand
GAACGCCACCGCGCCCTTCGCGCGGCGCGTAGCGTCCTTGAGGGACCCTGCGCGCGACGGCACGCTGGCCAGCTGACGGGCGCGCAAACCGCAATGATTTTAATGGTTGCTACGCTTCCTCGCTTGCGCTCTTGGCGAAGCCATTAAATGAATTGGATTTGTGGCTTCGCCGTTGCCCCAAACACACGCCAATGAATCGGGGTCTGGGGCCTACGGCCCCAGCGGGGTCCAGGGGCAGAGCCCCGGCCTTACTTCGCCGCCAGAAAATCGAATACGTCGGCGTCGGTCGCCATTTGCTCGATATGCACGCGATGCCACAGCGCGTAAAACAGCAACGACCACGCGGCGAGGCTTTGACGGCGGCCGGCGGCGGCGCGGAACAGGGCGCGCACGTGGCCGGGGTCGGCCACTTCCTGCACGCATGGCAAGGCGGCCATCAGGTCGCCGAAGCGGGCGCCGTGTTGCCCGATCCAGCTGCCGACCGGCACGGAAAAGCCTTGTTTCGGCGCCCGGGCGCGCGCCTTCGGCAGCGCTTTCGCGAGCCACCGCCGCAGCAAATATTTGCCGGTGCCACGGCGGACTTTCAAATTGTCCGGTAGCCGGAACGCGGCGCCGGCGACCGCGCGGTCGAGCAGCGGCGTGCGGCCCTCGACGCCGTGCGCCATCAGGCAACGATCGAGTTTCAGCAACAGATCGTTCGGCAGCCATTCGGCGATGTCGGCGGCCTGGGCTGCCTGCAGGCGCGTGTGGCCGGGTTGCGCCGCACCCTCCACGGCGGCCCAGTTGTTGCGCCAGTCGGGCAGGTCGTTCCACAGTACGTCGAGACCCGCGAAGGTGCCGCGGTCGCGCATGCGGTGGCCGCCACGCCACCAGGGGCGCACAGCGGTGCGGTAGCGGCCGTAGCCTGCGAACAATTCGTCGCCGCCCTCGCCGGAGAGCACGACCTTGACATCCTCGCGGGCACGGCGGGCAAGAAACCACGCCGGGATCATCGCGTAGTCGGCCGCCGGATCGTCCATGCAGGCGGCAATCGCCGGCAAATGGCGCAGCGTCGCGGTTTCTGTGACGGTCACCGGAATGTGTTCGAAGCCGACCGATTTGGCGAGCCGGGCCGCCTCGCGCCGTTCGTCGACGGCGCCCGGCGCGTCATAGCCGGCGGTATAGGCCGGCACCTGGGCTTGCTGGCGCGCCAGACACGCCAGCACCGTCGCGCTGTCGATACCGCCGGACAGAAACAGGCCGACCGGCACGTCGCTGCGCAAATGCAGCTCGATGCTTTCCATCAGCGCGTGCTCGAGGTGCCGCAGCGCCTCCGCTTCGCGCATCTTTTCGGGGCCGGCGTCAGGCAGAATGGCGGCGGTGTCGCGCGCGCTGACGACGCCGTTGCTGATACGGATCATCTCGCCGGGCAGCACGCGCTGGATATCGGGGAAGATCGTGGTGCGGCCGACGGTGAACTGCATCTGCAGCAGCTCCGCGCGGGCCTGCTGGCGCAATTCGCGGCGCGCCAGGCCCGCCGCCAGCAGCGCGCGCGGCTCGGAGGCGAAGGCGGTGCCGCCGGGGATTTTCGCGATATAGAGCGGCTTGATGCCAAACGGATCGCGGCACAGCGTCAGCACGTCGGTGCCGCGATCGTAGATCGCCATGGCATACATGCCACGCAGCGAAGCGGTGAATGGCGGGCCGCGGTCACGCCACAGATGCAGCGCGGATTCGCAATCGCTGCCGGTGGTGAAATCGATCGCCGGCAGCTCGGCGCGCAGCTCGGCGTAATTGTAGATCTCCGCGTTGGCCACCATGACGGTATCGCCGGCGACCAGCGGCTGAATGCCGCCGGCGACGTCGATCACCGCGAGGCGGCGGTGGCCGAGTGCCACCTGGCCGGCGATGGCGCCGGCGAAACCGTCCGGGCCGCGATGACCGAGGGCGCGCAGCATCGTTGCCAGTACCGCGGGCTCGGGCGGGGGCGCGTCGTTCGCGAGCGCCAGGCCGGCAATGCCGCACATCAGGGTTTCGCCACCCGCGCCGAGAAATCGCGCCAGGCCGCGACCACGGGCAACTCGGAGAAATGGGCCTGCACATAAGCGCGGCCGGCGCTGGCGGTGCTTTGAGACATCTCCTGGTTGTTCAGCATGGCCTCGATACCCGCGGCAAGTGCAATGGAACTGTCAACCGGCACCAGAATGCCGCGCTGGCCGGCCCCAAGCAGCTCGGCCGGACCCTCGGCCATGGCGGCCACCACGGGGCGCCCCGCGGAAAACGCCTCCAGGATCTGGTTGCCGAGCGGCTCGCTGCGCGAGGGGCATACCAGCACATCACAGGCAGCCAGCAATTCGGCGGTGTCGTGCCGCCAGCCGAGAAAATGGGCGCGGTCGGCGACACCGGCCTGCCGCGCCAGGTCCATCAGGGCCGCGCGTTCCGGGCCCTCGCCGGCGATCACGGCGTGAACACCCGGCAGGCGCGTCAGCGCCGCGAGCAGCACGTCATGCCCCTTGGAGCGGTGCAGGCGCCCCATCGACAGCACGGTGCGGGCGCCCGGCGGCACCGGCAGGGCGGCGGGTGCCGCACCGGCCAGGTCAGGCACGAAATTCGGCAGCAGATGCACGCGATCCGGCGGAAAACCCTGGTTGCGGATCCAGGCGACAACGCCAGACGTGTTGCCGACCAGGTGGTCGCAGCGGGCAAAGCGCGCCAGATTGTAGTAGCCGCCAAGGCGCCCGACCAACACCCAAGGCCCGGTGGGGGCGTGGCGGGCGGCGCGGCCCATCCAGGCAAACACCACGCGCGGACCGAATTTTCGTAGCTGCCAGGCCAGCCGCGGGCGCGTCAGCAGATCGAGCCGGCCGCCAAATGGCAGCGCGCAGGGCGGCGCCCCCGCCGCGCGCAGCCGCTCCACGCGATCGCCCTGGTGACGGATAACCGGCAACACCGCATCGCCCGCACGCGCAAGCGCCGGTATCAACCGCTCGAAAAACCGCTCCGCCCCGCCCTCCGGGGCGCCGGCCATGAGGTGGGCGGCTTTCAAGAAAAAGGCCAGGGGCTCTGCCCCTGGACCCCGCTGGGGACAGGTCCCCAGACCCCATTAATTGGTCGGGAGAACCGGGGGGGGGCTGCGAGGATGTGGCCACGTCCGAGTGGCCCCCCCCCTGTTCTCCCGACAAAATAAAAAGGTTCTAAGGACTTGTCCTTAGCGGGGGTGCAGGGGGCAGAGCCCCCTGGCCTTCCTGAAGGCGCCCGCGTCACGCCGGCACCCGGTGAGCGCGGGCGAGGAGTTGCTCGGCGGCCAGGAGGGCGGTTCGGACGGGGAGGGCGAGCATGGGGGCTTGTCCGGGCGGGCCTTCCGCCAGGGCGACGGCGGTGAGGCGGCCGGCGGGGGCGTATTCGCTGGCGGGGGTGGGACCGAACAAAGCGAGGGTGGCGGTGCCGGTGCTGGCGGCGAGGTGGGTCAGGCCGGAATCGTTGCCGACGAACAAGATGCATCGGGCGATGCAGGCGGCGGCTTGCGGCAGGGTGAGGCGGCCGACCAGGTCGATCGCGTTGGGGATTGCCGCGAGCACTTCGGTGGCGGCGGCACGTTCGGTGGCACCGGGGCCGCCGAACACGACGGCGCGGGCGCCTGGGAGCTGGCTCGCGAGGGCCTGGAACAGGGCGACGAAGCGGTCGGGCGGCCAGATCTTGCCGTCCCAGTTGGCGGTCGGGGCGAGGCCGATCAGCGGCACTTCGGGCGGCAGGATGGCGGTGGCGATGGCGAGGTCTTCGGGCGCGGTCCAGGCGACCGGCAGGGGCGGGTCGGCGAGGCCGAGTGTGCCGGCGAGGTGGGTGAGGCGATGGCCCGGGCGGCGGCCGCCGCGCATGATGGCGCGCCGGCGGGCGGGCAGCAGCAGGGTGAGGGCGGAGCCGCGCAGATCGACCGCGAGATCCCATTGCGTGCCGACGCAACGGGCCCAGAGGGTCAGCCAATGCAGATCGAATTTGCGTTTGTCGACCTCGATCAGCCGCTCCAGGCCGGGCATACGGGCGAATACGCCGGCCGCGACCGGGCCGCAGGCGATCGTGAACCTTGCGTCGGGATAGGTTCGCAGCAGGTGGTTCAGCAGGCCGGTGGAGAGCACCGCGTCGCCGAGGCGGGTGGCGGTGATGAACAGGATGCGCATGCGGGGCCGTGCTTAGCCGGCTTGCCGCCGCGGTGCGAATGCCCCACCTCACGGGTGTGACGCGGATTGCTCAACTGCCGGGACGGGCTGTGCTTGCCATTTCGGGGGCCGACCGGGTGGCGTTTCTCAACGGGCTGGTTTCCAACGACGTGGCGCAGGTGGCGCCGGGCCGCGCCGTGTGGGCGGCTTTGTTGACGCCGCAGGGAAAATATCTCGCGGATTTCTTTATTTACGCGGATGTCGAACGGCTGTTGCTGGAGTGCGAGGCGGGCCAGCGCGACATGCTGGCGCAGAAATTTGGGCGGTTCCGGCTGCGGGCGGATGTGATGATCTCGTCGGCGGCGCTTGCGGTGTTCGCGGGGTGGGATGGCGCGCCGCCGGCGGACGGGGCGGGTTTTGTCGCGGCCGACCCTCGGCTGCCGGACGCCGGATGGCGGATGCTGACCGCGGATACGCCGGCCATGACCGCTTCGTTCGAGGATTGGGACTGGCATCGCCTGGCGCTGGGTTTGCCCGACGGCACGCGCGATCTGGAGATGGAAAAAACCGTGCTGCTGGAGGCGGGGTTCGACGAGCTGAACGGCATTTCCTGGACCAAGGGCTGCTACATGGGACAGGAGCTGACGGCGCGTACGCGCTACCGCGGACTGCTCAAGCGGCGGCTGCTGCCGGTTACCGCGGCCGGCGATGTGCCGCAGCACGGTACGCCGGTATTTTCAGGAGCGCGCGAAGTCGGAGAGATGCGCTCCGGCCGTGGCGAAATCGGCCTGGCTTTGTTGCGGCTCGATGCCATCGGCGAGGCGTTGACTGCTGCAGGGACGGCATTGCGTGTAGAAGTGCCCGCCTGGGCACGGCTTTCGGCCGGATGAGCGTTGGCTGAAACGGGGGACATGCGGCCGCAGCCGCGTGCCTCACCGTTTCATCCGGCCAGCGAAACACCTATATGGCTGCCATGATTGGATTTGGAGCAGCCATGCGCCGCTTTATCCCCCTGCTGTTAGCGGGCCTTCTCGTTCTGTTGCCGGCCGCCGCCGATGCGCGGCCCGGACTGGGCAGTTCCATCGGCAGCCGCGGCAGCAATACCTGGTCCTCGCAGCCGTATGGCGCCGCGCCGCTGCAGCGGAGCATGACGCCGGGCAGCAGCAGCTATGGCAACCCCGGCTATGGGGGGTACGGCGGCTACGGATATCACCGGCCGTTCTTCGGCGGCATGATGGGCGGGCTGTTCGGCGCTGGGCTGCTCGGTATGATGCTCGGCGGCGGGTTTTTTGGCTTCCATGGCGGGTTCGGGTTCCTGGGCCTGCTGCTCCAATTGGCGCTGCTGTTCTGGCTGGCGCGCTGGGCACTGCGCAGTTTTGTCGGCATGCCGGCGATGGCCGGCGTCGGCGGCTACGCGCGGGGACTGATGCCGCAGCCCGGCATCGGCGGCGGCGGTTACGGCGGGGCGGCTGCGCGCAACCGGCCGCTGACGCTCTCGCAGGCGGATTTTCAGCAATTCACCCAATTGCTGCTTGGCATCCAGGCAGCCTGGAGTGCCGTCGACCTGAACGGACTGCGCGCCATGGCGACGCCCGAAATGGTCAGTTATTTCGCGGAACAACTGGCCGAACTGCAGAGCCGTGGCGTGCATAACAAAACCAGCGATGTGCGGCTGCTGCACGGCGATCTCTCCGAGGCCTGGTCGGAGGGCGACCGCGAATATGCGACCGTCAATCTGCGCTACGCGATGTTCGACGTGACCACCGATAACGCCGGCCACGTGGTGGACGGCAGCGCCACGGAACACGTAACGGTCAACGAATTCTGGACGTTCCTGCGTGCGCTAGGCGGCCATTGGCTGCTATCGGCGATCCAGCAGACCAGATAAATTAACAAAAGTTTTTGCTTCTTTTTTCAAAAAGAAGAACTGTTCTTTTTTGAAAAAAAGAACCAAAAAACTTTTGTTCATTAGGTGTTCGATTCGGTGATGGGGGGTGACTGAAATCGATTGCCGTCTTTACCTGGTGACGCCCCCCGCCCTGCCGGATGATTTTCCCGAGCTGCTTGGCGCCGCCTTGGATTCGGCGGAGGTGGCGGCGCTACGGCTCAGCTTGCCGGGCGCTTCCGAGGACGGATTGGCACGAGCGGTGGCGGTGGTGCGGAAAGTGACCGAGGCGCGAGGCGTGGCGCTGATTCTGGCGGGGGCGCCTGCGTTGGCGGTGCGCACGGGGTGCGATGGGGTGCACCTGGCGTGGGGCGAGATGGAGGTGGCGGCGGCGCGGCGGGTTTTGGGCGATGGTTTGCAACTGGGGGTGTTTTGCGGGGGCAGCCGGGATTTGGCGATGCGCGCCGGCGAGGAAGGCGCGGATTATGTCGCGTTTGGTCCATTCGCGGGCGGCGCGGATGATGCCGATCCGGATGTGCTGGGCTGGTGGGCGGAGCTGATGGAGTTGCCGGTTGTGGCGGAAGGGGCGCCGAATGAGGCCGCGTGCGCGGCGCTGGCGCGCGCGCGGGCCGATTTTGTGACGGTCGGCGACGCGGTCTGGAGCGCGCCGGCGGGAGCGGCTGCCGCGGTGCGCGCGCTGCATGCGGCGTTGGTGGCGGCTTGAGCGGCTGGCCAAGGCTGCGGTCGAGGCCCGACTGGCGCGGCATTTTGCACCCGGGTCCGTGGTTGGGCGTGCGGGCGCCGCTTTGGGCGATCGCGCTGGCGGGTGCCATGGTGCTGTCGGTGCATGGGCTGCAGATGGCGGAGGATTGGCTCGGGCTGCCGAAGCTGGGGCCGCTGTCGCTGGTGCGGTTGACGCTCGCGATCGCGCTGATCCTGGGGATTTATGCGGCCGCGGTGCGGCTGGGCGAGCGGCGGACGGTGAACGAATTGGCGCCGCCTCGCTTTGCGCCGGAATTTTGCGCCGGATTGGCGGGGGGCGGCGGCATGTTCTGCTTGGTGATGGGACTGCTGGTGCAGGGCGGCTGGTACCAGGTGAGCGTGTCGCCGGTTGGACCGCCCTGGCGGGCGTTGGGTGCCGGTTTCGGCGCCGGCACGATCGAGGAGCTGCTGTTCCGCGGCGTGCTGATGCGGCTGCTGTGGGAGGCCTTTGGGCTGCCCGTGGCGCTGAGCATTTCGTCCGCGGCATTCGGCCTGGCTCATCTGGTTAATCCGCAGCACAGCCTGATGGGGGCGGTTTCGATTATCGTCGAGGCCGGGATCGTGCTGGGTGCGTTGTTTGCAATGACCGGGCGGCTTTGGGCCTCGATCGGGGTTCATGCGGGGTGGAATTTCACCCAGGGCTATGTGTTCGGGGCGGACGTTTCGGGTGTGGATGTGGGCGGCCATTGGCTTCATGCCGCGCGCGTGGAGGGCGCGCCGTTGCTGTTGACCGGCGGAGCGTTCGGGCCGGAGGCGTCGCTGACGGCGGTGCTGGTGGGTGGCGCTTGCGGGGCGGCGATCCTGTATTTTGCATGGCGGCGCGGCGGCGTGGCCGGGGGTGCGGGCTGAGCGGGCGCGATATCTGGACCGGGCCGCGGCGGCCACGCGACCGGTTTTATCGGGCGGGATACTGGTTGGCGTTCCGGCTGCTGTTGGCCTGGTGGTTCGTTTGGCGTCCGCGGCACGAAGGGGCGCTGGTGGCCGTATGGGTCGGCGACCGCGTGTTGGTACTACGGCAAAGCTATCGCGTGCACCTCAATCTTCCCGGCGGCGGCATCGAAAAAGGCGAGTCGCCGCTGGCCGCCGCGCTGCGCGAGTTGCGCGAGGAGGTGGGGCTGGAACTGCCGCCGGAACTCGTGCAGGTGGCGTGGGTGGGCGAGGCGCTATGGGACTGGCGCCGTGATCATGTAACGATATTCGAGGCGCATCTGGATGGGTTGCCGCCGTTGCGGCCGGACGGACGCGAGGTGGTGGAGGCACGGCTGATTAATCCGCTGGCGGTGCTGGCGGGTCCGCAGGCACCGTTCGTGGAGGCGTATTTGTTGCAACGTTTGGCCGCCGCGGCGCGGGGGGATTGAGGGAAGGCCAGGGCTCTGCCCTGGACCCGCTGGGGCCGGAGGCCCCAGACCCCGATTCATAAGGAGTCGTTGGGGGAACGGCGAAGCCAAAGACCCAACTCATACCAACCGCCGAAAATCTCGACTCCTGCGGTCAAGGCCAGGGCTCTGCCCTGGACCCGCTGGGGCCTGAGGCCCCAAGCCCCCATTAGCGCTGCGCGGCTTTCCTTGCCTTCTTGGCGAAGCCTATAAATAACATGGATTCTTGGCTTCGCCGTTTCCACCAACGATTCTTCATAAACGGGGTCTGGGGCCTACGGCCCCAGCGGGGTCCAGGGGCAGAGCCCCTGGCCTTTGACAGGTCAAAATTTAAGGCGGTTGGTATCATTTGCTGGCTTCGCGAAGAAGCAAGGAAAAGCCGCGCAGCGCTAATGGGGGTCTGGGGCCGTCGTGTGAAGCACGCCAAGGCGTGACGGCCCCAGCGGGTCCAGGGCAGAGCCCTAGCCTTCTTGGGAGAGTCAATCACAATGCGGGTTGGTATAAAGGAAGTATTTCTTCTCTGCAAAAACAAAAAAACTTTTTTCATTTTAGTTCGGATTCAACTTGCCTACCGCTCATCTCCGCGCCCGCGCCTTTCGGCAACCACAACGACACCGGCCCCGCCAGCACGGACACCGCCGCCACTACCAGGAACGCCGCCCCGAAATCCGCCGGTGTCGGCACCACGCCGGCGCGCACCAGGTGCAGCACGCCGGCGCTGATGGGGATGCCCACGGTCAGGGAAATTTGTTGCAATGCCGAATATAGCGTGGTCGCCGCACTCATGCGCGAAGCCGGTATTTCGGCATAGGCGATGGTGTTGTAGGCGGTGAACTGCAACGATCTCATGTAGCCGGTCACCAGCAGCACCGCATAGAGCGCCCATAGCGGCCAATCGGGCCGGAACATCGCATAGACCGCCAGCCCCAGCCCCGAAATCACGCCGTTCACGACCAGCACGGCGCGGAACCCGAACCGCCGCAGCACCGTGGAGGTACCGGGCTTGGATATCACCGCACCCGCCGCGGCCGCGAACGTGATCATGCCGCTGGCCGCCGGGCTACGGCCAAATCCAAGCTGCATCAGCATCGGCAGCAGGAACGGCACCGCGCCGACGCCGACGCGGAACAGGCTGCCCGCGACCACCGATATCGCGAAGCTTGGCAGCCGCATCAGCGAGAAATCCAGCAAGGGCCGCGCCTGCCCACGCGCATGCAGCGCGTATAATCCGCCGACGCCGACACCCAACAGCCCCAGCGCCACGACTACTGAGGCCGGAACGATGGACCGCCCCGCCAGTTCGAGCACCGCCAGTAGCGCCGCCAACGCCACGCCGCTCAACACGAGGCCCAGGAGATCGAACCGCCCCGGCGCTTCGCGGCGATCCGGCACAAAAATGGTAGCCAACACGGCGCCCACTAGACCGATCGGGATGTTGATGAAAAAGATCCAGCGCCAGTCGGCATATTGCACGATGAACCCGCCGACCGGCGGCCCGATCACCGGCCCGATCAGCGCCGGCATCGTCACCCACGCCATCGCGTTGACCAGGCGCGCCTTCGGCACCGTGCGCAGCAGGATCAAGCGCCCCACCGGCAGCATCATGGCCCCGCCTGCACCCTGCAACACCCGGCTCATCACCATTTCGGGCAAATTATGCGCCAGGCCGCACAGGATCGATCCGAGCGTAAATACCCCGATCGCGGCCCGGAAAACCTGACGCGTGCCGTAACGGTCCGCCATCCAGCCGCTGGCGGGCACGAACAGCGCCACGGAAAAAAGATACGCGGTCAGCGCCACATTCATATGCACGGGGTCGGCATGGAAGCTGCGTGCCATCGTCGGCAGCGCGGTCGCGATCACCGTCGCGTCGAGGTTCTGCATGAACAGCGCCGCCGCAACGATCAGCGACATCAGCCGCTCGCGCCGCCGCCGCGACGCGTCGTCGTCTAGCTCGCCGGCTTGGTCGCGCGAAACCGCAGGCGCACGTAATCCGCTATCCATTCACCCGTGTCCGTCCGCAGTGCCGGTGCCAGCAGGGACGCCACCTCATCCATCAGCACCGTGCGGTCAAGCGCCGGCAGGTCGGGCAGCAAGGGTGCCGCGAACGTCGCCAGCCAGCCCTCGATGCCGGTGGGCAGCCTGGTCGGGCGCGGGATGATCGTGGCGCTTTGCACATCGAACCCACCGTCGCGCAGCATCGCCGCATAAAGCTCGGCGGTCGGGTACCAACGCCGCAGTTTGCCCGCGTCCAGCCCGCGCGCCGTCAGGGCGGCGTTCAGCGCCGTGACGATCGCCGCGATATTCCCCTGCCCACCAAACTCGCCAACAAAACGCCCGCCCGGCTTCAACGCACGGAACACACCCGCGATCACCGCCGTCCCGTCGGGCATCCAGTGCAGCGCCGCGTTGGAAAACACCGCGTCGAACTCCGGCCCGAATTGCAAACGCTGGCCATCCATGACCCGCGCATCGAGCCCCAGCGCACACGCCGCCCGCACCATGTCGGGCGCACCGTCCACGCCGACCACCGAAGCGCCGGCCGCGACCAGCCTGACCGTCAGCGCGCCGTCGCCACACCCCAAATCCAGAATGCGCTCCCCCGCCTTCGGCGCGAGCAGCCCGAGCGCGTCAGCACCCAAATCCGCCACAAATCTTGCGTTGGCGGCATACCCCGCCGCCGACCAATCCCGTGTCATGTGCGTTGCTCCGTGGAGGAAAAAGGCCAGGGGGCTCTGCCCCCCTGGACCCCCCGCTGGGGCCGTAGGCCCCGGGCCCCGTTTAATAAGGTCAGGGGAGAAGGAGGGGGGCTGCGAGTGTGTGGGGAAGTGCTCGTTGCCCCCCTCCTTCTCCCCTGACTTAACAAATAGGTTCTAAGGACTTGTCCTTAGCGGGGTCCAGGGGCAGAGCCCCTGGCCTTCCTTCCTACCTCGACTCACGCCGCCAGGCCGCCAATGCCAGGCCGAGCAGCAGCGGCAGGGCGGCCCACGCCGGAAGCAGCGGCACCGTTTCCACGCCGGTCACCAGGTGCGCGTCGCGCCGGCGCAAGCCGATCCATCCAGGGCCCGCAGCCGTATCGCGCATGCCGACGCGGATCAGCCGGGGCGGCCCGTTCGCGCCGAGCCAGGTGATGCCGCCGCCGCTCTGGCGCACAAGCTTTCCGATGCGATCGGCGGTTGCGCGCAGATCGGCGAACTCCAGCGGATTGTCCTGGCCCGCGGCCGCGAAGGCGAGGTGCGCGCCGTCCTCCACCCGCCACACGCCAGGCGCCGCTGCAGGCAGGGTGCCCGCGGCTTCGCCGGGCGCGGTTTCGCGGAGCGCAAGCATTTGTTTGGGACCGTCCGGCGGCGTCACGGAGGTGGCGACCGCGGCCGGCCCTTCCACGGTGCGGCGCTCGACGTGCAGGGTCTTGCCGGCGATGTGGGCGGTCAGCCGCTCCTCGTCCAAATCCGGCTCGCCCATCAGCCAATGCGCCACGCGACGCAAGAATTCCGCCTGCGGACCGCCGCCCTGATGGCCGCGGCTCCAAAGCCAGATCTGGTCCGAGAGCAGCAGCGCCACACGGCCCTGATCGACGTGGCTCAGCACCAGCAGCGGCGCGGTGCCGGGCCCGGTCATGAGCACCTGACCTTGCACGTCCTCGGTGGCGATCGCGCGGTACCAGGAGCCCCAGGTCGGTGCGGCGCTGCCTTCGTTGGCACCGGCCAAGCCAGCGGTAACCGGGTGACGGGCACCGAGCGCCGTGACGACCGGGCGGAACGCGCCGTTGATCACGCCGTCGCCTTCCAGCGGCGCATGGGCGGGCAGCACGGCGGCCAGCGGCGTTTGATCCAGGCTTTCCGGCGAGGCGAATTCCGGCCCCGCGGTCAGCAGCAGCGCGCCGCCGCGGTGCACATAGTCGGCGATATTGCGCAAATAGGCGTGCGGCAGAATCCCGCGATCAGTGAACCGATCGAGGATAATAAGGTCGAAACTGGAGAGTTTCTCCTGGAACAGCTCGCGGGTCGGAAACGCGATCAACGCGAGCTCATTGAGCGGCGTCATGTCGTCGCGCTCGGGCGGACGCAGGATGGTGAAATGCACGAGATCGACGGCGGGATCGGATTTCAGCAGCCGCCGCCAGGTGCGTTCCTCCTGATTCGGCTCGCCGGAGACCAGCAGCACGCGCAGGCGATCGCGCACGCCGTTGATTTGCACGACCGCGCGATTGTTGAGTGGCGAGGCCTCGCCGGGCTGCGGATCGGTGGAGAATTCCAGCACCGTCGGCCCGGCGCGCGCGATATCGATCGGAATGGTCTGCTCGGTGCCGACCGGCACTTCCTGCGTCATCGGCGGTGCGCCGTCGCGCCGCAGCGTGAGGTTCGCGACCCCGCCCGCCGCGCCCTGGCCCAGATCCTCGACCACCACGCGCAGATTGAGCGTGCGCCCGACGATACCGTAGCCCGGCGCCTCGACGATGCGTATGCGCCGGTCCCATTCCTCGCCACGCGCCGGGATCAGCGCATGCAGCGGGGCGGCCGGCGCGGCCGCAGGCAGGTCATGCACCTGGCCGTCGGTGATGGCGACGATGCCGGCCAGGCGGTCGGCCGGGATATCGGCGAGCGCGCGGCGCACCTCGGCCCAAAGCTGGGTGCCGGCGCTGCCATGCTCGGGCACGGTGACCTGGCGCAATTCCAGGTCACGCATTTTGGCGGCCTGCGCGCGCACCGAGTCGGCCGCGGCGGCGGCCAATTTCGTGCGGTCGCCGACCAGCATTGAGTCCGACTGGTCCACCACGAGCAGCGCGATGTCGCGCAAGCCCTGCCGCGTTTCACGCACCAATGTGGGGCCGGCAAGCCACCCGAGCAGCACCGCGAAGGCCAGTGCGCGCAGCACGCCGCCGCGCGCGCCGCGCCAGATCGTATAGCCCGCGGACGCCGCACCGGCCAGGGCGAGCAGGGCGAGCAGCAGCAGCGGTAGTCCGGGTTCGAAACGAAGAGCGGCGATGGCCTGGGTCATGCGGCGGCGATCTTTCGGCTTTTTGGTACGGGAATGCTAGAGCGGGATGCGATCAGGTTGAGTAGGAGTTGCGGGGCATCCTGCTCTAGCTCCTTGTATTAACGAGCGGATTGAACGCGATGGCTGATCGCATATGATCGCGATCCGCTCTAGCGCCGCCGCCTTACGATCCGGTCACTTGCAGCCGCTCGGCCACCTCACGCAGCACCGGCCCCCAATCGCCGCGCAACTTCTGCCAGAACAGATGCGCGGTGGGGTACCAGGTGCTGTCCGCTCGCTCCAGGCCCCAGCGCCAGTCCGGCACCGCCGGCAGCAGCACCCACACCTTCTTGCCCAGCGCGCCCGCCAGATGCGCCACGGCGGTATCGACGCTGATCACGAGATCAAGGTTCATGATCGCAGCCGCCGTCTCGGCGAAATCCGACAGGCGCGAAGGTGCCACCAACACGCCGGAGGCCGGCTCGGAGGCCGGGCTCAAACTGTAAAAGACGCAACCCGGCACATCGGTGATCGTAGCCAGCAGGGCAGGCTCGATCGAGCGCTGGCGGTCGTTCTCGTGCGCCGCGTTGCCGGTCCAGACCAGGCCCACCCGCGTCTTGGCCGACTCCGGCAGCAACGCCCGCCACGCCGCAACGCGCTCCGGCGGTGGCGCCAGATACGGCACTTCGACGGGAATGCCGGAAGCCGCGATACCGAGCAAATGTGGCAGGCTGAGCAGATGCGCGTGCACATCGTGACGCGGCGGTTTTTCCCCCGTCACCACTTCGACACCGGGAAGGCATGTGGCCAGCCGCGCGATCGGCCGTTGCACCAACAACTTTACCCGGCCGCCGCGCGCCACCACGAGCGGCACAAAGCGCAAGCATTGCAGCGTATCGCCAAACCCCTGCTCGTAATGCAGCAGCACGGTGCGCCCGTTCAGCGGGCCGCCATCCCAGCGCGGGCTCGGTAGCGGCACCGAGCCTCGCTCTGGCGCCTTAAGGCGCCACTCGTAACGGGCAAATCCCTCGCCCAGGCGGCCTTCCAGCAAATCCAGCAAGGCGAGATCGCGCTGCGCCTCGGCATAATCGGCCGCGATCCGCACGGCGGTTTCGTACGCCGCCCGCGCGGCGGCGAAATCACCGAGCGCGCGCTCCGCGGCCGCCAGATTCTTCCAACTGAACGCATGTTGGGGATGCGCGGCCAAAGCCACGCGGAAGGCATCGCGCGACGCCTCGAATTGCCCCAGCTTGAACAGCACCGAGCCCAGATTAGCCTGCGCCGCCAATAACCCCGGCTGCACCGCGAGCGCCCGCCGCAACGGCGCCTCCGCCGCGCCATACGCACCGGCCGAGATCTGCGCCCCGGCCATCTCCATCCACGGCGCTGGATCGCCCGGCGCCAGTTGCGACGCGCGCTCGCACGCTGTCACCGCGGCCGGGAGGTCGCCCTCGGCCCGGCAAATCCCCGCGAGAACAAGACATGTTTCCGCCCGTGGCGCCGCCGCAATCGACAGCTCGATATAGCGGCGCGCTGCCCGCGCGCGGCCACGCCGGTGGCAAACCAGTGCCAGCGCCCGCAAAATGTCCGGATGCCCTGGCGCCGCATCGAGCGCCCGCCGATACGCGATTTCCGCCGCGCCCAGCTCACAAGCGGCTTCATGCTGGCGGCCAAGCGCGAACAACTCACCAGGCGCCATCACGTTCTTTGCTCGCGGCATGGGCGAAATCAGCCTCTCCGTTTTGGGTGATACCAATCCGCGCAGTAATCGAGTCTCTCAGGAAGGCCAGGGCTCTGCCCTGGACCCGCTGGGGCCTGAGGCCCCAGACCCCCATTCGTAAAGAGTCGTTGGGGGAACGGCGAAGCCAAAAAATCCATGACATTTACTGGCTTCGCCAAGAAGCAAGGAAAAGCCGCGCAGCGCTGATGGGGGTCTGGGGCCGTCGTGCGCAGCACGCGGTCGCGTGACGGCCCCAGCGGGTCCAGGGCAGACCCCTGGCCTTCCTTGATGCGTTAATCTTCACACGGGTTGGTATCATGGAGCCCCAGCCGCTTGTTCCGATTCTCATGTGCAACCTCCGCTGTGGCCGGAACGATTTCCCAGGCGCTGCAATAATTCGCGTCGATGCCGCTCTGCCTCGAAACGTGCCAGGTCAGGATCGTTCTTGAGTATCGCGCCAATGATGTCGTGGCGCCATTTCTTCCAGGCGCGGCGGCCCTCTTCTCCATCGAAGATCCGCGGAACGGGACAGCTCACATAATAAAGCATGCTGACATGGCCGAGCAACTCCATCAGCGGCCGATCGACCATCTTGAAAAGCACCTTGTGCAACTCCAGCTCGAATGCGATCCGATCCTCGCCGGTAGAACATCGGTCGACACGATCCTGCAAATTGCCGAGTTCCTCACGAAGCTGCGCCTCGCGACAGCGCGCGGCCGCCGGCATGAGTTCGCAATCCAGCAACGTCATCATCTCGAGCGCTTCATAGATATCCGCCCCGCGCACGCGGAGGTAGGTGGCCACCGCTCGTTCCAACGAAGCCGCATCGGGCCGTACGCCGAAATAACCGCCGCCCGGTCCCCGGCGGACTTGCAGCAGCCCTTCATGCTCAAGCACGCGCGCGGCTTGTTGAACCGTTACCGTACCGACATCGAGCAGCCTGGCCAACTCCGGCAGCGAGCCGATCATGCAGTCAGGTTTCTCGGCGAGAATGAGCTCCCGCATGCGCGCGGCCGTCATGTTGACCAGGCGGCGGCCTTCACGGGCCGCCGGTGCGGCTTCCGCTCGCTTGCGCTTCACGCGTGCCGAGCCGCCGGCCGCCAATTCACCCATGCATGTTGGTCCTGCCGATCAGGGTCTGAGCACCCAGCCACCATCGACATGAATGACCTGCCCCGTGATCCAGCCGCCGGCCTGCGAGCAGAGCAGCAGCAATGTGCCGACAAGCTCGTCCGGCGCGCCGCGCACCCGCATGGCAACGCTCATTTCGAGGAATTTGACGAACGGCGACTCGTCCGGCGTGAGCTGCTTGCCCGCGTCGCTCGTCGTGTTGCCTGGGGCGATCGCGTTGACCGCGATGCCCTGGCGCCCGAGCTGCCGCGCGAGCGTCGTCGTCAGGCCGACAAGCGCGAGCTTGCTGATGCCGTAGATGGAGACAGCGGGAAATGCCCCGCCCGAGACCTGGTTGACGATCCGGCCACCGCCCCGTGCGCGCATCGCTGGAATGACCGCTTGAGCACACAGCAGCGCGCCCGTAACGTTGACGTTCATGATGCGGTTCCACTCATCCAGGGTCACGTCGGCCGCTTGCAGCGGGCCGAGCTCCGCCATCAGGGCCGCGTTGTTGACGAGTATGTCGATCCCGCCGAACGCACGCGTGGCCTGAGCCGCCATCTCCGCCACTGAATCGGGTTGCGTAATGTCGACACTAGAGGCTGACGCTGATCCACCGGCCGCGACAATCTCGTCGGCGACTACCTTCGCGCCGTCGCCGTTGATGTCGGCGACCAGCACCGAGGCACCCGCCGCCGCCAGCCCCAGCACATAGGCGCGACCAATAGAGTTGCCGCGCCCGCCTGCGCCGGTGACGATCGCCACTTTGCCGTCGAGACGAAATTGATCAAGCGAGAATGTCATTTGTTCGTCTCCAGGCTAAATCGGTTGACGACGCTACCGCAGGGCGCAATCGAGAAACGAGCGGGTCACCTGATCGAAGGATTCAGCGTCGGGGCCAGCACCCAGCACCTCGCCCAACAGGCGCACATCCTTCGCCAACAGCCGGGCACCGTGCGCGAATGCATTCGGGCGTGGCAGCCGCGCGGCAACCTCGAAACCGTAGCTCCGGCCACCGCTGACTTTCACCAGTTCGGTGAGCGCCGCACGGTCGATGCCAAGCGCCGCGCCCGCTTCGAGGGCGCGCCAGCCGAGTGCGACGTGCGCGGCCATGAGTGCATTGTTCACCAGCTTCGCCGACTGGCCTGCCCCCACGCCGCCGAGATGCACGATCAGGTTCGCGAATGTTTCAAAAACCGGCCGCGCGGCCGCCACGGCTGCTGTCTCGCCGCCTACCATCACCGCGAGCGTTCCCGCGGCGGCGCCTGGGCCACCGCCGCTCACCGGCGCGTCGATCAACGCCAGACCGCGCGCGGACGCGGCCGCCGCAAGATCGATGCAAGTCTGTGGATGCACCGTCGCGTGAATGACAATCCGCCCGCCCGCGCGCATGGCGGGAATCAGTTCGGCGCACACCGCCCGCACACCGGCGTCGTCAACAACGCAGATGCCGACATGATCGGCCTTGGCGCCAAGCTCCGCGATCGACCCGGCATATTGGGCGGACGTGTCGCGAAACGGCGCCAATGCCTCGGGTCGGCGCGCCCACAGCGTCAGCCGATAACCGGCCTCGGCCATGCGGCGCGCCATGGGGCCGCCCTGGCTGCCGAGCCCGATGAAGCCAGTTCCCAGGGCGTTGTCGGTTGCCAAACGACTCTCCTCAACCGGCCGTGATGCCGCGGTCCATGGTCACGCACGCGCCATGAAAGGCGCGGCCCGCGTCAGAGGCGAGGTGCGCGATCATGTCCGCCACGTCCGCGACCTCGACCAGGCCGCGCAGCGGCGAAAAACGCTTGATCAGGCCTACATCGGCGCCATCCGGCAGGCGCAGATTGGCCGCGATGTTTGTCATCATGCCACCCGGCGCGACCGCATTGATGCGGATCGGCTTGTGCACAAATTCCATGGCCATCGCCTTGGTCATGCCGACGAGGCCCGCCTTGCTGGCGCAATAGGCGGCCGCATAGGCCTCGCCGATGAACGAGGCCGATGAAGCGACATTGACGATCGCCCCGTCCGTTTCCAGCAGATGCGGGATGGCCGCCTTGCTGAGGTGGAACGGCGCGGAAAGATTGACCGAAATCGTGCGGTTCCAGTCGGCTTCTTGCATTTCGGCCGAATGGGTGAAGATGATCAGCCCGGCAACGTTGCAGAGCGCGTTGAGCCGATGGAAAGCGGCGATGGCCGCCTTCACCGCTGCCGTGCAATTCGCCGCAACCGAAAGATCAGCTGCGTGGGCCACGGCCTGACGACCGAACGACTGAACCTGCGCGGCGGACTCAGCGAGGCCTGCTTCATTCACATCGACCAGAAAAATATCCGCGCCGGCCCGCGCGAGCGCGACCGCGGTCGCCCGGCCCAGCCCCGATGCCGCGCCGGTCACGATCGCGGTTTTGCCGGCCATATCGCAGGTGTTCAAGACGCCTTCTCCTCTGCGCCATCGAATGGCAAGCCTTTTTCGACCCGGTCCGCCTGCTCGATGACCGCGCTCTGCATGACGGAGGCACGCGGCCAACCGGCATGGATAGCGAATTGCAGAACGAACTCGAACATTTCCTCGCGCGTGGCGTTGCCGCTCGCCATGGCGGACCAAACATGCGAACGGATCGGCGTCGGCGACGAGGAATTGCCGACGCCAACCAGCGTCAGCCAGCGGCGCGCGCGCTGGTCCAGGCCGGGCCGGTTCCACATTTCGCCAAACACGAAGTTGACGATTCCGCCTTCGAAATACGCGGTCCTGGGCGGCGGCCCGCCAAATAGCATGTTGTGCCGAAAGCTGGCGGCGCCTTCGCGATGGCGCTCCTCAGGGTCCCAGGGCGCGCCGCGGATCGGCGCAAGCACGGCCGGCGGCAAGCCGAGTTCAGTTGCCACGGTGGTGATCGCCGCATCGAGCGCGCCGCCAAAAGTCCAGCCGGAATATACGGCGGTGTGCAGCGATGCTTCCCGTAGCTCGGACAAATTCAGCTCGCCCAAGATCAATGCACCGCGCACGTAGTTCTCGGTGGCCTGCGGTCGCCGGCATTG
>Ga0181531_10000933_pt1 | contig 18993 bp, 20 predicted proteins | sample PEATcosm2014_Bin_38_FD_119743 | JGI IMG/M metagenome (GOLD analysis project Ga0181531, IMG submission 119743) | Peatland microbial communities from MTU Mesocosm Facility, Houghton, MI, USA - PEATcosm2014_Bin11_10_metaG | ecosystem: Environmental > Terrestrial > Soil > Wetlands > Peat | place... | reverse complement strand
AGCGCATAGAGCAGTTGTTGTCCGGTCGTTGCACCGGCAAACGCCGTGCGGTGATACAGCGTGCCGCCAAAGCGCCGGTAATCCAGCAAACCTTCCGGCGTGCGATTGAACATCACGCCCATGCGGTCCAGCAAATCGATGATGCCGGGCGCTGCTTCGCACATGCGCCCCACCAGCGTCTGGTTCGCCAGAAAATCGCCGCCGAAAATCGTATCGTCAAAGTGTTTGGCGATGGAATCGCCCTCGCCCTTTTGATTCTTCGCGGCGTTGATGCCGCCCTGCGCGCACACCGAGTGCGAACGCTTCACCGGCACAATGGAAAAGAGCTCCACTGGGACGCCAGCCTCCGCCACCTTGATGGTGGCCATCAGTCCGGCCAGACCTCCGCCCACGACGATAATTTTCGGCTGCCTCATTTGTTTATGTAGGAAGCGAAGGGATGCCAGTCAAAACGAAAGCTGATCAGAATCAGAATGCCGACGACGCTAAAGGTCAGGCCCACTAAAACGCCGAGCTGCCCGGCGGCACGCTGCGCGCGCACGGTCGCGGCGAGTCCCCATTTGCAGAGAAAATTCCAGATGCCCACACCCAGGTGAAACGAAGACGCCAGAATCCCGATGGCAAAAAATGATAGATACAGCGGATTCTGCAAATCCGCCTCCACCGTGACGTACGTGGACTTCCCATGCGTCGCCCAGCGCTCGACATACAAGTGCCAGCCGATATACACAAACGCGATCAACCCGGTGTAACGCTGCAACGTGTACAGCCAATTCTTCACCCACGGATATTGCGAGACGTTGGACTGCCCGCGCAGCCAAATCCACACGCCATAGCCCCCGTGAAACAGCATGGGCAGGAAAATGAACGCCCATTCCACGAACAGGCGGAACGGAATCGTCTGCAGCTCCGCCGAAGTCTGATTGTATTTTTCCGCGCTGACCAGCGCCGCGCTGTTGGACCAGAAATGCTCCGCGAGAAATGCGCCAACAGGAACCAGTCCCGTCAAAGAATGGAGTTTGCGAAGGAGGTAGCTGGAATCAGGCCGAGTTGCCGTAGCGGACATGCCCTCTCCGCCGCAAAACTTCGCGCAGAACTTGGTCAGACCGGATGCGTCTCGTGGCGGGCCAGTGGCCGCCTCCGTTGCAGGAGGTCGACCCTGCGCCACACTCAAGCGGTGAAAGATTTGCGGCAACTTCAGTATAGGTAGTCGCGCGCGGGGACGCAAGTTGCGCGTGCTCGCGATGCAGATCCAACGTGTTCGTTTTCGCCGAAAAATCCGAAACGTTCGTACGTCTAGCAACCACTTCGCGCCCTGTGACCGAATTCCGCTTGCCATCTTACAAGGCAACGGTACAATTTATTACAGGTAGCAGAACCTGCCGGGACCTCCTCTCCTCCCAGCCAGCACGCGAAAGTTTGAAGCTATGTCCACCACGCTAAGTCTCGTCTCGGAACTGGAACGCCTCGCCACGGCTCTGGCCTCCCACAAAAGTTCGGATACCGCCGAAAAAGCGCTGATTTCCATCTCCGAGCGCATCGCCAAGGGCATCGGCGTGCGTTACGATGAAGTGGCCATCATGGCCGTCTCCTCGCGCTGGAAGCACCTCTATTTTCTTGCGCCGGTGGCTCTCAAGAACGTCGGATATGTTCCGCTATCCAGCAACTCGGCGCTTGCCGCACGCACGGCGCGCGAAAATCGCGCGGAAATCGTTAACAATTTCGCCGCAGTGCGCCACGCCAGCGTGTTTGAAGGCGTAAAAATCGGACAGGAGAGCGCGGAGGCCATTCAGAAGATCATCAGCGCGCCGATTTCCGTCGGCGGCCGTGTCATCGGTATCCTGCAAGTCAGCCGTAAAGGCTCCAGCGCCAAGACCGCGGGGCCGGATTTCACGTCCGAAGACCTTGCGAAAGTCGTGGCGCTGTGTGCGCCGCTGGGAAAACTTCTGGTGCACCTGGCCGCGGAATCGGAAACGTAAATTCGCGCGCCTGTGAACGTGTGTTCATGTTCCCGCGCCGCGCGGCGCGCCGCGAAACTCGTTGACACTGCAATACCTTCTTGTTACTTTTCCTGAGCGGAAATTTTTCCACCCATCTCTTCGGAGGCACGAAAAAACCAGCCTATGGCGTTCGTCGCTAAGAAAATATTTCTCACCAAAGGCGTTGGTAAGCACCGCGAGCGCCTCTCCAGTTTCGAGTTGGCGCTGCGCAACGCGGGCATCGCGGCCTGCAACATCGTGCGCGTCTCTTCGATTTTTCCGCCCAACTGCAAATTGATCTCTCGCAGCGAAGGTCTGAAGCACATCAAGCCCGGCCAGGTGGCCTTCACGGTGATCAGCGAGAATTCCACCAAGGAAGCGCATCGCCTGATTGCCGCCAGCATCGGTTTGGCGCTGCCCAGCGACAAAACCATGTACGGATATCTTTCCGAGCATCACTCGTTCGGCGAAACCGAGGAAGTGGCCGGCGAATATGCGGAAGAGCTCGCGGCGGAAATGCTGGCGACCACGCTAAACGTGGAATTTGATCCGGATCTTTCGTTCGACGAGAAAAAAGAGGTTTATCGCATCTCCAACAAGATCGTTCGCACCATGCAGGTAACGCAATCCGCCGTGGGCGACAAGCGCGGACTGTGGACCACCGTCCTCGGCGCCGCCATCCTCATCGGCGAAGACGACTGACCCTCCGTTTTCGGAAGTCGCCACCGACGGCCGCCGATTTACTTCTTCTTGTAATAGCCGATGCGCTGTAACACCGCGCCCACCACCAGCGGCAACGCCACCGTCGCATCATCAAACACTTCCGCGAACATGCCACCTTCATCCAGCGGCACAAACTTGCCCCACGAAACCGCCTCGGTATACGTGCTGCCGCTCAGCCCGCCCCAATGTACCGGCTCCGGACAAATTCGCAAACCATAGTTGTAGCGCTTCAGCGGCAGCTTTTTGTATCCGCGCCGCGCCAGCAACTCCGCATACACGCCGAACTGCTGCGACCAGTTGCGCGGCACGCCGCCGCCCACGGTAAAGATGCCCATGCGATTCGTCGCCAGCATAGTGTCGGCGAATTTCTCAAAATCCTCGAAGGGATCGTAGCGCAGCAACTGGCGCTTCTGTATGGTGCGGGCGATCTTGTGCAGCGCGAAGTCGATGCCCAGTTCGGAATCGGTGAACGCCGGAACAAATACCGGCACATTGTGTTCGTACGCGGACTTGAGAATTCCGCGGCCCTTGGAATGTTTTACGAGATATTCGCCGATGCGCCGGTGAATCTTCCAGCTACACGCCACGTCCGTGGCATCCCATTTGTCGAGAATCAAATCCATCACTTCCTCGACGTGATCGAGATTCACTTCCGGCTCCAGCGAATCGTAGACGCGGTTATAGCCCGCGACAAAAAGCTCCTCGTCGTTCATCTTGCTCGGGTCATAGCGGAAATGCGAATGCCCGGTGGCTTCCACCAGGCCGTGGGCCATGAGCGCGCCGGTGGAAACGATGGCTTTCACGATGCCCGATTCGATCAGGTCGCAGAAAATCAATCCCATCTTGCCCACGGTGAGCGCGCCGGAGAGGGTCAGCACCACAAAGCAGTCTTTGTCGCGGGCCATGGCTTCCAGCACGTCGGCGGCGTCGCCGATTTGCCGTCCGGTGAAGGCCGTATCGCCCATGGCGCGCACTAGGTCATCGATGGTTTGGCACTTGGCAAGATCAATCGGGAAAATCGGCCGCAGCTTGTCTTTCACGGGATCGTGCAACACGCGGCCAGTTACGGTTTTCTTGGGCGTTTTCTTCGCCATCAGCTCTCCTGAAAAATAGCTCGCGATTTATTGCCGGAATGAAACATGTCTTTTCTTCTGCGATGAGTTTTAGTACAACTGCGCGACAAAAGAAAGACTAATCGTAGCATTTGTGGCGGCCGCCTTCTGCGTGGCCCAGTAAAACTGGGGGAAGCGGGCGCCGTTGTCGTTCGCGCCAGTAAATTTCCCGCTCGTGATAAAATAAAAATATGGCAGACAAATTCACCATCGGGCTGGTGCAGATGAAGTGCACCACGAACGCCGAGGAAAATCTCACGCACGCCATCGCGCACATTCGCGAAGCCGCCAAGCGGGGGGCGCAAATCATCTCCACGCACGAACTTTTTCGCGGCGAATATTTCTGCCGTACGGAAAATGCCGCGCTATTTGATCTCGCGGAGGCCGTGCCAGGCGGAACCACGGAACGACTGGGGCAACTCGCCAAAGAACTAAACGTCGCGCTGGTCGCTTCCCTTTTCGAGCGCCGCGCCGCCGGCGTCTATCACAACACCGTTGCGGTACTCGACGCCGACGGCTCCTTCCTCGGGAAATATCGCAAAATGCACATTCCCGACGATCCGCTGTACTACGAAAAGTTTTACTTCACGCCCGGCGATTTGGGCTTTCGTAATTTCGATACCAAATTTGCGCGCATCGGTGTGCAGATTTGCTGGGACCAATGGTATCCCGAAGGTTCACGCATCACGGCGCTCGGCGGCGCGCAGGCGATCTTCTATCCCACGAGCATCGGCTGGCATCCCGCGGAGAAAGCGGAGTTCGGCGCGGCGCAACTGGAAGCCTGGCGCACCATGCATCGCGCGCACGCCATCGCCAACGGCGTTTACGTCGCGCCGGTGAATCGCGTGGGCTATGAAGGCAACCCGCAAAAAGGCGATCCGGGCCTGGAATTCTGGGGCCATTCGTTCGTCGCGGATCCTTTCGGCACCGTCCTCAGCGAAGCGGGCGACAGCAAGGAAGAAGTGCTGGTGGTGGAATGCGATCCCGCGAAGAGCGAGGACACCCGCCGCAACTGGCCCTTCCTGCGCGATCGACGCATCGACGCCTACCAACCCATCCAACAACGCTGGATCGGCGAATAAGCAGCATGCCAAGAAAACCGACAGCACCAGCTCCATCGAGCAAGTCCGGTGACACGCCGTTCGCCGCGGGCTACGCGATGCCGGCGGAATGGGACGCGCACGAAGCTACGTGGCTCGGGTGGCCGCACGAAGTCACCGACTGGCCGGGCAAGTTCGCGCCGATTCCGTGGGCCTTTGCGGAAATTGTGCGGCTCTTGTCGCGCGTGGAGCACGTGTTCCTGCTCGTGCAAGACGCGGCCTCGGAAAAGCGCGTGCGCGGAATACTGCGAAAAGCCGGCGCGCACCTCGATAATGTGGACTTCCTTCGTGTGCCAACGGATCGCGGCTGGATGCGCGATTCCGGCCCCATCTGCGTGCGCAACGACGCAGGAGAAGTAGCGCTGAACCATTTCGTCTTCAATGGCTGGGCGAAATACGCGAACCACAAACGCGACGCGGTCGCGGTAAACAAGGTGAACTCCAAGCTGCAGCGGCGCGTGTGGCTGCCGCAGCATAACGGCCACCGCGTGGTGCTTGAAGGTGGCAGCATCGACGTCAACGGCGCTGGCACGCTGCTGACCACGGAAGAGTGTTTGCTCAGCAAGGTGCAGGAACGCAATCCCGGTTTTACGCGCGCCGATTATGAAGAAGTGTTCCGCGATTATCTCGGCATCACCAACACCATCTGGCTGAAGAACGGCATCGCTGGCGACGATACGCACGGCCACGTGGACGATCTCTCGCGCTTCGTGGATGAGAGCACGGTAGTCACGGTGGTGGAAACGAAACTTGACGATGCCAATTACAAACCGCTGCAGGAAAATCTGGAGATTCTGCTTTCCAGCCGCGATCAGAACGGTCACCCGCTGCGCGTGGTGACGCTGCCCATGCCTGCGCCGGTGTATTTCGACGGACAGCGATTGCCGGCGAGCTACGCCAATTTCTACATCGCCAATAAACTGGTCATCGTGCCGACGTTCACCGACCCGCAAGATCGCGCGGCGCTGAACACTATCGCCAGCCTCTTTCCGTCGCGCGAGGTGGTCGGTATTCCCTGCCGGGACCTGGTGCTTGGCCTGGGCACGCTGCATTGCATGACGCAGCAGCAACCTGCGGCGAAGTAACCGCCCAACCGTTTAGGCGCCGCTGGCCGCAGATTCGTCTGAGGCGACTGTTGTATGGCCGACGCTGGCGGGAATGCTGCTACAATACCGCTCGATTGACCATCGAATCTCAGCCGTGGAGGCTCCATGCTTGGAACGATGTTACCGACGATGTATGGCTTCACCATGTATCGCGCAACCCAAGTGGTGGTCGTCGATACGCAAAGCTGGCTTGGCTGGATCATCATCGGCCTTATCGCGGGCTGGTTGGCGGGCAAGATTGCGCGAGGTGAGGGTTATGGGTGCATTACCGACATCGTGCTGGGACTCGTGGGGTCGCTGATTGGTGGGTGGATCTTTATTAAGTTGGGGATTTTTTGCGGCGGATTTATTTACTCCTTGGCGGCGGCTACCTTGGGCGCCATTATCCTAGTTTCCATCGTCCACCTCTTTTCGCCAGGGCCCCGGCGCTAGTTGCGGCTTGGGCTTGGTTGCAGAAAAGCTCACAGGCTGAACGCCTGTGCTACCTGTTAGCCCCGACCACCGCTATTTCTCCGTTTTTAGGAAAGCTCCCGCGAAGGCCGCGAATATCGGAATTGATATGATTAGACTGATGAGCCAAGCGATGGGATGGCGCGAGAATTTTAGAGCGCAAATCGCTGAAACGAGAACGATTACACCGAAGACCCCGATACTTTTCTTCACGCCAGCCATGCTCTCACGCCGCTAGTATCCCCACAAGCCCACGGGCCGCGCGCGTCATGGGGCGTGACGCGATGTGGTACGATGTTTGATTGCGTCTCGGAGATGACGCGTTATTGTGAGCAAGCCTCAGCAATCCTTATTGGTAATACCCCTCGGCGGTCTCGGCGAATTCGGCATGAACATGATGGCGTTGCGAGTCGGCGACGACATCATTGTGATTGATGCGGGCATGATGTTCCCGGAATCCGAACTGCTGGGCGTGGACCTGGTGATTCCGGACATTTCCTACCTGAAGCAGAATCGCGCGCACGTACGTGGCATTGTATTGACGCACGGTCACGAAGACCACATCGGGGCGCTGCAGTACATCCTGAAAGATTTAAATGTGCCGGTGTACGGCACGCGGTTCACGCTGGCGCTGGTGAAGAAGCGGATTGAAGAAGCGGGACTGCTGAGCTCGACCACGCTGCGGGAAGCGATCCCTGGGCGGCTCGTGGAAATCGGTCCGTTCGAGATTGAGTTTATTCCCGTAACGCACAGCACTATCGACTGCGTAGCGCTGGCCGTGCGCACGCCCGTTGGCGTGATTATTCACACTGGCGACTTCAAGATCGATCAGACGCCCGTAGGCGGCGCGCCCTTTGATTTGCATACGTTTGCGCGCTATGGCGCGGAGGGCGTGCTGGCGCTGTTCAGCGATTCGACGAACGTGGAGCGGCCCGGATTCACACCCTCGGAGCGGGCCATCGTGCCGCGCATCGAGGATTTGTGCCGCTCGGCCCCGAAGCGCGTAATTCTTTCGTGCTTTGCCTCGTCTATACACCGCATCCAGCAAGTGATCGACATTGCGACGCGCGTGGGACGCAAGGTGGCGTTCGTGGGCCGGAGCATGGTCGACAACGTGGAGATTGCGCACTCGCTCGACTATTTGCGGATACCGGATGGCATGGTGGTGCGGCCGCAGGATATCCGGTCGTATGACCCGAAGCGCATCATCATTATGGCCAGCGGGAGCCAGGCGGAGCCGATGTCTTCGCTTTCGCGCATTGCGGTGGACAATCATCGCTTCGTGAGCGTGGATGAGAACGATTCGGTGATTCTCTCGGCGCGCATTATTCCGGGCAATGAGAAGGCCATTTTCCGCATGCTGGACCACATGTTCCGCCGGCGCGCGCTGGTGTACTACGACAATACGGCGGGGACCATTCACGTTTCCGGACACGCTTCGCAGGAGGAGCAGAAGCTGGTGCTGCAACTGGTGAAGCCGAAGTATTTCATTCCGGTGCACGGCGAATACCGGCACCTGTTCCGTCATGCGGCGCTGGCGGCACAGCTGGGATGCGTTTCGAGCGAAATTCTGCTGATGGAAGATGGGCACGTGCTGGAGTTCAACGAAGATGGCGCGCGCCGGCGTGACCCGGTAGTTGCGGGACGCGTGCTGGTGGATTCGGGCTCGCTCGAAGAGATTGAAGAGGCGGTGGTACGCGACCGCAAGCATCTATCGGAAGACGGCGTGGTGGTGACGATTATCGCCATCGACAAGCACACCGGGAAGATGGAATCGCAGCCCGAGATCGTGACGCGCGGCTTGATGAGCGACAACGGACAGGAGCTGGCGGCCGGGGCGCGGGCAGTGGTGCTGAAGACGGTGTCGGAATCCAACGCCGAGGAAAAATCCGACTGGGGCGTGATCAAAGAGAAGATTCGCATTGATTTGAAGCGCTACATCAACAAGCACACGTCGAAACGGCCGCTGGTTTTGCCGGTGATTTTGGAAGTCTAATTTGTTTCGCAAAATACGTCGGAAGCAAATATGCGCGGAATGCTCCTCCTCGCGGTGCTTAACGTCAAATGCAGCTATTCGCGCGAGCTCGAGATCGCGTTAGAAGGCGAAGACGACGTTCCCCGACACTCTTCAATGGTGGTTTGGCGGCGGCGGCTGCTGGCGGATACGTACCTATGCGCTGGATCATGACATCCACGCATATATTGTCGGACAATCGCCAGCCACCACGCTCGAGTTGGCCAAGAACAACAATCTCAAAAATTACGGCGACGTGATAAGGGAGCAACACCTGATTCATTTTCTGGACTGCACAAATCGATTAGAAACGGAAGCCGAGTTTGGACGTGTCGGATTGATCTCGAGAATTGAAATCAACCCTGGACAGTTTGCATACTGGAAGCCAGACGAGGCAGTCTATTTGACAAAATCGGAGCCAAGACAGCTCGAATAAGGCCAATAAAGAGCGTGGATGTCATGGCAAGCTGAGGGCGGCTACCACCAAAAGATGTACTCCTCAAACTCATGAAGCGGCATGTGCTGATTTACGGTTTGGTGGGCGGGCTCCTGATTGTGGTGCTCAAGCTAACGGAGTATCGGTTTCTGGTGCTTGAGCATTCCCTGGAAATTTATGGAGGGTTGACGGCGGCGACGTTTGCGGCGCTGGGCATTTGGCTGGGGTACCGGCTAACGGGCAAGCCGCGGTCGACGGGTAAGGATGTGCCCGGTTCACTGCCGGCGGCAGCCGGGTCGCCCGGCGATAGCGCGTTGGCCCGGGAGCCGTTTGCGCCAGATGATCGCAAGCGGGAGGAGTTGGGGATTACGCCGCGGGAGCTGGAGACGCTGGGTTTGATTGCGCAGGGGTTAAGCAACCGCGAGATCGCAGACAAGCTGTTTGTCAGCGAGAACACCGTGAAGACCCATTCGAGCCGCGTGTTTGGGAAATTGGGGGCGCGGCGCAGGACGCAGGCTGTGCAACTGGGTAAGGAAATGGGGCTTCTGCCGTAAGGCGGCCCGGCAGCGGAAAAAAGTGCTTGGAGGGCGGGTCGAGCGTCGCGAGTAGGCTGCCTTGTGCGTAGTGTCTAAAGAAAGCAGATTCCTCGGGCAGACCCGGCCCTCGGAATGACACGTTTTTGGTGGAATTGTCACCGGAAGGGATGATTTTGCGGTGCGAGATGCAAAATCATACGAATGGGTGACGACAGACTGGGCCTCGGCTGCGGTAGGGTGCGTCAGCACGCCGCACGGCATGCACAGGAGACGCTGATGAAAAAGATAATTGTGGTTTATGGGTTGATTTCCGGGGCGGTGGCCACGGTGATGATGTTTGTCACCATGCTCATCGCCGATCACATTGGGTTCGAGCGGGGCGCGTACATTGGGTACACGACCATTGTGCTGTCCTTGCTGCTGGTGCCCGCCGGGGTGAAGACGTACCGCGACCATTATGGGGATGGGCAGATCACCTTTCTGCGGGCGTTTGGGGTTGGTCTGGCGATCACAGTGATTTCCTGCCTGTGCTACGTGGTGGCCTGGGAAGTGCTGTATTACAACTTCATGCCGGATTTCTTCGATAAGTATGGCGCGCACATGGTAACGAAGCTGCAAGCGGAGGGAGCGAGCCAGGCGGCGATCCAGAAGGCGCTGGCCGATGCGCAAAAGTTTAAGCAGATGTACGCGAATCCGCTGATCAATGGGGCCATGACGTTCATGGAGCCGTTTCCGGTGGGGCTGGTAATTGCACTGGTTTCGGCCGGAGTGCTGCGGAAGAAGGCGGGACCGCAGGGCGCGGCGCAGGCGCAGGTGGCGGTGTAGTGCGCGAGTGCGACGAATCAGCGGCCTGATGCGTTGGCACTCTACCGCTGGGCGGGCTGGGGCGCAGCATGCTGCGCCCCTACAAAGGCTGGGCAGGCGGGGCAATCCCGGATAGAATCGGCCATTCGTTTTGGAGTGCCCTGTGTCTTCCCCTGATGGAGCTGAACCGCAGAATACTACCCATGTGCCTGGCGGAGCCGGGCCGCAACCTGCGGGTTCGCGGGCGGCGTTTGTTTTTATTTTTATTACCGTGCTGCTGGATTTTCTGGCGTTTGGGATTATTGCGCCGGTCCTGCCAAACCTGATCATTCATTTTGAAGGCGGGGACATTTCGCGCGCCGCGGTGATCACCGGCGTGTTCGGGTTTGCCTGGGCGACCATGCAGTTTATTTTTTCGCCGATCCTGGGGTCGCTCTCGGACCGCTACGGCCGGCGGCCGATTATTTTGCTTTCCTGCGCGGGGCTGGGGTTCGACTACATATTGATGGCGCTGGCGCCGTCGCTGCGTTGGCTGTTCGTGGGGCGGCTGATTTCGGGGATCACCACCTCCAACATTTCCTCGACGTTTGCATATGTGACGGACGTAACGCCGCCGGAAAAACGCGCAAAACAGTTTGGCTTGCTGAGCGCGGCGTTTGGGCTGGGATTCATCATTGGCCCGGCGGTCGGCGGCCTGCTGGGGAATTTCAGCCTGCGTCTGCCGTTCTGGATGGCGGCTGGACTGAGCCTGACGAACGCGCTGTATGGATTTTTCATTCTGCCGGAATCGCTGGCCCCGGAGAAGCGCGCGAAAAAGGGTTTGAAGCTGGCCAATCCGCTGGCCACGTTGGGCCTCCTGGGGTCGCATCCACAACTGGCGGGGCTGGCGGCGGTGATGACCCTGTACTACCTGGCGCATCAGGTGCTGCCGTCGGTGTGGGTGCTTTATACCGTTTATCGCTTTCATTGGAGCGAGGGTATGGTCGGGCTGTCCCTCGCGGCGGTGGGCGTGGGAGTCAGCGTTGTGTCCGGCGGGTTGGTGGGACCTTTTGTGAAGCGCTTTGGCGAACGCACCAGCGTGCTCTTCGGTTTGCTGTTTGGCGTGGTCTCCTTTCTGGGATTCGGCCTGGCCGCGAAAGGCTGGATGATGTTTGCGGCGATTCCCTTCCTGGGGCTGTGGGGGATTGCCGCGCCCGCAGTGCAGTCCATGATGTCGCGGCACGTGGATCATTCCTCGCAAGGGAAATTACAAGGGTCGATCAATTCGGTGCGCTCGATGACCGGGATGTTCGGTCCGCTGGTTTTTACGCAAGTGTTCGCCTTGGCGACGGCCGCCAGGCGCGTGCATCCGTTGCCGGGAGCGCCATACGCGCTGGCGTCGGTGCTGCTGGCGTTGAGTCTGGTGGTGGCGTATTTCGTGACGCGCGGCGCGGCGAGCGGGCCGAGCGAAGGACGAACTGAAGGCGCCGCGGAATTGGCGGGGGATGCGGCGGCCGGGGATAGTGGAGTTTCCGAGGCGACGCCGGCATAAACGCAGGCGGGATTTTTTTCTCCAGAAAAAAATTAGGGCGTCCACGTATGCGGACGCCCTAGATGGAAATTGCGCTCGAGTCGCCGAGCGGCTTACTGTTAGCTGCGGAACTTCAGCAAGGCCAAGCCCGCGAAAGCGGCGCCCAGCAAGAGCAGCGAACCGGGCTCCGGAGTTTTGACGGTGACACCACCCGCGTAGTCCAACCCGAAGGACGAGCCCGCTTCCTGATAGACCACGAAGGAAAGCGTGTTGGAGCCGTCATCGTTCAAGTAGGGAGCGAGTTGCGCGGTATTGAACATGCCCTCGGTGGGAGTGAGGCAGCCGATGGGCAGCGACGAGCACGTGGGATAGCTGCCGCCGAGATTCGCGTTGTAGATCGTTACGCCATTCAGGATCACGGTAGCGGTGTCGTCGGCCAGCACGTCAAGATACGCGCTGGTGACCGGCCCGCTCAGCGAAAAGGTTTCCGAGAAGGTGACGGCGGTGCCGTTGGCGGGGCTGAAGAAACCTGCGCCGGTTGAGCCGCTGGTGGTGTACGAAACCCAACTGGAACCGGCGAGTGGCGCAGCCCAAGCGGAGTTGCCAACAATGTTTTCCGTGGCGCCGGCATTAGGCAGGCCGAGCGCAATGGAATTGTTCGTGGTGGTGGTGGCCGAACTGAAGAACGGTGTGATAGTGTCGGCCTTGGCGGAAAGCAATGCCCCGCTGAGGATGAAAAGTGTAGCTAGTCGTCTGATCAATTTGTACATGGGTCCTCGAAACTTCGATGTGGCGACAGGCGGGTGCGGGGGCGAACGGCGCCTGTCGAAAATCCTGTAATTCGAGGGTAGTAAGGGCATGTAGAGGGCCAAGTGCCAAGTAGATTCGCTATACAAACAAAGGACTTAGCTTGGTTTAGAATGCGCTAACGGAAGATGCTTGTCCCGGCAGGGCGAAATTGGCATCCCTGGATGGAAGACTACTAGTACTGGTGTTGCTGTAGGCTTACTCCAAGACACTAAATCGGGCATAAACTGCCTTTTTTTGCCCATCCCGCATTCTGAGCGTCCGCTTCTTGGCAGACTGTGTTATTGTCAGACTTGCGACGTTGGATTGCCTGAATTCCAGGTGGCCGCTCCGGCGACCCCCTCCCTTTTTTGATTTCAGCTCACTCCAAGCCGCGCGGTCCCAGTGCGAGTTGGCGGAGGCTTGCCGCAACCTCAGGTGAGCGGCGCATCAAAAATCCGGGAGAAGCAACGTGAAAAGTCTTTTTGTCGGCAACATGAATTTTCAGACCACGGAAAGCGATCTGCGGGCGCTTTTCGAGCCGTTCGGGCAGGTGTCGCGCGTGCACATGGCCATGGATCGTGAAACGGGGCGGGCGCGGGGCTTTGCGTTCGTGGAAATGCCCAACGATGCGGAAGCCGCGCAAGCGATCGCCGGTCTGGACGGCAAAGAAGCGGGCGGGCGAAATTTGAAGGTGAACGAAGCGCGTCCTAAGGGCGAAGGAGGAGGTCCTCCGCGCGGTCCGCGTCCCGGCGGCGGCGGATTTTCCGGGCCGCGTGGTGGGGGCGGCGGTCGTCCTGGCGGCGGTGGCGGACGCGATGGCGGCGGTGGTCGTGATGGCGGACGCGGGGGCAAGGGCGGCGGTGGGCGTGATCGTTTCTCAAACGAGGACTATCGCGAGTCCGCGCGGCAGCCGCGCGAACCGCGCTGGTAAGCTCGTTTTTTGGAGCTCGCGCGCAGGGCCAGCGCGAGTTCGGAATAAGTAGGGTTTCCCCGGTTTTTCTGCAATGCCCGTTTTTTTGTAATGCCCGCTTTTTGCAACGGATGTTGCTGGACTGGCCGCTGGTGCGTATAGGTGCGGCTTGCCGGCGCTGATTTTGCGGCGCCGGATAACTTCTTACGAGGAGCAGCTTTGACAACTACCTTCCTGAAACGACAAAAAGAAATGAAGCGCGTGGAAAAGAGCAAAATGAAGGAACAGCAACGCGCGCAGCGCAAGCTGGACAAAGCGGCTAAGAAGGATTCGGGCCAGTCCGGCCCGGAGATCGACATGAATCCGCCGGAACTGGATATTTTCAACGACGTAAACTACAACGATTCGACGCGCTAGCTTCGGCGGCGCGCAACGTAAACTTCCCCCGCGGTTTAAATGCTGATCGTCTAAGGCGCGATTTTCCCGCTCGCTTGCGGGCGCGGCATGCGTGTGCCTGGACGCTTCCGTGCAGTCCCAGCAACTCTATGCGGTACTTACATCTCCAACCACGCCGCACGCTCTACTGTCAGCCCGTGCCTTTCAGCGTTTTTTGCCGGCGAAGAGCTGCACTATGAACAGAATGAGCGCCACGATGATCAGCAGGTGGATGAAGAAGCCGGCGATGTGATAGACGAGGAAGCTGATGACCCAGACGATCATCAGCAGAATGGCGAGTCCAAGGATGGGTCCGGCTCTCACGAGCACCTCAATGGCGTGCGGAAATTAGCGCGGGGCAATGGCGCGCGCCCAACTATATCACTAGAAGTTGCCGCACACATCAGCGGGGCGCCACTCTAGCGGGCACGCCACTCCGTGCCCGTGCCCTACGTAACGCCTTTGTAGCGGTCTCTGTAGCGGCGGGTCTTTAGACCCGTGCTTTTCCTGCGCTGAGAGTGTCGAAGCGCCCCTGGCCCCTTGCCACGGTTTTTCCCAAGGTATAGGCTTTCCCCCGGGTAGGAGGAATTCCGACATGGCGACAGCTACAGCAGTGTTTGAACCAACGGTAAAAATCAGCGCAACGAAATTACTCATCAACGGCAAGTGGGTGGACGCGGCGTCTGGCAAGACCTTCGCCACGATTAACCCGAGTACCGGCGAAGCGATCACCAAAGTGGCCGAAGCCGATGCCGCGGACGTGGACAAGGCGGTCGCGGCGGCGCGCGCGGCGTTTGAAAAAGGCCCGTGGCGCAAGATGTCCGCTTCGCAACGCGGGCAGCTGATGCACAAGCTTGCGGACCTGATCGAAAAGCACGCCGATGAACTCGCGCAGCTGGAATCGCTGGACAACGGCAAGCCTTATCACGTGGCGCGCGCGGCGGACTTGCCGCTAACCGTCGCGTGCTATCGCTACTACGCGGGCTGGGCCGACAAAATTCAAGGCAAGACCATCCCGGTAAACGGCCCTTATTTCTGCTACACCAAGCACGAACCGGTAGGCGTGGTGGCGCAGATCATTCCGTGGAATTTTCCGCTGCTGATGCAAGCGTGGAAGCTGGGTCCGGCGCTGGCGGCGGGATGCACGGTGGTGATGAAGCCCGCCGAGCAGACACCGCTTACCGCATTGCGTGTGGGTGAGCTGGCGCTCGAAGCCGGCTTCCCTGACGGCGTCCTCAATTTGCTGCCAGGCTACGGTCCTACGGCGGGCGCCGCTTTGGCGCGGCATATGGACGTGGACAAGGTGGCGTTCACCGGCTCGACGGAAGTCGGGCACTTGATCATGCGCGCCGCCGCCGACACCAACCTGAAGCGCGTGACGCTGGAGCTCGGCGGAAAGAGCCCCAACGTCATTTTTGCCGACGCCAACATGGACGAAGCGGTCGAAGGCTCGCACTTTGCGCTGTTCTTCAATCAAGGCCAGTGTTGCTGCGCCGGTTCGCGCACCTTCGTCGAGGAAAAGTGCTATGACGAGTTCGTAGAGAAGAGCGTGGCGCGCGCCAAAAAGCGTACCGTGGGCAATCCGTTCGATAAGTCCACCGAGCAAGGCCCGCAGGTGGACCAGGAACAGTTCAATAAGGTGATGGGCTACATCGAGTCCGGAAAACAGGACAAAGCCAAGCTGGTGGCTGGCGGCAACCGCGTCGGCGACAAAGGCTATTTCATCGAGCCTACGGTTTTCTCCGACGTCCAGGACAACATGAAGATCGCGCAAGAAGAGATCTTCGGCCCGGTCATGTCCATCCTGAAGTTCAAGACCATCGACGAGGTCGTGGACCGCGCCAACAAGAATATGTATGGCCTGGCCGCCGCGGTGTGGACCTCGGACATCACCAAAGCCCATGCCATCGCGGACGGCGTACGCGCTGGCACCGTGTGGGTCAACTGCTACGACGTGTTCGACGCCGGCGCGCCTTTCGGCGGCTTCAAGCAGTCCGGCATTGGGCGCGAACTCGGCGAGTATGGCTTGGCGAACTACACAGAAGTAAAAACGGTCACGATCAAGCTGTAAGCTCGGCGTTCCATACTGAGTGGGGCCAAAGGGCGGGCGGTTTGCCCGCCTTTTCCATTGTCGGAGGATTCCCGGAGATGATTTGGCGACGCATGGCTGTGGTGTTGACGTTGGTTTTCGGTTTGCTCATGGGAGTTTCCGTTTGTGCGGCACAAGAACCAGAGGAGTTGGCCGAGCGGCGCGCGCAGCACCTGCGCCACGGCATCAACCTGAGCGAATGGTTCGCGCAAGTGTACGACTCGCGCGGCTATACGAAAGAGCACTTTGCGGACTGGACCACGTTGCGGGACATTTTGCTCATCAAGCAGATGGGTTTTGATCACGTGCGTCTCAGCGTCAATCCCGAGCCAATGTTGCGGCGCGGCCATGCCGACGAGCTTCCCGTGGACTATCTCGCAAACCTCGATCTCGCCGTGAATATGATTCTCGACCAGGGATTGGCGGTGATTATCGACGCGCATCCCGAAGAAGACTTGAAGGAGAAACTGGCCAACAGTGCCGGAGCCGTCGAAGAATTCACGGATTTCTGGCGCGCCCTGGCGGCGCATTACGCGGGCCGCGATCCGGAAATACTGTTCTTCGAGGTGTTGAACGAGCCGGAAATGCGCGATGCCTATCGGTGGGCCGGCATTCAGGCCCGCCTGGCGGCGGCCATTCGCGAAGGCGCGCCACGCCATACGATCATCGTCGCAGGCGCACGCTGGTCCGACGACGACGATTTACTGGCGCTCGAGCCGCTGCACGACCCGAACGTCATCTACAACTTTCACTTCTACGAGCCGCACGTTTTCACGCACCAAGGCGCAACGTGGGGCGAAAATTATTGGCACGCGGTGAAAGCACTTCCCTACCCTTCGTCACCGGAGAGCGCCGAACGTGTGGCGCAAAATGTGCCGGACCCGCAAAAGCGGCTGCAAGTGGTTCGCTACGGCCTCGATCACTGGGACGCCGCGCGCTTCGACGCCGAGTTCGCGCAAGTGGAAGCTTGGGCCAAGCATTGGAACGTGGCAGTGACCTGCAACGAGTTCGGCGTCTACCGCCGCGTGTCCAAGCCCGAAGACCGCGCCGCATGGTTAAACGATGTGCGCATCGCTCTCGAAAAACACCACATCGGCTGGGCCATGTGGGACTACAGCGGCGGCTTTGGCGTGGTCACCAAAGCGGCGGGACAACCGGCCGTCGTGGATGAAGCCACGGTGAAAGCCTTGGGATTACACATGCCGCCCGCCTCACCCTGAATTTGCGCTAGAATCACGGCGCTCGAAAAGAGCGAACGGGAACCCTGCGCATTTAGCGAATCGGAGGTCTTGTGTCCATCAGCGAATTGCTTTTGCCCGAATTCGACGACGAGATGAAGAAAACACGCACCACGCTCGAACGGGTTCCGGCGGACCAGCCCAACCTCGCACCGCATCCCAAATCGATGCCGCTCGGCAAACTGGCCCCCCACGTGGCGCAGTTGGCCGGCTTTGGCGTACCCATTTTGACCACCCCGGAGGTGGACTTTTCCGCGGGCAGTTACAAGCCGTTAGTCGTCGAGTCGCCGGCGCAGCTCGTCAAAGTGTTCGATGAAGGCGCCGCCAAGGTGCGCGCAGCCCTGATCAGCACGCCGGACGAGGCGTGGACGCAGACCTGGAAGCTGCTCATCGGCGGCAAGACCATCTTTGCCGGGACCCGCTTTCTGGGATACCGCCAGATGTTCCTAAATCACATTGTGCATCATCGCGCCCAGCTTGGCGTATACCTGCGTTTAGCCGGGCAGCCAGTTCCCTCGGTCTATGGGCCCTCGGCAGACGAAACCCTCGGCTTCTGATTCGCGGGCCGCGCCGTCCCGCCCCGCACGGCCCTGCCCCGCACGTCTCGGCTAGAATGGTTCGATGGGCATAGAGCTGCGCGGCTACACGGAGGAAGACTTCGCGGATCTGTATGCGCTCGACCAGCGTTGCTTCCCTCCCGGCATTGCATATTCCAAACGCATGCTGCGGTATTTTCTGCGCATGCCGCAGGGGCGCTGCATTTTGGCGCGCGATGACGCGGCGCTGCCAGGCGATGGCTCGCTGGCGGGGAAGGGCGGAGCGCTGGCGGGATTCATGATCACGGAAGAAGAGCCGCCGGTCGGGCATATCTTGACGCTGGACGTGGCCGAGGAATATCGGCGGCGGGGCGTGGGCACGCAGTTGCTGGCGCGCAGCGAAAACGATTTGGCGTCGCGCGGCGTCACGGAATTTGTCATGGAGACCAGCGTGGAGAATGCGGCCGGCGTGGCGTTCTGGCAGCGGCACGGCTTTCGCTCGGTCGGAATACTGCCGCGCTACTATCTGGGCACAATCGATGCTTATGAGATGCGCAAAAATATTGCCCGCCCGTAATCGGTTCGACGGCCGGTTCAGATTACAATGGTGGGCCTTATGTGGACGGCGCGATTGCATATTCCAGGCGAGATATCACAGGAGATCACAGTGAACGACGATCAGCAAGAGACGGGGCGGTGCGGGACGGTGCCATGTCACTAATCCAGGTAATCATTCTGGCGGTGGTCCAGGGACTCGCGGAGTTGCTGCCAGTTTCGAGTTCCGCGCACGTGGTGGTGACGGAGAAACTGCTGGGGCTGGATCCCACGTCGCCGGCGATGACGCTACTCTTGGTGATGCTGCACACCGGAACGATGTTCGCGGTGATCCTGTATTTCTGGAAGCAATGGCGAGACGCGTATTTTGCGAGCAGCGAAAAATTCAAGCGCATCGCAGTGCTGCTGATTGTGGCCACCGTTTTGACGGCCATCGTGGGCGAAGCGCTCATTAAAGTTATCGAGAAGACGCTGTTCAAAGGCGCGCCGCACGCGGAGATTGAAAATCTCTTCGGACGGCTGGACCTGATCGCGCCCGCCTTGTTGGCGGCGGGAATCCTCATTCTCGTCGCGGGATTGGCGGCAAGAGGCAAATCCGAGAGCCATGGCGCTGCCGAAGCCACCGACATCAGCACCGGCCAAGCGAGTCTCATCGGTGTGGTGCAAGGATT
>Ga0181531_10000932_pt1 | contig 18998 bp, 17 predicted proteins | sample PEATcosm2014_Bin_38_FD_119743 | JGI IMG/M metagenome (GOLD analysis project Ga0181531, IMG submission 119743) | Peatland microbial communities from MTU Mesocosm Facility, Houghton, MI, USA - PEATcosm2014_Bin11_10_metaG | ecosystem: Environmental > Terrestrial > Soil > Wetlands > Peat | place... | reverse complement strand
CTCCGCATCCGGCGCAACTTCAAACTCCGTCCGCATCGCCATAAACAGCCGCGCCAAGTGCTCCGGTGCCAGAAGCGAAGGCGTTCCACCGCCCAGGTAAATCGTGTCCACGCATCGCCGCAGTTCCAACCCCGTCCTCGCCGCCCAATCGCCCGCCGCCCGCAGATCCTCAATCACCCGATCCACATACCGCGCATGTTCGCTTACCGGGTACACCCCCGACGCAAAATTGCAATATGTGCACTTCGACCTGCAAAACGGGATCGAAACATAAAGCCCCAGCGCATTGTCATCATGAACAGACATTGAATTCATTCTTTCACGCAAAGTCTGCTTTTGCTGCTCCCTAGTCCCTAGTCCCTAGTCCCTGGTCCCTGCCCTTATCATTGAAGCAAGGAGACATCGGTTTGAAAGCGTGGCCAGTCCTCGGCATCACCCTGATGCAAGGCATTCTGCTCCTCGCCCATTGGTTCATCTTTCGCACCTGGATCGCCTTCTTCGGCGCACCCAGCCCAACAGCCACTCACCTGCTCCAAGCCACCCTATTCCTTCTCGCTTTCAGCTTCCCTATTTCCGCCCTTCTCAGTTTTCGCTTTTCCAACATGTTTGTCCGAGCGATCTACAAGATTTCCGTCGTCTGGCTTGGCTTTCTCAATTACTTCTTCTTCGCGGCCATACTTTGCCGGCTCATTGCCTTTGCACTGCGGCTGTTGGCGCTGCCCCATCCTCGTCCATTCATCGCCGGCATTCTCTTTGGCCTCTCCGCCCTCATCAGCCTTTACGGCCTTCTCAATGCTTTCTGGATTCGCATCCGCCGTGTCCCCATCCATCTCCCCAACCTGCCCGAATCCTGGCGAGGCCGTACAGCCTTGCTCGTCAGCGACCTGCATTTGGGCAACGTCAACGGCCTTGGTTTCAGTCGCCGCATCGCCCGTCTCGCCACACGCCTGCAGCCGGACATCGCCTTCATCGCCGGCGACTTCTTTGACGGCACAAGGACCGATCCCGCCCGCCTCACTGCTCCCTTCCGCGCACTCATCCTGCCCTACGGCATCTTCTTCGCCACCGGCAACCACGACGAATACGGCGACCTTGCCCACTATCTCGAAGCCCTTACCAACGCCGGCATCCGCGTCCTCAACAACGAGAAAGTCGTTGTCGACGGCCTGCCCATCCTTGGCGTCTCGTATAGCGAATCCACCCACATTCTCCACATGCGCGCCACGCTGGAACGTCTGCGCCCTGAGCCGGGCCAACCATCGATTCTCATCAATCACGTGCCCAATCGCCTGCCCATCGCGGAACAGGCCGGCATCGCCCTTCAGCTCTCAGGCCACACCCACGGCGGACAGTTCTTTCCCTTCACATGGCTCACGCGCCGCGCCTTCGGCAAATTCACTTACGGCTTGCACAGCTTCGGCGCCCTCCAGGTCTACACCTCCTTTGGAGCCGGAACCTGGGGCCCGCCCATGCGTGTCGGCACCCGCCCCGAAGTTGTCCTCCTCCAGTTCGAGTAGCGCAAGCAGAATTTGCTGGGGATTCGCGTCCCGTATCGTTCGTTGACCGCCGCGAATGAAGGTTGAAGCCGTATCCTGCACAAATCTCCAACCGGCTTCGTTCTCCCCAGCCTCTCGACCGTCACCTGTTCGCCAACGATTATTCCATTTTCTCTGTATTCCGCTATGATTGATCTTCCCCCTCGGAGGTGAATGTGAAGCTCCTCACCAAATTCAACTTGGTGCTCGTCCTTGTCTTTGGGCTGGGCATGTTCCTCGTCGCCCACTTCGCTTACGACTTCCTGATGAAAAATGCGCAACAGCAGGTGCTCCAGCAAGCGCAGCTAATGGCAGCCAGCGCCAGCGCCACCAAAGACTACACAAACGATCAGGTCAGCCCGATCCTTGAGAAGACTCCCCAGAACAATAGCGACTTCCTTCCTCAGACCATCCCCTTTTATGCGGCCAACACCACCTTTAAAAACATTCGTTCTACTTATCCCGATTACGTTCTGCGCGAAGCTGCGCTCAATCCCAGCAACCTCGACGACCGCGCCACCGAGTGGGAGGTCGACCTGATCAATTACTTCCGCGATCATCCCCACGAAACCAGTCATATCGGCGAGCGCGCCACCCCCACCGGCCCCACCCTCTACATCGCCGCGCCCATCGTTGTCGCGCAGGGCTGTCTGCAATGTCACAGCGACCCCTCCATTGCGCCCAAGGCGATGATTCGGCATTATGGCTCCGAACACGGCTTCGGCTGGAAGGCGAGCGATATCGTTGGAGCCCAAATCGTTTCCGTACCCATGTCGGTTCCTATCGCAATTGCCAACCAGGGCTTTCACGAGCTCCTCATCGGCCTCGCGGTCACCTTCGTTCTCGCCATCGTGCTGATCGATGTCGCCATGTATCTGATCGTCATTCGCCCCTTGCGTGAGGTCTCAAAGTCTGCCGACACCATCAGCAAAGGCGAAATCGATCTGCCGCCCCTCGAAGTCAAGGGCAAAGATGAGATCGCCGAGGTTACCGCATCCTTCAATCGGATGCACACCAGCCTCATCAAGGCATTCGAGATGCTCAATGGTTAGGCGATAAACAGGTCACTGTCTCTTCGACTTTAGAAATGCCGCACGGTCGGTATCGGAACTGATCTGCTTGGCCGCTTCACGGTAGATCGTATCCAGATCCTCCGTCTGGGCGGCCAGCTTCTTCACCACGAACTTCGCCACCGGACCAATGTAGACGGCCAGTTTCCGGCTCACTTCTTCCAGCGGAAGGCTCTGCAAGCCGCTCCCGGAATTCAGCTTCTGTTGCGATCCCGAGGGCACCCGGAAACTGGATACATCGGGCTTCGGCAGCGGCTGTGTGAACGCTGTTTGATATTCCTTGGCTTTAGAATCCATGTTCAACGCGGAGAGGAATTCGCTGGCCGTTGAAAAGCGCCGCTCAGGCTCTTTCTCCAGTGCCCGCATCAACGCATCTGAAATGGCGCGCGGCACCTGCGGTGCAACCACGTGCGGAGGCGACGGCACCTGGTTCACATGGCCAATCATGATCTCGTAATTGTTCGATCCGCGAATTGGCAGGACGCCGGTCAGCAATTCGTATAGCGTGATCCCGAGTGAGTAGATATCCGAACGCGCCGTCGCCCGGTTGCCCGACACCTGCTCCGGAGACATGTAGTTCAGCGAACCCAGAAAATATCCGGTCTGCGTCAATTGCGCGCTCTGCGTCGTGGTGGCGATACCGAAATCCAGCACCTTCACAACGCCGTCGTCGGTAATCATGATGTTCGAGGGTTTGATGTCCCGGTGCACCACTCCCAGGCGATGCGCATAAATCAGTGCATCCAGTATCTGATTTGCGTACTCCAAAAACCGTGAAAGCGTTATCGCGGCTTTCTGGTGGCGATCGCGTAACGTCTCTCCGCGAACCAGCTCCATCACCATCACCAGTCGATCTTCATGATAAAACGCGGTGTGAAGCGCGGCAATATTCACATGGCTCAGCGTGGCCAGTGTCTGCACCTCGCGCCGAAACCGCTCTTCCGTCTCCGGCGTGCCCGTCTGATCCGGCAACAGGACCTTCATCGCTTCCCGCCGCCGCGAAATCAGATGCTCCACCTCGTACACAGCTCCCAGGCCGCCGGCGCCGAGCTTCGACACAATCTGGTAATCGCCAATCCGCTGTCCAACCTCAATTGCCATAAGTCGATCGCGTTACCTTCCTGGGTGCCGGTTTCCATCGAGTACAACCGATCTCGGCCCTCACGTCAAGCTTCGTCCTCAATCGTCCGCCACCAATCTCCGCGTACGCTCTTTGCTCCGTAACCCCTCGCCCACAATTCCCCAATCGATCGATCACTCAGTTCAGGCAGGACGTCGGAGAACTTGCCCTCCCACCGCTCTAGCCATCCCCGCCGGGTTTATTGATAGGATTGTTTTGCTCGAGAAAAACGGTTTACCAAGGGAGCTTAATGAACCATCTTTCACTTCGCGGTGGAATTCAGATTTTTGCGCCTGCATTCCTGCTTCTCTTCCTGTTGCCCGCCGGATGCTTTTCCCAGCGCCGTCAGACCCCGCCCAAGCCCACCGGGCCCTGGATGAACACAACTCTCTCGCCCGACGAGCGTGCCAACCTGGTTATCAAGGAGATGACCCTTGACGAAAAGATCGATCTGCTGCATGGAGTAGGCATGCCCACCGACGATCCCCTGACTCCTGAGAATGCTCCCTCGAACCGTGGCGTCGGCTACGCGGTCGGCGTCCCCCGCCTCGGGATTCCCGGCATCGATATGAGCGACGCAGCGTACGGAGTCCGCTCCAGCGGGGCGAATGGGCGCTATTCCACTGCCCTGCCGGCCAACGTTGCCGCTGCCGCCAGCTGGGACACCGATGCCGCCTATGAATATGGAAAACTCATCGGATCCGAATTGCGGGCCCAGGGCTTCAACATGACCCTCGGCGGCGGCGTCGACATTACACGCGAGCCACGCAATGGCCGCACTTTCGAGTACCTCGGCGAAGATCCCATCCTCGCCGGAACCCTCGTCGCACACCTCATCGAAGGAACCCAGTCGCAGCACGTCATCGGCGACATCAAGCACTACGCCTTCAACGACCAGGAAAGCGGACGCAACTCCGTCAACATCACCATCGGCAAACGCGCCGCCCGTGAATCCGATCTCCTCGCCTTTGAAATTGGAATCGCTCAGGGCCATCCCGCCGCGGTCATGTGTTCCTACAATCGCGTCAACGGCGACTTCGCCTGCGAGAACAAGTACCTCCTCACCGACCTCCTTAAGAAAGACTGGCACTTCCCCGGCTTCGTTCTTTCCGACTGGGGCGGAACTCACAGCGACGTAAAGGCCTCTGCCGCCGGCCTGGACAACGAGGAACCCGGCAGCTTCTTCTTTAGCGATCGTTTGAAGGCCGCCGTCACGGCGGGTACTGTCTCCACCGCCGAAATCGATGACCACGTCCATCGCATCCTGCGTTCCATGTTTGCCACCGGCGTCATCGACTATCCACGCCAGCGCGGCGTCATCGATCCCTTCGTCGGCCTTGAAGTCGCCCGCAAAATCGAAGAAGGCGGCATCGTCCTGCTCAAGAACGACCACGCCGTCCTTCCGCTGGTCCCCGCCAAAATCCGCACCATCGCCGTCATCGGCTCCCACTCCGATGTGGGCATGATCTCCGGCGGCGGCTCGGCCCAGGTCGATCCTCCGGGAGGCAACGCCATCTCCCCTCCCGGTCAGGGAGCCACTCATTGGCAGGAAGAGATCTGGTTCCCCACCTCACCCCTCAAAGCCATCCAGGCCCGCGCCCCTCACGCCACTGTCAACTACGACTCAGGTGCGGACCCTGCAAAGGCTGCAGCCCTCGCCAAGACCGCCGACGTAGCCATCGTCTTCGCCTACCAGTGGGAGAGCGAGGGCATGGACCTGCCCAGCCTCTCGCTCCCCCATGACCAGGACGCCCTCATCGCCGCGGTCGCCGCCGCCAATCCACATACAATTGTCGTGCTCGAATCCGGCAGCCCCGTCACCATGCCCTGGGTCAACGCCCCGGCAGCAATCCTCGAGGCCTGGTACGCCGGTTCCGATGGCGCCAACGCCCTTGCAAACATCCTCTTCGGTACCGTGAATCCCAGCGGCAAGCTGCCCAACACCTTCCCCAAATCCGAGGCCGACCTGCCCCACCCCACAGTCACCATGCCCCCGCCAGAGTCGCAGCATTTCTCCGGCCCGTCGTCGCCCAAACAATGGGCAAAGGGCTTGCCACCCTTCCAGGTCACCTACGACGAAGGCCTCAAAGTTGGCTACAAGTGGTACGACGCCGAGAACAAGCCCGTCCTCTTCCCCTTCGGCTACGGCCTTTCTTACACCACGTTTCGATACGCGGGTTTGACTGTGGCTCCAGGCGATAAGGTGAAAGTATCCTTCACGCTCACAAACTCCGGTGCCCGTGAGGGTGCCGAGATCGCCGAAGTCTACGCAGCCCTCCCTGCCAGCGCTGAAGAACCTCCCAAGCGCCTCATCGGCTGGAGCAAGGTCAATCTCAAACCCGGTGAAAACAAAAAAGTCGAACTGGAAATCGACCCCAAATACCTGTCCATCTTCGATGAATCCAAAGACGCCTGGTCTTTGATCCCCGGCGACTACACCATCCTCGTAGGTGGCTCCTCAGACAAGCTCCCACTCAAAGCCACAGTTAGCCTCAAGTAACCACATCTTTGTCATCTGGGTGCCCCACCCTCGCCAAGTCCTTGTTTTTGTGGCTAGGGTGGGAAATAGTGCACACATTTATTTCTTCGTATCCCCGCCAATCGCAATCACCACATACTTCGCCGGAACGTCCCCCACATTCCTCACCGCGTGCATCGTCCCAAACGCGACGTAAATCACCCCGCCCGCTCCCACGCGCTCCGTCTTGCCGTCGTGTTGAAACTCCAGCGTGCCTTGCTCCACAACAATCAACTCTGAATGCTGGATCGCGTGCGCCGGGTTCGGTGTCATGCCAACCGGCTGCATCGATTCATGCACCGCCACGGCCTCTCCGGTTGCCAGCGTACCCGCTACAACACTCCGCCCCTCAGCCCCACTGGGTGTTGCCTTCGCAGGCATCTGTTCATACAAAAACACGCGCGAACTCGCCAGAGGATTCGCACCGCCCGACTGCGCCTGAGCGGCAATCCATTGCTGCGCAAGCCCAACCGCAACTAAACATAACATCGCAGTCTTCATTCCGGCCTCCATCTCGCGCTACATCTGGGTGCCCCACCGAGTTGGTGGTAGTATATATTCCTACTGGAGTCTACCTGATGCCTACCATCGAAAAACTAAGCATCGCTCTTCCCACTGAGATGGCGGCCCTCGTTCGGCGCGCCGTGGACGCAGGCGAGTATTCCTCGAACAGCGAGGTCATTCGCGACGCCCTCCGTGACTGGACCCACAAGCGCAACCTCCGGGATCAGGGCCTGTCTGACTTGCGCAAACGCTGGCTCGAAGCGGTGGCGGATGATTCCGAAGGTCTGGACCCTGATGAGGTCTTTGATCGTCTCGAAACCAAATACAATCGCCTCGCGGAAGAAACCGGCCGCTGATGCGGCTCCGGCTCTCTCCGTTCGTACCAGGCGACCTCGAAGAGATTGCTGAATACATCGCCCAGGACAGTCCGCGCCACGCCGCTCGAGTCCTCCGCCTGTTGCGCGCAAAGATAAAGGAAATGGCCTGGCAGCCGCAGGTCTATGGCCTGCGTCCCGAACTAGGCGCGGAAGCTAGATTGGCTGCGGTAGGCAACTATGTGATTCTCTTTCGAATCCGCCAAAACGCTGTCCGAATCGAGCGAGTTGTGCATGGCGGCCGCGATCTTCTGCCGATACTGCAAGAAATCGAAAGCTAAATTCGCCCTGTGCCCTTTGGTACCGTTTTTGGGACCCAGTGAAAGCACAAATCCAAAACCCTGCTCTTCCATGGTAGAAAACTATTCCCCATCCGGCGGCACCTGCTCAAGCAGCCGCTTCCACGTCTTCTGGTTCTTCCGGAATCCCTTTTTCAAATCCTCAAGAATCCGTTCGAAATCCGCGTTCGTACGCAGTCGATTCCACGCCGGGTTAATCTGAAACCAAGGGTAATTCTCGTTCCCCAGGTAAATCGCCCGCCGCAGCCAGTGCAATGCCTCGCTCGAGTCGCCCTCCACGGCAAAGTAAGTCGCCAGCCGGTAAGCCATCTCGCTATCCGCTTCGGCTGCCGCCATAGTGTCGTCCTTCAGCAGTGCCGCCGCACGCTCCCGATCGCCCGCCTGCACATAGCAAAGCGCCAGCGTCGGAACCGCAATCCGCAGAGAATCGTCATCGCGAATCACAGACTCCAGAATCTCAATCGCCGCGTCCACATTGCCCAGCCGCATCTGTTGGTAGCCGGCCGACGTCCTCAGCAACGGATGCCGAGGCTCCAGCGCCAACCCTTTTTCCAGCTCATCGCCCGCCAACTCAATCTGGTTTTCATAGTGATACACACGCGCGCGATGGTTATAGAGAATCGGTGCACTCGCCGGGTTCAGCTTGAGAGCCCGGCTGAACTGGTGAAGTGCTTCCTCATACATGCCATCGGCCCGTAACGCCAACCCCGCCACCATGTGCACATTCCAGTCATTCGCCGCACCCGCCAGCAGATTCGCAATTCCGTGCCGCGCCGACTCCTTTTCTCCGCGCGACAAAAGCATATAAATCCGATACAAATTCGCTTCCGTCGACGCAGGATCAAGCTTCAACGCCTCATCGAACGAACGCCGCGCATGCATCACATGAATCTGTCCGCCGAACCCGTGCCGCACATATTGCAACTCCGCGATGCCCAGTCCACACCAGCCAGCCGCAAACTCCGGGTCCTTGCTCGTGACGCCGGTAAACAGCGCATGTGCCTTGTCAAGATCGGCTCGCGACCCCGTCCTCACCATGAACGAACTCAGCAGTGCGCGCGCTTGCAGATACTCCTCGCTCACCGGCCCCGGAAGCGATCCATATGCCCCACTTGCCGCGTCTCTCGTCCCCACTCGCGGCGCATCTATCTGGTCGCCTGCGCTCAATCCATGCAGCGCCGCAAATACCTCGTTCGATATCTCCGTCTGCACCGCAATCAAATCCAGCGAAGCAACCCGAATCGCGCCGCCCGACCGCACGCTCTGCGATGCCACATCCAGCAGTTGCCAGTTCAGATCGAATCCCTCGTCCGACCGCAGAAAACTTCCCGCCAGCACAAACGAGACCAGCAGCTTCTGACCCAGCGAAAGCGGATCCATCTGCGCAATCCGCAGCGGCATCAGCGTACTCGACGGTCTCACCACCAGTGCCGGAATCCTCGCCAGCCGTGCCGCAATCGCGTCCGCCAATGCAAATCCATAAAGCGGAGCCACCTCCGTCGCGCCCAGGTTCGTGAACGGAAGAACCACCAGCGAGTTCTGCTGCGTCTTTTCCACCGCCGACTCGCGAAACCGCTCCGCCAGCATTGACAGAAAACCCGTATTCCGTTTCTCTTGCTCGGCCGGCGTCGTAGGCAGATTCGCCGCCGCATCGCCCGGAATAATCCCCGTCTCAATCTGCAGCGCCTTCATGATCGTCTTCAGCGCTTCACGCACTTCCGCCGCCGAAGTGTACCGCGCTCCCGGATTTTTTTCGAGACAAGCCGCAATCACGCTCTTCAGTTCCGGCGAAGTTCCTTTCACAATGAAGCTCAGATCTTCTGGCTCAAGAAACTGTATCGCGCGGATCACTTGAAAATCTTCGCCGTCGGGTCGCGCAAAAGGATGCCTGCCCGCAATCAGTTCATACAGAATCACGCCCAGCGCCCAAACGTCCGACTGCGCGCTCGATTGTCCCGTCACAAATTGTTCCGGCGCCATATAGCGAATGGTCCCGCCCCGCGCCGTATACGTTGCCGCCACGGAAGCCCCTTTGTCGATCGACGGCTTTGAAGGATCAAAACTCACTTCCTCGGGCCGCAACCGCCGCGCCAACCCGAAGTCCAGAATCTTCACCAGGCCCCCGTCGGTCAGCATCACGTTTTGCGGCTTCAGGTCGCGATGAAAGATGCCCAGCCCATGCGCCGCCTGCAGTCCATCGGCAATTTGTATGCCCACTGACAGCACCAGTTGCAGCGTCGCCGGCCCGTGCGCAATCAGCCGGTCCAGAGATTGCCCCGGCACATACTGCATCACAATGTAGCCTTCGTTCCCGCTCTCGCCCACTTCGTAAATGGCGCAGACATTCGGATGCTCAATCGCCGAAGCCAGTCGCGCCTCGCGCAATACGGTCGAGCGCATCTGTTCCGCCGAAAGCAATCCGGTACGCAGAATCTTTAGCACCACCGGCCGCTGCAGCAGCGTGTCAGTCGCCAAATACACAACGCCGCTGCCGCCAGCTCCCAACCGGCGAAGAATCTCGTAATGTTCAATCGTTCTGCGTGCCATAACTATCTATAAGTGTACCGGCTCATAATTGAAGCGCGTATCAAACCTCGATTCACTGCAGATGAAGTGATCCATCCGGATAGCTATGGCCTTACCATAAATCGGCGGCTCCATTCCAGCAAACGCGCCCGCAAGAGGAGCTAATCCCTAATCCCTATTCCCTGCTTTTAGTGTCCCCGCCGAATCTCCCCCTCCACACTTGGCTCCGGCGGCGTCTTCTCCATCTTCTTCTGTCCGCGCCGCCCCAACAGAAACATCGTCAATCCAAACACCAGTAGCACCAGCCCCCACCACAAGTTCGCATTGATCCCCAGGCTTGCCTCATAGATCGCCGAGCCGTTCGTCGTATACCCAAACACGCTCAGGATCAAGCCAATCAGCGTAAACATCAATCCCATCGGAATGCGCAAATCCAAACTCATCGCCGCTTCCTCCCATCACCAAGAGAATCTGACTGGGTGCCCCACCCTCGCCACGTATTTGTTCTTGTGGCTAGGGTGGGATCGTAAAACCCAAACGCCGAATTTAATAAAAGAAAATGTTCAAAGCAATCGCGCCCAGCAAAACCGCCAAACCCAGTGTCTCCGGCCGTTCCCACCACCGCTCATTCTCCGGCCGCTTCGGCTTCGGCGTCAGCGAGTGCACCAGCCCCACTAACTCCGATTCAGGCCGCTTCTTCGTGCAGTAACTCACAATCACCGTCACAATAAAGTTAGCGCTGAAGGCAAAAATCGCCGTCCAGAAATTCTGCGCCATGTCACTCGGATACTGGTGCAGAACCGTGATCCATCCCCCATGAATGCCGGGATGAGCTTCAATCGGCAGCGTCAGCCCATGGTGCAGCATCGCCGCGCTCGTGCCCGCAATCAGACCCGCAAACGCCCCGTGACCCGTAGCCCGCTTCCAGAACATGCCCAGCAGGAAGGTCGCAAACAACGGCGCATTCACAAAGCTGAACACCAGTTGCAGCGTGTCCATAATGTTATTGAAGTTGATGGCTGCATACGCCGTTGCAATCGACAGCGCAATCCCTCCCACCGTCGCCCATCGCCCCACAGCCATATAGTGCCTGTCGCTACCGCCCTTGTGAATGTAACTCTGGTATAAGTCGTAAGTGAACACAGTATTGAAGGCTGTAACATTGCCCGCCATCCCGCTCATAAAGCTCGCCAGCAGCGCCGTCAATCCAAGCCCCAGAATTCCCGTCGGGAAAAAGTGCAGCAGCATGTTCGGCGTAGCCATGTCGTAGTCCAGCAGTGGCTGCCCGCTTGCCGTCAGCATCGGCTGGCCCGTCACCGGGTTGATCTTCGCCGGAACCAGTCCGCGGCCCTGCTCCACCTCCGGTCGCACTACCGTAGTCTCGCGAATAATCGCATCGCCCACGCGGTGTTCCACAGTCATCGTGTGCGGCGTAGGCAGCCCAATCGCCAACAGTCCAGGCAGAATCACAAGAAACGGAAACACCATCTTCGGAACCGCCGCAATCAGCGGTACCCTTCGCGCCGCCTCCATGTTCTTTGACGCCATAGCCGTCTGAATCACCAGGAAATCCGTGCACCAGTACCCCGAGCCCAGCACAAATCCCAGCCCCATGGCCAAACCGAAAATCTCAATGCCCATCGGATTCGTACTCGCGTGCGCCACGCCCTTCCACTCGTGCATGTATTGCATGGGAACCGAAGCCTTCAGCCCGCTCCATCCGCCAATATTCCTCAACCCCAGCAGCACCAGCGGCAAAAACCCCGCAATAATCAGGAAGAACTGCAACACCTCGTTGTAAATCGCGCTCGTCAATCCGCCCAGAAATATGTACGCCAGCACAATCACCGCCGACAGCACAATTGAGAACGTGAAGATCCCCTCCCGCGGCCAGCCCATTGAGATAAACAGCCCGTCAAACACATGCAGAGCCTGGATCAGCCGCGCCATCGCATACATCGAAATCCCCGAGCTGAACACCGTCATCACAGCAAACGAGCAGGCGTTCAGCGCGCGTGTCTTTTCGTCGAATCGCATGCGTAGAAATTCCGGTACGCTCCGCGCCTTCGACCCGTAATAAAACGGCATCATGAAGATGCCCACAAAAATCATCGCCGGAATCGCGCCGATGCCGTAGAAATGCGCCGTCTCCAGGCCATACTTGGCCCCCGACGCGCCCATCCCGATCACCTCTTGCGCGCCCAGGTTCGCGCTGATAAACGCCAGGCCGCAGATCCACGCGGGCAGCGCGCGCCCCGCCTGAAAAAAGTCCTTGCTCGTCTTCATGTAGCGCTTCAGGGCAAACCCAATGCCCAGCACAAACACGAAGTACAGCAGCATGATCAGCCAGTCGACTTTGGTCAGATTCAACAAGAACATCTCCTTCAGATACAAGCAATCCTACGATGTGCGGAGGAGGCAACCCAATCACTCTACGCAGCCACCCAACTCCGAGTCCAGCGGAAACTGAAAAGGTTTTCATAGTTGCGCTGTTTTTCTCGTTCCTGATCCCTGTTCCCTGATCCCTGTTCCCCGCCTTTCCGCATTTACACTAAAGAAGCATGATTCCCACCCTGACCTGGACCCCCGACGGCGTAAGTTTCATCGATCAAACCAAGCTCCCCCTTGAAGAGAGCTATGTCCTAGCCACCACCTATCAGCAAGTAGCCGACGTCATCGTCACCATGGTTGTCCGCGGCGCGCCCGCCATCGGTGTCTCCGCGGCCTACGGCGTAGCCCTCGGCGCACTGCACACCAAAGCCGCCACACCCCAGGAATTTGCGCCCGAGTTCCAAACCATCTGCGCCCGCCTCGCCTCCACCCGTCCCACCGCCGTCAATCTCTTCTGGGCCATCGACCGCATGAAGCGCCTCTTTGCCAAGCTACTCGCTCAAGGCGACTCACTCATTCAAATCCAGCAAAAAATCCTAGCCGAAGCCCACGCCATGTATCACGAAGACATCGCCGCCTGCAAAACCATGGGCGCATTCGGCGGCGCACTGCTCCCCGAAGAAGGTGGTGTGCTGACTCACTGCAACGCCGGCGCCCTCGCCACCTGCGGATACGGCACCGCCCTCGGTGTCATCCGCTCGGCGGTCGAACACGGCAAGCGCATTCACGTCTACGCCGACGAAACCCGGCCTTTCCTGCAAGGCGCACGTCTCACTGCCTGGGAACTCATGGCCGACCACATCCCCACCACCGTCATCTGCGACAACATGGCCGCCAGCCTCATGCGCGCCGGTCGCATTCAGGCCGTAGTCGTCGGTGCCGACCGCATCGCCGCCAATGGAGACGTCGCCAACAAAATCGGAACCTACAACGTCGCCATCCTCGCCAAGGAGCACGGCATCCCGTTCTACGTCGCCGCCCCCTGGTCCACCATCGATCTCGCCACTCTAACCGGTGCGGCCATCCCCATTGAGGAGCGCCCGCAGATCGAAGTCACTCACCACGGCGGCAAGCAGCTCACTCCTCACGGCGTCGGCATTTGCAACCCCGCCTTCGACGTGACTCCAGCCAAATATGTCACCGCCATCGTCACCGAACGCGGCGTCCTGCGCGCCCCCTACGCCGAATCCCTCAAGGAGATGGAACTCGTCGCTGAATAATTCCGGCCAATCGCCATCGCCATCCGCAACCACCATCTAGAATCAATTCTCCGGTGCCTGCCCGCCCCAACATCTTTCGTCTCCGCCACCGCTCGCTCGTCCGCGGCATCCTGCTTTCCCTCGGCGCTTTTGCCGCCAGCCTGCGCCTTGCCGGATTCCCCGACATCCGCGCGCTTCACGGCTCACGCTGGCAAATCCTCGTAGCCTTCGTCGCCGCGTGGGGCATGGTCGAAACAGCCCGTTGCCTTCGCCGCAAATGGAGCCTCTACCACGCCGGCGTCCTCCTCCTCCTCTACTCAGACCTCATGATTCTCGCGCTCGTCTTGTTTCTGTGCATCTATCCGTGAATTCCCTGGCCGCAATGCGGAGCCCAATCTCAGCGCCAGCTAGGAACAGTCGCTTGTCCCCATGTACTATGGGCAAAACGCGCCGTCGCGCTCCTCGCAACGGCACAGAATCTATCTCACCCGGCAATCCGTAGGAGGGGAATATGTTGAAAGGTTTTAGAGACTTTATTCTGCGTGGGAACGTTGTCGACCTGGCAGTCGCCGTCATCATCGGCGCGGCCTTCAACGCCATCGTCACTTCCTTCACCAAAGACGTCCTGGGCCAATTCATCGCAGCCATCGTCGGCAAGCCCGACTTCAGCGGCGTCGTCTTCAAAGTGAACGGAACGCCTATCCTGATTGGCAACTTCCTCAACGCCGCCATCTCGTTCCTCATCGTAGCCACTGTCGTTTATTTTGGCGTCGTCCTGCCCCTGAACACGCTTCTTGCGCATCTGCAGAAGCCCGCTCCAGCGGCCCCGTCCTCCTCCAAGACCTGCCCCGAGTGCCTCAGCGAAATCCCTCTCGCCGCCAAACGCTGTGCCCACTGCACCCAGCCCGTCGCGTAGAGCGGAGGCGCCAGCTTGATCAGGTTCGTGGTACACGCTGACTTGCTAACTCGCTGACTTGCTGACCCGCTGCCTTTAGTCCAGCGCCCGCAACTCCCGCGAAAGCGCGAACGTGCCCAGAAAGATCAATCCCGCCAGCCCGGACATCAGTGCAAGCGCGTGCCCCGTGGGAATGTGCCGCGACAGTTCCCCGGCAATCAGCGCACCCACCGGCGGAAGGCCCAGAAAGCTCGTGGCATAGATGCTCATCACGCGCCCCCGCATCTCATCTGAAGAGAGATGCTGGATCGACACGTTGAACGAAGAAATCATCAGGATGGCGCTGAATCCCTCGCAGACTGCCAGGCACGCAGACAGCGCGAAGCTGTGCGAGTAGCAGATGCCGATGACCGCCGCGTAGAACACGACTCCGCCAAACGTTACCACCATTCCGCGATGCCGCAACATGCCCCTGGCTGCCACCGTCACCGCGGCCAGCACCGCTCCCGCACCCGAGCAAGCCAGCAGCCATCCAAGACCGCTCTCGCCCGCCTGCAACTGAATCTTCGCAAAGTAAGGAATGAACGTGATGAACGGAATCCCAAGAAAGCTCACAACCACCGTCATCCAGACCAGGACAAGCATCTGCGGATCGCCGCGCACATAGTTGAATCCGCCGCGCAGGCTCGTCCACATGCTCTCCCGCCGCGCCTCCTTCTCCTTCGGGTAGTCAATCCGCGTCAGCGCCCACAACACCGCCAGAAAACTCACCCCGTTCAGAAAAAAGTTCCCGGCCACGCCCATTAGCACCATGGCATAACCGCCCAGCGTCGGCCCCAGAATGCGCGACAAGTTGAACTGCGCCGAGTTCAGCGCAATCGCATTGGTCAGGTCTTCGCGCTTCACCAGCCGCGGCACCAGCGCTTGGTAGCTGGGCGCATTCATCGCCATGGCCGTCCCGTTCAGGAAAGCTATCGATGCTACCTCCCAAACCGTAATCACCTTCCAGTACGCCAACCCCGCCAGCAAAAACGCCAGTATCATCATCGCCGTTTGCGTGTAGATCAGCAGCCTCCGCTTGTTCACACGGTCCGCAATCACCCCGCCGAAAAGCGTGAAGAATAGAAACGGAATCGATCCGGCGAAGCCCACAACGCCCAGCCAGAATGCAGAGTTCGCGGTCAGCGTCAGCACCAGCCAGCCCTGCGCCACATTCTGCATCCATGTGCCGATGTTCGATAGAAAATTCCCGCTCCAGAACAGCATGAAGTTGGGATTCCGCAGCGCCCGCACCACCTGCGGAAACCGGTTGGCCTCTACGTCGGCCATGGCCAGCGCAACGGCCGCGGTCTCCTCCGGCGTGGGGCCCATGGCTTCCTCATTCAACTCGCGGACGTCGCTCAGAGCCATCACCCCCCCACGGCCTAGTTTAAGCTGTGACGTTATTGGTTCTAGCAGCGGTCTCACAAACCAGCTTTGAAAGGGCATGGCTTCAGCCGCGCCATAAGAAGCCCGGATTTGCCTGGGCTTTAGCCTCTGAGGGATGTTCTTCTCGGAATTATGAGACGGTCCCCAGGCTCTTTCGCGGTGAGAAGAGTCATTCAAACGGAGTGCGGTCGATCATCCTCGAAAGGTTGGTCTCCCGGCAACATGCTTTGGTGCAAAATGCGCGACACAAAGATGCCATCTTCCAGCCGCCGGTAAAACAGAACGTGACGCCCTTTCTCGAAGCGGCGCAGCCCCGGACGAATCCAGTTGCATGCGCGTCCAAGCAAAGGATTGGTGGCCAGCATTTTCGCGCATTCTTCCAAACTGTTGAGATATCGCTCCGCCTGCGTCACGCCCCAGGTTTCCAGAGTGTAGGAACCAATTTGCAGCAAGTCTTCCTTGGCAATGCGGGAGAGGCGCAGCGTGGCCATCGTTAGCTTGGTTTCGCAGTCAAATTGAGCGTCTCGCGGACCTGCGCAAACACATCGCCCTCGGCCACGCCGCTTGCATCCCCTTCGTCAATGGCTGCACGAAGAGCCGCCAGCTTCGCCTCGAAGACCCGCTCCTCGCGTTCCAAAGTTCGCAGCGCGGCGCGAACCACCTCGCTGGCGTTCTCAAAACGCCCGCTCTCCACCCGTGCCAGCACAAAGCTGTCGAGTTCCGGCGTCAAATTCACATTGCGAGTCGGCATGGCGCTTCTCCTTCGCTCTCCTGTAGAGGCAAATATGGGTGCAAGTGTAGCACCATTAGCAATCTTTGCCAATCGCCAGCCCTGCTGTTCCTTAGTGTAAGCTGTGAGTTTATCGGCCTCACCTCGCGAGGTACAACGCTATGATTCCCCAGATTCTATTGGCGACCACGGCTCTCTCGGCATCAGGATTCCTCGCGCAATCCCCTGCCCCACGCCCCAGTTTCGATGCATTTGATGTCGCCACCATCAAGCCGGTAGATAGCGATTCCAAATTAGGCCGATACCTCATCATGCAAGGCGTCAACCGATTTGTCGGCAAGAATTACACGCTGAAGCTGTTGATTGCCGCTGCCTACAGTCTCAGTCCAAAAGCCATCTCCGGCGGCCCGTCCTGGATCGAGTCGGACCATTACGACATCGCTGCCGTCACCCCCGGCGAAGTCCGACCCACCCACGATGAGCAAATGGCAATGCTCCGCAGCCTACTCGCCGACCGCTTCAAGCTGACCTTTCATCGCGAACAAAAGGAGTTCTCCATCTACGAGTTGACTGTTGCCAAAAGCGGTCCCAAAATGAAGCCCAGTACTGCCCCTCCAGACGACCCCCCTCAGATCGTCAGCACCGTATATCCGGATCATTTGCTCATGCCCGCGCGCAACGTCAACATGGGTGATTTGGCCTCAGTCTTGCAGCGGGCCATACTCGATCGCCCTGTAGTCGATAAGACCGGCCTCACCGGAAGATACGATTTCGACCTGGAATGGGCTCCCGACGAAACTCAATTCGGCGGAGAAGTGCGATCCGCGCCAACAGACGCCGCGAGCCCGCCACTCTTTACTGCAATTCAACAGCAATTAGGCTTGAAGCTTGAAGCGACACGAGGCCCCGTCCAGGCGCTAGTTGTCGACACTGCGGAAAGGCCCTCCGCAAATTGACCACTATCCTATTGCCCCATTCCCCCCTCCCGCCGTCGCTCCCGTACCAGTCCGAAATTCTGCCGTCTCCATTTCTCTTCGAAGGGTTTCTCTAAATGACTCTGCACAAACCGCTCAACTGCCTCTTTGCCTTGGCTCTCGCTCTCCCTGCTTTCGTCTGCGCGCAGAATCCCGCGCAGCCCGCCGCACCCATAGTCTTCGGCTACACCGATTTCACCGCACAGGCCAAAATCGAAGAGAAATTCCTAGCCGTCCCCGACGCCAAACTCGCCGGCCTGCATCTCAAAACCCTCACCGCTGAGCCACACTTGGCCTCAACGCCTGAAGACCACAAGACCGCCGAGTATGTCGCCGAGAAATTCCGCGCCGCCGGCCTTGAAACCGAAATCGTCCCCTACCGCGTCCTCATGAATCAGCCCAAAATGGTCAAGGTTGAGGCCTTCGACCCCGCCGGCAAATTGCTCATGACCGGCCCCACCCGCGAACACGTCGACGGCGACCCATACCAGGACGACCCGCGCGTCGTCATGCCCTTCAACGGCTCTTCAGGCTCCGGCGACGTCACCGGCGAAGTCGTCTACGCCAACTACGGCCGTCTTGAGGATTTCGATCAGCTCGCCGCCCAGCACGTCGATCTCCACGGCAAAATCGTCATCTGCCGTTACGGTTCCAACTTCCGCGGCGTCAAGGTCTACATCGCCGAGAAGCGTGGCGCCGTCGGCGTCCTCATCTATTCCGACCCGCAGGACGACGGCTTCTACAAAGGCGACGCCTACCCCGCGGGACCGTGGCGTCCCGAAACCGGCGTCCAGCGCGGCTCCGTCCAATATCTCTTCCGCTATCCCGGCGATCCTGAAACCCCCGGCGTAGCCTCCACACTCGACCTGCCTGACTCAGCCCGGGTCTCGCCCGACTCCGCGCAGCCCCACATCGTTTCCATCCCCATCAGCTATCACGACGCCTCGCCCATTCTCCAGGCCCTCAAAGGCCCCGGCGTCCCGCAAGGCTGGCAAGGCGCGCTCGGTTACCGCTATCACGAAGGTCCCGGCGGCGTCACCGTCCACCTCGTCTCCCAGCAGGACTATCAGCGCCGCATCATCTGGGACGTCGTCGGCACCGTCAAAGGCTCCGAACACCCAGACGATTGGGTCGTAGTTGGCAATCATCGCGACGCCTGGGTCTACGGCGCAGTCGACCCCAACAGCGGCACCGCCTCCATGCTCGAGTCCGTCCACGGCGTCGGCGCGCTCCTCAAGCAGGGATGGCGTCCCAAGCGCACCATCGTCTTCTGCAGTTGGGATGCCGAGGAGGAAGGTCTGATCGGCTCAACCGAGTGGGTGGAGCAGCACGCCAAAACCCTCGAACACGCCGTTGCCTATTTCAACGTGGACGTGGCCGTCTCAGGGCCAGAGTTCGGCGCCTCCGCTGTTCCTTCGCTGAAACAGTTTGTCCG
>Ga0181531_10000930_pt1 | contig 19017 bp, 15 predicted proteins | sample PEATcosm2014_Bin_38_FD_119743 | JGI IMG/M metagenome (GOLD analysis project Ga0181531, IMG submission 119743) | Peatland microbial communities from MTU Mesocosm Facility, Houghton, MI, USA - PEATcosm2014_Bin11_10_metaG | ecosystem: Environmental > Terrestrial > Soil > Wetlands > Peat | place... | reverse complement strand
TGCTCGATGGTGGTGGCTAAACCGTGGCCCGGGAACACGCGCGTGTCGTCGGGCAACTCCATCAGTTTGCTTCGCAGAGAATCCATGATTTGATCCAGTGAGCCGCCCCACAGATCGGTGCGGCCGATGCTGCCGGCGAAGAGCGTGTCGCCGGCGAAGAGTTGCGGGACGGTCAGTGTACCGTTGGGGACGACGGCGGGAGTGTCGTCCTTGGGCTTGGCGGCGGCGGCGGAAAAGAGATTGGTGGGAAGAGCTGGTTTTGGCGAAAGATTTTTGGGCAGGTAGAGGCAGACGCTGCCGGGCGTGTGGCCTGGAGTATGGACCACCGAGGCCTGGAACATACCCCAGTGCAGGGTGTCGCCCTCTTTGAGGAGTTGGTCGACGTTGGTCAGTTCGGGTACGGGCACACCGAGGTACGCGGCTTGGACGTCCATGCCGTGATAGAGCGTGAGATCGTCGCGATGCATCAAGACTGGCGCGCCGGTGTATTGGCGGAGCTTGGCCAGGCCGCCGACATGGTCGATATGCGCGTGGGTGCTGACGATGGCTTTCACGGTGAGCTTGTGGCGGCCGAGCAGGTCGAGGATGCGCGTGACTTCGTCACCGGGGTCAATGACCAGGGCTTCGCCGGTCACGGGGTCGGCAATGATGGTGCAGTTGCACTGGAGCATACCAACGGGAATGGTGATGTGGAGAAGCTGCGCGGTGGTGGCGTCAGCGGTGCGCGAGGGTTCGGTCATCGTGTTGGGGTTACGCGTTTGGGCTGTAGGTCGTTCATTGAGCCTTTTCGGCTGGGCGATATGGTTTGGCTGGTCTGGCTTAATTGTAGCATCGGTGCGATTCGCGGCTGGAAGCTTGGGGCGCGGTGTGGGACGGGCCACTTTGGTAGACTGGCTGGGGAGCGCTTTGCGGGGACTTCTTTCGATACTGTTATGGACCTGACTGATATCACTTCTTTGCTGCTGGACACGCCGCTGGCGGAAGTGCATCGCGCGGCTGGGGCGCGCATGGGTGGGTGGTTTGGCTGCGCTTTGCCGGATGACTTTGGCGATGTGCGCGAAGAGCAGCGATTCCTGAACGAGAGCGTTGGGCTGATCGACGAGACGTATCGCGCGTACCTGAGCTTTACGGGGCCGGATCGCGTGCGGTACTTGAACGCTATTCTGACGAACAACGTGAAGGAGTTGGCGATTGGGAGTGGGAACACTTCCCTGCTCCTGAATCCGCAAGGGCGGATTCTGGCGGAGCTGCAGGTGTTTGCGTTGCCGGATCGGTTGTTCTGCGTATCGTTCGCGATGATTCGTGGGCGGCTGGCGGAGTGGCTCGAAAAGTACATCATTATGGATGATGTGACGCTGACGGACGAAAGCGAGGCTTGGGGCACGTTGGCGCTGGAAGGGCCGAAGACTGGGGAGCTGGTGCAGGAGTTGACGGCTGCGGATTTTGGCGCTTTGGGCGATATGACCTGCGTGGACGTGGCGGTGCGTCATGCTGAGCGTGGGCGCAGTGCGATTGCTGGCCGACTGGTGCGGGTTAGTGCGGTTCGTGCGAAGTTGATTGTGGGGCGCAAGGATTTGTTGGCGCTTTGGAAAATTTTCGGAGATGCGGCTGGGCGTGCTGGTGGTGGACCTGTGGGTTACAGTGCGCTGAGTGCGCAGCGGTTGGTGCAGGGTGTGCCGTGGTTTGGGTATGACTTTGGGGAGAAACAGATTCCGCATGAGGCGGGTCTGCAGGATAGCCATATTAGTTATACGAAGGGGTGTTATACGGGGCAGGAGATTGTGGAGCGGGTGCGTTCGCGTGGGCAGGTGAATCGGCGGCGTGTTGGGCTGCGGTTTGGGGTGGGTGCGGAAGTGGTGGGGGCGGAAGCGGCGGGGGCGGCAGTGGCGGTGGGTAGTGGGGAGGTACCTGCTGCTGGTGCGGTGGTGATGCATGGCGGCGTGGAGGCTGGGTATATTACTCGCGCTGCGCGGTCTTACTTCCCTGCTGCGGTACTGGCTATGGCTTATCTGCGCAAGGAGGCTGCGGCGGTTGGGACGGTGGTGAGTTGTGGCTCGCAGTCGGCGACGGTCGTGGAGTTGCCGCTTGGTGGGGCGTCGTAGGGGGTTGGGGTGCTTTTGGGGCGGATTTGGAGGTGGGACCCCTCCCCCCTGGTTTTGCGTAAGTGTTGATGCTAGTAGGGTTAAAGTTCTTTGTTTTGATACACTTTCGTAAGTGTTCATTCTAATTGAGTTACCGGAGACTTTTGTTGGCTTTTTTGATACTAGGTGGCTGGGCGTTTTTGTGTCGCGAGGCTTTGCGTCTCGGTTTGCGGGGAGATCTGGGCGGCGCGTTGGCACGGACATGGGGCGTCCTATTCTTGCCTCCCCCTGTCTCGGACCTTGCTTAGGTTAGCGCATAGGTACGTCCTTGTAAAGGTTATTCCATGGAATAGGGACGGTCTGGGGATTAAGTGGGTAGTGAGGGCACCGAATGGGAGTGGAGAGTTTTGCGAAATGTCGCAGCGGGTCACCTGCGTGATGTTTGCAAGCAAGAGTGGTGGTCCAGTCCCCGGAAGCCTTCTCCGAATGCCACGACGCTGACCCGCTTAAGGTACGGTCTTCAGATGAGTCTTGTTGAGACGAACCCTGCAGACCATGCGGACGTTGGTCCGGGGACTGGCGGAACGGCGGGCGGCGGGGGCTGGGGAAGATTGGTGGGTGGGACTAGCGGCACCGTGGGTGGTGGCGAAGGCGGAAGGTAGTTGTGGTGGCCGAATTTCCACACGTCGGGAATTTGCCAGCCCGCACGCACCTGTGTGGGACAAGGTGCCTGCGGCCCCGCATGGCCGATGGCGGAGTGCCAAAACGGGTGGCCTGGAGTGAGAATGCCTTCTACGAGATTGCCAGGTGGAAAGGCCAGAGCCAGAACTTCGTCTTTGCGAGAGGCCAGGACCGAGATGGTTTGGGAATCGAACTGAGCAGCCGCATCCTTATACTCGTCAGTCAGACAGTCATCATCGATTGCGCCCGCCATGAGAATGAGCCGCCGCGGTTGGCGGCTCAGTCCGCGGATGGTCTCAAGAACGACGCGCGCGCCAAGGCTGTGGGATGCAAAGGATATGGTGGCGGCGCCCGCGAACCACTGGTTTAAAAATGCGGCTAGCAATTGCCCGCTCTTCTTGGCGACGCCACCTTCAAAGGGATAGTCGATTATAGGAGCCCAGCGAGAATCGCCGGGCCAGAGCACGCCGACCATCATCCCGCCGCTTGGCAATGTCAGTAACGGCTCCCATCCCGACAGTCCCCGAACGCCACTTTGCCAATCCACGTTGAAACCATGGGTGGCCAGAAGCACGTCGCGGCCGGCAACCGTTCTAGCGATTTGATCGGGCACGAGGCTTGTAGCTGCGAGCGGATTAGGAACTGACGAGGCAACCTCTTGCGGCGTGACCTGATCGGCGACTAAACCGCCTTTGACTGTGGCTCGCAGATTTAGAAAGAGGGTCATAGAGGGTCATTTTTTCAGAGCTTGCGCGACTTTGGCACCAGCTTGCACGGCACTGGAGAGGTCTTTGGCGATTGGTGCGAGAGGTGTCGCGATCAGACCAGCAAGAATCGATTTGTAGAAGAAGGGTGTATTCACGAACCCAAATACGTAACCTGAAATCGCCCAGGCTCCCAACACCGCTAGGATTACGGAAACGGGCACGGACGCAGCCTTGCACCAGTTGCGATAACGCTGATCCGCCTTCTGGTAGGCGGCGTCGAGGGCAGTGGTAAGGACCAAATCGAAGCGTCCGAAGGCATCCATCTCGGCTTGGACAAGCGGCTCTCCGTCGCTCATTTTCGCGGCGACACTTGCAAGGAGCATCGGATCGACGCCGGTTTTTTGCGCCAAGGCTGCAGCGTTTCCGGCGTTGAGACGCAGTTTGATAAGCGATTTTGCGATGCTGCGCTGGTCAGCAAGAGGAACTCCGTTGATCCAATTAGCGCGGAGTTGCTCCAAGACGGAATCTAGGCCGACAAGCTCGCCAGTTTTGTCCCCGGCTGCGCCTGGCGGAAATAGATCCCTAATTATTCGCTCAATGAATGTAAAACCTGCGTTCGAGACGCCGCCAAAAACGGACTTGGAGGCGTCAACTAGGCCGTACGAAGCGGTTCCGAGAGCAGCTAATGCGGCAATCGTCTGTGTAATTTCCATAGTGAGATTCCTCTAAACCTTCTTCTCATAAAGGTCTTAGTTGATTTTGTAGGGCTTCGTGGCGGAGGTGGAGTCGGCGGAGTTGGACACGGATACTTGAACAGTGCCAGCGTTCGCTAGGTCGACGGAGATATCGGCGTGGAGTTCAGTGGCGCTGACATAGGTGGTGTTCAGAGAAGCGCCCTTCCACAGTATTTTGGAGGCGGATACGAAATTCGTGCCCATGACCTTGAGTGTGAACGCAGAACCGTGTTGTTGGTTGGCGGGAGACAAGGTAGCTATGGTGGGTTTGGTGGCGTCGGTGGAGGAGGCAGGAGCGTTCGGGCAAGTGGAGTTGAAGGCTTTGCACCAGATTTGGTTGATGTTGAGACCGACGCCGAGGCGGTAATAGTCCCGATTGGGCTGAACCAGAGGAAGGACGTCGACGGTGGGAGAGGGTACCGAAAGCGGGGACGAGGGCGAGGCGAGTAGGAGGGGGTTGAGATTTTTGTTGGCTTCAAAGCGAAAATACGCTGAACCGAAGAGATAGAGCCAAGATGAATTTCCCATTTTTATCGGCAACAGGCCATCGATCTTGAAGACGAGACGACGCAACTGGCCGCCGGTGACAGCGGAGTCCTGGCCAATCGTAAAATCCGCGGCTGCATACGTGGGAACGCAGTTGGTGTCGGAACTCCCGCAACCGCCGATGGGATACCAAGTTCGCAATCCCCCGCCGTACTTCCAATAGAAGTTGGTGCGATCCTGATCAGAGAAAGCGATGTCCGTAATCCCGTTGGCGATGCAGGTGGTTGGGGTCGTAGAGGTGTTGGGCGTAAGACCAGGGTAGTAGCCGTTTTTGGGCGAGAAACGGTTGAGCAAAGTGGTGCATTCCAGCGTACCGGGAGCGGGCGCAACGAAAGTAACTGGGGCGCTCTGCGAGGAAAGCGGAGTGGTTGCGCCGAAGCCGGCGATGGCCGCCCAATGCTTGGTATGGGGAATCGCCCAAGACGGTCCGACCAAGAAATCCAGGACTTGGCCGACGTTGGAATAGTTGTACGTGGTGAGGCCGGTGGGATTGGAGATGACACTGACAACGCCGTTGGTGGCGGGTTGCGGGGCGCTGGTAAGGCGAATGCGGGCCCATCCGGTCCAACCGTGGACGGCCGGCGGCTGATAGAACATCTCGAAAAATCCGTCGGTGGTCTGAGACTGCGAGCTATAGCCTGAATACTCGACGCCGGCGACGAGGATGGAAGTAGGCGGCTTGGTACCAGCGTTCGCTGATTTGCTGAACGGGGCGCTGGGTGGTCCGAACCCGGCGCCGTTTCCGCGTACCACTTGCGCGGTGACTTGATCCGTGGCGTTGAAGGGGAACGAGGAGCTGCCACTTGTGAATTTGCCGGACTTGATGGGCGCGGGGGTGGCTACAGGCTTGTCGTTAACGCAGACGCGAACCTGATCGCCAGCGGTTTTGTCGTCCACGCTGCCGGAAAAAGTGGTGTCGTTAGCGGCGTCGGTGGAGAGGTTGAGCATGGGCGCTGCAACGGCGATGCGAGGAGCGGCCTTGGAACAAGCATCAGCGGGAAGTTTTTCGCTGGCTAGCCCATAATCTTGGCCTGTTCCTGTGGGAATTACGATCTGGAGTTGAATAATTTGGGTGGGCTCGATTTTACTATCCAGCTCCAAAGAAAAGGAGCCGTCGGGTTTAACGTCCTCCCTGCTCGTAGTTACCAGTTTGCTGTCAACGCAGACCTGAATAGTGCCGCTAGTGCCCTTTTGAACCTTTCCGGATATGGTTTGCGGAGAGGCTGCCAAGTTAATTTCGTCAATCGAGGGTGCGGCATACGCTTGTGTTACAAGTTCCGCGGGGCACGCCGCAGCGGGAGGAGCCTTGCCGGGAGTAGCATCTGCCATAGCTGCAGCGACTGTGGGCGGCCGGCTATTCACGGCGGCGGCGCCAGAGATTGCCGGTGATGCAGTCACGGCGGTGCTTGGGTTGTTGTGCTCATTGGCGGCGACGGGAGCTGGCCTTGCAGCTTCAGATGAAACTCCTCCGCCGGGATGGATGATTTCTGGCGCGACAGAGTGAAGAGAAGCCGGAGCGGCAGTGACGGCAGACACGATGGCTCGTGACGGGGTGCCTGTGGAATGCGTGGACATCACGGCTGCGAGGTGGGAGGCGGCGGCACAGATTGAGGCTGGAGTTACGGGATTGGCGGAGTTTATGGCGGCTAGCCAGGCGTCGACTTGTTGCTGGACTTCGGGGGTGACGCCGGGGAGGTCGCGCAGATTGGACTGGAGTTCGGTCAGCCTGATCTTGAGGTCTACGAGTTGGTCGCTTAGGGCTTGGAATGCGGAGGTTGGTGGGGCGGGGGGTGCGCCGGAGGGACAGGCGATGTCCTGGCTGGCGACGACGTAGTTGATTCTGGCCTTGATGGGGATTTGGGCTTGCGAGCAGGTGCAGCAAAGCAGAGATACAAAAATCAGCGAAAGTACGGCGCGGGCTGGTCGCCGGTGCATAGAATAAGACTCCAAGTTCCGGAGAGTACTCGATCAAAGCTAAATAATTGCGGGAGGCTATAGATATTAGAGAATCAAGTCAAGGAAAAAAGTCGTAACAGGTAGAATATTTATGGTACCGCCAGTAAATAGAGAGTTCTAGGGCTAAGGCCCGGCAACGCGGGGTGCACAGTTGCGCTGTGTATTTTGTGCCGAAACGAACGGGCTCGGTGGGGTGACACAAAAACTCACAGACTGAAGTCTGTGCTACCAAAACCCGCGCGGGGCGTGGGGCATCCGCAACACGCGCAAGGATCTAAAGAAAAGCAAGATTGCGATTAGAGCAAGGTTTTGGCGCGTTCCAGGGCGCGGGCGGCGGTGGCTTGGTCTGGGTCGGTGAGTTTGCCGCGGGCGTGATTTTTGGTGCCGCCACCTTTGCCGGGGAGTTCGGTGAAGATTTGTCTCAGTAGGGCGGACATGTCGGCAGCGGAGTTGGGGTGCTGGGCGAAGAGGAGGTCGCCGGTTTTGGGGTTGGCAAGAAGGGCTACTACTTTTTCGGTTTGCGTAAGGGCGGCGGCGTAGTGGGTGAGGTAGTCGGGAGTTGGAGAGTCGAGGAGTTGGTCGATTACGCGGAATTTGTCGGTGGTTTCGGGGAACTGCTCGAGGGTGAGTTGGGCGTTGGATTTGGCTAGTTGCTCCGCGAGGGTTCGGGCTGCCGCGTAGTGTGCGTCGCGTTCGGCTTGGATGCGTTGCGCGGCGGACTCGAGTTCTTCGGGACTGCAATTTAGAGTGTGTGCGGCGTCGCGGAGGTGGCGATAGTCGTTGCGCGCGGCGGAGGCGGCGCGGGCGCCGCAGAGGAACTCGATGCGCCAGTCCTGGCGGATTTTGGTTTTGCGGCGGAGGAGGACGATGCCGATTTGACCGGTGGAGGCGACGTGGGTGCCGCCGCAGGGTTGAAGATCGGCGCCGGGGATTTCGATTACGCGAAGCATTCCTTGGCGAGAGACTTGTTTGCGGACTCCCATGGAGGCGAGCTGTTCGGGGGTGGCGTAGCGGATGAGGATGGGACGGTCCTCGAAGATAATTTGGTTGGTGATGCGCTCGATGCCTTCGAGCATGCCGTCGGTGGGTTCGGGGCCTTGCAGGTCGATGGTGCAGAAGGTTTCGCCGAGGTGGAAGGAGACGGTGGCGAGGCCGAAGCGTTCCTGAAACATGGCGGAGAGGAGATGTTGGCCGGTGTGTTGCTGCATGTGATCGAAGCGGCGGGGCCAGTCCACGCAACCGGTGACTTCGCCACAGGGGAGTTTGCGATCAACGATGTGGAGGATTTCGTTGGACTGCTCATCGTCGCGGACATCGAGGATGTTGGCTGCGTTGAGTTTGCCGCGGTCGTGCGGTTGGCCGCCGGAGGTTGGGTAGTGGGCGGTGCGATCTAGGATGACGGCCCAGGCTTGTTGAGTGCGGCCGGCAGCGACGTCTGGGGGAATGGGGTCGCAGGAGAGGACGTGGGCGGTGAAGTCGCGGAGGTAGGGGTCGTTGTAGTAGAGGCGATCGGTGGGCATGGGACGAGGAAGTTTAGCATGGAAATTTTGGGGAGAGAGAAAGACGAAGCAAAGAATCAAAGAATAACGATACCGCGGAGACGCCGAGTACGCAGAGAAGCGCAGAGAGAAGGAGCGGAGGAAAGGCAAAACAAGAGATTTAAGGGGAAGAAAGTGGCGTGTGACGAGTGATGAGTTCCGAGTCCAAGAAATAAACGGGTAGATCGAAATTGGGTTGCGGAAATCTGACAGGTGCAGCCTGCGCTACCGTGCTGGCAGCGAACCTGGGGGGCGCCGCATCCGAGTAATCGGGTAAAATGTAGAGGTATGGGAGTGCGGCTGATTGCGCTAGATATCGACGGGACGCTGCTGGATAGCCGGTGGAATATGCCGGAGGCGAACCGCGCGGCGATTGCCGAAGCAGCGCGGCGCGGGATTGAAGTGGCGCTCGTGACGGGGCGGCGGTATGACTTTGCGATGCCGGTGGCGAGGATGCTGGACGCGCCGGTGACCATGATTGTGAACAATGGGGCGCTGGTGCGAACGAGTGATGGGACGACGCATTTGCGATATTTGCTGCCCGCGGAGACGGCGCGGCGGGTGTTGCTGCTTACGGAGCCGTGGCGGGATGGGGCGGCGTTGATTTTTGACCGACACAGCGAAAAGCAGGTGATGCTAGAAGTTCTGGATCCCGCGGATACCTTGCGCTACGGGTATTATGCGCGGAACCGGGAGTTTATCGGCTTGGCGCAGCCGCTGGAGTCGTGTTTGACGGAGGATCCGATTCAGGTGATGTTTTCGGGGCCTGTGCGGGAGATGCAGCGAGTGGAGGAGTTGCTGCGGGATGCGCCGTTTGCGGCGGAGTATACGCTGGCGACGACGGTGTACGAGAGCAAGGATTTTGCGATGATCGATGTACTGAATCCTATTTCCACGAAGGGGTTGGCGCTGGCGGAGTGGGCGGCGTTGCGGGGAATCGCTCCCAGCGAAGTGCTGGCGATTGGGGACAATCACAACGATCTGGAGATGCTGACGTACGCGGGGATTCCGGTGGTGATGAGCAACGGAGTTGCGGCGCTGAAGCGCTTTGGGTGGCATGAGACGGGCTCGAACGATGAGGCGGGAGTGGCGGCGGCGATCGAGCTGTTTGCGTTGCGCGAGGAGGCGGCTTGCGCTTGAAGCGTATTTCCCTTCCCGTATTGCTGGGCATCGGTCTTAGCTTCAGCCTGGGCGCGGGTGGCGCATTTGCGGACAATATTGTGTTGAAGAATGGCGCGCGGTTGAATGTGACCGGGTATCAGCTGGTGGGAGATAAGTACCGGCTGCAGATGACGGGCGGAGTTGTAGAGATTGCCGCGGACGAAGTGGAGCGGATTGAACCGGAGGATGTGTTTGCGCCGCCCCCGCCTCCGGTAGTTCCGGCGGCGAAGGGCAATTATCGGGATTTGGTGGAGAATTCCGCGGCGCGGTACAAGGTGGATGCGGATTTGATCAGCAGTGTGATTGCCGCAGAGTCGAATTTTAATGCGAAGGCGGTTTCGCGGAAGAATGCCCGCGGCCTGATGCAATTGATGCCGGAGACTGCGGCGAAACTGGGTGTGCGCAACGTTTTTGACCCGCAGGAAAATATTGATGCGGGGACGAGGTATTTGGGGAATTTGCTGCAGCGGTACCAGAATGATTTGTCGCTGGCGCTGGCGGCGTACAATGCGGGGCCGGAGCGGGTGCAACAATATGGGCGGGTGCCACCGTTTGCGGAGACGCAATCGTATGTGCGGCGTGTGCAGCGGAGCTATCAGACCAGCAAGGACGCGGCGGGCGGCAAGAGCGCGGGCGCGGCATCGGGACCCGGAACGAGTGTGCTAGGCACGGCGGGATCCGGGGCGAACACGGGACCGCCGGCGGCGGGCTCGAACGTCCCACCGCAAATGTAACGAACACGCCGTAGCTGTAGAAGCAATTCTAAACGTCAGAAAGAATTCCAAAAACAGAATAATCTGGACGCGGCTATTGCTGCTGGGGCGGAGGCTGCGTGGGCGTGGTCGGCGGCGGCTGGCCAGTGTAGGGCTGCCCAGGCAACGGTGGGCCGTTGGTGGTGGGACCGCCGATGGGGGTGCCTAAAGCGCCGGAGCCGGGAGCATTGAGCTGCTGGATGGCGTTGGCGGCTTCCTGGGCGGCATTGTAGACGAATTCGAAGAGCAGATAATTTTTGGCTTTCTGGTAGACGAGAATGGAGTGCCTGTTGATTTTGCTGCCGACGCCGGCGATGTTGCCGCCGACAATGGTGGGGGCGTCGCCGGAAGGTGGAACCGGATCGAGCATGGGGTCGGTCGCGCCCGGAGCGCCGGGGAGACCGGCGGCAGTGGTGGAGGACGTTGACGAGCCGAAACCTTTATCGAAGGAACTGGAGGAGCTGAAGCTGGAGGAGTTCGAGAATCCGTTACCGGTTGAAGATCCGCCGGGATTGAAGCTCGAGCCGCCGGAGAGGACGCCGCCGGTGCTGTTGGCAGCTACCGCGGACGCGGCGACGCCGAGGCCGCCCGCGCCGGGGGCCGTGGCGTCGGGTGGCTTGAGGCTACCGATGAGCTGGCCCGCGGGACCGATGTAGATGAGCCGCCAGGAACCGTCTTCGCGGTTCATGGGATCCTTGTATGCGGCACGCATGAAGCGGATGGCGCCGGTTTTGGGCAGAGTCAGATCGTCGAGGCTGGTGGGGTATTTGCCGAGCTTGCGGTTGTAAAGTTTTATCCCACGGATGTATTGCTTGCCGCGCCAGATCATTTCGATTTCGTTTTGGCGGCGGCCCTCGGTGAGAATGTTGGGAACCACGGTCATGGCGGACGCAGCGAGCAGTGCGGCGAAGAACATCACGAGGAGGAGGGCGTAGCCGCGCTGCGATTTGCGGCCGGCGCCGGCGATAGAAGCGGCGATGCTCGGCGCGGAGATCATGCGGGCGGGGCTCCGGCCTTGTCGGCATCGAGGGCTTTGGTGCTGCTCAGGCCCGTGGAGATGTCCTGAAATTCGAGGTTGCCGTTGTTGACCTGGACGATTTTGTAGCGGCCGAGGAGCGTGTCGCCCTGGCCGAGAACTTGTACTTCACCATCGATGGTGACGAAAGCGAGGCGCGCGGTGCCGTTGGGAACGGTGCCGTAACCGAAGAAGCTGACGTTGCCGGGCCAGACGGGGGGCTGCGGAGGCGGAGGAGGCATTGGTCCCTTGCGCTGGAACTGCCCGGTCCCGTTAGGGTTCTGGGCGGTTTGCGTAAGCGGGCCTGGCGCGACTGGGGGCGGGGCGGCTTGGGCGCTGAAGGGATTGCGGCCGTTGCTCTGGTACTCGGTGTGGCGGGCTTTATCCCATGCGCTCCAGTGAAGCGAAGGATTATCGACGGGCAGCGGTTGATAATTTTCCGCGATGTAGCCCGGGCGGTTGCTGCCGACGACTGGTCCGCCGCGCTGGCCGAACCACACGATGGCAGCCACGGCGAGGAGAACGCCAAAGACGATGAGTTGTTTTTTCTGTTTCATCATGCCGACCGGAAATAGGTTTTCATGTGCACGGTGACGCGCACCGGGCCGTTGGCCGCGTGGTTCTGGGAATCTTCGGTGAGCGAGAGACCGTCAATTTCGTAAATGTTTTCGGAGCGCTGTAGGCCGTTAATAAAGCGGACGACGCTCGAGTATTCGCCGGTGACGGTGGCTTCCATGTCGACGACCTCGAGATTGCGGTTGGGAATGGGCTTTTGCTTGAAGGTGAGATCGTCAATGCGCAGGGCGGCTTTGCCGGCAACGCCGTAAACCTCGGCGGTGATGTCGGAATAACCGCTATTGGCCGTGCGCAGGGAGTGTTCAAACTTTTCGCAATCGAGCTGTATGGAAGGCATTTTGTCGCGGATTGACTGGGCGCGGTGAATGTCGGCGTGCAACAGATCCAGCTGGGCTTTTTCCCGAACCAGCAACTGGCGAGGGGTGCGCGGGGCGGCAGACAGGCGCCAACTGTAGACCGCGAGGCCAAAGTCGACAACGACGAGCGCGGCGAGTCCCGCGATGATCAGGCGTTTGCGAAGTGTGAAGTCGCGTTGCATGGGGTCCTCGTCAGCTCCTCGAATACACGACGTTCAAGTCCATAGTTTCTTTGTCGGTCTGGTCGCCGGCTGGGGCTTGGTGCTCGCTCACCAATTCGAGGCTGGAAAATTCCATGGACTGTTCGAGGGCATGGATGAATTGGAGCTTGGCGTCTTCGCTGCTGGCGCCAACTTTGATTTTAAGAAGAATGCGGCCTTTCAGCTGTACAGGTTCGATGCTGATAACGCGGACGCCGCCGGGCAGGACGCGTTCGAGGTCCATGAACATGAGCGTCCAGTTGAAGCTGGCGGCGTCGCCGATGGAGTTCAGGAAGGCGGCGCGGTCATGCAGGCGGGCGTTCTCTGGCTGGGTGAAGAAGCGTTCGAGGTCGTCGCGTTCCTTTTGACTGGCGATGAGCTCCTGGCGGACGACTTCGGTTTCGGCGCGAAATTCGGAGTCGACTTTGCGGACGGAGTAGACGTGCCAGCCGAGGCTGAGGAAGAGGATGCCGCCCACGAAGGTCAGCAGCCCTGCGCCGACGAGGAAGCGGCGGTGGGTTTGCAGTGCTTTGGTGGCGAGATTTAGTCTTATTTGCATGGCTCGGTCAGTTCCCTGTTCCTCAGTTGCGGTGCAGAATCCAGCCGACTAAACCGTCAAGGTCGCGTTCCGCCAAAGGCTTCATATCGTCGGGGACGCGCGGATCCGCGGCAGCCACCTGCATCAGCGAGCGCACTTCACAGTGAAATTCGTCCTCGAGGGGGCGCACAAACTCCTGGAGGCGGACGCCGAGGCCGGCGACGCGCACGGATTGCACGCCTTCGTGCCAGGTGTCCTGATAATAGGCGGCGACAGGATAGATTTCTTCCAGGAGCATCTCCGGCGTGAGATCTTTGCCGCGCGCGGGAAGCTCCGTGCAACGGTAGCCGCGCAGGACGCCTTCACGGACGATGGCGGTGGTGAGCGAGGAGCCGGAAACGCGGGCCAGCAAGATGGGGCGATGTTCCTCGAGTAAGGCGACCGCAGCCAGAGAAGAATTAAGAACCACGCCAGGATGCAGACCGGCCGATTCGGCGAGGACTTCGTATTCACGGATGATGCGCAGGCGAGCAAGGGCGGTGACGACGTCGACGCCGTCTTCCTGCGGGGCCTGGCGCATGTAGGAGATGAGGGTCTCATCAGCCTCGAAAGGGACGCTCTTTTTGAGCTTCCAGCGCAGCATAGGAAAGGCCTCGAGCGGGTTGCGCGGGAATTGATCGAAGTGCTGGAGGAATACGCGAATGACCGGATCAGGAAGAATCAAGGCAATGGATTCGTCGTGAGCGCCGAGGCTGCGGAAGACGCTGGTGACGGCGGATTTGACGGCGTCGGCGTTGACGATGTTGGCTTCGACCGCGCTAGGGACGAGCGCACCATCTGGGAGTTCCTCGACGGCATAGTGATCGAGCGAGCCGTTACGGGTCCAACGGGCGCCGGCTACGCGATCGAGAGAGATCTCGAGAGCAAGCGGCGGGTGCGCGCTGGCGTCGAGCCAACGGGTGACTTTGCGCACGAGCGCACTCTTGTAAATTCCCTGCCGAAACGTTGCGGTGGACGATGTGGCTATAGGCATTGGAAAACGCTAGGTCGCCAGCGCCTCCTCGACGAAGGTGACCTTGTTTATTTCTTTCACGCTGGTCTGGCCTTCGCGGATTTTGTTCAAGCCGCTCTCGCGCAAGGTGATCATGCCCTCTTCGCGAGCCACGCGCTTGATTTCGGATGTCGGGCGTCTGTCGACAATCATTTCACGAATGCGGTCGGTGAGGTCCAGAAGTTCGCAGATGGCGGTGCGCCCATGGTAACCGGTGCCGGAGCATTCGAGGCAGCCAGCGCCTTCCGCGAATACGACGGAGCCCCAGATGGCGGGATCCAGACCGGCTTCTTTTAGTTCGGCGGCGGTATATTTTTTGGGCTTTTTGCAGTTGGTACAGATCACGCGAACCAGGCGCTGGGCCATGATGCAGTTCAGCGCGGAGACGAAATTGTACGGTTCGACGCCCATGTTGATGAAGCGGCCGATGACGTCGGTGACGTTGTTGGCGTGAACGGTGGTGAAGACGAGGTGGCCGGTGAGAGCGGACTGGATGGCGATTTGGGCAGTTTCCTGGTCGCGAATTTCGCCAACCATGATTTTGTCAGGGTCGTGGCGGAGGATGGAGCGCAAACCACGGGCGAAGGTTAGACCCTTTTTTTCGTTGACGGGAATTTGGGTTATGCCGCGGAGCTGGTATTCGACGGGGTCTTCGATGGTGATGATTTTGTCTTCGTCGGACTTGATTTCATTGATGGCCGCGTAGAGCGTGGTGGTTTTGCCCGAACCCGTGGGACCGGTGACGAGGACCATGCCGTAGGGTTCGCGAATGTAGCGGCGGAATTTTTTCATTTCGTCCGCGCTGAAGCCGACGACGTCCAGGCTGAGATTGGTGAATTTTTCGGAGAGGGTTTCCTTGTCGAGGACGCGGAGGACGGCGTCTTCGCCGTGGCTGGCGGGCATGATGGAGACGCGGAGGTCGATGAAGCGACCTTTGTATTTCACGCGGAAGCGGCCGTCCTGGGGTACGCGGCGTTCGGCGATGTCCAGGTCGCTGAGGACCTTGATGCGGGAGATGAGGTTGGAGTGCCATTCCTTGGACATGTTCTGCATGGCGTATTGCAGGACGCCGTCAATGCGGTATTTCACGGCGACTTCGCCATCGCGGGCTTCGATATGGATATCACTGGCGCGGCGTTCGAGGGCGGTGAAGATGATGGTTTCGACGAGGCGAACGACGGGATTTTGCGCGGTGTCACGGGTTAGGCGATCGCCGGAGATGGTTTCGTCGCTGTCAACGTCTTCCTTGGAGACCTGGAGTGTGAAGGCTTCTGTGGCTTGCTCGAGGACGCGTTGGGACTGTTCGGTGCGCTTCAGTAAATCGTCGATTTGGCGCTTGGTGGCGACTTTGATGGAAAGCTTTTTGCCGAGGAGCAGCGGAAGCTCGTCGCTCAGGAGAACCTGGCTGGGGTCGGCTACGGCGATGGAGAGACTGTTGTTCTGAGATTCGAGGGGTACGAAAACGTAGCGGAACATCAACTCGGCGGGAATGGTGCGGAAGAGCTCCGGGTCGATGTGCTGCTCGGTAAGATCCACGAAGGGACAGCGATAACGCTGCGCGAGCTTGCGCGCGAATTCGCGTTCGTTTTCCTGCGGCTCCTGGACGTCTGCGGGTAGGTTGTGTTCCTTGGTGGCCATGAGAATCCTTAGTGTGCTCCCGTCGCTGAAAACGAGAAGATTGGGAGATAGAGAGAGATCAAGATAAAGGCTACCAGCAATCCCATGAATACAAGAATAGTGGGTTCGATTAAGGCGACCATGGCGGTGAGGCGCAGGTTGACTTCGTCCTCGTAAAACTCGGCGACGCTGGTGAGCATGGGGGCTAGCGCGCCGCTGGATTCGCCGACTTCGATCATGTCGAGAGCCAGATCTGGCATGACGCCTTTGGAACCGAGTGCGGCGTGGAGCGATTCGCCCTCGCGGACCATTTGCGTGGATTCCGCAACGGTGTTGCGCACCAACTTGCTGGTGATGGCGTCGGAGGCGGTGGCCAAGGCGGAGACCAGGGGCGTGCCGCCGGTGAGCAGGGTGGCCAGGGTGCGCGAGAATTGGGCGACCTGAAATTTCAGCATGGTGTCGCCGATGATGGGTATACGGAATTTGAGGCGGTCAAAGGCGGCGCCGCCTTCCTCGGAGCGGGACCATATGAAAAGGAGAAAAATGCCAACCAGGACCGTGGCGACAAAGGCCAGGAGATAGTAACGATAGTCGACGGTGATGGAAATCAAGAGTTTCGTGGGCCCGGGCAGTTCGGAGCCCAAGTCCTTGTAGAGCAGGGCGAACTTCGGGATGACGACGGTCACCAGATAGGTGACGATGATGGTGGCGACGGTGATCAGCAAAATAGGGTAGACCAAGGTGGCGGCAATTTTTTTCCTTACGCCGGTGCTCACCTTTTGGTAGGCGATGTAGTACTCGAGGACGCCGGAGAGGTTGCCGCTCTTTTCGCCGGCGAGGATGGCCGTGGAATAAACCTTAGAGAACACGCCGGACTCTTCGACGGCTTCGGAGAGAGACTTGCCTTCGCGGACGCGATCCCGGATCTGAGCGACGACCGGGCGGAGCTTGGGAGAGGTGGCGCGGGTGGAGAGCAGATCCAGCGATTTCAGAATGGGCAGACCGGCTTTAATCAGGGTATTGAATTGCTGATTGAGAATGAGGAAGTCCGCGCCGCTGACCTGGCGCCGCCGGGAGCGGTTGAACATACCGCTAATGAGACTATTCCGGGCTTCGACGGAATAGACGTACAAGCCCCGATTCGAGAGCTGTTGCTTGGCTTCGTCGAGCGTGCCGGCAGCCTCGACCTGCGAGAAGACCCGGCCGCTGGCATCAGCCACACGGCAAACAAATTCCCCCATGCAGGCAGTTTACCTCATCTAGATAGAGGCGGTGGAGGGGTGGTGGGTTGGCTGTTCGTTGGGGGTAACTGGCCGGAGTAACAGGATATTTACGTGACCTGCGGAGGCCGGTTCTAGGGTACGGCGGCAATCGCAGACGGGAGTTCGCCGTTTACGATGGCGGTGCCTAGAGGGGGTAAGAAGCGGAAGAGGGTCTCGGGAAGGGGCGGGTTGAAGTCCCAATTTTTGAAATGGAAGTCCACGGTGACGCCGCCGGAGTCGCGGATCAGAACGCGCATGAGTTGGCCGGAGAGGGGTGCGATTTCGAGGAAGACTCGGCCGGAGTCCTGCGTGCCGGAGCCTTTGAGCGTGCAATGCAGGACCTGGCCGTCTGGGGTGATGGGCTTTTCGGCGGCGGAGGGTTCCACGTGCGAGCAGATGCGGGATAGGCGGGCTTCGCCGGCGAGGAGGGCGAGGGGAGTTTTCCAGTCGGAGCTTTCTTTGGCGAGTACGCGGGTGGCGGTATGGTCGGCGGGGACGTAGAACCACGCGGTTTTGCCGTCCACGAGGAAGACATTTTTTTCCGGGGCGGCGTACTCGAAGCGCATGCGGCCGGGGCGACGGAAGTACGCGGTGCCGGCTTCGCTGCGGACGATGCGGCCGTTTTCTTCGTAGGTTTCGAGGAAGGAGACCTGGAGGGACTGCGCGGCGCGATAGATTTGCTCGAAGCGAGACTGCGCGGAAGGTTCTTTGGGGGCGGCGGCGGATGGAGCTACAAGGAGACCGCAGAGCAGCGGGATGATCAGGGCGAGAAGCAGAGCTACGGAGGCGCGGGTACGACATTTGCCGGGATTTGCGGGGCGGACAACGGCTCCTGCGGGCATGGAGACAGTTTACGCCAGATGGGTTTCGCGCGAGCGGGACGTGTTGTTTTGAGGGCAAAGGACGGAAGTTCGAGGCGGGGCGCGAGGGGGGAGGCTTACACTGAATTTGACCCATGACGAACGCTTTGCTTAACGACAAGCCGCATGTAGAGATGCGTAAAGATGCGCGTGAGGGGCTGCCTGCCCGGCACGAAGCTTCGCCCGCGCGGCAGGACGCTCATCGCAAAAAGCGCGAGACCTTGCTGATTGCCGCGCTGGTGCTGGTTACATGTGTTTGCTTCGCAAATACACTGGCGAACGGATTCGTTTACGACGACGACCAGCAGATTCTGCAGAATCCCTACGTTAAGAGCTGGAAATTTATTCCGCAGATTTTTACGACTACGGTGTGGTCGTTCGTGGGGCAGGCGGGAGCGACGAACTATTACCGACCGCTGATGACGCTCACGTATTTGGGATTGTGGTCGGTGTTTGGCGATGCGCCGTCGGGATTTCACATTTTTAACCTGGCGATGCAGCTGGCCGTGGTGGTGCTGGTGTTTTTTGTGGGCCGGCGGCTGTTGGGCGACGAATGGATGGCGGGGATTGCGGCGTTGCTGTTTGCGGTGCATCCCGTGCACACGGAAGTGGTGGATTGGATTGCGTCGGTGCCGGATTTGGAGACGACGTCTTTCTCGTTGCTGCTGCTGTGGCTGATCGCGGATTTTGAGATGGGGGATGGGCTGGCGGGCACGTTGGGAGCGTTGGCACTGCTGGGGGCGTTGTTTGCAAAAGAGCCTTCGCTACTGGTGGCGCCGCTGGCCATCGGATTTGGCTATCTGGCGGCGGCCAAGGCTGCGGGTGCAGGAGCCTCGGCTGCGGCAGCGGTGCCTTTCAGGCGCAGGGTAGCGCGGTGGTTGCCGGTTTTAGCGATGGGCGCGGCGTATGTGGCGTGGCGAATTGCGCTGTTTGGAAAGCTAGCGCCGGTTTTGCAGCACGCGCAGATTTCGTGGCCGCAGGCGGTGTATTCGGCGTTCGCGCTGGTCTTGCAGTATGCGCGGCTGTTGGTGTGGCCGGCGAGGTTGTCGGCGTTCCATGTGTTTCACGTCAGCCATGCCCTGAGTGACCCGCGTGTTCTCGGAGGTATCGCGGTGGTCGCGGGCTTCGCCGCCGTGGCCCTGGTGGCCTGGCGTAGACGCGTGCCAGAGATTGTGTTCTGCGTGGTGTGGATGGCGCTAACGCTGTTGCCCGTGCTGAATGCGCGATGGATGGCAGCGAATGTTTTGACGGAGCGGTATTTGTATTTGCCATCGGTGGGATTTTGCTGGCTGGTTGGATGGATTGGTGTGCGGGTGTGGAGAAAGGTCGGGCGTTTAGCCGGGGCGGGAACGCCGTTGCGCGCCGCGTATGCGCTGGTGGCTGGCG
>Ga0181531_10000929_pt1 | contig 19019 bp, 9 predicted proteins | sample PEATcosm2014_Bin_38_FD_119743 | JGI IMG/M metagenome (GOLD analysis project Ga0181531, IMG submission 119743) | Peatland microbial communities from MTU Mesocosm Facility, Houghton, MI, USA - PEATcosm2014_Bin11_10_metaG | ecosystem: Environmental > Terrestrial > Soil > Wetlands > Peat | place... | reverse complement strand
ACACAAACTCAACTCGCGCCCCCGCAAAGTGCTGGGCTATAAGTCCCCAAACGAGGTCTTCTTCGCGGCCTAGCGGCGGGCGGGCGAGCTTACCCATTATGCATTTCGGAGTTGAATCCGCGCCTGGAAATTGGCATGGTACTCATCGATTGTGCGGCCCAGAGCGTTGGCGTGATCCACGCCATGCATAGCCAGCGCGGCTGCATTGGCCCATCTGATGGTTTGATCGACGTCGATCAGGATCACACCCTCCGAGATCGCCTCCGCGATCTGACGAATCTGTTGACGATAGAACGGCATCGACCGATCGACGTCCGGCTTCATTATTCGACCTCCTAACAACTCCCGGAAAAGAGGGGACCTGTTCATATGAAATTAAAATACAACGACGCTTGCAGCAGCGAGCGGGCCAAGTCAGCCCAGGATGCTGGTTCCTTCGCGGCGTGGCGAGATCCCCGAAACCGGAGCGCTGTCCTTGGACCCCTGAAAAACGGTCAATGGCATAGACTCAGCGAATTGTGCCGCATGCGCCCTCAAAACGTGACCAGGGTTGCCGGTCTCTCCTCGCAGTCCGGCCAACGTGCCACGGCCCGCCGCCACCATGTTGCTGAGTGAACCAGCAAAAAGGTAGGTCGCGATGTGCGCCATCTGCATCAGGACTGCCCAGGCCAACCAGGCACCGAAGCGGTGCCGTACGAATACAATCCGGTTACGAAACTCCATATAGACCGCTAGATGAGATCTACGTGCGCGGCTGGGGGAGCTCCCGATCGTCGTGCCTCCCTTGTGCGGCACCACCGACCGATGGGCATAACCCAACTGCTTGAGCTTTTTGGCACGAAATCCCCATTCTAGGTCTTCGTAGTACAGAAAGTAACGTTCGTCCATCAAGCCGATGCGCTCAATGAGACTCCGCGTTACAAAGATCGACGCGCCATCCGGTGCGTCCAATCGCGCTTCGACATTGTCTGGGTCAGAATCAAACGCCGCCAAAACTGCGTGATTGACGGCAACCGTCCTCGATGTGATCTTGCGCCAGCTCAGGCCGCATGTGCGGGCACCGTCAGGCCAAACGGCAGAGACAATCCGGCTGCCCACCATCCCCCTTTTGTGTTTGCTGGCGTGACTGGCAAGCTCGAATAGTGCCGTAGGTGTCGGTTCGGTATCTGGGTTGAGAATCCATACTGCTTGCCAACCGGGTAAATCGAGTAGCAGCCGCAGCCACGCGTTGATGCCGCCGGCATAACCAAGGTTTTCCGGCATCTCCGCGACGCGGACGATCGCGTCGTTGCCGCTGTCCTCGCGCGGCAAGCTGAACCTGATGTCTGCAAGCGCGGACGATCGGCCGATGAAGGCGCGTCCATCGCGGAGTTGCCGGCACGGGCTCGCCGGTCCCAGCAAGGCATCGAGCAGCTCGGCCACCGCCTCAGGGCCGCCATTTTCCGAGATGAACACGTCAAATCTTGGTCCCCGCCGGGCCCGGCTCAGCGCTCGTAGGCATCTGACAATGTCTGCCGCGTTATGGAATCCCACGACGATGACCACCACCTCTGGCAGCGTCGCCTGGTCAAACTCGTCGTGCGCTTGATGTGAGACAAAAAGGGTCATGTTCGGCTTTGGTTGCGCGGGCTAAGGACCTCAATCCTGACATTCAAGTTGTAAAAGGCCTATGCGCTCAGGATGATAGCCTTTCCCCACGACACTGAGATGCTTCATGTCCAGGCCAGCCGCCGCGAGCTTTTTCACAGCCGTTTCCGCGTCCTTGTGGTCCGCGAATACCGCAATGACTGTGTCGTCGGCTTCCATGTTAACCTCTTTCGGGACGTGCAGCACGTCGCATCTGTGGCCATACCAACCAACCAACAAACAATAGCCCGTAGCGCCCCAAAATCCGTAGCGTCGGAAACTACTCAGAGCGTCGGTACAAGTGCGCGCGCTACACGGATAGCCGGCGTTGCACGGCGGAAACATACCAGCAGATCTCCAGCACCTCGGATTGATTTAATGGGAGCCTTGGACGCCAACAGCGATTTCCAGTGATGCTCAAACGGAGATCGGGACTGCACGTGAAGGGAATCTTGGAACCAGGCGCTGGTGCCTTGGCATTATTATCAGGTCATGCGTTTCGGATAGACTGATACGCGCCGGCATAGGTATCTTCCGAGCCTGCTCCAGGCGATGGTTCCGCGGTTATGGTGCGGACCAGGAAAACCTGCTCGGAGCGCCTGCGCCGTGCAACTCCGCCGCCGGCATCGCTTTCGTCGCGTGACGCCCAGCGTTCCGCGCGAAAACATTTTGTATTCTACCGTGCAGCGTGCGCGCAACCGAATGCCGTGCGAAAGATATAAGAGGCCGAGATCATGGACGCACCCACTTCGCCACAAGAGCTGCAGAGGGGCACCGGGGCCGCGGGGATGGAACCCACATTGGGCGCCGACGAACTACGGCGCATGAATGCATATTGGCGGGCCGCCAATTACCTGTCCGTCGGGCAGCTCTATTTGTACGACAACCCGCTGCTGCGCGAGCCTTTGGCGATGGCACACGTCAAGCCGCTGGTCGTTGGCCATTGGGGGACCACGCCTGGGCAGAATTTCATCTATGTTCACCTGAACCGGGTCATCAAGAAGCACGATCTGGACATGATCTACATCGCCGGCCCGGGCCACGGCGGGCCGGCCCTGGTAGCGAACGTGTATCTCGAAGGGACCTGGACTGAAATCTACCCGAGCGTCACCAGGGATGTGGCCGGACTCAAGAAACTGTTCAAGCAATTCTCGTTTCCGGGCGGCATTTCCAGTCATGTCGCACCGACTACGCCAGGCTCGATCCACGAAGGCGGCGAGCTGGGCTACTCACTCAGCCACGCGTTCGGCGCCGCATTCGATAATCCGGACCTCATTGTGGCCTGCGTTGTCGGCGACGGCGAGGCCGAAACCGGCCCGTTGGCAACAGCGTGGCAATCCAACAAGTTCATCGATCCGATCACCGATGGTGCCGTGCTGCCGATCCTGCACCTGAACGGCTACAAGATCAGCAACCCGACGGTGCTGGCCCGCATCGAACCCACGGAGCTGGAGCAGTTCTTCCGTGGATGCGGCTGGACGCCCTACTTTGTCGAAGGCGACGACCCCGCGGTCATGCACGAACTCATGGCCGCAACGCTGGAACGCGCAATCGAGGATATCAGGCAATTCCAAACCACCGCGCGCGCTACCCGGAACGCGTCCCGGTCGCGCTGGCCGATGATCGTGCTCAGATCGCCCAAGGGCTGGACTGGGCCAAAGATCGTCGACGGACTGCAGATCGAGGGAACTTTCAGGGCGCATCAGGTGCCGCTGCTTGTCGATCGCGACCATCCGAAGCACGTGGCGCAGCTTGAAAGCTGGATGAAAAGCTACAAACCGGAAGAACTGTTCGACGACAGCGGACGCCTGGTCGCTGAATTAGCGGCACTGGCGCCGAAGGGCGATCGGCGCATGGGCGCCAATCCAAACGCTAACGGCGGGATATTGCTGCACGACCTGAACATGCCGGATTTCCGCGTGCATGCGGTGCGCGTGCCCTCGCCTGGCGCCGTTGATGCGCAGGACACTCTTGTGCTTGGCAAGTTCTTCAAGGATGTCATCGCGTGTAACGAGGGCAATTTTCGCATCTTCGGCCCAGATGAGACGCTGTCGAATTTACTTGGTGCGGTCTTCGAGGTTACCAACCGGCAGTGGGATGCGGCCATTGCAAAGAACGATGAGTTCCTGGCGCCGGCCGGCCGCGTGCTGGACTCGATGCTGAGCGAGCACCAGTGCGAGGGGTGGCTGGAAGGCTACCTGCTGACCGGGCGCCATGGGGTGTTCAACAGCTATGAGGCGTTCATCCGCATTGTCGATTCGATGTTCAGCCAGCACGCGAAATGGCTGAAAGTGACGCTGGAGCTGCCGTGGCGGCGGAAAATTGCTTCACTGAACTACCTGCTTGCCTCCCATGTCTGGCAGCAGGATCATAACGGCTTCACGCACCAGGATCCGGGCTTTCTCGATCACGTCATTAACAAGAAGGCCGACATCGTCAGGGTCTATCTGCCGCCCGATGCCAATTGCCTGCTGTCGACGTTCGATCACTGCCTGCGCAGCCGGCATTACGTCAACGTGGTCGTCGCCGGCAAACATGCGCTGCCGCAATGGCTGACCATGCACGAGGCGGTGGTACACTGCACGCAGGGACTGGGCATCTGGCAGTGGGCGAGCAACGACCAGGACGGCGAGCCGGACGTCGTCATGGGCTGCTGCGGCGATACGCCGACGCTGGAAATTCTGGCCGCCGTGTCGATCCTGCGCCAGCATCTGCCAGATCTGAAAATCAGGGTGATCAATGTCGTCGACCTGATGAAGCTGCAATCCGCGAGCGAGCATCCGCATGGGCTGAACGAGACCGATTACGATTCGCTGTTTACCAAGGACAAGCATATCGTGTTCGGCTTTCACGGCTATGCGTCGCTGGTGCATCGGCTGACCTATCGGCGCACCAACCGCAACCTGCACGTGCGCGGCTACAAGGAGGAGGGCACGATCACCACGGCCTTCGATATGCGGGTGCAGAACGACCTGGATCGTTTTCATCTCGTGCAAGACGTGGTCGACCGCCTGCCGCATCTCGGCAGCAAGGGGGCCTATCTGAAACAGTTGGTGCGGGACAAACTGGTCGAACATAAGCTCTACATCGACGAGCATGGCGAGGACATGCCGGAAATCCGCAACTGGAAGTGGCGCACCGCCAGGTGATTGCGCAATCACTTATCGCTATCGCACGCACGCTGCTGGGCACCGGCCGGGGCCTTCTCGCGATGGATGAGAGCAATTTCACCTGCAACAGGCGGTTCGCCAGCGCGGGAATTCCGCAGACCGAGGAGGCAAGGCGCGCCTATCGCGAATTGCTTGTGACTACACCCAATCTTGGCGACAGCATCAGCGGCGCGATCCTCTATGACGAGACGATCCGCCAGCAGAAGAAAGACGGCACGCCCTTTGTCAAGGTCCTGATCGAGGCCGGCATCGTTCCAGGTATTAAGGTCGATATCGGTGCCAAGGACCTGGCTTGTCGCCCGGGAGAGAAAATCACCGAAGGCCTAGACGGATTGCGTGCGCGTCTACAGGCATATTTTCAGATCGGCGCGCGCTTTGCCAAGTGGCGCGCGGTGATTTCCCCGGGAGAGGACCTTCCCACACGGGGCTGTATCGAGGCCAATGCACAGGCTTTGGCCCGCTACGCCGCCTTGTGCCAGGAAGCCGGACTTGTTCCGATTGTCGAGCCGGAAGTGCTGATGGACGGCGAGCACACATTGGAGCGGTGCCGCGAAGTCACGGAAGCGACGCTGCGGAGCGTGTTCAGCCATCTTTGCACACAAAATGTCATGCTGGAGGGCATGATCCTGAAGCCCAACATGGTGTTGCCGGGATTGGGCTGCCGAACGCAGGAGTCTGTGGCCGAGGTGGCCGCCGCGACGCTGCAGTGTCTGCTCAGGGTCGTTCCCGCGGCGGTTCCGGGCATTGCGTTCCTGTCGGGCGGCCAATCCGCTGAGCTGGCCTCCGCTCGGCTGAACGCCATGAATATCATTGCGACGCAGACGTCGGCGCAACCGCCGTGGCGGCTGGCGTTTTCATTTGCCCGTGCCATTCAGCAGCCGGCCTTGACGATTTGGCGTGGCGAGGACGCCAATGTGGCGGAAGCACAGCATGCGCTCGCGCATCGGGCGCGGTGTAATCAAGCGGCACTCCACGGCGCCTACAATGCGGCGATGGAGCGGATTTGATCCCCGCTCGAAGCACGCCTCTACGGCTTTATCTCATACGGCACGGTCAGACCGAGTGGTCGCTTTCCGGCCAGCATACGGGCCGGACGGACATTGCGTTGACCGCGCAGGGCGAGGACGAGGCGCGTGCGCTCGCGCCGTGGCTTAAACCCATCCAATTCGCGCGCGTATTCACCAGCCCGTGGCAACGCGCACGGCGGACCTGCGAATTGGCCGGGTTGGGATCGCAGGCCGAAATCGAGCCGGATTTAGCGGAGTGGGACTACGGCGATTACGAGGGTAAGCGATCATCGGACATCCGCCGCGAGCGGCCGGACTGGAACGTGTTTCGGGACGGCTGCCCCGGCGGCGAAATGCCCGCACAGATCTCGGATCGCGCCGACCGGCTGATTGCGCGCCTCGGCATGATGGAGGGGAATGTGGCGCTGTTCTCGCATGGCGAATTCGGGCCGGCGCTGGCAGCGCGATGGACCGGGTTGCAGGTGGTCGAGGGGCAGCATCTTTTGCTGGGTACTGCGTCGCTGAGTATATTGGGTTTCAGTGCGGCGCACCCGGAGGTGCGGGTGATTGCAATGTGGAACGCTGCGCCGGGGCGTGGGTAGGAAGGAGAAGAACTTCTTTTTTGAAAAAAAGAAGCAAAAAACTTTTGTTAATTGCTCGCGGCTTCGAAGCCAGACGGGTGAATTCGAGGGTGCGTGAAATAGATAAAAGTTTTTTGGTTCTTTTTTTCAAAAAAGAACAACTTCCTTTGCCTGGCGCTGGATCTGCCGCAGGTGATCCTTACTCCGGAAGCTTTCGGCGTAGAGCTTGTAGATATCTTCCGTGCCTGACGGCCGCACGGCAAACCAGCCGCTCTCGGCAACGATCTTGATACCACCGATTGGCGCGTTGTTGCCCGGTGCCGCCGTCAGCGCCGCAAGGACCGGCTCGCCGGCGAGTTCCGTGATGCCGAGCTCTTGTGCCGTCAGCGTCTTCAGCCGTTGCCGCTGCTCAGCCGAGGCCGGCGCGTCGATGCGCTCGTAGTATGGCATGCCGAGCGTGGCCGCGATGCGCTCATACGCCTTGCCTGGATCATGCTGCGTGCGCGCGGTGATTTCAGCGGCGAGCAGGCCCAGAATGAGGCCGTCCTTGTCGGTGGTCCACACGGAGCCATCGCGGCGCAGGAATGAGGCGCCGGCGCTTTCCTCGCCGCCGAAGCCGAGCGAGCCGGCGAGCAGGCCATCGACGAACCATTTGAAGCCGACGGGAACTTCAACCAGCGCACGGCCCAGATCCGCGGCAACGCGGTCGATCAGGCTGCTGCTGACAATCGTCTTGCCGATGCCGCAAGTGCTGCTCCAGCCTAGGCGGTTGCGCCACAGATAGTCGATCGCGACCGCGAGGTAGTGGTTGGGGTTCATCAGGCCCGCCGAGCGACTCACGATGCCGTGGCGATCGGCGTCGGTGTCGTTGGCGAAGGATACGTCGAATTTGTCGCGCATCCCGATCAGCCGTGTCATGGCATATGGTGACGAGCAATCCATGCGAATTTTTCCGTCCCAGTCGGCGGTCATGAACCGGAATGTCGGGTCGACCGTTTCGTTCACGATGGTCGCGGCAATGCCGTAACGCTCGATGATGGGGTGCCAGTAGTGCACCGCGGCGCCGCCCAGCGGGTCGATGCCGATGGTTACCCCAGAATCGCGAATCATCTCCATGTCAACGATGTTCGCGAGGTCGGTGACATACGGGGTGATGTAATCGTGGCGATGCACGCGCGGCGACTTCAACGCGTGGTCGTAAGGAATGCGCCTTACACCGGTCAATTTTTGGGTGAGCAATGAATTGGCGGTGCGCTCGATCCAGTTGGTGATTTCGGTATCGGCCGGGCCGCCGTTTGGCGGGTTGTATTTGAAGCCACCGTCCTCGGGGGGATTATGCGATGGCGTAATGACAATCCCATCGGCAAGGCCGTCCCGCCGATTCCCGTTATAGGTCAGGATGGCGTGCGAGATCACCGGCGTGGGCGTGTAGCCGCCATGTTCGTCGATCATGGTTTCAATTTCGTTGGCGGCCAGTACTTCGAGCGCGGTTGCCAAGGCGGGTGTGGAAAGCGCGTGCGTGTCGATGCCGATGAATAGCGGCCCGGTGACGCCGTGCGCGGTGCGGTGCAGGCAGATCGCCTGCGTGACGGCCAGGATGTGGTTTTCGTTGAAGGCGTGATCGAACGCCGAGCCGCGATGGCCTGAGGTGCCGAACGCTACCATTTGCGACGGGATCGCCGGATCCGGCGTCAGCGTGAAGTAGGCGCTCACCAGGCGTGGCACGTCCACCAATTGCGCGCTGTCGATCGGCTTGCCGGCATTCGGACTTATCATATCGACTGCCTTGTGTTGTGACCGATGCCAAGTAAGAAAGCGCTTCTTTTTGAAAAAAGAAGCAAAAACTTTTTGTAAATTGGCGTGCGTGTTGGGGCAGCATCAATGCTATAATAACAAAAGTTTTTGGTTCTTTTTTTGCAAAAAATAACTGCTTCCTTTGCGATCATCCAAGGATCACGCGCAAACGATGCGCCTTGCCGTCGTCTTTCAGGTCCACGCGGAGCTGGGCGCCCTGAAGCGCCAAGCCGTCCAGATCCGCATGCGCGACCCCGCGACTGACGCCGTTGGGGTTTTCCACATGGATTTCGTAGCGGGCGGTGCGGTATCGGAACAAGATATCGAAGCACGGCCATGCCTTCGGTATGCATGGGTTCAGCAGCAGCGAAGCACCTTGCACTTGAAAGCCCAGGATCCACTCGATTCCGGCTCGGTACATCCATGCGGCGGAACCGGTGTACCAAGTCCAGCCACCGCGCCCGACATGCGGCGGCTCGGAATAGACGTCGGCCGCAACAACGTAGGGCTCGACCGCATAGCGCCGCGCCGCTTCCTCGTCACTGGCGTGGTTGATCGGGTTCATCAGCGCGAACAGTTCGCCGGCCTTGTCGCCATCGCCGAGCATGGCGAAAGCGATGACGGACCAGATCGCGGCGTGCGTGTATTGCCCGCCATTTTCGCGAATGCCGGGCGGGTAGCCTTTGATGTAGCCGGGCTCTAGCGCGGTCTTGTCGAATGGTGGCGTGAATAGCAGCACCAGGCCCTCGTCGCGCCGCACCAGGTGTTTGTCCATCTCCGCCATGGCACGCGCCGCGTGGGCGGGATCGGCGGCGCCGGACAGCACGGCCCATGACTGCACGATCGAGTCGATGCGGCATTCGTCATTTTGCGCCGAGCCGAGCGGCGTGCCATCGTCGAAATAGGCGCGGCGATACCAGTCGCCGTCCCACCCGTCGCGTTCAAGGGCTTGTTGCAAGGACGTAGCGTGCAGCCGCCACGCCTCTGCGCGCATCTGTTCATGGCGGCGCTCTGCCAGCGCCGCGAACCCGGACAGCGCGGCGTGCAGCAGCCAGCCGAGCCAGATGCTCTCGCCTTTGCCGTGCTCGCCGACCCGGTTCATGCCGTCGTTCCAGTCCCCTGTTCCGATCAGCGGCAGACCGTGGCTGCCGACCGCGAGACTCTGGTCCAGCGCGAGCGCGCAATGCTCGAACAAGGAAGCCTGGCGATTGCCGATAGCGGGCGCGAAGAACGCCTCGTTCTCGCCGTCGTGCAAGATCGGCCCTTCCAGAAACGGAAGGTGTTCGTCCAGTACCGCGGAATCGCCGGTGACGGCGACGTAGTGGGCGGCGACGTAGGCGAGCCATATACGGTCATCGGAAATACGGGTGCGGATGCCGCGGCCCGATTCCGGCAGCCACCAATGCTGCACGTCGCCCTCGGCGAATTGGCGGGCAGCGGCGCGCAGCAGGTGCGCGCGTGCCACGTGGGGCCTGGCGACGCACAGCGCCATGACATCCTGCAACTGGTCGCGAAAGCCGTAGGCGCCGCTCGCCTGGTAGAACGCGGCGCGGGCCCAGACGCGGCAGGACAGCGTCTGATACAGCAGCCAGCGGTTCAGCATGATGTCCATTGCGCGGTCGGGCGTTTTCACCTGCACCGTGCCGACCGTGTCGTCCCAAAAACGGGTGACCTTGGCCAGCACCGCGACGAGATCTTCGGTGCGATATTTTTCGATCAGCGCCTGGGCCGCTTCCTGGGTCGCCGTCTCGCCGAGCAGCAAGACGATTTCGACCACGCCGTTCGCCGGCAATACCAGCCTGGTCTGCAGCGCGCCGCAGGGATCTAGGCCAGCACCCACATTGTTGGATAGCGGTGCCGCGCCGGCGAGTGAAGCCGGCTGGTCGAGAGTGCCGTTACGGCCGATGAACTCCCTGCGGTCGCCGGTGCAGGAAAGCTGCCGCCCGGCAAGATCGGCAAAGGCGACGCGCGTGCCGAAATCGGCGTTCCATGGGTTGCGGGCGAACATGGCGCCGGTTTTCGTGTCGATCGCGGTGACAATCAGCGGCGCCGCGGCGCCGCGCACCGCGCCGAGCACCCATTCCACATAGGCGGTGATCGACAGGCGCCGAGTCCGTTTGGAACAGTTGGTTATTTTCAGGCGGGATATCTTGATCGGATCATCAAGCGGAACGTATTGCAGAAGCTCCAGCGCGATATCGTGCGACTCGTGCCGGAACCGGCTATAGCCCTGGCCGTGCCGCGCGATATAGCGCGCGCCGGGCTCGCGGATCGGCAACGCGGTCGGCCCCCAAACTTCGCCGCTATCCTCATCGCGCACATAGATCACCTCGCCCGGCGCATCGCTCACCGGATCGTTCGACCACGGCGTGAGGTGATTCTGCTGGCTGTTCAGCGACCATGTGGTGCCACAACCTTCCACCGAGACCTGAAATCCGAATGCACTGTTGCAGATCACATTGATCCAGGGCGCCGGCGTAGATTGCCCATCCTCCAGGATCGTAACATAGTCGCGGCCCGCATCGGTGAACCCGCCAAAGCCGTTGAAGAACTCGAACGGCGGCTGGGCCGACTTGCCCTGTGGCCCGATCTTCGCGAGCACTCGCCGTGGCGGCGGCGCCGACGGTTTCGGCTCAGGTGCCCTGGCCAGTTGCTCGGCCAGGCTGCCGCGATGGCCGGCGAACACCGCGCGCGCCGCCCTCAGCAGAAGGTTGCGCACCTCCAGCGAAATCAAGTCGGCGCGCAACACGAAAATGGCACCCTTGCCCGGCGAAGCGCCCTGGTTCGGCGGCAGGCGGTTGGCCCCAACTAGCGCCTCGAGCGAGGCCTGGAATTCCTGCGCATACGAAGCCACCTGTTCGTTCAGAATAACGAGATCGACGGCGAGCAGTTTTGTGTCCCAATATTCGTGCGCCAGCAGCAGCCGCCTTATCAGTCCGAGATCGTTGGCCTGTGCGATGGTGACCAGAACGATCGGCCGGTCGCCGGAAATGCCATGCTGCCACAGCATTGAAGCCGGACCGCCGCCACGGGCGAGGATTTCCCGTGCCGGGCGCAGCGTTGCGTCCGCGTAGATCACGCGGTTCGCGATACGCTGAAAAACGTTTGCATCGTCGGCGTCGAGCCCCAAATGGCGCAACTGCACCTGCGCCTGAGTCCACGCCAGTGTTGTGGCACGATCGAAAGCCATCGGGTGGCAGTGGCGGTCCGCAAGATCCAGTACATCGTTGCGCGCACTGGCGACCATGGTCCAGAACGCGACGCGCGCCGTCGTTCTAGGCTTTAGCCGCACATGGCGACGCAAGCTGAAAACCGGATCGAGAACGGCGCCGACATTGTTGCTGAGCGGCACACCTGAATGCATGGAGAGCGGACTGCGGATTCCCCGCGCCCGGCCGAGAAAACGGGCGCGATCGGTTTCGTACTGAAGGTCGCCGACCGTTTCGCCTTCGATCACAGCGATATGCGCCGCCCAGATTTCGGCGTCGTCCACTGCGCGCCGGCGCCGCGTGGCCAACAGCGCGCCGGCTCCAGTCACGAACTCGGTCTCGACGAACATTTTTGAAAATGCTGGGTGCGCATCGTCGGCCGCCTGCGGCGCCAGCACGAGCTCGGCGTAGGAGGTGACCTCGATGTCGCGGACCTGGTTGCCGTGATTGGTGATCGAGACGCGGCGTACCTCCGCGTCGTCCTCGGACGACACGGCAATCTCCAGCACTGTCGTGATGGTGCCATCGCGCCTGGCTATTTCGACGCGGCCCTCGGAGAACGCAACTTCGTATTTGTCAGGTTCGGCGCCGCTGGGTTGGTAGCCGGCGGACCACACCGCCTTGTTGCCGCGGTCGCGCAGGAACACGTAGCTGCCCCAGGCATCGCAAGTCACATCCTCCTGCCAGCGCGTCACCGCGATATCCCGCCACCGGCTGTAGCCCGAGCCCGCGGCGGTCAACATGACCGCGTATCGTCCGTTCGACAGCAGATGTGTGCGCGGCGAGAAGCCATGCGGGGAGTCGAAGCGGCGCTGGGTGGACAGCACGGGGTCGTCGACGCTGGCAGCAGCGATGGAGGTCTCGATCAGCTTGTCGGCAAGCGCCACGTCGTGCGGCGCTCGTTCCTGCAACAACAGTTCGGTCGCCTGGATCATCGGCTCGGTGTGGAAGCGCCTGCGCATGGGTGCGTCGCAGAGCGCCGCATCGATGGCCAGGATGCTCATGCCCTGGTGATGCGCCATGTAGGCGCGAATGACGGCGACCTCCGCGCGCTCGGGAAGCCGCGCCTTGGTGTAATCCAGCGCCTCGTAAAAGCCATAGCGGCCGCGCCCGCCGGTGCCCGTCAAGCGCGCGAAGTTGTGCGCGGCGGAAGCGGGGTCGACCATGGTGGCGAGCGCCGTTGCATAGGGCGCGATCACCGTGCTGGCGCCGAGCCCGCGCTTGAGCGCGAGGCTGGGAATGCCGAAACTCGAATATTGGTAGGTGAACTCCAGATCGCGAGCGTTGTAGGCGGATTCGGAGGCGCCCCAGGGCACGTGGCGCGCCGTGCCGTAAGCGATCTGTTGGCGCAGCATTTGCCGGCTGGTCTGTTCGAGCAGGCTGCCAGCGGGCGCGCGCATGACCAGCGACGGCATCAGATACTCAAACATCGATCCGGACCAGGAGGTGAGCGCCGCGCCCCACCCCACCGGCGTCATGGCGCGGCCGAGCCGAAACCAGTGGCGCGTCGGCAGATCCCCCTTGGCAATGCCGATGAAGCTGGCCAGGCGCGCCTCCGATGCGAGCAGGTCGTAAAAACTTGGTTCCAGGCTGCCGTCGGCGACGTGATAGCCGATTGAGAGCAGTTCGCGCTGGCGATCGAACAGAAACGAAAAATCCATGTCGCCGAACAGTTTTCGCGCGCCGGCGCCGATTGCCAGCAGACGGCGGGAGAGGCCGGCGGCGGCCTCGGCCGAACGGCGAAATGCTTCGATCAGGGGATCGTTCGTCTGCGCGCCATCGGGTGGATTATTGTTGCGGGCACAGTTCGGTTGCTCGCGCGCCAAAAGTTCGGTCGCGGCCGCGCACAGCGCCGGCAGGAAATCGGGGCTTGGCATGGTGCTCAGGAGAGACGCGAGCGCTGTGCCGGTTTCCGTCCCGTCGGCGGGCAGCAGCGCCGCCCATGGTGCCAGCGTCATAAAACTCCGTTGTTGGCCGAGAACCGAGGCGAGAACCGACGCTGCCCAGATCGTTGCGTCCGTCGACAGCCCGCGCACCAGGTCCGGGAGTTTCGCCGCATGCAGCGCAAGGTCCGCCAACTGCGCCGCCACGCCCTCGGGGGATGAAGGTGCCTGAAGCAGGGCAGAGTCCATTTCGCGCAGCACATCGCGCAGTTGCCGCCGATCCGAAGATTCCGGATCTTTCGTTACTTCACCCAGAGATTCGCGCAGAAGTGCGAGTGCGTCCTCGATTCCGGCGCGCCAGTTCGACGGCAGCACGGGCCGGGTGGCCATTTCGTCGCAGGCATTCCATAGCGCGATCAAATGTCCTGCGAGATTGCCGCTATCGACCGAGGATATGTAGAGCGGCTGCAGCGGCGCCAAATCGAGCGTGCCATACCAGTTGTAGAAATGGCCCATGTGGCGCTCCAGCCGGAGCATCGATGCGAGCGTCGCCTCCAGCCGCTCCACGGCCTCGAGCAGCCCGATCCAACCGAAATCCGCGGCGGCTACCACGGACAGCAAATAGAGCCCGATGTTGGTCGGCGACGTGCGATGTGCCACCACCGGCTTCGGATCCTCCTGGAAATTGTCCGGCGGCAGCTGGCTATCTGCTTCGGTAACGAAATTCTCGAAGTAGCACCAGGTACGCCGTGCGATCAGCCGCAGCGCATGCGCATCGCCGGCCGAAATCGGCGCGTGGCCCAATGCGGTAGAGGGCTCGCTGATCCATCGCGCGATCGCCGGTGAGAGCAGCCATAGCACTTCGAACGACGCTGCAATCGGCCAGGCGCCGGGCTTGAACCACGCAACCAGCAGCGCCAAGCCGATCGTGAGGCCGACGCCGCCGGCCATGAGCTGATAGAAACCGATCAGATCCAGACTTGGGCGCCGCGTGGCCCGCGCTGCCGTAACCCATTCGAGAAGATTGCGCCGCGAGACCAGCAGGCGGAACAACGTCCGAGCGATCGCCTCTGACATCACCCAGGCCTGATGCGGCAGGAACGCGATCAGCAGCACAGTTTGCGAAATGGCGAGCCGCAAATCCGCGCCGACGGCGCGGAGATGCATAAGCTTGGCCAGGCCAGGCCGGTGCGGCAGTATGGCGGTCAGGAATGGGATCAGCGCCTGGATGGCCACCGCGGCAAGCACCAGGCACGTCCAGCGCGCCGCATCCGCGACCGGCAACGTCCAGCCCGCCAGCAAGGCGAGCAGGCAGGCAGGTGCCGACAGCGATCGCCGCAAATTGTCGATCATTTTCCAGCGACCGACGAGATTGACCGACTGGGGTGCCGGCGCTTCATGGGATTTTTTCGCCCAGCCGAAAATCCACGGCAGCAACTGCCAGTCGCCGCGCGCCCAGCGGTACTGGCGTGCCATGGCGACGTCATAGCGGGTGGGAAACTCGTCGATGACCTCGACATCGGACACCAGCCCGGCGCGCGCGAAAATCCCTTCCAGAAGATCGTGGCTGAGCACGGTATTTTCGGGGATTCGCCCGGCCAGCGCGGCCTCGAACGCATCCACATCGTAGATACCCTTGCCGCAATAGGAACCCTCGCCAAACAAATCCTGGTAGACATCGGACACCGCGCAGGCGTACGGGTCCATGCCGCTGGCGTTGGCGAACGCCTGTTGGAACAGCGAGCTGTCCTGTCCGGTCGGCAAGGCCGGCGTGACACGCGGCTGCAGCACCGCGTAGCCGTCGATGACGCGACCGGAAACTGTATCGAGCGTCGGGCGATTGAGCGGGTGCGCCATTTTGCCGACCAGGCGCTTGGCGGCCCCTCGCGGTAGCCGCGTGTCGGCATCGAGCACGATCACATAACGCACGCCGGCGGGCACCGCGGGGGGGCCTCGTTCGTTCGCGACAAAACTGGTGTCCGTTGCACCCCGCAGCAGCCGGTTCAGCTCATGCAGTTTGCCCCGCTTGCGTTCCCAGCCGATCCATTGCTTCTGGGTATCATTCCAAAGCCGGCTGCGGTGCAGCAGCAGGAAGCGATCGCCTGAAGCGGCGGCCGCATAGCGCGCGTTCAGGGCAGCGATCCCATCCGCTGCTTCACGCAGCAGATCGGCGTCCTCGGGCGCGGTCTGGGTGGCTGAATCCGTCCAGTCGGAGAGCAGGGCAAAGCAGAAATCGCCGTCCTCGTTGGCGAGATGATGCACCTCCAGCCGCTTGACCTGCTCGGCGATGCCGGCGCGCGATGCCAGTAGGGTCGGCATGACGATCATGGTGCGCAGGCTCGATGGCACGCCGCCGTCAAGTTCCAGGCTCGGGAGCCTGGTGGCGGCAAACCGGTTGGTCGCGCCGCAATTCACCAGGGCCATGGCCGCGTCCGATGCCGGGATTAGCCCCGCGACCGCCAGCGCGACACAGTCCCAGGTCAGCGCCAATTGCCGGGCCCAGGCCAATGCCAGGACGAGAATGAACGCGGTAGCAGCGGCGACGAAACCGATATAACCCGAAACGCCGACGGAAGCGGTCGCACGCACCAGCCGCCGCCTTATGCTGACACGGCACTGGATCGAGGCCTCAAACGCCCTGCGTCCGCTTGCGATGAGGTAGTAGCCGGGGTCCGCCTTGCGGGCAGACTCTGCGTCGCCGATTTTCGCCGCGTTTCCCGCTTGCCCCGCCGCCGCTATCGCGAGCCGGGTAATTTCGGTTTCGGAATGCGAAGAGCCGCGCGCGAACGCCTCGATCGCATGCCGGTAGAGCTCCCTTGTCGGGAAATCCAGGTCGGCGAAGTTGCTGTCGGCGCGCAGGATCTCATCGACGGGGCTGACCCTTTCGAACAACTCGCGCCAGTCGACCGACGACAGCCAACGCATGCTGGTGATGATGTTGCGGATCGTCACGTTGGCGGCGCCCTGGCGTTGCTGCTGCGCTTCGACCACACTGTCCGTCGTGGTTCCCTGAGCGGCCAGCGTCGCGTCCAGCCAGCGCAGCGCCGGCGCGACCCCCGGATCCTCTTCGCGCAACCGGCGAACGAACTGCACCGCGAAAGCCGTCGGCAACGGCGTGGCGACGCGTTGCACCACCGCGTCCGTCGCGTCCGCCGCCGTGCCCAAGATCTGATCGGCCAGCGCGTCGGCCGCCTGACGCGCCGCCTGGTCACCTACCATGTCATCGGCGAGGCGCCGCAAATTCTCGACCAGCACGACCCGGAGCGTGATCGCGACGGCCCACAGCTCGCCAATCGTCAGCTTCTGCACGTTCTGATAGGCGCGCAGGAAGCGGCACAGCATCTGCGGATCGAAGCGGCTGTCGGTGTGGGCGACGAAAGCCCAGGACACGCCGAACACGCGCGGATAGCCGTGCAACGGCCCGTCGGTCAATTTTGGTAGTTGCTTGTTGAAACCGGCTGGTAAGTCTATGCGAATGGCCCGGACCTGTTCCTGCACCACGTGGAAATTATCGACCAGCCAATCCGCGGCAGGCGTGATCGACCGCGCATCGCGCGCCGACGCCATCATAACGAGGTATGCCCGGCGCAGCGCCCGCTCGTTGTCGCGCAGCCGCCTTTGCAATCGGTTGTCGCCGGTCGGGCGGGCTCGGACATGCTGCGCGGCCGCGAGGCTCTCCGCGTGCTGCTCGAGGCGCTCGATACCGAACAGCTCCGCGCGAATCGGCTCCTCTCTCGTCGCGGCCGGCGTCTTCGGCCGTTGGCCAAGGCCGCGACGGATTGCGTTGACCGTCGCGGTACGAAACGATGCCCACCCCAGCATGGATGGGCGCAGTACAATCGGGGGAACCGCAACCAATTCGGCGCCAAGCTTCACTTTCTATGTCCCGTCCCGGATCGTCGCAGTCTGGCGGGGCATCGGCTCCACCGGGCGCAACGGCGCTCCAGGCGACCGCCCTACACTCCTTCGCAAGTCTAATGCAGCGTGCGGGGACGGGCAGGCTCGGAATCTACCCAGCCGGTCGGTCGAATTGCTAACACAGGAGCCACCTGCATCGAGCGGCTGAGCGCCATCAATGAGGGCTGCATGCCTTTCGGCCCCGGCTACGGCGGAACAACCCATTCAGCTTGAAGTTCGTAAATTGGCGCCCGCGGGGCACTCCGACGATAATCTGGGTAGTAAGTCCATTGGGGCGCCCCTGAATAAAATCTAGTTGGTCCCGGTTCGGCGAGCCGAGTGCCCATGCCGTAGTCGCAATATGGTCGGTGAGGACAGATCTTCGGAACGTGAGAATGCCGCGGATGGAGATTATGCCAACGCAATGACTGATGCTAACCCGCGTAGGGACGCCCGAGCCAGGACTGCAACCGTCCGAGCGACCGACAGCAGTCACCGGTCAATAGAGCGCTGTGAGCTTTTCTTGGGCAAGTTGCCCTTGGGGAAGAAATCCTGATGGTCGTGAAACGTCCCCGCGCCGTCACCACGTCATCAGCTAGGGTACCTGGTGGCAGACACTTCAGCACTTGGGCGGCGTGGCGGTGCTAGGTGGCTTGGCGACCGGGGTCCGCCAACGCTCTGCCCCGACACCAGCGCCGGGCGCAGATGGATCAATGGCGTGTGAGACCGCGAACGTTCGCTCAATCGTTGTGGGCCCATTTGTGGGCCGCCCGACGTGCGTCTCTATTATTCTCTATGTCATCAATCGCTTACACGCGGGCGGCGGCGGAGGTGAGCCGTACCTGGCGAAGCGAAGGCGGCGCATCGACCCGTGGATGGTAGTTATGTGGTAGCTAACCCAAGTTGAACGGCGGCCGATTATGCGTTACCTACTTGAAAATATTGACGGACCGACCCGATTCGAACGGGTGACCTCTGCCTACGGAACGCAAACCTCTTTCGACAATCGGGTCGCACGCCCCCAATCTGCCCACAATGTCCGCAACTTCGCGGCGCTGTCCTCATTCCACTCCATCCCGCGCACTCCATACTTCCTGCTAGTGGTCACATTTTTGTGTGTTATTCAAGCGCAGGAAGCGCCTTTGTGCGGGGTGCGGATGGTCGAAATACGAGGTCGCGATGTTCCTGGCAGAAGCTGTACCCTTCTGCACTCCGCACGCCGCAATACTGTTCGCTCGGCGCTTCGTCATCACCCCACATCGGCCATTGGCATTGACGGGCGGGCGCCAGCGACACTGCCGGCAGCGTGCATTCGAAGCCGACTAGGCTGGGCAGCCGCGGCAGTGTGTTGGCGGACGCGGGAAGCGGCTGGCTTTCCGGCTGGCGCGGTTTCGGTGGCAGCGGCGGCGCGCCCTTCGCGCGGCTGCAAAACGGACGGTGGCCGGGCCGCGCCTCGCCCCAATCAGTATAAGAGTCCGAGGCGACGAGGAACACGCGCCGGCGTCCGGGCCTCGTCTCGATCTTGATGCGGCCGACAGTTGCCAGCCTTCGCAGAGCGCGATCGACAGAGGAGCGGCCACGGCCGCCGGCGCGTTCGCCCAGGACCGGGTTGTTCGGCATTTCGCCGCCAACGTCAGCGATGCGCGTTAGTATCTTCTCGATCGCCACCATCAGCGGCGTCATCATCGGGTTGCGGCGGTCGAGCAGCAGCGCCGCGCGCAGCACGGCTATCGACACCGGCGCGAGATCCGAACGGACGATGTGTAGCTGCATGCGAGGCGTGCCCCCTGCCGGGGCAATCCCGGAAGCGGACACGCACATATGACCACACAAATATGTGTCGCAAGAACTT
>Ga0181531_10000928_pt1 | contig 19033 bp, 14 predicted proteins | sample PEATcosm2014_Bin_38_FD_119743 | JGI IMG/M metagenome (GOLD analysis project Ga0181531, IMG submission 119743) | Peatland microbial communities from MTU Mesocosm Facility, Houghton, MI, USA - PEATcosm2014_Bin11_10_metaG | ecosystem: Environmental > Terrestrial > Soil > Wetlands > Peat | place... | reverse complement strand
TGGCATTCCCACCACAAAGACAGAGATCGCCGCGACCGAGGACGAAGCTGTGGCCTGGTCGGAAAAGATCGGATACCCGGTGGTGCTCAAACTGTACTCGCTCACGATCACGCACAAAACCGACGTTGGCGGAGTGGTTCTGAACCTGCGCGATGCTTCTGCCGTGAGAGATGCCTTCTCGAACATTCAGAGCGCAGTTGCAGAGAAGGTTGGAGCCGAGCACTTCCAGGGCGTGACCGTGCAACCCATGGCCAAGCTTGACGGCTATGAACTCATCCTCGGTGCCTCGCTCGATCCACAGTTCGGCCCGGTGTTGCTCTTCGGAACCGGTGGGCAGCTGGTCGAGGTATTCAAGGACAAGTCGCTGGCACTGCCTCCGTTGAACTCAACCCTGGCCCGCCGCATGATGGAGACCACCAAGATCTATCACGCGCTGCAAGGCGTTCGTGGCCGCAAGAGCGTGGACATGGCGGCGCTTGAAAATCTGCTAGTGCGCTTCAGTGAACTAGTTGTCGAAAACCCCCGCATCAAGGAGATCGACATCAATCCACTGCTGGCTTCGCCAGACCGTCTGCTCGCACTCGATGCGCGCGTGGTACTCCACGAAGCTGAGGTTACGGATGCAAATCTTCCGCAGTCTGCCATCCGCCCCTACCCGGAGCAGTACGTTTCAATCTGGAAGACAAGCAGTGGTGAAGAGGTTGTGATCCGTCCCATCCGTCCTGAAGACGAGCCAAAGATCGTTGAGTTTCACAAGGCGCTCAGCGAGCGCTCCGTCTATCTCCGTTACTTCCAGCCCCTGAAGCTCTCGCAGAGGACCGCTCACGAACGCCTCACTCGAATCTGCTTCATTGACTACAACCGTGAAATGGCCCTCGTCGCAGAACGTCTAGACGAACAAGGAAAATCAGAGATCATCGCTGTGGGCCGGATGAGCAAACTCCACGGAATCCCGGAAGCCGAACTGGCCGCACTGGTTCGGGATGGCTTCCAGGGCAAGGGGCTAGGCAGCGAACTCTACCGTCGACTGTTGCAGGTTGCACGAGTCGAGAAGCTGCACAAGATTCACTCGAATATGCTTAGAGAAAACATCGAAATGAGAGCGATCTGCAAGTCGCTCGGGTTTGAACTCTCTGACGGCGACCACGACGACAATCTTATTCTTGCGGAACTTGCACTGTAGCCTCCTGTGCGGAGATTTGATTTGCTTGGGCTCGCGCAATCCTCGCGCGAGCCATTTTTTTGGTGTGCCGAGCATGTTCGACAGCAACGGTAGGTCGGGCAGCAGCTTTCAGTCGCTTGGCGCACCCTCCGGATAGAAGATGATGAATCGGCCAGGTACATTGTACCCGCGAGCTACCGCTAACGTTCTTCGCCGCGGCGCTCGACGGGCAACCAGATGGTCACGACAGTGCCCTTGCCGGATTGACTCCGAACCCGGATTCTGCCGTCGTGTTTTTTCACGAGCTCGCTGCTAACCCATAATCCCAGACCTGTGCCGAATGATTTCTTGGTCGTGAAGAAGGGTTCGAAAATTCTCTTTCGGTGCTCGCTCGCGATGCCGATGCCCGAATCAGCAATGGTCAGGCGGATCATGGGGCGCTGATTGACGTACACCGGGCCGATGGTGCGGAGATGCATGGTGCCACCGGGTTGCATGGCGTCAATGCTATTCACGATGATATTGGACACGACCTGGCGCATCTCACCCTCGATTGCCTGGATGGGAGTGGTGCTGTTATATCTTCGTTCCACATTCACCGTGCTATTTCTGAGCTTGGCTTCAAAGAGATGCAGAACGTCGTCGACTACACCGGGCAGGTTTACGGCAGTTGCCGTACCGACCTCACGGTAGAAACCGAGCGTCTGTTTGACCATGTGGGCGGCACGTCTGAGTTCCCGATCCGCCAACTCATGATAGTGGCGAACCGATGCCGGCAAGTCTGGGCTACTTCCAATCAAGAAAAGGGCATTGCTCACCGCAGCCAACGGGTTGTTGACCTCATGAGCGACGGTTGCCGCCATTCGACCCACCGACGCCAGTTTCTCGCTGCGAATCAGGGCCTGCTCAGCCCTTTTGCGTTCCGTGATGTCAAAATGCACGGAGACGGCGCCGAGGATTGCGCCTTGAGGATCACGCACCGGCAGCGCACTGTTCAGGATTGTTTTGCGAGACCCATCGAAGGTCTCAATCTCAATCTCTTCTTCGCGGGTAATTGTGCCGTGGAGAGCGGCTCGGGAGAGTCCCCACTCGCTTGGCGCAAGCGTACGGTTGGTTCCCGGGCGGCGGGCCTTGTATTCACGATGCTGCTGGAGTTCGACGAGCGGTACGTCGGCTTCCCATATCTGGCTGGCGGCAGGATTTGCCTCGATGAGTTTGCCTTCAGCATCGCACATGAAGACGGCAACCGGCAGGACATCCAGAATCGCGCGCAGTTGCTGCTCTCTTTCCTGGAGCGCAAGTTCGGTTTGCTTGCGCGCGGTAATGTCCATGTTGATGCCGATCATCGTGGTTGGCTTGTCATCGCTAACGGCGGCAATCTTTCCCTGGCTGACGATCCAGCGGATCTCTCCATCCTTGCGGCGAATGCGAGTTTCAATATTCCAGACTGAGTTGTTGGCGACCGCTGTTTTGAAACTGGCATCGACTTCATCGCGGTGCTCGGGCAAGACATGTTCGAGTAATAATTCGTAACTCCACTCCGGCGGAGCATCGTCGTATCCGAAGATCTCGTCATGGCGACGAGAGCGCGACATGGCGTGGCTCTGAAGGTCAATTTCCCACTCGCCGAGGCCGCCTACGTGCAGCGCAAACTCGAGGCGGTCATTGCTCTGCTGCAATTTGCTCAACAGCTCGGCGCGAGACTCTGCCAGGACCAATTGCGCCTGTGCCTCAACGGCTGCCATCTCCTTACGCAAAGACTGTTCGCGGATTCTGCGGTTTTCATCCTCAAACTGTTTACGGCGAAGTGCGGCACGGACACGCGCTCGAACGACATCGAAATCACTTGATTTGGGAATGTAATCGTCGGCACCGGCATTGATCGCTTCGATCACTGCCTGGCGATCTTCCACGCCGCTCAACATGAGTAGCGGGATGTCGCGAAGCGCTGTGGATTCCTTGATCCTTCTGCAGGTCTCGTGTCCAGAGAGGCCGGGCATGAGCAGATCGAGCAGAATACAATCCATGGTCTGCACGGATGCCAATTCGAGGGCTTCCTCTCCCGAACGAGCCAGCGCCACCTCATACCCTTCGGTGCGCAACTCGTTGGCCAGCTCTTCGAGGTAGGTAATGCTGTCATCGACGGCAAGAACTCTTTTTGGACCCAGGACACTGGACTTGGACTCATCCGCGTAAGGAGTGCGGGACGAGCGCAGCACGGCGGCCAGGCGTGCCAAAATCACGCTCAAATCCTCATCCTTGCGCACGAAGCCATCCGCCCCTGCCTCGAGCGCGCGCAACTCCTGACCGCGATCCTCGGAGCCGGTCAGCAGTAAACAAGGAGTTCTGCCCAAGACCGCATCTTCACGCATGCGGCGCACCACAGTGGCGCCATCAATGCCAGGAAGACCGTTGTCCACGATCACCGCGGCGGGACGGTGGTTCACGGCCGAGTGCAATCCATCTTCTCCAGTGGCGGAGGTTGTTACGTTGTAGCCAGCGGCCTCGAGGGCTTCTCGCAATTCATTGCGGAAGGTCACGCTGTCATCAATCACGAGAATTGTGGGACGGCCGTCCACCGATGCGTGTGGTTGTTGCAGGCGGACCAGTTCGCGAGCACGGGCGACCACGTAACCGGAGTCGTATGGCTTGCCGATGTATTCGTCAGCACCGGTCTTTAATCCATGGATGCGATCCCTGACTTGTGCCTCGGTGGAAAGCAGCATCACCGGAGCGGTGGCGGTTAGTGGATTGGCCTTCAATTCCTGCAGAAAAGCTATCCCGTCTCCGTCGGGGAGCAGAACATCCAGCACAATGATCGAGAATGTGTTCCCGGCCAACGCGGCACGAGCCTCTTGCAAAGTCGAACATGGAGCGACTGAAAAACCAGCCTGCTCGCATGCCTCACACAGGTCCATGCGCACGGTGAGACTGTCATCGACGATAAGGATGCGGGGTTTCACAACACTCTCCCGAGTTTCAAATTGTTGGTCAAAGCGATCAGGGCCGGCGCGACCTCTTCGATCGAGAGCACGCGCTTAGCGGCACCAAGACGGATGGCCTCGCCGGGCATGCCGAAGACTACGGAGCTAGCCTCGTTCTGCGCGATGGTCATTGCTCCGGCTTGACGTGCCATCAACAATCCTTGAGCTCCGTCTTTCCCCATTCCGGTGAGAAGGCAGGCAATGCAGCCGGAACCCATCTCGCGAGCGAGGGATTCGAAGAGTACATCCACTGAGGGGCGGCAGGAATGCCGTTCCGGATCATCGGTCAGGCGAAGTTGCCCGCCGCGGAGCACGAGGTGCTTGTCAGGAGGAGCCAATATGATGCCGGAGGCGGGTAGAGTTTCGCCGTCTCTCGCATACCGCACGCGAAGCGCAGACTGCCCGTCGAGCCATTCCGCCATCGCGGTCGCGAACGGCTGGCCCAAGTGGATGAGGACCAGCACAGGCAAGGGGAAGTTAGCGGGGAGCGCGCTCAAAATAGCAAGGACTGCCGCTGGTCCGCCAGTGGAGGCGCCAATGGCTACTACACGTGGAGAGGTGGGCTCATTGCGAAACGGAAGTTCGGTTGAAGCCCGGGCCAGGTGCTTTGGGGTCAGGCGACCTCGCGAGTGGGTAATCACTTTTATTCGTGAAATCAGTTTGACTGTGGATATGAATTTACGTTCCCAAACATCGGAGGTTGCGTTGGCGGATGGCTTTTCCAGTACGTCGAGTGCGCCCGCGGCAAGAGCTTCGTAGGTCTTGAATAACTCACCGCGGTTCGTGGAAGAGGACACAATCAGTATGGGTGTTGGGCAGTATGCCATCACGTACTCGGTAACGGCCAATCCGGTCATGATGGGAAGCATCATGTCCAGGGTAATCACATCCGGGCGCAACGACTCGCACAGTTCGATGGCGCACTGGCCGTCTGGTGCTTCGGCCACGACCTCCAAGTCAGGGTCGCACTCCAGCACTTCGATCAAGCGCTTGCGAACGGTCAAGGAATCTTCGACTACTAAAACTCGGATCTTTGTCATTTCACCTTATGAGCTGACGAATTGTTTGCAGCAAGTGCGCCTGGTCGAATTCACCTTTGACCACGTAGGCCCGTGCCCCAGCCTCTTGCCCGCGCTTTTTGTCCTCTGGTGAGTTGCGTGAAGTCACCAGTATGCACGGCACGTCAGACAGGGCCGGCATGGCGCGCGTTCGAGATACAAACTCAAAGCCGTCCATGCCAGGCATTTCCACATCTACGACGAATAGATCGTAGTCCTCAACCTGTGCTTTTTCTAACGCCTCCTCGGCAGAGGTGGCCAGATGCACTTCGTATCCAGCGGTTTCCAGAATACTTTGCTCCAACATGCGCGTGGTCAATGAATCATCGATCACGAGAACGACCGGTACTCTTGACGGCGCGGCCTGGGTGGGACTTGCTTTGCCGGAACTTGCAGCAAGAACCAGCGCAGCCGGGTCTAACACAAGTTGCGGATTGCCTTCCGCATCAAGCGCCGCACCGGCTACAACGGGATCGACCCCGGCAAAGGCGGGGATTGGCCGTAAGAGAATAGTTGACGTGCCACGAAGACGATCCACCCCTATGGCTGCACATTCCGGGCCGGATCGTACCACTACTGCTGGAAAGCGCGCTTGCACTCGCTGCGTAGGCTGCGCCAGCGCCCGAGCCAGAAGGAAAAACGGAATCGTCTTGCCATCGAAAAGGATGGAGTCACCGTCTGGACTGCGGATCACATCAGCGTCGTCAATCCAGATGGTCTGCCGTACGGTGTCCAGCGGCAAGGAGGCGCTAAGGCCTCCGCTCTCCACGATCACAGCATTGAGCGACAACATGGACACAGGAACCGAGATCTCCACACTGCTGCCAGCACCAGAAACGGTACGCATGGCAACCTCTGCCTTGAGATTGCTGGTGGCTTCACGCACGACGTCCAAGCCAATGCCACGCCCGGCTACTTCAGTGACGGTGCCGCTTGTGCTGATGCCGCCGCGCAACAACAAGCGAAAGAAATCTTCCGAGCTGAGCGCTTCGGCGGCGGCGTTCGTCACCAATCCGCGGGCGACAACCGCTTTGCGGAGAGCCAGGACATCGAATCCGCGGCCGTCATCGTCGCAAATGAAAACGACGCGGCTGCCCCGGCGAATCACTTGCAAAGAGACTTTGCCCAAGGCTGGTTTGCCGAGTGCGGCACGCTCCGACGGAGCTTCGATTCCATGAGCGACCGCATTGCGGGCGACCTGCAACAATGCGTCACGGACCGCCGCGAGTACATGAGCATCGAGGCGATGCTCCCCACCGGCGGTTATGAAATCCACCTGCTTCCCCAAGGCTTGCGCAGTGTTTCGCACGGTGCGCCGGAGGGGAGCAAATACAGCACTCACAGGAACGAGGCGCAACTGACTTGCCCGGTCACGAACCTGCGCCAACTCGCGCTCAACCTGCTCGGCAGAGGATCGCAGAGTGCTCGGTAACGGCCTCAACGCGGCTTGCAGGTCTTCGGCAATCACACGCGCTTTTGCCAATGACAACGCTGCACGTTCGCTTCCCGCATCCGCAACACGTGAAGACAAATGGCTCAACAACAACGCGGACAAATCGGTGGCGTTCTCAACAGAAGCGAGTTTATTTTTCAGGCCGGCGAGTCGAACGCTGCTTTCCGCCACTCCTTCGAGGAGACGATCCATGTCTCCAAGTTCGACCCGGATGGAGTCGAACGCTTCATCCTGCGAAGCGGGGGCAGGTCGCTCGACAAGCGGCTGGCCATCGGAACGCGCCTCGGTGCCGAGGGTCGCCAATTGGGTAACCATGCTGTCCACCATGGAAAGCATGACCTTGGCCTGATCTTTGGGAACAGCGTCGCCGCCTTGATAGGAAACAAGAATGTCTTCCAACTTGTGCGCCTGCTCGGCAATTCCAGCTTGCTTCACCACATGCGCGGCGCCTTTGAGAGTGTGTGCCAGACGCAGCAAGCGCCCGACAGGTTCTTTTCCGGATGCCCCCTGTTCCAGATCAAGCACACCACGGCTGAGCTGCTCAACAATCTCGTTGGCCTCAACCCGGAAATACTTGTAGGGATCCTTCGACATCAGATTGCACCGTTCGCCTGAGCGCGAATAAGGCGATTCAGATCTCGCGACAGAGTTGCCAACTGGGAAGCGGTCTGCAGTGCCTGCACGGTGCTGGCTTCAGCTTCCTTGCTCACCTGTGCGACGTTGGTGATCGCACCATTGACCTGCTCCACTGCGGTGGTCTGCTGTTTGGTGCTTAACTCGATCTCGCGTGCCGCTTCGGTTGTGGTGCCAAGCATGAGGGTGATCTGGTTGAGCGAGGAAGTTACTTCGCTGAACGCACGCGTGCCCGCGTCCACCGCCTTGGTTCCACCTTCAGTCGCCATCACGGTAGAGTTGACGGCCGAACGGATCTCATCAATCAACGTGCGAATGTCTTTGATGGAGCCGCCGACGCGATCAGCCAGTTTCCGAATTTCGTCTGCGACAACCGCGAATCGTCTTCCACTGTCGCCAGCGCCGGCAGCCTCTATGGTGGCGTTGATGGCAAGAATATTAGTCTGCTCCGCGAGTTCATTGATGATGTCCACGATGCTGCCGATCTGTTGCGACTTCCGTCCCAGATCAAGCATATGGTTCACGATAAGATCGACCTGCTTCTTGATGCCAAGAACCGACTCGTGGGCACGTTGCACCGTCTTGTCGCCGACTGAGGCTGCGTTCGCGGTATCCGAGGAGATGCTCGCTACACGTTGCGCGCTCTCGGCGATCTGGCGCGAGGTAGCCAGCAATTCGTTAATTGTGGTGGTAATCTCGCTCATCGCCGTCGCTTGTTCGCGCGCGCCGGTAGCTTGCTGTGTCGCAGTGCTCTGCAACTCAGCCGAGGAACTGGATACGTCCTGCACGGCTGATCCGATCTGGCGGGAAAGCATTCTGCTGAAAAAGCCTGCCAGTAGAAAGGCGAGCACGATCACCAGTCCGGCCATCGCCAGCACAAGGTGTTTGGCAGCGGTGGCAGCAGCGGTGGAGGTATTCCGTCCATCGTTCAGCAGCTTTTCTTCCCATGCGGCAAAATCGTCGACCCTGGCGTACAGCCGGTCAACCATAGGAATTACTTCGCCGCGCATGAAGTGTGTGACCTCCGCGTTCGAAGCATTCTGCTGCCGCATCGCATTTGCTCTTTCCACCAATACCTGGTGCTGCGCCTCGATCTCCTGGACGCTCCGAATCAGGGCCTTGCCTTCCGGCGTGAATAGATTGGGGGTCATGTGTTCCAGGGTTCGAAAAAAGAGCTGTCGCGCATCATTTTCCGCGTCGAGATACTTGGTATCTCCGGAAAGCATATAGCCGCGCACGGCCGCTGCTTTGCGGGCGGCTGCGGTCTGCAACCGTGCGGCGTCGATAAGGTTCTGTGCGTTGACGGCGAGCACGCGGTCTTTGCTGGCTACCACGCTATTCAACGCATAGACGGCAATTGCTGCCATAACCATGGCCAAAATTGCGGTAGCGGCGAAGCCCATTGCCAGCTTCTCTCCAAACGTCCATCTTCGGCCCATCGGACTCTCCTTATGTCTTACCTGCGGGTTTCGCCTGGCCCCGCCTTTTGATGTACTCCACGAGCAGGGACGTGCTGATTACGCCTCTCATCATTGTGCCGTCGTTCACGGTTGCGTTTATGTAGCGCTCACCAAAGGTCTCATCGCGGGCAAACGTTTTGGTATCCGCTACCTTGAACAGGTATTCCATCTGATCGAACGCGAGAGCAAGAGGCGCCTGCGTTTCGCCGCAGAAGACCAGCCAGGATGCTTCGCCATGTTGCGAATCGAAACCAAGCAATTTTGCCAGGCTAAACACGGGAACAACGATTCCGCGAACACCGGTAAGACCAATCAATTCCGGAACACGGCTCGGCACCGGCACGAGTTTGCCCCTGATTTCCGCCACACCCGAGATTTCACGCACGCGTAATGCAAAACGTCTGCTTTCAAGGGTGATGGCGAGCATCGGTTCCAGTTCGGCAACTTGCCCAGGACGCGCCATCGCAAACGAATCGTCGAAAAGCCGACGCATCTCCGTGACCTTGTCATCGAGTTTGGAAACTGTCGGATTCATAGTTGCCCTCGGCATCCCTTTAACTCTCTGCGGCACATTTCCAGCAGGGCATTGCGACTGAATCCACCGCCGAACAGGAGAATGCGCGTCGCATCTTCTCTTGGAAGCAATAGTAATGCGCTGCCTAATTCCTGCACGGCCAGATCAAATGTACCGCTGCGTTTAGCCGACAGGCCAAGATGCAAGTGCGGCATGGCAAACGACGGGTCCAGGTAGATGGCAGTTTGATCATTCTCCACGGCGGTTTGAGTGTCGCCCTCATGCTCACTACAGAGCGCCATTACATAGTAGGCGCCAGCGTTCAATTCATCCGCTTTCAACACGAGCGAGCACGCCTGCCGGGCGTCCACCAAGTCTCCATGATTGGTGAGCAAAATCGCCCGCAACAATTGCACATCGTGACTGACTTGATCTGCGGGCGGCAATTCCTTCAAGACGGCCAGCGCCTGCTCAAAACGTTCTTCCTGAAGAAGGCTCATCGCTAAAGTGAGATCCACGTGCGGCCGCCTGGTATCCGCAGGCTTTTGCTTCGCGGCCCCCAACACTGGCGGAGCTTCTGGAACGCGAGACAGTATTCGTATGCGCTCGGTCGCCTGCCGGATGGAATCGGACCATTCTCTGCCGGTATTTGGCAAAGATGTTTCATTGATGCTGGGCGGGATTTCAGGCTTGGGCATTCGAGAGGCCGAGATAGTTCCCAAGGTGTCAGCGCTGTCTGTCCTTAGCTGGTAGTAAAAAGTTTCATGCGTGTGACAGAGACGAAACTCCTGGGAGACACCTCGCAAGGTTTCCGCCGGCCCCATAAACAGGTAACCATTTGCGGCGAGCGATTTCGCCATCCGCGCGATAACCGAGCGGCCTGCTTCCGGGGAAAGATACATGAAAGCGTTGCGGAAGAATATCACGTCGTACGCATCGGACTCCCAAAAGGAAGCGTGTGAGTCCATCAGGTTGCCCTCTTCAAGGCTAACCATCTCCCGAATGGAGTCGTGAAGCTGGAAGTCGCGTCCAACAGGACGAAAATATTGCTCCTTAAACCTGGGCTCAATCTCGCGGAGCGACCACGGAGAATACCTGCCGGCGTTTCCCTTGGCGATCACGGCAGGATTTACGTCGATGCCTTTTATAGTGATGCGCCATCCCGCCAAGTCCGTGCGACCCCGCACCAGCATAGCGATTGTGTATGGTTCCTCGCCCGATGCGCAGCCAGCGGAGAGAATCCTGAGTTGCCGGACGGAACTCCGGGATCGAACGATCTCCGGGAGCACAACCTCCTGGAATGCCCGGAAATGATCTGGGATACGGAAGAAATATGTTTCCGGAATCGTGAGGTGTCCAATCACCTCGCGTAGCTCTTGCATAGAGGTTCCGAGCAGACACAAGTAACCGTCCACATCAGAACTGCTTGTTGCGCTTACTCTTTGACGCAGCACGTTAGCCAGTTCATCTAGCTTGGAATCGTCAAAACTCAGCCCCAAGCGCTTGGCCACGGTGGCTCGAAAGTTCGCAAGTTCGACTGGTCGAAATTCCCGCCTCACTGGGCCGCCTTTGCTTGCGCCATCGCTTGCCATACCGAGTCTGGCACCAGGCGGGCTGTGTTGAGCATGACGAGAAAATCCGCATCCAGAGTGCCTAGCGTGCGAATGACGTCGGTTTGTGCACTCTTGAGCAGAGGTGGCAGGCTTTCTAAACCGCAGTCACTCAAGTCGATGACGCCAATGACGCTCTGCACTCCCAACGCGATGCAGCGCTGACCCAGACGAAGGGTGACGAAACGGGTGGGGAGAATGTCATTGCTATCCGCCTGAAACAGCGCAGCCAACCGAACTACAGGAACTGCAGCACCGCGAATGCGCGCGACACCCTGAATCCAGTCAGGAGCGTTGGCCAATGGCTCGACTGGCAGGGGACGCATGATTTCGATCACTTCTTCGAGAGGGAATGCACATCGAGCGCGCAGAATGCTCACCAGTAAGGCCGGATTGGAACGAGATTGCTCCATCGTTAGTCTCTGCGAAAATCTTCCCCAACGCATGCTGATGGTGACTTGTTTTGCCTCCTCCGTTGGCTCAATCGATCAAGGACGCTAATCGAGATTAAGAGGAGCAGGAATAACTACTTTAAACCCTAAGTCGCCGACGAGCCACAAGGATACGAAGAAGAGTTGGGACGCGGCGAGGCGCGATGAAGTGCGTGGGGCCGGGCCGATGCGGAACTTTGCCGAAAGCAGGATCGGAGCCCGATTTTCTCCAGCCCCGGGGCAGAAGATGATGTTGGCAACAAAAAAATCCCGGCGCGAACCGGGTGGAGTCAGGAGGTTTCTTATGTCTAGTGAGATGCAGGACCAGGGCTTGGAGTTTCCTGAGTAGATGGTTTAACGGCGCGGCTGCGTGGGCGGGGTTGGCAAGCGGCGTGCTTTGGACACACCTCGGGCTGGAGGTTGGGTGGGAATGAACTGCCAGGGGAACTTCAGTTTGGAAGGTCTTACCTTTGAAGAGGCAACTCACCAAACAAGCTGCCGAGTCTGCGGAAAAGCGCCCGGTGTTTATGCTGTTGTCTGAGTAGATGCTCAGTAAACCGGAGAAGGTTGCCACCTCACGGCGACGTTGGCGACATTGCTCAGTAAGAGTCTCTGGCGCTCAGGCGGTTTTGCGTCCGGCTGCGTCGGTTGTCTGCGTGGGGTCCGCGTCCTTCCAAGTGACATCTGCAGTCGGTCCATAGGTTGCTGGAACGGCTTTGTTCAGCGCTCGCAAGTACATTGTGAGCTGGGTGCGATGATGACAGGTGTGGAGCACTCGTCGCCAGAAAATCCAGATTCGTTGCCGAACGACATCGAAGAACGGAACCTCCTCCAGCCACCACGCCTCAGTCTGCGTCGCAAGGAAGCTCAAGCGCGGAAGCGCTAATTCGCGCATTCGCGTCCGGTAATCCTGCAGAGTCTCACGAGCGGGAAGTACTTGCGTCGGAGGCGGCTCGGGGACTCCCAAAAACTCTCCGAAGAAACGCCGCTCCGATAGGAGCTGGTGTTTCATAATCTCAATCACCATCTTGGACCGTGGATGGGGACGGAACGACATGTCTGACTCAGCGAAGCAGCGCCACACCGAGATCACTTTGTTGGTCTCACTGGCGTAGGTGTCGAGGACGTGCTGAAATACCGGCGATGATGCGCGCGGCATCAGAGAGTCGGGAATGGCTATGTATTGATACTCCATCGGCATCGTGGCCTCCGCTTGATCTCATTCCTTCCGGCGAACTTCACTGGTGAACGTTTTTCCGTCCGTCAGCCATTGATTCAGATGCTTAAGCGTTTGGCCACGCTCCACCTCACCCTGGACGGGCTACTTATTACATCGAGATGAACGCGAGTACTACAAACGCCAATGAAGCTGTGCGTCAGAGCGCGCCAGCAGCACTGGTTGGTCCGGCGAACCGAGTCGGAGCATCCAATGGATCAGCACGCGGATCAGGATCAAGCCTCAGAGCACATTATGGACTGCGGGCTGGTCAGCGTAGGTACGATCCGGATTGCATGAGCGATTGAACCCCGGGCAACACGTGCGGTGGAGGACGAAATGGGCACGAACGTAAACACAATTCGAGACCTTGCTGAGCGGGAGTATAAGTGGGGGTTCGTTTCCGATGTGGAGTCGGAGAGCGTACCCAAAGGTTTGAGCGAAGATGTGGTTCGTCTCATCTCGGCCAGAAAGCACGAACCAGAGTTCATGCTTGAGTGGAGACTCAAGGCGTATCGACACTGGGCATCACTCGAGAAGGCGCAGGCTGAACCGAAATGGGCAAACATCAAGTACGGCCCGATTGATTACCAGGACATCATTTACTACTCGGCGCCGAAACAGAGGCCGACTGTGGAGAGCCTGGAGTCGCTGGACCCGGAGCTTCTGCGAACGTATCAGAAGTTGGGGATTCCGCTTGAAGAACAGAAGCTGCTTGCCGGCGTTGCGGTGGATGCTGTGTTCGACAGCGTCTCAGTGGTCACAACGTTCAAGGAGAAGTTGCGTGAAGCGGGTGTCATTTTCTGCTCCTTCTCGGAAGCCGTGCAGAAGCATCCGGAACTGGTTCGGAAGTATCTGGGTACGGTGGTCCCCTACACGGATAACTTCTTTGCCGCGCTGAATGCGGCGGTGTTCTCCGACGGTTCGTTCGTTTACGTGCCCAAGGGGGTTCGCTGTCCGATGGAGCTCTCCACGTACTTCCGAATTAACGCTGAGGGAACCGGGCAGTTCGAGCGCACCCTGATTATTGCGGACGCGGAGGCATACGTCAGCTATCTGGAAGGATGCACGGCGCCTATTCGCGATCAACATCAGTTGCATGCGGCGGTGGTTGAACTGGTGGCTCACGATGATGCGCAGATCAAGTATTCAACGGTGCAGAATTGGTATCCGGGGGACAAAGAAGGACGCGGGGGAATTTATAACTTTGTCACCAAGCGCGGTAAGTGCCAGGGAGTGAATTCGAAAATCTCATGGACGCAGGTGGAAACCGGTTCGGCGATTACCTGGAAGTATCCGAGTTGCATCCTGCGCGGAGATAACTCGGTCGGCGAGTTCTATTCTGTCGCACTCACGAATAACCATCAGCAGGCTGACACCGGCACCAAGATGATTCACATTGGAAAGAATACGAAGAGCACGATTGTCACGAAGGGTATTTCGGCCGGATACGGCCAGAATACTTATCGCGGGCAGGTAAAGATCATGAAGGGCGCTACGGGGGCGAGAAACTATACGCAATGCGACTCTCTGCTAATAGGCGACAAATGCGGCGCTCACACCTTCCCGTATATAGAAGTGAGGAATTCTACGGCACGCATGGAACATGAGGCATCCACCTCGAAAATTGGTGAGGATCAGATGTTCTATCTGCGGCAGCGGGGAATCAAAGGCGAAGATGCGATTTCCATGATCGTCAATGGCTTCTGCAAACGGGTGTTTCGCGAACTGCCAATGGAGTTTGCGCTGGAAGCCCAGAAACTGCTGAGCGTCAGCCTGGAAGGCAGCGTTGGGTAACCTGCACGGAGGACGAAAGGGATAAATGAGCGCACTGCTCGAAATCAGAGATCTCCACGTCAGCGTGGACCATCACGAGATTCTCAAGGGAATTAACCTGCAGATTAACGCGGGTGAAGTGCATTCGATCATGGGGCCGAACGGCTCCGGGAAGAGCACTCTTGCGCAGGTGTTAACCCGGCGCGACGCCTACGAAGTAACTTCCGGCGAAGTGCTATTCAACGGTAAAGACCTGCTGGCAATGAAGCCCGAAGAGGTTGCGTGGGAGGGCGTGTTTATGGCCTTCCAGTACCCGGTGGAGATTCCTGGCATCAGCAACGTGTACTTTCTGCGTTCGGCGGTCAATGCTATTCGCAAGGCTCGGGGACTGGACGAGATGACGGCCGCTGAATTTCTCCCGCTGTTCCGCGACAAACTGGGGTTGCTCGAAATGGATGACAAGTTGATGAACCGTTCGGTCAATGAAGGGTTCTCCGGCGGCGAAAAGAAACGGAATGAGATTTTGCAAATGGCGGTGCTGGAACCAAGACTCGCGATTTTGGATGAGACCGATTCCGGCCTGGACATTGACGCATTGCGGATTGTGGCAAAAGGCGTGAATGCGATGCGCAGTCCGGAAAGAGCCATGGTGGTGGTGACGCATTATCAGCGCCTGCTGACATACATTGTGCCCGACTATGTGCACGTGCTCATGGATGGACGGATTGTGCGCTCGGGCGGCCCGGAGTTGGCGCTCGAACTCGAAGAGACGGGCTACGGCTCCATGGAAACCAACACCTCCGTCGCCTGAGTAACAGAAGGAAACCGTCGTGACCGTTACGTCTCCAACGCTGAAGAGTTATCTTGAGTGCTTCGGCGAATTTGAAGCAGGTGTTGCCGGTCGGGACCCGCGGTGGTTGCGTGAACTGCGCCGCGAAGCTTTTGCCCGCTTCTGCGAGTTGGGTTTTCCTACAACTCACGATGAAGACTGGCGGTTCACCGACGTTTCTGCAATTGCAAAGACAACGTTTCGCTTGACGCGGGACGGGCGATACAACGTTTCGCCGCTGCAACTCAAGCCATGGCGGGTGGATGGTGCCGGTTGCCAACTTGTGTTCCTCAACGGGCGGATTGCGCCGGAGCTGTCGGTCTTGGGCACGCTTCCCGAAAACGTAAAGGTTGCTGGCCTGACAGATGCAATCAGAGGTGATTCCAGTTCGGTTGAAAAGCATTTGGGGCGCCACCTTGATGTGCGTCGAGACAGCTTCTCCGCTCTGAATACGGCATTTGTGGAAGACGGCGCCTATGTTCACGTTCCCCGGGGTGTGGTGGTCGAAGAGCCGATTTGTTTGCTCTTTGTCTCGATTCCGGGTGCGTCGCCGGTGATGAATCATCCGAGAAATTTGATTCTGATGGATGAGGATAGCCAAGCCACCCTCGTCGAAGAGTACGTGACTTTCGGCGAAGGAAGCGTGTTTTGCAATGCGGCGACCGAGATAGTCGCAGGCGATCATACCGTGCTCTCACACTATCGAATTGAGCGCGAGCAAGCAGACACCTTCAACATCTCGACGTTGAGTATTCACCAGGGAAGAAGCGCGAACGTTGCTTCGCATTCTGTCTTGCTCTGCGGGGCGTTGGTGCGGAACAACGTGCATCCGGTTCTTGCCGGCGAGGGAGGCGAGTGCCTGATCAATGGCCTGTTCCTCGGCAGCGACAACCAACATATCGACAATTACATGCTGGTCGAACATGCAAGCCCTCACTGCAGCAGTCGTCAGTTCTATAACGGAATCCTCGACGATCATGCTCACGGTGTCTTTCATGGCAGGATCATTGTGCACAAAGATGCGCAGAAGACCGATGCGAAGCAGACCAACCGCAACCTGCTCCTCTCCGACGATGCGCAAATCGACACCAAGCCTCAATTGGAGATCCATGCGGATGATGTAAAGTGCACACACGGAGCGACGATTGGGCAAATCGATGAGGACGCGCTTTTTTATCTGCGTTCTCGCGGAGTAGATGAAGCATCAGCGCGAAATATGTTGATACGCGCATTCGCAGGGGAATGCCTGGAGCGCATGAAGGAGGGTCCGGCTCGCCGCCATGTCGAGGCCCTGGTCAACTGCTACGTGCGCCAGATCGCGAAGACCGTTGGCGACTCGGATAGCGAGGGTGAGTCCGGATGAACGAGCCAATTACGCTGAGCCGCGCGTGTGAAGTTGTGGCGATTCCAAGTGGAAGCCGGGAGAGGCTTCCGGTGGGATCCGTGGTGCGAATCAGCCAATCACTCGGCGACAGTTATACCGTTTCATCCGCACAAGGCAGCATGTATCGGATTGAGGGCAAGGACGCGGATGCGCTGAGGCTTTCAGTGCAGACGACCTCAGCAACGGGGCAGGGAACACTGAGCGAGGACGCGGTTTGGGCTGAGTTGCGGACTGTGTTCGATCCGGAGATCCCGGTCAACATTGCCGACCTTGGCTTAATCTACTCGTGCGTGATTACGCCACTTCAGGAGTCCGGCAACAAGATTGAAATCCAGATGAGCTTAACGGCACCGGGCTGCGGGATGGCCGATGTTCTGAGGGCGGATGTCGAGCGCAAACTCTTGCGATTGCCGGACGTGACGGAAGCGAAGGTCGAAGTGGTCTTTGATCCACCCTGGGATCTAAGCCGCATGTCCGAAGCCGCTAAACTGCAACTCGGTCTTGACCTGGATTTCAGTCCGAGTCCATCTGCATTGCCTATCTTGAAAACGGGAAGATCTTCAGGGTGAGCAAGCCGCACGATGGCGCACGACAGAGAAGGCTACTCACGATTCTCCGTCGCAGTTGCCTGCGTATGACGACGCGCCGCTTCGCGGACCATATTTACCATGCCCATGAGTCCGAGGGATTTGCCCATCGAGAGCTCGCGGCCAAAGATGCGATACACGATGTCGGCCGGCACGGTGGCAACCTCGTTCGATGGAGCACCGGAAAGGGAATCAGCCAAGATTGCTGCGAGCGCCATGGCGGAGATTCCCTGGGGATTTTCGACCGCAAAGTAGTAGGTCAAACCTTCCTCGGGCCCAGCTTCCGTCCAGACGTATGCCTCGGATTCGCAGCCGGGGACGCGGTGCTCTACCGCAAAAGGCCGTTGCGCGATTCGCGATGGTACCGGCTTGAACTGACCGGCCATCTCGATCAACATCTCGATGCGGTCACTGCGGTCGAGACTCTCAAGGGTGCGCACCAAGCGTTCCAGCCGCTCAGGCAGCGGCTTCATCCCGTGCCTCCGCACTTGGGTTTTCCACCGGTACGTTCACGAGATTTCCCCACTCCGTCCAGCTACCGTCGTAATTCCGGACCTTTGAGAATCCGAGCAGATAAAGCAGGACGAACCATGTGTGGCTGCTCCGTTCCCCAATTCGACAGTAGGCGATTACGTCGTCGTCAGGGCGAAGCTTGTTCTCTTCCGTGTAGATCTTCCGCAACTCGGCAGCATCTTTGAATGTGCCGTCTTCCAGATTGACCGCGCGAGCCCACGGAATATTCAGGGCACCCGGTATGTGTCCGCCGCGGAGTGCTCCTTCGTTCGGGTACTCGGGCATATGCAACCGCTCTCCACGGAACTCCTCGGGACTGCGGACATCGATCATCGGCAGCTTCCGTTCCAGATGTTTCATTGTTTGATCACGGAACGCGCGGTGATGGGAATCGTCGCGCTCAGGTGCCTGATAGTTGCTGGATTGATACTTGGGCACATCGCGTGTAACTGGCCGATTCTCCTTGATCCACTTCAGCCGCCCGCCATCCATAATCCGGGCGTTTGTGTGTCCGAAGAGTTGCAGCAACCAGAACGCATACGTTGCCCACCAGTTGTTCTTGTCTCCGTAGAGAACAATCGTTGTGTCCCGAGTTGCTCCAATTCTGCGCATCAGCTTGTCGAACGCGGAACGTCCGAGATAGTCGCGCCGGATGGGATCGTTGAGATCCCTGGTCCAGTCAATCTCGACAGCACCTGGAATGTGATTGGAGCTATAGAGAAGCGGGTCTTCGTTGGATTCGGCTATGCGAACCATTGGGTCTTTCAGGTGTTTCTCGACCCAATCCGTGGATACCAGGACATCAGCCTTGGTGTATCCGCGCTCATCTATGTTCTTGGTCATGATAAGCCTCTGGAAATTGGATGCACGGACCACAGCATTGGCACCCAAGGACATCCCGAATCGACAGGAGTTGGGTTGGCCCGAAATTGAGATCAGGTTTGAAGAAACAGGCAAGTTTAGGGATGGAGGTCTGAAACGGGGAAAGTCAGTTCTCGTTTTCAAGCCTGTGTCCAGACAGAGGGGTCTGGACACAGGCCATATCGAAATTACCGGAGAGGTTTATCAAACGTCTCCGGCAGCGAAGCGATGGTAATGATAGAAACGACAATCGCAGCCATCAGGTAGAACGAAGGAGCTGCGCTGTTGTGGGTCCAGCGAACCAGGTACGCACAGTAGAATGGCCCCATGCCGCCGGCCAATGCCGCCATGACGTTATAGCCAATCAGAGTGGACATGCGAACCTGTGTCGGAAACATTTCGGCGATGAACGCTACGCCGGGACCAGAGAACATCGACTGGAACAGGCAAAGCGCAAACTGTGCCAACAGAACTCTGAAGAAAGTTCCGGTGCTCATGAAAATGAAGAGCGGGTAGGTGAACAACAGGTAGCAGAAGCAGGAAGTGAACAGAACGCGCTTTC
>Ga0181531_10000926_pt1 | contig 19038 bp, 14 predicted proteins | sample PEATcosm2014_Bin_38_FD_119743 | JGI IMG/M metagenome (GOLD analysis project Ga0181531, IMG submission 119743) | Peatland microbial communities from MTU Mesocosm Facility, Houghton, MI, USA - PEATcosm2014_Bin11_10_metaG | ecosystem: Environmental > Terrestrial > Soil > Wetlands > Peat | place... | reverse complement strand
GTCTTTAAATTGTTTAATCGCCTTGCCCTCATACAGAAACAACTTGCCCCAACTGCATACCGAACCGCTAGATGATGCATTGCGATCCATTCTTCCGCTATTTAACGGTGCAAAATAAGGTAAATGATAAGTGACGGCTTGACTTGAAAAGAGTATCGCGCTCATGAGCATGATGAGAATTATACCATTCTTAATTGCTACTTTATGCATAAAAACTCCATATAAAGTAGATAACCACTATTTTTAACATTGCGCCTCAAACAGCTCTCTTTTACAGGTATAAGGCAAAATGGGCCGAATGGCCCATGAAAAGCAGGGAAGGTTTAATCGAACCTGTAACTTAATGATAGCAAAAAAGCCGCATTTTGTAAACGCGACCATGGGGTTTTACAGGGGTCAAACCTGGGGGGCCGTAAAAAACCCCCTGCCTGAACCTGGCTGAACCAGGGCTTATCTACCAGAACGATAGAATATTCTTTGGTCACAAGCATCCCCTGAGTAAGCCTCATTTTCTTCTTAACAGCAGCTCGTATTGCTTATCATGGCCAAATACAAAAAAGCCCTCGATTATTTCGAGAGCCCTTTTTTATTCATTATTAATGGGGGACATTTATTCAAATTTCTCTGAATTTTGAGTGAGCACCCGCAGAAGAGTGTCATATTGATTGAAGAGTGATCGACGCTCTCGCGCATCGCATCGCTGCAATGTTCGTTTGATCCACGCATTTTCGGTTACTGGTTTGCCAGTTTTTTTACACCATTTAAGAAATGCTTCCAATATTTTCTTATCCCATGTCTGCATTGATGATGACTCATTAACCGAAATCTCTAAATCTGAATGCACACATGTCACTGCCCCATCCAAAGAAATCGAAACCTGGCGAATAGTGTGATTATTTTTAGTTTCCATCCTATTGAGCTCTATCCATTGCTGTTGCTCGACACTCCACTGTAACCTCTGTGCATATCCACCTCCATTGAACAATTCCCATGTTATAACCATAGTATGGCCATCAGCTGACACCTTTGCTGACCTACACCAGTTATACGACTGGGGATGTCCAACCTGCTGACTGCTCCATGTTCCAGTCTTTTCACTCTTTGTATGAATCATTACTGAACTCCCACGTGACATCACTACAGTAGTACCATTGGCTGACATTATTGAAGAGTGATATTTCCCCTCAATATTACAGCGTTCCATCCATTTTTGATCACACCATTCCAGTATTTTTTTTCCATCCTTGAATCTGCCCATCACCGTATTGCCATCCGCTGATACTACGGCAGGAGCATTGCCATCTTCTATATCATCCCCAAGAGCCTCAATCCATTGTTTTTCTTGATCATGCCATCTGAGGATCTGCGTCATCGCATCAGTGGCAATCACCACCGTATTACCATCCTGCGATATGCAGGCCGATATTGGATTTTTATCGTGATACGCATTATACGTTTGGATCCATTTGTTCTTAATATCGCTCCATTTTACGATCTTTGTTTGTTCCTCAACTACCGCAATTACCGTTTTGCCATCTGCCGACACTCCCGCCAACAAGCCTATACCTTCTATCAGATGACTTTTTTTCCACGCCTCATCACGCCACTGCATGATTTGCACCCCCGTGAAATCATTCCTTGAAAAACGATCATCGCTACTCTCACCACTTGATACCGTAACTACCGTTTTACCATCTGCTGATACCGCGACTGTTTTATTGTCCTCTGACGTATGATGCATAACATCGCTTATCCATCTATTGCCCTCATCATCTATTTTCATTATCTCTACCGTATTGTTTTTATGATATACAAAAACCATACTGCCATCCCCTGATACTTCTACAAATTTAGGGGCAAAGAAAGTATGGTATGCCTGCGCCGTCTTTATCCAATTTTCTGAGCATGGCATCAAGCCCTCAATTTGACACTGAAATCCCGTTGTTATGCGATCAAATTCGATATCCTCTATCTTATTTTTGAGTATTGCCCCAAACAACGGAGATGAATCGCTCTGCAACATATTTGCTATATTGCACGCATACTTTTGTATCAATTCGTACGCCCCTAAACGATCGGCTGCATTACCCAGATCAATACTTTCCTGTATGCTTGCTGGTTCAAATATCTCTTGAGACTCTTGCTGCGCAACATCTCGCGCGAGTGCCATCCGTTCAGTCAGATCCATGTTACTAATTTCTTGCAGCGTAACAGTCGCATTTTTTTTCTTATGGAGAGCTAAAGCCCATGGGACATCCCTACGTAATATCTCCATTGCTTCGAGCGATATTCCTAACAACGGATACGGACTCTCTTGAGCTGGTTCATGTTTTACCATATCCCCTATTGCCGTAAAAAAGGGCAATTCCGATTCGGGCATATCTATCTTACGATTATCTTGCAAGGCAAGCCTTATGCGTTTTTCATTCGCCTGCTCCATCGCCTGGATATATTGCCCCCAAAATATGACCAGATAGAGTATGATTATTTTTTTCACGATAAACCTTTATATAGATACAAAAACTGCATCATAGTGTACCTCTAAAGCATATCTTAATCAAAATGAAATCAGACGGAAGCGTATCGAAGGATTGAGCGCGCGATAGTCCCAAAAAAAAGAGCCCTCGATTATGAGTCGAGAGCTCTTTATATCTGATCGGTATCAGCTGAACTTTTATTCAAATTTTTCTATGCCACTTTCAGTCAGCACGCGCAGGAGAGTATCATATTCCTTTCTAAGCAATCGCTTCTCTCGCGTATCGCACGTTTCAAATACCTGCTTAACCCATGCACTTTCCGTTACCGGTGCGCCATTTTTTTTACACCATGCCAAGAATGTTGCCAATATTTTCTTTTCCCAACTACCAAATGTATTGAAGCATGTACATTCATAAATGTTCAAGTATTGCTTTCTTTCATCCATACCCACACCAGTGAGGCAATTTAAAGAAAGCCCGACAATATTTGCAATATTTGCGCTATACTTTTTGGTTTGCCATTTCTGATCATTTGCATGCCAGTGCATACTCTTCACGGCACCGCCATTAGGCCTTGTAATTATCACCGTATCACCGTCTGCTGATACAGTTAATCCCATACCATCTACATATGCCTCCTCACTTACATAAGAAGTAATCCACTTTTCAGATTGATAATTCCACATCGTTATCTCCAGCTGATTATCCTTTACTAGAGCCACTACCGTATTACCATTCGCTGACATTTTTGCCAAAGTAATACTGCTATCCTTAAACTTATGTTTTTCTACCCATTTCTTTTCTTGGTCAGACCATCGCACTATTTTTCTGCCATCTCTGAATTCCGCCATTACTGTATTGCCATCGGCAGATATTGCTGCGGGTCCCTGCTTGGCGTTATTATCGTCAAGACTCTCTACCCATCTTTTTTCTTGATCATGCCATTTGAGAATCTGCGTTGTATTGGTAAATGCAATCACTGCAGTACCGCCACCTTTTGATATCAGAGCCGATAATGGCTTGCTTCCATGACGCGATTTATACGTTGTAAGCCATTTACCAGTGCGATCATTCCATTTTACGATATAGGTCTCATTATCTGATGCCACAATTGTCGTTTTACCATCTGCTGAGATGCCTGCCAGCTTTCCTTCACAGCAAATTTTATGCTTCTCTTGCCATTTTTCTTCTCCCATAACAACTGAAAACTGTGAAATTTGTGTCGACCCATTAGAAAATGTCACTATCGTTTTACGATCCGCTGACATTGCTATTGATGCTGCATCCCCCTCGTGTGTTATACCGCTGGTATTTACCCATTTATTCGTTTGATCGTTCCATGTTATGAGTGTCACATATCCATTTCGGTTACGAACAATAATATCCTTTCCATCTGCTAATATGGCTGATGAATGAATACCATTGGTGTCATAAAAGACACTGGCTTCATCTACCCAAAGATCCTTGCATATATCATAAGGAAGATTACCGGGAATGGCCTTGAGGATATCCTCAGGAATACACATCCTTGAGCTTTGATTGCCCAACTCCAACCTGCTATGCCTTCGCAAGATATTCATATACGCATCAGATCTCAATATGGCTGCTATCGATCCTGCACATTTTTCCTTTAACTCATATGCTCCTAAATAATCTATTGAGGAACTAGCCTCTGCCTCAACATATGCCTTCAAAGTGGCAATATCATATGATGCAACAGATAATTCTTGCGCAGCTCGTTGTGCGATTGATTTGCGTTCAGCAGCGGACATTTTAACAATGTCTTGAGCCGTAATTGCCTGATTTATCTTCTTATGGATATCCCAAGCCCAAGAGACATCCTTACGCAATAACGCCATTGTTGCTACTGAAACGTTTTTCAATGGAATCTCCTGATCAGGCGCATCCTGTGCTGCATCTGCTATCGTCGTAAAAAAGGGCAATTCAGATTCAGGCATAACGGTCGTCTGATTATCTTTTAGGCGTAATGTTATCAATTTTTCCTGGGCCTGCTCCTCCATTGCATTGATATACTGCGCTGAAAACACCGCTAAAGAGAGTATGATTATTTTTTTCATGTAAAACTTTCTTGATCAAATTATGATAAAAAAACATAAAGAACCGCATTACAGTATATATAAAAAGAACTATTAAATCTACGCAGAATAGCGACCCCCTGGCGGAATATGTAGGTCAGATGAGAATCACTTTATTTTCTGCGCAGCAATAACTCATACTGCCTACCATGCGGGCCTGCAACGTATCCTGCATCGGCAAAACCTGCCTTTTTTAGCGCGTGATAACTGCGTAGATTATCGCAATTGACGTGGGCCGTGATATACCGTTCATTGGAATGTTGAAAGTAGCATGCTGCCGCGAGCGCCAGAGCCTTTTGGAAATAGCCGTTGCCCCAGAAGGATTCGTTGAGCCAGCAATAAAGCTGTCCACGTGAGGTTGAAGCATTGCGAATTTCAAGCGCGCCAATTAATGCATTATCTAGAAATACCCCAAATAAAAACGTCGTGCCATCTGCATGATATGCAATGCGCTCTTTGATGTAAATGCGCTCTGCAGCAGCTGATGATACATGCAATGCTTCTTGTATAAGCGGCGTAAATATCCGTTCATAATCATCTAGATCGCTCTCCATAAGCGATCGAATCGAAACCTCCATACTTACCCCTCCCCCTTTTTATTCCCCTATCCTTCGCACAATTTTTATTGAGTCCTACGGATCAAATAAAAATCACTCAGGACGAACGGGGAATATAGTATCCGTTCGTCCTGAGTGTTCTTGAAGCGAATGCAATGAGCTGAAAGAATGTGCGAAGGATAACGGAACGAATAAACTTCTATTGTTAAGTTCCTCGTTTTCCAAACTCCGTAAGTATCTTTACTGCCTCTTTATATTTTGCTCGCACTGCCAAATCAAGCGGCGTTTGCCCTGCCCGATTGCGTATGCGAATATCAGCACCTGCTTGCAATAATAAATCAATTGCTTCCAGCTTATTGCTATTCACGGCAAGATGGAGCGGTGCATTGCCGTTATTATCACGCGCGTTGACGTCTGCACCGGCAGAAATTGCTGCCCAGAATAAGAACATATCTTTGGTGACCATTTCATGGAGTATGGTCATGCCTTTGCTATCTTTGGCATTGACGCTTACATCAGCTGCTACCAATGGTCTATGTGCGATCGCATTTTTGATGGTTTTAAATACGTCACCATAATAAAAGAAATCTTTAAACTCTCTGCCTACCGCCTGCAACGCCTCTTTGAGGACCCCGATCTGCTCACGTTTTCTGATTCGTTCTCCTTTTTTATAGGTAGCTATGCACGGCACCAACTCTTTCAGAACCTCAAGCTGATCTTTTGCAGGATATGCACTCAGAAATCCAATGATAAAATTCGGGGCAGATGCGGCAAACCACAGTGAATACAGATGATCACTCATCGGCTCACTGCGCTTCATTTTCACAATCATGGGCAGGAAATCGCGCCACACGCATTCTGCTCTACCGAGCGTTTTTGAGATATGATCATTATCGATGAGCGTAATTTTTCTGGTTGCCGGATCATAAAAAATGTTACCCGCATGAAAATCACCATGCCGCGTACCCATGGGCACTAAATGCTTACTCATGGCATAGCGTCTATAGAAGCGTGCCATTTGAGCACCAATTTCAAAATAAGTTTCGCTGATCAGACGATGCATCTGCATGCGTTCAGCATCATTTGTCTTTTGCGCAAATGCGTGCCGCAGCGAAACTACTTTATAGCCCGAAGCTACCGGCATCAGCGAAAGATGATGCGTACCTCCATGCTGATCTTTGTATGAAAAATAGGCGATCGGAAAAATGATTTGCGGATATCCTTCTTGCGCACGCGGATAGATGATCGGCGCAATTGATTCGTGGTTAGCACCAAACACTAACGATTCAATCTCATCATCTCCTGGCAATCCCTTCAGAATAAACCGGGATGATGCATGATGAGGATTCATTGATTCAATAAAAAAAAGCTGCTCAGTGTAACGCCCCTGTTCTGCAGCTTTAATATTTTTTACGTTTAACGATTGAACATCTTGAAACACCATATCCTGCAATGCGCCCATTTCATGCGCCTGCGCCAGCAACGCTTTGATAGAATATTCGGTCAAATTCCCCCATTCATCGAGCGCTGATACATTCATTCTGATGATAGCCCGCTGCGCTTGGCCATTTGTTTTGCCCCGGCAACCAACCACCGCAGTATCGCCAAGCGATTCAATCTCTTGCCAACATGGATCGTTTGTTTGTATGACAGCATTCTGCTGAGGCGCTTGCGCATATACTTTGATGATGACGTCTAACGCCTGTGCATCAATCAATCCGGCATGAGCCAGCACAACGATAAAAAATGATTTTCTGACAGTGATCCCCATCATAACCCCCCTTGGTTACTTTAATCCCTGGGGTTCATTATAAAGGAGTGGGGAATACGGATGCAATGATCGGAAGGCTATGCTCAATTATCCCTTTTGTCCCGCGATACGCCCTTACGGGCTACTAGGGACGAACGGGAAAAAATAATTTTGTATTTGTGGAAAGCTTTTTTAAGGAAAGGAGAAGTCAATGAGATTTATTCCTTCATGACTTCTTTTATAAAAGACATTGTTCATCCCCGTTCGTCCCTAGTAGCCCGCAGGGCGTATCGCGGGACATAAGGGGGATATTAATCTATCGTAACCGCGTGCCATTCGGTACCGGACTCGCAACGGTGGTCATCTGCAGATTGCCATCGGCACCTTCAGCAAGCAGCATCATGCCTTGGGATTCCAAGCCAACCATTTTGCGCGGCTTAAGATTATAGACAAAAACGCCTTGCTTGCCGATCAATTGTTCAGGCTTATAATATTTCTGAACGCCAGCAAGAATTTGGCGCATCCCTTTATCGCCGAAATTGACCTGCATTTTATAGAGCTTATCCGAGCCCTCTACCGGTTCGCAGGCTTCAATAGTGCCTACGACTAAATGGACTTTAACGACGTCATCAATCGTAATTTCATCCACTGCCGGGATGGTTGATACTGGTTCCACAGCTTCCCCTTTTAATTCTGGTTTTTGGAATAATGGCGCAATGTGCGTGAGCGTAAATGATTGGTTCCACCGCCCTAATTCGAGCTGCTCAAGCGTATTATTATGCAGATCACTCGGCTTTCCTAAACTCGCAAGAAGCTCCGCCATTTTTTCTGGCATGAATGGCCATAAAACGTATGCGACGGTGCGCAATGCATGGCACGTTGCGGCAATAATTTGAATGAACGCTTGGCGATCTTCTTTGACCAATTTCCATGGTTCGCGCGCATGGAAGAAGACGTTCATCTGGTGAATGCATTTCCAAATGCGCGGTAACGCCATATGGAACATATATTCATCCATGTAACTTTCCATATCCTCAAGCATGTTGAGGCATTCATCGCGTAATGCAACAGCCGATTCATCCCATATTGCTTGCTCTGGCACCATCATGAGATCATTTTTCTGGGCCAAACTCACCATGCGATTGAGCAAATTACCCAAATCGTTTGCCAAATCGGAGGCAATGGTTTGCTCAAGATCTTTGATGCTAAAGTTACCATCATGGGTGATTGCCATATGACGCATGAGATAATAACGCACTGAATCGGCGCCATATTTGTGCAATAAATCCATTGGATCAACCACATTGCCCAATGATTTAGACATTTTCTGATCATCCATTTTGATCCAACCATGTACGAGCAATTGCTTTGGCAATGGTAAATCAGATGCCATCAAGAATGCCAGCCAATAGATTGCATGGAAACGCACGATATCTTTGCCCATCACGTGCACATCTGCTGGCCACCAGAATTTAAAATCTTGCTCTTTATCTTTTTGGCCATAGCCAACGCCGGTGATGTAGTTATTGAGCGCATCGGCCCACACATACGTAACGTGCTGAGAATCGCCCGGGAATGGAATCCCCCAGGTGATGGTGGTGCGTGAAATGCTTAAATCTTTCAAACCTTTTTTAACGAAGTTGATTACTTCTTTTGCACGCTCTTTGGGCACAATGAAATCAGGATTTTCTTCATAGAATGCGAGCAGCTTATCTTGATAAGCCGATAGTTTAAAGAAATAGGTTTCTTCTGAAAGATACACCGTGCCGCGCCCGCATGATGGGCAAAGTGGGACTATATCCCGCTCACCCTGCCTGTCCGTCGAAGCCTTGGCGAAGTCGGAAGCAGCGGAGCGTGTCGAATGGGTAGGGGTGTGCTCGCGCACTTCAGTCTCCGTCAGGAATGTTTCGCATTGCGTGCAATACCAACCTTCATAACGGGCCTTATAGATATCGCCTTTGTCTTGAAGTTTCTTGAGCCACTCTTGCACCGCCTGGACGTGATAGGAATCGGTGGTGCGAATAAATTTGGAGTACTCAATCTCATAATCTTTCCAGGTATCGATATAAGCATTAATGAAGCTATCGACGAACGTTTTGGGATCCTTACCCGCCTTTTCAGCTGCTTGCGCAACCTTTTGGCCATGCTCATCGGTGCCCGTCAAGAAGAAAACCTTCTGGCCCTTGAGCCGGTGATAGCGGGTAATGACGTCGGCAATGAGGGTGGAATACAGCGAGCCCAAATGGGGGCGTGCCGTAACATAATAAATCGGCGTGGTGACATACCACTTATTGGGCTCTGTCATGACATATTTCCTATATAGAAGTGATTTTTCTTAGAAAGAGGATATCACAAATGACGTTATGTGGCTATATGGCTCACCATGAGCCTCCAAGCAAAACAGGCGGTCCGAAAACCGCCTGTTTTTAACTGTTCTTGCAATTTATTGTTCTTATCTAATCCAGAGGCATCACTCTTGTGTTTCCAGTTTCTTCAAGTTATCTCTCTCTTTATCAAGCATGAGCTCTATCTTTCTTTCTGCTTGACTGATTTCTTCTTTTGTTGCCTTAGATGAAGGGTATAAAATAGATGACTCGCCTTCCAATGTTCCATACGACCGTAAAGCATCTCGCGAAGATGAAGACGATGATGATGAAGAGAACCACGAACGCTTTTTCGTTCTTGCTTGCTCACGCACTCTCTCTAGACCTGCTTCAAGCTCTTGAATCTTCTCACGAGATTGTTCGATGAGCAAAATATTTTCAAGTTTATCTAAATTTGTTGCGGTCGCTGCTTCTTGTGCAACCTCTTCGGGCGATATGTCTTGCTTGCCTACTTTCGATCGAAAGCGATTTAAAGCTGCTTCTTTTTCACGCTCAACTATTTCGAGTTTTTCTTTCAACGGCTTAGCCTGCCACGCTTCTGATTGGGTATCGAAATCCATTGCTATGGATAATACCGCAAATCCAATCAAGCCCACGATCACCATATTTCTTAATATCTTCATTTTTTTCCTCCATTTAACGAAGATTCTTACCTCTTTGTTATTAAGAATAGCCAAATGATACGGTAAAATTCAATAATTGGTTAAAGAAAAGCAAAAGATCGTCCAAAAAAAAACCAGGCAATCGAAAGATCACCTGGTAGAATCGTTCCCTATGATTTGTCACTTTATTTACTTGGTATAACGGCTTTTTGACCCCACAAACTCTTAAAGCCTGCTAGACAACCCGAAGACGGCTTCTTGCACGGCTCTACATTTATGCCCAGGAGCGTTGCGTTGATGACTCCTAATTTCTGTATGTGAGATTCCCTCTCTTTACAAATGGTGGCCAGACCGAGCATACCCACAGAGTCACTGTCAATGGTGACTTTATCTAGACGTTTAATCTCCTCAAGATGCTGCAATCTTTCTCTCTCTAAAGTCATCCTTTGTATTTCTGCTGGTGATTTACCCAAAATTTTCTTGTTCCATTCGAAGGCTGTAGTTGTTTCATCACGTTGTGTTTTTAACCTGCCTAATATTTTTTGCAAACTTCCATCATACTGAGCCATATCACCCAGCTTGCTTTGTTCTGCTTCCACCCTTGCGATCTGCGTATCATATTCTGCCATCTTTTTATCGTATTGTTCCTGTAGTTGCTCCATCGCAAGCAATGCCCTCGTGCTCAGCAATAATACGATTGCCATTGTTTTTACTATTTTCATCTGTTACTCCTTAGCTGCTTTCAGCTTTTTTAATTCTGCGTTGATATATGCTAATTCACTATTTGCTCGTTTTACTTCTACTTTATAGAACGCATCTGTTCTATTACTACCATCCAAGCGTTTCAATGTTTGCAGACGCTCTATTTTATCCGCGTTAAGTACTTCCTTTACTGTTTTGCCTTCCGACGTTGCTTTCTCCAATGTTGTACGCAGGTAATGTAAATCCCATAATTCATTCTGCGTATCAATATCATAGGAAGCCAAATCACCGAGTGATGCTAGTTCTGCTTCGATTTCTGTAATTTTATTATTTATAGTTTGCAGATCCATAGCACATAATGATCCAGCGCTGAACAATAATACGATTGCTAATTCTTTAAACATCTTCATCTTATTTCTCCTTATTGGCGATCGAAAGACCGTCTGCCAAAACTCTCAGTACTCTATCTTTTTTAATGGGCCATTAGATTGATCCAGATATCATTGATCATGGATTCAGGGATGACGCTTCTAAAAAATTCCAGATTTTTGCGATCTGCCACCGAAATATCTCCATCACCCTTAACGTCAATCACGGGCGAACAGAAGCCATACCGCTCAACGTTATGCTGCACCACCTCTTTGCGATAGAGATAGTTCAGAAATTGATAAATCCATTCATCTTTTTGCGAGAGCACCGGAATCAGGAATGCATCAATGAGCATAAAACTGCCTTCTTTGGGTAAGATAAAGACAATATCTCGATCAGGATATTCCTTTTTGAGCCGCGTGATATCAGGGCTCAGTGCGGCGACGACGGCGCAACTTTTTGATGCAAGCAAATCGCCGGAACGGACATCGCTATACATTTCAACCCATGGTTTTTGCTTGAGTAAGAGTTCTTCAACTGCCTTCTGCGCTTCTGGTTTTTCCAGCGCATTAATCGAGCCATAAAGATATTGTGATGCAATCATAATCGCTTCGCGCGCACTATCGGTCATGCCAATGCGCGTTTTGAGTTTATCTTTCTCAAAAATCAGTCCCCATGTTGCTTCCGGCATTTGACCATCAAAGGCTTCCAGATCGATGCCCAAACCATATACGCTCCAAAAATAGGGCAACGAATATTCATTTTCCGGATCGTAATAATGGTTCTTTAAGAATGGATGAATGCGATGCGCGAAATCAATTTTGCTCTGATCAATTCTCTTCACCAATCCTTCTTTGATGAGTTGTTCAATCGTGTAATCAGAAGGGATTACCAAATCATAGCCGCTCCCACGCGTGGTTTTGAGTTTGGTGAGTAATTCTTCGTTATTTTCATAGTAGCTGATATAGACTTTAATGCCGGTTTCTCGTTCAAATTCGGTGATGTAATTGGCATCGATAATGAGCGGCCACGTGAAGACGGTTATACTTTTCTCACCACGATGCATCCATCGAATGAACGTTGGCGTATAGAGAAATACAAATAATAGGAGAATCCAAATACAGATTGAGCCAATGCGATTAATGATTAGTTTGATCATGCCATGCTCCCCTTAAAAGAAATCCATCTTGCGTATTTTGAGTGATGAAAAGAGCAAAATCACGATACTGCTCACCAATAAAAATATTGATGAGAGCGCATTAATGATCGGCGATGCGCCTGAACGAATGACGGAGAAAAAGTAGAGAGGCAACGTGAGCGTTGTCCCGCCAGTGCAGAAGAATGAAATAATAAAATCATCAAATGAGAGAATGAAGGTAAGCAACGCGCCCGCTACTAATGCAGGAGAAAGCATAGGCAGAATAATGCGAAAGAACGTCGTGCGATAATCGGCGCCAAGATCTAATGAAGCTTCAGTGAGTGCGTAATTTAATTCATGAAACCGACTATGCAGTAATGGCACGATATAGCCAAGGCCAATTAAGGTGTGGCCCGCGATGAGCGTTGTAAGCCCAAGGGGAACCGAAAAGAACGTAAAGAAACTCAAAAGCCCAACGGCAAGTACGATTTCTGGCGCTGCAAGACTGCCATAAAAAGCAAGTAAGAGGCTGTCTAACCATGTGCCCGCAGAGAAGATCACAAACAATAATCCGAGTATCACACTCAAAACGACTGAGACGGTTGCAACGATGCATGAGTTACGCAGCGCTTCCCAAACCTCAACTGATTCCCAAAGCTGGTGATACCAGGTCAATGAGAATCCGCGCCATTCATAGGAATATGCTGAAGCATTGAATGATGAAACAATCAAAATAATGATCGGCACATATAAGAACATATAGAATGCCGCAACAAGACATGGAAACAAATAGGCTGCTGTTTTATTTGGTGATTTCATAACCCACCCTTTTTGTTTTGCGTGGCATAATCACCCGCACGAATAACCATTGCATGACGACTGTTGAGATAATCAGAATCATACTGCTCAACCACGTAAATGCCGCGCCCAACCCAGATGATCGCGAGACCAGGAAATAATGCGTAATGAGCGAACCAACGTAAAGTTGCTTGCCACCGCCGAGTAATACCGGAATCACAAACTCTCCAAATGCAGGAATAAACACGAGGAAAAATCCTGTTTTAATGCCCGGCATTGAAAGTGGCACCGTAACGCGCATAAAGGTTTCCCAGCGGGTTGCACCCAAATCGAGCGAGGCTTCGCGCAAGCGAATATCAAGTTTTTCAAGAATTGAATAAATCGGCATGATCATGAATGGGATGTAACAATAGATCGAAACTAAATAGACGGCAAACGGCGTATTCAGTAAATGATACGGTTCGCCTAAAATGCCTAATTTTTGCAGTATGATGTTCAGAAAGCCATGCTTATCAAGAATGGTAAACCATGCATAGAGCTGAACCAATAAACTTGTCCAGAAGGGAATAATTAAGAAAAAGAGCAGCACGTTTTTAAGACGGCTTACATAAAACGAAAGAAAATATGCAACCGGATAGGCAACGATCAAACAGATGATTGCGGTGGTTGCTGCAAGTGCCAATGAACGGGCAAGAATAATGAAGTGCGTCGCATCAAACAACGCAGCATAATGCGCAAGTGTAAACTGCGATTCTGTATCCACAAAACTGTGCAACAACACAAACACTAACGGAATATAAAGCAGTAAGATCTGCCATACCACGGCAGGAATTGCCCAAAAAAAGGATCGAGCTTGTGAAAGTAAGTTTTGCGCTTGCCACTGTTTCATCGTTCTAACATCACTACGTTTTCTTTTTGCCAGTACAAATAAACCATATCATCATAGTCGATCACTTCATGCGGAAAGTGCTCTTCATTTTGCTCAAATACTTGAAGCAACATACCGTTTGCAAGCCGTACGTTATATTGCGTTGAACGGCCATGATACACAATTGCCTCTACCTTCCCCTGAAACTCATTGGTAAAGCCTTCAAGCTTGCTTTTGCTGATTTCAATTTTTTCGGGACGCACACTCATGAGCGCCTGCGCACCTTCAATCGCCCATCCTTTATCGGGTATCACTGCTTGAAGCAGTCCAAGATCCTGCACCTCAAATGCGCCGTCTTTGATTGCCCCGGAGAATAAATTGGTGGTGCCCACAAATTGGGCAACGAAGGATGAGGTTGGAAATTCGTAAATCTCTTTGGGAGTGCCGATCTGCTCAATAACGCCATCATGATTCATGATTGCCATATAATCGGCAACGGTCAGCGCTTCAAATTGATCGTGCGTAACGTAGACGAACGTCGTCTTTAGGGTATCTTGCAGCTCGATAAGTTCGATTAACATCTTTTCGCGCAGCTTTAAATCAAGCGCAGCGAGCGGTTCATCGAGGAGTAATACATCGGGTTCGGTGATAATTGCGCGTGCAAGCGCTACGCGTTGTTGTTGGCCGCCAGAGAGTTGATGAATAGATTTGTAAATTTGCTTTTCAAGATCCACCGCTTTGAGGATTTTGACGACTTTTTGTTCGACAATGTCCTTGGGTATCCTGCGAATAGTCAGGCCGTAGGCCACGTTATCAAACACGTCCATGTGAGGAAACAATGCGTAGTTTTGAAACACCGTATTGATGTTGCGCTTGTGAATCGGCATGTGCGTGATCTCCTCGTTACCAAGGAAGATCGATCCGGAATCAGCCGTTTCAAAGCCCGCAATAAGACGCAGCAAACTTGTTTTGCCGCTCCCGCTTGGCCCAAGCAACGCGAAAAATTTGCCCGAAGGAATCGTCAGCGAAAGGTTTTCAATAACAATGTCACCATCATATGATTTAGTAACATTCTCAAGCCGTATGCTCCTCATTGTCTTTTTTTATCCTCGCAAAAAACATCGGCACTACTACATCACCGAGCGTACATGGTACTACAACAACAATAATTAAAAAAAGAAAAAAGCTTCCAACGTTCAAATACCACGTATCAAACCCATGTGCGATTAAATAAAAGGCTGAGGCAAGTGCACTGACTAGAATATGCGTAAAATGTGAGACAACCGAATAGGTCTCTTGTTGATCTGCGCCATGACGGCTGAGCACAAAACCATTGAGCATGCCCATGAAAAGGAAGGGAAGGACATTATGCCATTCGCTCTGAAAGCAAATATGCCAATCCATGTTCAAGCCGAGTAATTGACCGCCATAGTATGGCATCACGACGTCTGAAAGCACGCAGAATATGCTGGGGACAATCAAACCAATCACAAGGGCGCCAAGCATATTGCGAGAGAATCTAAAATAGGTGATCAAGGTTCCCGTTGCTGCAAAGACGATGTGCATAAAGTGAAAGCAGTGGAAAAGCAGGTCGAGATTGCGATGGGAAACTCCCGTGCCACCCAGGATGAAAAAGCTGCAAAGCGCTATGGTAAGCGCTACGGCATAGACTGCGTAGGGAAAGTGGAACGCCAACTCATCGACGATACTGCCGTGATCACCGCAGCATCCATGCTGATGATGCTCGAAAGCATCGTTTTGAATCATTGAATTATGATCCTTCATAGTATTTTAACCCCGCGCGACTAAATGTGGAAAGCTCCATTTAAGGACAAGAATTTATATTCACTTATAATAGCGATTTTACTGTTTTATGCAATTAAAATGCTTGGTTTGAGCGGGTCACATCGCTCTTCCCCTTATGTCCCGCGATACGCCCTCGCTACGCTTTGGGCTACTAGGGACGAACGGGGATGGATAATTCTAGATTTTTGTAGGTTCATTAAAGGAAATTTCTACAAATTATTTATACCTAAAGCTTTATGCAACAACTCAAAAGCCACATTTCCGTTCGTCCCTAGTAGCCCGTTAGGGCGTCTCGCGGGACATAAGGAATAAAGCCATTTGTGACTAAAATGCTTGTCCTAGGCTTAAAAACCAGGCATAGGATGGCCGCACCGGATCAGAGGCCTTCCAACGCCAGCCTAGATCAAAGCGCAGCGGGCCCAGCGGAGTCTCATACCGCAGCCCAAAACCGGTCGCTGAAAGCACCCCGCGTTCGGTAATATCACGGAACCCATTACTGCTCAACACGCCAATATCTTCAAAGATCGCAAGTCCAAAGCTTTTATAAATTGGAAAGCGAGCCTCAAGAATCATATTGAACATCGACTTGCCCCCCTGCGGGACGTATTGCGGGCCTTGTTTAGGATCATGAAATACCCCAAGTGGTGGCGCCATATCGCGCTCATAGCCTCGAATTGAGTTTGCACCCCCAAGATAGAAACGTTCAGATGGCATGATGCTGCTAAAATCTTTATGGAAGATGTGTCCCAATCTTACGCGGAAGGCAAAAACAACCGGATCGATCGGAATGTAGAATGATTGCTCGAGCAGCATGCGGACAAAGTATCCCTGTATGCCGAGCCTGCCGACGGGGAACATCCCTTTCAAACTATAGAGCACAAAAACCCCGGTGCGCGGCGAAAGACGGTTATCGACGTAATCGATGGTCACGCTCGGCTCGAACGTAAAATAAGGAATACGTTTATCCAAAAGTTGCGGCTCAAAGTTAATGGCACGCGCCACCCGATCGGCAAAGATTTCACGATCGCTAATGGTGGTCTTCATCCACTCAAAGCCAACGTTTCCGCCGCCAAAAATATGTTCATGTTCTTTGCGTAATCCAAAGAGCCCGCCCGTTTGAACTACCTGATACAAATTCTTACGATTGCCGACGGCACCTGGCTGCTGATACTGGTTGCTATAAATTTGCGCAACCGTATCGATCGGCAACGAGCCCAGCCACGGCCTATAATATTCGGCCACAAGCTTACGTTCTGCAAATGAAGCGTCTACATCAAGCGAGATCTTATCGCCGCAATTGAAGGGGTTTTTAATCCAGAGCGATCCGCCCGCGCGATACGTCATTTTATAAAAACTAAATTGTTTGCTGACTTGCTGCATCGCAAAACCGGCACGCGTACGCACTTCAAATCGCTCATCTCGCTGCAGTTTAAGCATCACTGCTTTTTCACGTTCATGTTTGACGATGTCATACGGCTGCATATGCACGCCATCAAACACATTCAGTTTCTTTAAATTCTCGACCGATTTTTTGACCTTATCACGATCCCATAATTCGCCCTGCGCAAAGGTCAGCTCGCGCAAAATATATTGAAACGGAAAATCACCCGCGCCTTGCACGATGATATTGCCAAAGCGCACCGCTTCCTGCGCGCCCATATCAATGCGCCACGTGAGCGTTACCGCATCACCATCCCGTTTGATATCGGGATTCAGTTCTATATAGAGATAACCTTGCGCACGAAAATGATTGAGTAACCACGTGCGCTGCTGCTGCACGAGTTCCATGTTGAACGGAATGCGCTCTTTTTGGCGCGTGATCTGACGAAATGGGCCTTCATCGCGTAAATCAGGATGCCCTTCAATCACGACGTCACTAAAATAACTCCGAATACCCTCTTCAATCTCAATCAGCAATCGATAGGTTTCATCATGCTCATGCAGATATTCCCGTTTTGCAATACGGCATTCAAGAAAGCCTTCTTTGATGTACCAATTGACGATATCATCAAGCCCATTTTTAATCAGATCATCGTCATACCAATGATCTTTCAGCAGCGCTGCAAAATGGCGCCGTTTAATATCAAGCGGTGCGATATGAGTTATACCCTCAAACAATATGTCATCAATCCGCACCCGAGGCCCTTCTTTGATGATGAAAAATGAGCGATACTGCTCATCCTTGGTTTCAACGGCAACTTGCCAGAACCCTTTATTTTTATACATCTTAATAATTTCTTCAGATAAAAAGGTCGCTGGCAATAAGGATGACGATCGCCCAAAGACCAACGTATTTTCAAGCAATTGATCGTGCGTAAAAAATGAATTACCCGTAAACACAAAGATGCGCTTTTTATGAAGCGAAACGGTAAGTGTTAACTTCACCGCATGTGCTTCTCGCTCTATTTTTTCTGCCAACTCAATGTCAACGTTAAGGTATCCCTCACGCACAAGATAGCGCTTTAATTCAGCACATTGCTCGTTAATGAGCTTCTTGCTGTAAGCCGCCTTTTCTAGTTTTTCTAAAAATTGTTTTTTAATTTTGGTTTGAAGAAATTGCTGTTCTTGCGGATCCACGTAGACATCCCCCTGCAACACAAGCTCTACCGCTTGAATGGTGCTTTGCGTATTATGCCCGAGCCAAATATGCACGGTGATTACTTTGGCATCATTATCATAATCAAGGCGGCCTTCTACTCGTGCATTAAAATATCCCTCTTGCGCAAATGCTTCCTTTATCTTTTGCAATGAACGCTGATGAACTGCCTGATCGAAAATCTCGCCCGACTCCAATGCGTAATACTGACGATAACGATCTTTGCCGAGCAAAATCCCATGCAACACCAACTTATATAAAATCCATTCGCTCTTGATATTCAGATGCAAATGATACCCGTGTGAACCCTGACGAATCGAAACCGCAGTTGAAACAAATTGACGTTTTTTCATTAAGTATGCCAGGCCACGTTTCAACTGTGCAGTGGTTACCTCGCTATCCTCGGGCAATTCCATCAAGTAACGGAATTCAACATCTTGCAGCGTCACATCACTTTCATAGGTGAGCGATGCCAGATGAAAGGTGGTGGGCAATGCATGATCGATCACATCCCCATAATCAGGATGATCGGCATCGATGGTAAACGATACAAAGTCGACTGGCCCCTCTTCGCGCAAATCTGGTCCCTGCCCGCTCATAAGACAAGCAGTCATGAGTATGCTCAAAGCACATACCAGATTTTTTATACAACGTTGTATCACGTGACCACGCAAAGGGATAAGAAGATCATTAAAAACTTAATTTGTAGTGGGTATTATAGCACAAACAAAGTAAAAAACTGGATATTTACTGCGCTTTTTTCGGAAAACTATAAAAAAAACGGGGCCTCGCTAAAGGCCCCGATATTTTTATATATCTATTATTGGATGAGTACATCTTTAAAATCTGTTTCTAGAGCCTCAAGGTATCCTGGTTTAAATGTCTCAAACGCTTC
>Ga0181531_10000925_pt1 | contig 19053 bp, 17 predicted proteins | sample PEATcosm2014_Bin_38_FD_119743 | JGI IMG/M metagenome (GOLD analysis project Ga0181531, IMG submission 119743) | Peatland microbial communities from MTU Mesocosm Facility, Houghton, MI, USA - PEATcosm2014_Bin11_10_metaG | ecosystem: Environmental > Terrestrial > Soil > Wetlands > Peat | place... | reverse complement strand
GGCCGGCCCTCTTCTTCGGCAACAACCCCGTAAGCCTTGCGGGCGGCGCCATCACCAGCGCCTCCGGCGTAACCATGATCGGCTATTGGATCGTAGAGATCTTCGGGCGGCCTAACGACAACCCATATCTTGGCATTATCTTCCTTCTGCTCTTGCCGGGTCTCTTCGTGGCGGGCCTACTGCTGATCCCGGTAGGAATTTACATTCGTCGCAGGAGACTTCAAAAAACGGGACAGATTCCCGCAGTGTTTCCCAAGGTTGACTTCAACGACCGGATGTTCCGCCACGGGGTCGACATTGTGTTGGTGGCGACCATCGTCAACCTCCTGGTCGTCTCGATCGCGAGCTACCGCGGCGCGGCCTACATGGATTCTCCGCAGTTCTGCGGCCAGTCGTGCCATGTGATGCATCCCGAATACACCGCTTACAAAATCTCCCCGCATTCCCACGTGGACTGCGTGGATTGCCACATTGGCGCGGGAGCGGCAGCGTACTTTTCCGCCAAGGTCAATGGCACCAAGCAGTTGGTCGAGGTCGCATTTCATCGCTATCCGACCCCGATCCCATCGCCGGTTCAGAATCTGCGTCCGGCGCGGGACACCTGCGAGGGATGCCATACGCCTACCAGGGTCTACGGCGAGAAGCTGTTGGTGAAGTCGACCTTTGCCGACGACGAGAAGAATACAGAGACGCAGACCGTGGTCGTGCTGCACCTGGGCGGGCAGGATTCGCTTTCGCATCTCACCGGCATTCACGGCGTCCATCTGGGACACATCGAGTACATCGCTACCGATGCTGACCGCACCGCGATTCCGTGGGTTCAGCGACGGAATGCGGATGGGTCCGAGACAACTTTCGCTGCATCGACCCTCAAGGGCGGAGTTCCCCAGGGTGAACGCCGCGTTATGGATTGCATCGATTGCCACAATCGGGCGGCCCATACATTCCTGACGGCCGAAGATGCTCTCAATCGCGCCATGGCCGATGGAGCGGTTTCGCCGGATCTTCCGTGGGTTCACAAGGAAGCGCTGCAACTGCTGAAGGCGAACTATGCTTCCGAGTCCGAAGCCAGCGCGCAGATTCCGCTCCAGCTCGAGGCCTTTTATGAAGCACAGAATCCCGGCGTGCTGGCCTCAAAATCCTCATTGGTCAAATCGGCTGGGGACGAGTTGGTCACTCTCTATAGTCAAAACGTGTTTCCCTTTATGAAGGTGACCTGGGGAACGCATCCCAACCACATCGGGCACATGGCCTATCCGGGCTGCTTCCGCTGCCACGATGGCGACCACGCTACTCAGGACGGCAAGACGACAATCACCCAGGATTGCGCCGCGTGCCACAATCTGCTTGCCGTGGACGAAGCAAAGCCCAAGGTGCTGGCCGACCTCGGCATTCAATAGAACAGCCTCTGGCTGATCAGGATGTAAATCCGGCGCCCATCCTTTCCGCAACGTCTGCGGGAAGGGTGGGCGTTGTGTTTTTTGGCTCGTTGCGATTGACCCTTGGCGTGGTAGGCTGGCTCTTCGCTTTAAAGGAGCCGGATTCCCGATGCCTTCCGCACAGCCCATCCAATTCAATCTTGTTGCCGCCGCCCGCGCCGCGATGATCGAGCATGGTTTTCAGCCGGATTTTCCGCCTGGGTCCGAAGCCGAAGTGGCCGCGATCCAGGCTCACCCGGCGCCGCCCGCAATCCCCGGCATTCAAGATCAAACTGGCCTTCTCTGGTCTTCGATTGACAACGACACCTCGAAGGACCTCGACCAGATTGAGTGGGCTGAGCAACTTGCAGATGGCCGCATTCGCGTACTCGTTGGTGTGGCGGACGTGGATGCGCGCGTCCCTCAGGGATCGATTCTGGATGGCCACGCCCGCAGCGAGACCACCTCGGTCTACACCGGCGTCAAGGTCTTTCCCATGCTGCCTGCGGAGCTTTCCGAGGGCATTACGTCGCTAAACGAGAATGAGGACCGTGCGGCTCACGTCATCGAGTACTGTGTCGACGCCGCTGGAGTCGTCTCGGACGGAAAGATCTACGCGGCTCTGGTGCGCAACCGCGCCCAGCTTGCCTACAACTCAGTCGGCGCCTGGCTTGCGGGCAGCGGACCTGCGCCGGCGAAGGTAGCTGCCAGCGCCGATCTTGCCGCGCAACTCAAGCTGCAGGACACCGCTGCGCAGCGCATGGTGGGTGGACGCTTCCAGCACGGCGCGCTCGATCTGGAGACCATCGAAACGCGGCCCGTGATGCAGGCCGGCCACGCCGTCGACATTGCGCAGCTTGACAAGAATCGGGCAACGTCGCTCATTGAGGAATTCATGGTGGCGGCGAACGGCGTGGCCGCGCGGACGTTCGAGGAGGCTGGCGTCGCTTCCATTCGCCGCATCGTCCGCACCCCCAAGCGCTGGGACCGGATTGTCGAAGTGGCTCAAGGCCTGGGCACAACCCTCCCTGCCGAGCCCGACTCGAAAGCGCTCAACGACTTCCTTCTCGCTCAGAAGCAGAAGGATCCCGACCATTTTCCGGATCTATCTCTTGCCGTCATCAAGCTCATGGGTCCCGGCGAGTACGTCCTGGTCAAGCCCAACGAGCCATCGCCCGGTCACTTCGGCCTCGCGGTGCAGGACTACCTGCACTCCACCGCGCCCAATCGCCGCTTTCCCGATGTCGTCACGCAGCGATTGGTGAAAGCGCTGCTCAAAAAGGCTCCGCCGCCATATTCCGAGGACGATCTAAATGCCATTGCGCAACGGTGCACGCTCATGGAAGACGGCGCGCGCAAAGTGGAACGCGAAATGCAAAAGCGCATAGCGGCCGTAGTGCTGCATCCACGCATCGGCCAGAGCTTCCCGGCGATTGTCACCGGCGTCAACCAGCACGGAACGTTCGTGCGCACGCTCAATCCCAACGTGGATGGCATGCTGGTGCGCGGCGGCAAAGGCCTGGATGTGGGCGACAAAGTGACGGTAAAGCTGATCTCAACTGACCCCCAGAAGGGCTTCATCGACTTCGCGGCGTAAAGGACTTGGCCTGCGCTCCTGCCTGCTCCGTGGAACAAGGGAGCAATACTGACCAGAAGTTGATGAGAGGACGGTTCATGGTCATGACAGGAGAAATCAAACATGCCGGAACCATTTGAGAACCCAGAAGCGACAAAGCTAGAAAACGAGACGGTCTCGGAAGCGTCAGCGCAGAAGCGCATTGAGCGCGTCGCGGAAAAAGCGGCGGAGAAGGCTTCGCACACAGTGAAGGCATACGAGAAAGACGAAAAGATCTTCACAACATAAGAGCGCGTCGTGACCCTATGTCCGAGAGTTCTTCCATCGACGATGAAGCCGGTGGCTTGCACATAGCGGCAATGGAGAACAGATGACGGGCAACAAGCATAATCCCGAAGGAAACAGCAGTGACTCTGGTGAGCCCGATCCTGGCCCATACTGGCGGCGAATGCATCGCGACTGGCGATTCTGGGTAGGCGCAACCTTGATGGCTGCGGCGCTTGCAATCTACGTGATGAGTGGAGACCTGGCATGGGTACCAGGCGGACATCGGCAGCCTGCGATGCCTGCGAGCGCGCCGGCCTAATTCCGCGCCGGCGGCTGAATTGAACTCGCATTGAATTCAACCGCTGGAGACAGATGAAGAAACTGATTGTCTTCGATCTCGACGGCACGCTGGCGCCGAGCAAAACTTCTATCGATGAGGAGGCGGCAACGCTCCTGCATGACTTGCTTGGGATCGTCAAAGTAGCTGTCATCTCCGGCGGCGCCTGGATTCAATTTGAAAATCAGATGCTCTCTCATCTTCCACACGACCAGCGGTTGACGAATTTATCGATTCTTCCCACCTGCGGAACGCAGTTCTATCGATACGCCGGAACCTGGAAGAAGCTTTATTCAGAGGACTTCACGGCCGGCGAAAAAGAGAAGATTGTCGACTCTCTGAAGCGAGCAGTAGCAACTGCCGGATTCACTGTCACCAGGACCTGGGGAGAAACAATCGAGGACCGCGGAAGCCAGGTGACCTGGTCTGCCCTGGGCCAGCAGGCTCCGTTGGAAGAGAAGCAGAAATGGGACTCGGACTTCGCCAGGCGAAAGAAAATCAAGATCGTTCTTGACGCGCTGATTCCTCAGTTCTCGGTTCGCATCGGCGGCGCCACATCCATCGACGTCACCAAGCCAGGTATCGACAAGGCCTATGGAATAGGAAAGCTGCGCGATATCCTGGGCATCTCATATGCGGAGATGGTCTACATTGGGGACGCCCTGTTTGTGGGAGGAAACGACTACCCGGCCGAGCAGGCAGGCGTCATCTCCATTCCAGTGCGGGATCCCCACGAAACCAAGCGTGTGATTGAGACGATCATCGCCTGCCTGGATCCCGATCAAGAATTCCGGGCTTTCAAGGTGGATGTCTGAGCTACTTCAAGCTTCGCGGCCAATGTGCAATCACCCTTGCCGCTTCCGTAACCGTGATCATGAGTGTCTGCGGATTAGCGGGGGACGAAATGAAGCCATGTTTTTCATAGAATCCTTTGGCGTTTTCGGAGAGTGCGCTGACCAGGATAGCTCGTATTCCCGCGATCTCCGCCGCCTGCAAAGTGCGCAATACTGCGTCGAGGAGGAGATCCGCGCCGATTCCACGGCCCTGTAGGCGGGAATCGATGGCAAGCCGTCCAATTAGGATCACCGGCACAGGGCCGGGCATGTTGCGCTTGACTCGAGAGGTCGCTTCAGCATGCGCCACAGCACCCGCCGCTAGCGCGTAGTAGCCTGCAACGCAACCTCCAGCGCATACAACATAGGTACGAGAGGCGCCGCTCTCCTCATTCCGAAGCGCACGAATTTTGAGCCAGCGATCGAGAGAAGGTTCGCCGCATCCGAATTGCGTCAGGTCGTGATTCGCGTTCAGACGCTCCGGTGGGATAATTGGGCAATTGAAGCCGGTTATCGTTCCCAAACGGGCTTCCTGCGGAGCAGGCGCTCAAGCCCGGGATTGCTCGTGGGAGGATTGTCCAGCATCTCGTTGAAACGCTTGAACGCCTCATCGCCGAGGCTGAAATAGCACTGGTCGAGCAGGACAGATTCAGCTTCTCTGCACACCACATCCAGCATGAAATCGGAGCGGTTGCGCCCGAGTGCCTCGGCAGCACTGTCGATCAGCGCCTTCTGGCGGCGATTGACGCGGAGATTGATATTCTCGTCACGCAATTTGCTCGATTCGGCAATAGCAGATTTCATATTCCCCCCCAAGACATGCCTACGATCAGTCTACCGCATCGTGCGCACAATGTGAAACTTTCTAGATTGAGCCCACTGCATGGGGATTCGTCGGCTATCGTCTCAGTTGCATCGAAGCGTCCCACGGGAGCGTCTCCGAGAAAATCCGATGAAAAATCCGCGCAAACGTTTTACTTTTCCGATTTCCCTTGCAATCTATCGCGGATTGCGATATACATATTGCATATTGCAATGGATTACTAGCCAGAAAGCGCTACCATTGCAGTCGACAGCGGGGCGGCCAACTGTCGGCTCCTAACTGTCATCTGTCCGCTGTCATCTGTTGGCTGGTCCTATGAAGCTGGGCGAGAAAATCCGTTATCTGCGGGAAGTGGAAGGCAGCCTGCGCGGTCTTGACCGCGACCTGAGCCAGCAGGAACTGGTGCGGGCCATCGAAGCCGAAACTGGCTCGAAGCTCAGCCAAAGCTACCTCTCGCAAATTGAGAGCGGAGCGCGGCCGCACCTGACGAATACCACGCGGCAGATTCTGGCCAAGTTTTTCAAGGTCCACCCCGGCTACCTGGTGGACGATCCCGAGGGCTACCACCCCGAGTTACAGAGCGAGCTGCGCTCAACGGACGACAAGCTGGATCTTTGGCTGGTGAATGGAGCGGAACGTTTCAGCCGCGATCCAGAACTGATGCACGCACTGCTCACGCTCGCGCGCAACGATCGCTCGCGTGAGTGCCTGCTGCTCCTGGAGGCCATTCTGGAGACGCCCGGACTGGCGCCGCGACTTACTGAGGTGCTTCGCCCCAAACTTCAGCCCAAGGCGAAGCAAGTGGAAGACAAAGCGTTCAAATTGAACCAAGTGCAGGCCAAGCAACCTAACAAGCAACCTGGCGCACGGAGACAGGGAGCCAAAAAATGACCTGGGAATCGTTTTACCTAATTTGCTTTGTCGTGGGGTTGCTGCTCAGCGTTCTCTCGTTGCTGGGCGGCATGGGCCACATCGGCTGGCATATCCATGTACCTCATGCGCCGCACATACCAACCCACGTGCACATACCGCACGGTGTACCGCACGCGGGGCACGCTCCGCAGGGCGCGACTGCGAGCGGAACAGCCTCCACCGTGCCGTGGTGGAATGCATTTTCCATCATGGTATTTCTCTGCTGGTTTGGCGCGGCCGGGTATCTGCTCACACGCTACGGCGGCTTTGTGGTGGGAATTGTGCTGGTGCTGGCCAGTATCTGCGGCGTGGTTGGAGGAGCTATCGTGTTTCTCTTCCTGACACGTGTGATGCTGCCGCACGAACGCGAACTCACCGCGGAGGAGACCGAGGTAGCCGGAGTTGTTGGCCGGGTTTCGGCTCCCATTCGGGCGGAGGGCATTGGAGAAATTGTGTACGAGCAACTGGGCGCGCGCAAATTTGCCCCGGCGCGCTCAGAGGACGGCACACCGTTTCAAAAACAGGAAGAGGTGTTTGTCGTCCGGTACGAGAAAGGAATTGCCTGGGTCCGGCGCTGGGAAGACGTGCTGGAAAACAGTGATCAATCGTCAGTGGTCAGCGATCAGCTGCCGGAAACAACAATCGGCAGCGGCTCCTCACCGCTGAAGGCCAATCACTGATCGCAGTAAATGAAAACAAAGAATTGCAATCGCCTCGATAACCGTCAACAGACCACTGAGAACTGACAACTGAATACTGAGGTTCCAATGACCACCGATGCTGTGCTGATTGCCGACATGGCCATTCTGGTAGCGATCTTCCTGCTGGGATTCCTGGCCAAGATCTTTCCGAAAAATGGCAGGAACTCCGGCACAAAGCAGTGAACAGGGCACAGTGAACAGTGTGCAGTGATTCGTGCAGGATGAACTAACTGATCACTAGCCACTGTCCACTGTCCACTGAAAGAAAACCATCAACTACTCACCTCCCGGGCGAAAGGGCCGGGACCACAATGAACACGGAAATTATCATCTACTCCGGACTAGCAGCGCTGATGCTGATCATAGTCCTGGGCATTCTGGCCAGGATGTATCGCAAGGCAGGACCCAATGAGGCCTTGATTGTCTACGGATTCCGCGGCCCCCGAGTGGTAAAGGGGCATGGCACGGTCATCTTTCCAATGGTGGAAAACTGCCGTGAACTGAGCCTCGAACTGATGAGCTTCGATGTCGCCCCGCAACAGGATCTCTACACCAGGCAGGGTGTCGCCGTCACCGTGGAAGCGGTAGCGCAAATCAAGGTTCGCAGCGATCAGCCCTCGATCCTGACGGCGGCCGAGCAATTTCTGACCAAGACGCCGGCGCAGCGCGAGGGCTTGATCCGGCTGGTCATGGAAGGTCACCTGCGCGGCATCATCGGCCAGTTGACGGTGGAGCAGATTGTCAAGGAGCCGGAGATGGTGGGCGAACGCATGCGCGCCACCTGCTCTGAAGAAGTGAGCAAGATGGGGCTGGAGGTGATTTCGTTCACCATCAAGGAAGTTCGCGACAAGAACGAATACATCTCCAATATGGGCCGTCCTGACGTGGCCCGCATCAAGCGCGACGCGGAGATGGCAACGGCAGAGGCGGAAAGGGACACGGCGATTCTGCGGGCGACTGCAACTCGCGAAGCCGCGGTGGCCAAGGCGCAGGCCGACCAGGAGCGGGTGATCGCCGAGACCGCTTCGCAGACCCGCCAGGCTGAGGCGCAGCGCGATTTGGACATCAAGAAGGCGCAATTCAGCGAGCAGAGCCGCAGGCAACAGGCATCGGCCGACAAAGCGTATGAATTGCAGACCAACATCATGCTGCAGCAGGTCACCGCCGAGCAGGTGAAGGTGCAGCAAGTGGAGAAAGAAGGCCAGATCAAGGTGCAGGAGGCTGAAATTCTGCGCCACGAAAAGGAACTCATCGCCACAGTGCTCAAGGGCGCGGAAATCGAACGCCAGCGCATTGAGAACATGGCGGCCGCTGAGAAAAACCGCCTCACCGCGGAAGCCGAAGGGCGGGCAGCGGCGATCCGGAGCCAGGGCGAGGCGGAAGCCAGCATCATCTTCCAGAAGGGCGAAGCCGAAGCCAAGGCCATGAATGTGAAGGCAGAAGCTTATCAGGAGTGGAACCAGGCCGCGGTGGTGGACAAGCTGCTGACCAACATGGCCGATGTTGTTCGCGCAATGGCCGAGCCGTTGAGCAAGGTGGACCACATCACCATTGTGTCTACAGGCAACGACGATGCTTCTGGAGTTCACAAGATTACGGGTGATATGACGCGGATTGCGGCGCAGGTGCCGGCGCTGTTTGAGGCCCTCAGCGGCATGGACATCAAGCAGCTCATGTCGAATGTGCAGGCCATCAAAACCAAACCCGCGGCTGACAAGCCGGCAGACAAATAGGCTGCGGCTTTCGGGCTGAAAAACGAAGTCAACTCCGTGCCGCCGCAAGGCGGCATGGACCAAAAGAAACGCGAGGAACGTATGAGGAACCCATTCAAATTCGTGGCCGTATTCGGATTGGGATTGGCCATGGCTCCCTGGGCCGCCGTCGCCCAGGCTCCCGCCGATCAATCACCGGATACGTCCGCCGCAACGGCGGTCATTCCGGTGGATCAGCAGCCGACCAAAGAGCAGTTGGCGAAGCTGTTTGAAGTGATGCAGCTGCGCAAGCAAATGGATAGCGTGATGAAGATGATGCCCGCCATGATTCAGCAGCAGATCAAAGCGCAGATGCAAGGACTCACTTCAAAAACGGCTGGAGGGAAGCAGATCACTCCGGAGCAACAAGCGGCCATCGACAAGATCATGAGCAAATACATGGAGAAGGCCTTCAGCGTTTACCCGGTGGACGCAATGCTGGACGACTTGACCACAATTTATCAGCGTCACTTGAGCCGCACCGACGTTGACGCATTCATCGCCTTTTACAACTCAACTGCCGGTCAGCATCTGCTTGAGCAGCAGCCAGCCATCATGCAGGAATACATGCCTATGGCTATGAAACGCGCGCAGGAGGGCACCAAGACCCTTACCAACGACCTCACACGCGATTTGAACGGAATCATCGAGTCCCCGCCGCCGGCCCCGCCCGCGGCGCCGAACAAGCCTGCGCTGTAATCGTTACAACCCTTCAGCCTTCGGCGCAAGCGTCGAAGGCTGAAGGCCTAATTCAGAACCCTAAATCCGAACAAGGAGAACCCCATGGCACTGCTGGAGAGAGTAAGCACATTGCTCCGCGCGAATCTCAACGACCTGGTCGAGAAGGCCGAAGATCCTGAGCGGTTGTTGAAACAGATCGTCCTGGACATGGAAAACCAGCTTCTCCAGGTCAAAACCCAGGTCGCCATCGCAATTGCCGATCAGCACCTGCTGGAGAAGAAACGGGCCGAGCACCTTGAGCAAGCGGCGGAGTGGCGCCGCAAGGCGGAACTGGCCGTGCAAAAAGGCCACGACGACCTGGCGCGCGCCGCTCTGGAGCGCGCATTGAGCCACGATCAGTTGGTGGCCGGGTTCAGCGAGCAGGCCGAAGACCAGAAGTCCGAGGCCGACAACCTGCGCCAAGCCCTGCACAAGTTGGACCAGAAACTGAACGAGACCCGTGCCCGGTGTGAAATGCTGGTTGCCGAGCATCGTCGCGCTCGAGTGGTAGGGCGTGCGACGCAGGTCCGACAGGCAGTTGGCACCGATCAGGAGCAGGCGATCGGCCGCTTGAAAAGCCGCGTCCGCATCAAGTCCGCCGAAAACGCTGCCGCAACAGAGGTTATGGTCCCTGAATCGCTCGAGGATCGCTTTCAGGCACTCGAAAGCGAGGACAAGGTCGAACTGCTGTTGAGTGAGATCAAAACCCGGCTTCTGCCAAAATAAGATAGCCGCCATCCTGCCCAGTTCCGGCCCGCGGACGCCGGGACTGCGATGTGGCGGATTTTCTGTGTCTTTGAAAGGGCTTGCGCGTCTAACTATGTAGAGTTTCGTAAAACCGATGGAACGTTGTACCCTCGTGCCTGGAGAACGACTTTTCGAAGGCCGGAATGTTTTAAACTCAAGAGATAGCCGATTGATAGCCGATTGGGTTTGTTCCTGCCGGATTTGCCAATGTAATTGGCCTTTCGAGGCGAACCCGCTTAGGCGGGTGCCGACTTTAAGACTGGTGAATGGATGCGTTTAGCTTCAAGATCTTTTCTAGGATTACACTTCCTCTGGATTGCCCTTCTGGCATTACCTTGTCGTCTTGTTTCGCAGGCGCCGGATTCCGGCCCGGTCACGGTCGCAGCTGAAAACCTGCCTGAAGCGCCACAGGCACAATTCACCGCGGGCGATGCGGTTCCGATTCCTCAACAATCTCCGTCCGCTCAGAGCCAAAGTCCCACGCAATCCGGCGCAGGTCCAGCTCCGGCACAAACCCCCGCCGGGCAGAGCAGCTCCAGCGCTCAGTCTGCGCAGCAATCCGATTCCGAGAAAAGCCAGCGCGATAAGGCTGCGGAGCAGCTCAAGGAGCAGGAGAAGCAGCGCGTAATGGGCGTCATGGCGACCTTCAACACTACGAGGAATAAAGACGCGGCGCCTCTCTCTTCGGGACAGAAGTTTCAACTTTTCTTCAAGAGTGCCACCGATCCATGGCCTTTCATGCTGGCGGGAGTTGTCGCCGGTATCGGCCAGGCCGACAATGGCACTCCGGAGTGGGGGCAGGGCGTTCAAGGCTATGCGAAGCGGTTTGGCTCCTCATATTCCGATTATTTTATCGGCAATTTCTTTGGCAACGCGGTCTTGCCCTCCGTCCTGCACGAGGATCCACGATACTTCCAGAAGGGCACTGGTAGTGTTCCCGGCCGCATCCTGTGGGCGGCGTCCAGCACAGTATGGTGCAAGCGCGACAGAGGCGGATGGGGGCCGAACTGGTCCAACGTCGTGGGCAACCTGATCGGCTCCGCCATCGGCCGGGCGTATCATCCACCGTCCGACCGTACCGTCACAGATACAATCACAGATGGATTGACGGTTACCGCTGAAGGGATCGTGGGCTCGGAAGTCATCGAGTTCTGGCCTGATATGGTACGAAGCTACAGACGTAAGCATGCCGAGAAGCTGGCTCGTCAGGCCGCAAAGGACGATGCCCAAAGCGCCACCCAATCCACTTCTCCCAAATAACATGGGTCTTCGTATTTGTAATCTCCGCAACCCGCGTTAGCGTCTATACCTGCATGAAGAAGATTCTGCTTGGACTCATCGTTGTCTTCTGCCTCGCGGCTCCGGTCGCGATGCAGGCGCAGGGGGCGGCTGCTGGCCACCACCATCACCATCACCACCATCATCCCCACGCGTAGCAAGCCGGCGGGCGCGGTGCCAGACCATCAACCTTTCTCAGATTTGGTGCGCTTGGCCTTCTTTCTGCTGACCCCCTTTTGGTCAGGCGTAGTCATCGCGCGCAAGATCGCCCGATTCTTCTCGATCAGCGCGTATCGCTGCTGCACGCAGGCGTAGCTTCGCAGTGGATCCGGCGGTGTATTCCGCACATAATCCAGCAGCTTGGCCACGGTGCTTGTGGCTACATGCAGGCGCGTGTCCGACGAGGCATAGTAGATAAAAACCTCGCCCTTCCTGCCTTCGATCCACCCGTTGCTGAAGACCACGTTCGACACATCGCCCACCCGTTCTTCATTCTCGGGCGCTATAAAATACCCTGCCGGCTTGTGTGTAATCACCCACGGCCGCTCCAGGTCGGCAAGAAACAGGTAAAGCACATAGCGCAGGCCGGCCGCAGTGTTACGCACTCCGTGCGCCAGGTGCAACCAGCCCTCGGGCGTTTTGATGGGTGCGGGACCGAGACCATTCTTTACTTCCTGGATGGTGTGGTAGGCGCGGTTGTCCATGATGATTTCTTTTTCGATTACGGCCTTCTCGATACTCGATGCCAGTCCCCACCCAATGCCGCCGCCCTTTCCGGCTTGGATAAAGTCGTCTTGAGGCCGCGTATAGAAGGCATATTGCCCGTCAACGAATTCCGGGTGCAGCACCACATTCCTCTGCTGCGGAGACTTCGATTCCAGGTCCGCGAGCCGCTCCCAGGCTTTCAAATCGCGTGTCCGCGCAATGCCGCACTGCGCCACAGCCGAGGAAGTATCCCATGCCGGTGTCTTCGGGTCTTTCCGCTCCGTGCAGAACAATCCGTAGATCCAACCGTCCTCGTGTTTCACCAGCCGCATGTCATAAACGTTGGTGTCCGGGTCGGAGGTTTCCGGCATCAGGATTGGATAATCCCAGAACCTGAAGTTGTCCAGGCCATTGGGGCTCTCGGCCACCGCGAAGAACGACTTCCGGTCCGCGCCCTCGACTCGAGCCACCACAAGAAACTTTCCCTCGTGCAACAGCGCGCCCGCGTTGAATGCGGCATTCACCCCGATCCGCTCCAGTAGGAACGGGTTGGTGGACTTGTCCAGGTCATAGCGCCAGGCGATAGGCGCATGCGCGGCTGTCAGCACCGGGAACTCATACCGTTCAAAAATACCGTTGCCGCCTGGGGATTTCCGGTTACGCCGTGACAGCAGTTTGTTCTGCTGCTTCATCAGTTCATGAACGGCCGTCTTAAATGCTGCCTGGTTCATCATTCTTCTCCGGTCTTCATGCTTTCGCGCTTTGAGCTTCCAGGGAATGGGGCGTTCTATCCATCCGTTCCATCACTTCAAAGCACGTGCGGCTATTGTGGTACGGGCATTTCCACGGGCCAACCTTGTCTCGCCCCGCGTCCGGTGCGCCATCCCTGGATACCAGCCAGAACCACTCGCCATTTTCGTGATCCACAATTCTCTTCTCAATAAACTCCCAGCATCGTTCGGAGGCTTCAAGGAAATGGTGTTTTCCCGACAGCTCATAAACGTTACGGAATCCCACAACCGCCTCCGCCTGTGGCCACCAATGCTTGTCTGTATCGATAATTCCTGTGGGATCCGCCTCGTAGAAAAGCCCGCCATCCGAATCGAGTCCCTCGTCGTAAACCGCCTGCGCCATCTCCACAGCAACTGCCTGCACACGATTCAGCAACAGACTGTCGCCCAGAACTTCCGCCGCCTCACACAATAGCCAGCTTCCCTCAATGTCGTGGCCAAAGGAGATCACGCCGGACCGCCGCTTCCATTCCTCGTCGAAGAAAAGAATGAAGTGGTGATTAGCCGGATCGATGATGCGGTCAAGAAAAATCTCAATCAACTCTCGCAACCGCAGGCGCACGATCGAGTGCTCATGCAGTCGCAGCAGCGCGGCGTAAGCCTCAAGCATATGAAGATGCGTGTTCATGGACTTTTTTTCGTCCAGATCCACTTCGCTCAAACGTTGATCTTCAGCAAGAGACCAGTCGCGTTCATAAGTCTCGAAATAGCCGCCGTGCTGGTTATCGTGACCTGCCGATTCGATCACTTCCACTAGTTTCAAGGCTCGCGCCAGTATCTCGGTATCGCCAGTGGCGTGGTAATACGCGGTGAGCGCATATACGGCGAACGCCTGCGCATAGATACGCTTCTTGGCATCCAGCGGCCGGCCCTCATAGTCCACAAGCCAATAGGTACCCCCGAACTCGTTATCCCAGAAGAAGCGGATCAAATACTCATAAGCACGCCGGGCGGCATCGAGATACAGCGGGTCGCCGTAAACACTGAAGGCCTTCGAGAAGGTCCAGAGGATGCGCGCGTTCAGAATCTGCCCTTTTGCGGCATGAGGATCGATGGTCAGGTCATTCGCAATCTGGCCGCGGAATCCACCGAAATCGGCGTCAATTGTGTATTTGAGCCAGAAGGGGAGGATGTCAGAGAGTAACTCCGTTTCGGCCTTTTGCCTTAAGCCGCTCATCGCAGCACCTCGTTCTTGAATTCCATGACGCACTACTGAAAGTCTGCCGCGTTGACGTCAGGCATCGTGTTTCAGGATTGAGTCGATCCGCCCCAACTCATCGGTGGAAAAAGATAAATTGGCCAGCGCCGCCACATTCTGCTCGATCTGTTCCACGCGGCTTGCGCCAATCAGCGCCGAGGTCATTCGCGGGTCGCGCAACACCCACGCCAACGCCATCTGCGCCAGGGTTTGTCCGCGTTCCGCGGCCACCACGCCCAGAGCGCGAACCTTTGCCAGATGTGTATCGTCAACATCGCCCTTCTTCAGGAATCCATGTGGTTTGCCGGCACGCGAATCGCCGGGAATTCCCTCGAGATAACGGTCGGTGAGCAATCCCTGTGCCAGCGGACAAAAGGCGATGCCGCCAATACCCGCATCGTCGAGCACATCCAGCAATCCATCTTCAACCCAACGCTGGAACATGGAGTATTTGGGTTGATGAATCAGGCAGGGCGTGCCCAACCCCCGCAGAATTCCCGCTGCCTCGGCGGTCTGCTCCGCGCTGTAGTTGGAGATGCCCGCATAGAGCGCCTTGCCGGAGCGCACAGCCTGGTCGAGAGCGCCCATAGTTTCCTCGACAGGAGTCTTTGGGTCGGGGCGATGCGAGTAGAAGATGTCGACGTATTCCAGACCCATGCGCTTGAGGCTCTGGTCCAGGCTCGCGAGAAGGTACTTGCGCGATCCCCAGTCGCCATACGGCCCGGACCACATTTGGTAGCCTGCCTTCGAACTAATGATCAACTCATCGCGCCAGGGCTTTAGGTCGAGCCGCAGAATCTCTCCGAAGTTCGACTCCGCGCTTCCCGGCGGTGGCCCGTAGTTATTGGCGAGGTCGAAGTGGGTAATGCCGAGATCGAAGGCACGGCGAACCATCGCGCGGCCATTCTCAAAAATGTCCACGCCCCCAAAATTGTGCCAAAGACCCAGGGAGATGGCGGGCAACTGCACGCCGCTCTTACCGCAACGGCGATAAATCATCGTGTCGTATCGTTGTTCGCTTGCGATATACAAGACCAAACTCCTCGCGTTGCGCTGAAAATATCTAGCTCAGAACTCCATGGACTACCACTTCCGCGCGTCCGTCTGTGGGCACTGGAACGACGTTTCCTTCGATCGGCTGTCCATCCACAGTGAGCGCAATGTTATTCCCGTCGCCTTTCCGCTCAACGGAGATTCGATACACCGCGCCGCGGAACGTGCGCGTTGCGGTAAATCCCGGCCAGCTCTTCGGGATCACCGGGGCAATTTCGAGACCGTCCAGCGAAGTCCGAATCCCCAGTATCCACTGGACGATGGCATAGTAGTTCCACGCCGCAGTTCCCGTCAGCCATGAGTTCTTCGCCTCGCCGAATGTGGGCGCATCCTTGCCCGCAATCATCTGCGCGTAAACATACGGCTCGCAGCGATGCAGATCGCCGATCTCTTCACGTGCCGAAGGATTGATACGGCTGTAGTAGTCATGCGCCAGATCGCCGTGACCCAGCCGCGTTTCACCGATCATCACCCAAGGGTTTACATGGCAAAAAATTCCCGCATTCTCTTTGTACCCCGGCGGGTACGATGAAATTTCGCCCAGTTGCAGGTAATAGCGCGAGTAAGCCGGCTGCTGGACCACGATTCCATGGTTCGTTGCCAGGTGCTTGCCCACGGCGTCCATTGCGCTCTGAGCCTTGCCGTCGTCGAGGCCAATTCCGGCAAGCACGCAGAATCCGTTTGACTCAATGAAGATCTTCCCTTCTTCGCATTCCTTCGATCCGATCTTCGCCCCGAAGTCGTCGTATGCACGAAGAAACCACTCGCCGTCCCATCCATGTTCGTGAATTACCACGAGCATCTTCTCGGTTTCGCCAATGTATTTCGCGGCTTCGTTCTCAAGGCCGCGCCGCTTCGCAATTGCCGCCAGCTCACGGCCCGCATGTACAAACAAGCCGGCAATAAATACCGACTCAGCTACCTTGCCGTCCTTGTTCGTTGTCGTCTGGAAACTTTGGCCCGGCGTGTCGGAGAAGCAGTTCAGGTTGAGACAGTCGTTCCAGTCGGCGCGGCCGATCAGCGGTAATCCATGCGGCCCGAGCCGCGCAAGCGTGTAGTTGAAACTGCGCTGCAAATGTTCGTAGAGCGGCTGTTCGGAGCCGGGCTCATTGTCATACTGAACGGGTTCGTCGAGGATACTCCAGTCGCCTGTCTCCTTCAGGTAAGCGGAAACGCCAACGATCAGCCAGTGCGGATCGTCGTTGAATCCCCCGCCGATATCGTTGTTGCCGCGCTTGGTCAGCGGCTGGTACTGGTGATACGCGCCGCCAGTGGGCAATTGCGTTGCTGCCAGGTCCAGGATACGTCCCCGCGCGCGCGCCGGCGCCATGTGCACGAAACCCAGCAAGTCCTGGTTTGAGTCGCGGAAGCCCAGGCCGCGCCCGATACCCGATTCATAAAACGATGCCGATCGCGACATGTTGAACGTCGCCATGCACTGGTACGCATTCCAGATATTCACCATGCGATTTGTGTGAATGTCCGGTGTGTCCACCTGCAAAATGCCGAGCAGGCTGTCCCAATACGCGCGCAGCCGCTCAAAGGCCGCATCAGCCTCCTTGTCATCGAGATACTTCCCGATCACCGGCTTGACAAGCTTTTTGTTGATCGTTTGCGAACCCGGGGGATCGAACTTCTCGGCAACAGGATTTTCGTAGTAGCCCAACACGAATACGATCTGTCTTGTTTCGCCTGGATCGAGATCCAGCTTCACGTGATGCGCGCCCATGGGCGACCATCCATGCGCAATCGAGTTCGACAGCTTTCCCGCTTCCACGGCCGCCGGCCTGTCCCAGCCCCGGTACCGGCCCAGGAATGCCTCCCGCTGCGTCTCGAACCCTGCTGCCGGCTCGGAGCAGGCAAAATAAGCGAAGTGGTTCCGGCGCTCCCGGTATTCCGTTTTGTGATAAATAACGCCGTCTTCCACTTCCACCTGGCCGGTATTGAAATTCCGCTGGAAGTTGGTCGCGTCGTCCTGCGCATCCCACAGGCAGAACTCAATGCTGGCAAACGCGGAAATCCGCGCCTTCGTCTCCCGGCGATTGGTAACCGTTAACTGCCAGATTTCAAGATTCTCGTCCAGCGGCACAAAGTAGCGAGTACGCGCCTCAATCCCGCTGTTTGTCGAACCGATTACCGTATATCCCATTCCGTGCCGGCAGTGGTAATCCTTGAGTTCGGTTCGCGTTGGCTCCCAGCTCGGCGACCAGAATTCCTTCGAGTCATCGTCCCGCAGGTAGATGTACCGTCCCCCAAAATCCAGCGGAACGTTGTTATACCGGTAGCGTGTGAGCCGCCGCAGACGTGCATCGCGATAGAACGAGTATCCCCCCGCCGTATTCGAAATAATTCCGAAATATTCCTGGCAGCCGAGGTAGTTGATCCACGGCAGCGGGGTGTCTGGTTGCGTTATCACATACTCGCGGGCTTCGTCGTCGAAATGTCCGTACTTCATTGCTCTTGCTCCCTCAACCGGAAACGCTCCGCAAGTATAGTCCCCGATTCGAAAATGAATCAAATCAAACGTTTTTCCAGAGCCTTTTGAGGATTTCTTTCAAATCGGAATCTTCCATTTGCGCATTGCCGCGCGAACGTGCAAAATGATCTGCGCAAGCTAAAGCATCCAAACCCGCCCTCTGTCCGGGATCGTTGTCAGAGTCCGGCCTGGGGTGAGAGACTTTTTCCGTTTTCTTCTGCCCGGCTTAGACGACTGGAAAACGGCCGCGGTGCCTTCGTTTGCCGACCAGTTGCCGTAGAAAGAGGCGCTCGAATGCATCTGCACGTCGTCGATCTAGCCATCATCGTGGGTTACTTGCTCAGCACGGTACTCATCGGTTACTGGGTTTCCCACCGGGCTTCGCAAAGCATGCAGAACTACTTCCTGGGCGGCAACACCATGCCCTGGTACATGCTCGGCATCTCCAACGCCTCCGGTATGTTCGACATCAGCGGCACCATGCTGCTGGTTTCGTGGATGTTTGTCTATGGGCTCAAGAGTGTTTGGATACCCTGGCTCTGGCCGACATTCAACCAGATATTTCTTATGGTTTATCTTTCCGCGTGGCTGCGCCGCTCCAAGGTAATGACGGGCGCCGAGTGGATCAAGACGCGTTTCGGCACCGGTCGCGGCGCGCAGTTTTCGCACATCATCGTGGTCATTTACGCCTTTGTGAGTATCATCGGATTCTTCACCTATGCATTCAAAGGCATCGGCAAGTTTGCCCAGACCTACCTGCCATGGAATCTGTCAGCCAATGAATACGCCCTGATTCTGATCACCATTACGGCCATCTACGTCATCAAGGGCGGCATGATCAGCGTGGTCATCACCGAGGTGGTCCAGTTCTTCATCCTGTCCATCGCTTCTTTTGCCGTGGGAATTATCGCCATGAGCAAGGTGGCCCCGGACATGCTTCACCGTGTAGTACCCGCCGGCTGGGACAACATCTTCTTCGGCTGGCATTTGAACCTCGACTGGTCGACGCTGCTTCCAGCCGCCACAGAGAAGGTTCATCAGGACGGTTATGGCCTCTTCGGCTTCTTCGTGATGATGCTCCTCTTCAAAGGCATTCCTATCTCCGCGGCTGGGCCGGCGCCGAACTACGATATGCAGCGCGTTCTCTCCGCCAAAGACCCGCGCGAAGCCTCGTTGATGTCTGCCTGGGTCAACATCGTGCTCACCCCTCCTCGCTACTTTCTCGTCATCGGGCTCACGGTTCTCGCCGCCGCTTTCTTTGGTCCCAACCTGCGCGCCATGGGAACCAATATGGACTTCGAATTGGTGCTGCCCTATGCGCTGGCGCGTTTTGTGCCCGTGGGGCTGCTGGGTTTCCTGATTGCCGGGTTGCTGGCGGCGTTCATGTCGAACTTTGCAGCCACGGTGAATGCGGCTCCGCCCTATTTTGTGAACGATATATACAAGCGCTTCATCAATCCCCACGCT
>Ga0181531_10000924_pt1 | contig 19056 bp, 24 predicted proteins | sample PEATcosm2014_Bin_38_FD_119743 | JGI IMG/M metagenome (GOLD analysis project Ga0181531, IMG submission 119743) | Peatland microbial communities from MTU Mesocosm Facility, Houghton, MI, USA - PEATcosm2014_Bin11_10_metaG | ecosystem: Environmental > Terrestrial > Soil > Wetlands > Peat | place... | reverse complement strand
GGCCAGCGCATCGGCATCTTCGCCGGCAGCGGCGTCGGCAAGTCCACGCTGCTCGGTATGATGGCCCGCGGCGCCGATGCGGATATCAATGTCATTGCGCTCGTGGGCGAACGCGGCCGCGAGCTGCGCGAGTTCATCGAGAAAGACCTGGGCGAATCCGGCATGGCCCGCTCGGTCGTTGTTGTCGCCACTTCGGATCAGCCCGCCCTCGTCCGGCTCCGCGCCGCGCTGCTGGCCACGACCATTGCCGAGCATTTCCGCGATGAAGGCCGCCGCGTCCTGTTCATGATGGACTCGGTCACGCGCCTGGCGATGGCCCAGCGCGAGATCGGCCTCGCCATCGGCGAACCCCCCTCCAGCCGCGGATATACGCCATCCGTCTTCTCCCTGCTCCCGCGCATGCTCGAGCGCGCCGGCAATGGTGAGAAAGGCTCGATCACCGCGTTCTACACGGTCCTCGTCGAGGGCGACGACATGAACGAGCCCATCGCCGACGCCGTCCGCGGCATTCTCGATGGCCACATCGTCCTTTCCCGGGCGCTGGCCACGGCAAACCATTTTCCCTCCGTCGATGTCCTCGAGAGCATCAGCCGCGTCACCCAGGACATCAGCGCGCAGGCCGAGTGGGAGCTCGTCGGCAAAGCCCGCGATCTCCTCGCCATCTACCGGAAAAACGAGGACCTCATCAACATCGGCGCCTACGTCCGCAAGACCAATCCCGCCATCGATCGCGCCATCGATAAATTCGAGCCGCTCCGCGCCCTCCTGCGCCAGCCCGTTGCCGAGAAAGTCTCCCGCCAGATCAGCTACCAGCAACTCGCCGATCTCTTGAAATGAAAGCCTTCAAATTCAAACTCGAAAGCGTGCTCCATCTCCGCGAGCGCAAGGAAGCCGAGGCCCAGCAGGAACACGCCACCGCCGGCCGCCGCCTGGAGGCCAGCCTCACGGAGCTCGCCGAGGCCGAGACCGAACACAAGTCCCTCGCCACGCAACTCGAGGCCATGCAGCGCGGCAACTTCCGCCCCGCGGAGCGAGACATCCTCTGGATCGGGCTGAACTATCAGAAGAGCCTCTGCACCCGCCTCCAGCAAAGGGTCGATCTCGCGGTCAAGGATCTCGAGGAGAAACGCGAAAAGCTCCTCCAGGCCCAGTCCGAGCGCGAAGCCATGGTCAAGCTCCGCGAGAAGAATGTGCAGGAATACGACCGCGCTGCCGAGCAGGCCCAGCGCGCCATGGTCGATGACCTCATTAATTCCCGTTACGCCGCCAAACAACGAGTCGGATGAACTGACACCCCGTCATGAAATTAATCAAATCAGGCTGGCTCCTGGCCATCATCGCCGCCCTCCTCAATCTCGGCATCACCGGCGGCCTCATCGTCGTCAAGATGAACTCCATCCTCCATCCCACAGCCGCCGCCGGAGAGGATGCCTTGCCCAAGTTTTGGAGCTTCCATGCCAACGACGTCGATGCCCTGGTTGCCGATCTCAATGACCAGCGCGTGAAGCTCGTGCAGCGCCAGACCGAACTCGAGAAACTCGCCGCCCACATCGAATCCGAGCGCCAGGAACTCGAAAAGACACGCTCCGACATCGATGCCATGCGCGACGAAATCAATGCCGAGATCCCGCAGATCCAGGACTCCGAGAAGAAGAACATCAAGACCCTCGCCCAGACCTACTCCGACATCAGCCCCACCGCGGCCGTCGCCATCCTCCGCGAGATGGATGAAACCATCTGCGCCAAGCTCCTCTCCCAGATGAAGCCCGACAAAGTCGCCGCCATCCTCGAGGAGATGTCCACTGAGGATAAGGATGAAACGATGGTCAAACGCGCCGCCCGCATCTCCGACAAATTGCGCCTCATGCAGGCCAATCCCAAGCCCCAGACATGAGCCAGCTCATATTGCCGAAACTCGCGCCGTCCCAACCCGCCGTCGGGCCGGCCCTCGGCGCGGAGCAATTGCCCGCGCACACAGTCTCCAGCCAGCCTTTCGAGGATTATCTCGATGCCCGCCAGCCCGCCACGCAGCCGCAACCGGCCAGCCAAAAATCCCGGACAAGCGGCAAAACGAGTGACACATCATCGGCGCCACCGCCCAAGACTGTCGCGCCTCCGCCGTCTGGCGCCCTGGCGCCGGCTCCGGCGGAAACCCCGGCAAGTCAGCCGCCCACGGTTTCTCCGGACGTGATCATACAGGCGGCCGCGATGCAAACGCCTGCCACGCCTTCCGCGCCTGCCACGACGGGCGCGCCCGTCCAGATAGCCGCGAATTCCAAGGCTGTCCCTTCCTCCGCACCCGCGTCGAATCTGGCGATGTTCCAGGTCCAATCGCCCGCCCCTCTTCCCGCCGCGGCTCCCGCCGTCGTAAACACGCCGGCGCCCACGATAGTGCCTGCCATCGCGCCCGCGCCAAAAGCCGTCATCGCCGCGCCGTCAAAATCGCCAGTCTCAACCACATCTCTCCCGCTCGCGGCAGCTCAAACTCAGACTCCCGGATCAATTCAACCGGCAAAGGTGGCAGGAGGGAACAGTCAGGCCCGGCCTGCGGTTCAATCCTCAACGCCGTCAGCGCCGGCCCCGATGGCGGCTCCGGCAACTCCCGCTCTGACAATCTCCCCCCCACCCGCAGCCTCAATCCCAACCGCGATACCCATCCTCGCTTCGACGAAAACGGCACTTCCGTCCGTCTCCGCCGCCACCGCATCGAGCCGTGCTCGCGCAAAGGCCTCGACCCAAGCCGCCCCTGCCGCAACCGCTCCCTTGCCCTCCTCCACCCCCACTCCTCCCGCATCTCTCGCAATTGCCACCGCCTCCCTAACCGCTCAGACGGCAGCGCCGGTCCCGGTCACCGCACCGTCCCAATCCCGCCCCTTCTCATCTTCGGCGACGCTCCCGATTCCACAATCCTCGCCAGCAAGTCAATCAGCCACCGCCGCTCCCCGCGCGTTGTCCCGTGCAGCCCCACTCAGCTCTCCAATCGCTACTGCGCCCACCGCCCCGCCCGCAGCTCCAGCCATCCCCGCACCCGCGACTCCCCCCCCATTCTCAACCATACCAACCATCGCCCAGTCACCGGCAACGCCCACCAATCCCAACACATCGGCTCCCAAAGCGCCAACCCGAGGTACGAGCCAGACCGTCCCGTCGAATCCGGGGATCAACATAAGCGGGCAGCCGGGCGAGGGGGCCACCCCCTTGGCCGCGGCCCAAATCCCACCCAGACCCAAGTCCGGCACAACAACCTCCGAACCCCTTCCGCCCTCGAACTCAATCCCCGCCCCGGCGGAACCGTCGGACCCTTCTCTGGAGCCGCATCTCGCGCAAGTTTCGGTGCTCAACTCCTCCACCCCAAATTCCACCCAGCCTCCGTCCACGGCAGCCTCGATCCAGCCCGTCGTCACAACGATTTCGGCAGCGGGATCCGTTAAATCGGACTCAACTCCGCTGGCGGCCCCAGCCGCTTCCCCGCAGCCGGCCATCGCATTCAACACTTCCGCATCGCCAACGGCTCCCGCTCAAGCCGCGGCCCCCCTCCCCTCCATTCCCATACCCGCAAAACCTACCCAGCCGATTCCTGCCGAATCGCCCAGCCCCGCAACCCCTCTCGCAACTCAACAACCCCCTTCAGCCCCTCCGGTCTTATTGGACTTACCAGCCTCTCCAGCCCCGGCCCTAGCCGCCGTTGTTGCGGCCGTCTCCGCATCCCCGGCCCCTCAGCCCTCCATCTCAAACTCAACCCCAGCCTCCGCCCCCTCAAAAAAATCCCGCCCGGCAGAAATTGCCGCCCCTGTGGGGAACACCCTCGCAAATACCTCCAAAACACCCGTTCCCCAGGCCCAGTCTTCCCTTCAGCCCTCTCTTTCCGAAGACGGATCACCCATTGGCACACCCATTGCTGAGCAGAGCCGCGTGATGTCGAACACGGCTCAGTTACCAGAAGTGGAAGTTTTCCTCCGCCCGGACGCCACGGCCACCCCTGACGTCGCAAAAGTGGCGCAGCAGCCTGCCTCCGCCGCGGCCAAAACTGCCGCACCGCAGCCTCGCGCTTTCCAGCAGCCTGCCACATCCACGTTCACTGTTTCCACCTCGGCCAACTTCACGGAAAAAGCCGCACCGCTCGCCGAGCCTGCCGCTACGGCCTCGACGCCTCAAACTTTCGCCTCCACCGCCCTCGATCAGGTCTTGGAGGCCGCCGATAAAATGACCTCGACCAGCAGCAGCCACGTCGAGGTCCAGGTAAACCTCGCCGATGGCCAGCAGCTCACCGTCCGCCTCCAGATGAGCCAGGGCTCCATCCAGCCCGTCTTCAAGTCCGCTTCCCCGGAATTGCGCCAGGCCATCGAGCAAAACTGGTCCGGCTTCCGCACCGGCGCCAGCGAGCGCGGCCTCGAGATATCCAACCCCGTCTTCGAATCCCCTTCCAGCCAGGCCGGCTTCAACGCCTCCGGCAATCGCAACCAATCCCAGCAGCCCGAACCCGATCCCTCCGAGGCAGGCGGCTCGCAGCAGCCGGCTTCCGGCGCGCTTCCCACCAATATCACCGCTCCCACCATCCCTTCGCCGCTCACCGCCACACCGGCGGGCAGCAGCGTCCAAATGTACGCCTGACCCATGAGTGTAGCCGCCGTTAGTTCTTCAACAGCCGTCGGTACTCCCACCGCCGCACAGCTCGCCGCGCTCAATTCCGCCGATAGCGCCGAGGGTACCGGAGGCAGCACCCTAAGTGAGAGCGATTTCCTCCAACTCCTGACCACGCAGTTGCAAAACCAGGATCCTCTTCAGCCCATGTCGGATACCGATTTCATCGCCCAGATGGCGACGTTCTCCCAGTTATCCGCGGAGAATACTCTCAACACCAATTTCTCCAGTTACAGCTCCACTCAGGCGATTTCCAATGCCCAGAGTTACATCGGCGAGACGGTATCTGTCTCCGGCGCGGCCGAAGGTGACGCAGCCACCAGCGGCGTCGTCACCGGTATCACTGTCAGTAGTGGCGCGCCCGAACTTACTATCGGCGGCATTAACTACTCCCTCTCGGATATCACCGCCATCGCGCCCACCGCCGCCGCTTCCACCACCACACCGGCCTCCACGGCGACGCCGGCGTCCACGGCCACACCCGCTTCTACGACCTCTACGACTCCCGCCTCGTCTTCCACGGCTTCCAACTCTTCCTCGACGGCCCCTGCATCCACAACAACACCAACCACCAACTAACCACCAAATAACACACCATGTCACTCATTGGATCACTAGCCACCGGCGTCAGCGCGCTGGATAGCTTCGAGCAGGGTCTCGAAGTCGTCGGCAATAACATCGCGAACGTCAACACCACAGGCTACAAGGACCAGACGGTCGATTACGCCAATACCTTCAGCGATGTGCTGCAGGAGGCTACCCCGCCTTCCCCTTCCGGAAGCCAGTCCGTCGAGACGCAACAAATCGGCACCGGCGTCCAAATTGCCGGCATCAACACTAACTTCGCCCAGGGCACTCTCAGCACCACCGGCAATAATACCGATCTCGGTATCTCCGGAGGCGGTTTCTTCGTGGTCCAGAATCCGGCCACCGGTGTCGATTACGTCACCCGGGACGGTTCGTTCCAGTTGGATTCCCAGGGTTATCTGGTCACCAGCCAGGGCTATCGCCTTCAAGGTCTCTCCAACGGCTCCGCTGCTTATTCCGCCACCACCGATGCGAACGGCAATCTCGTCTATACCCAGACCCCCACCGCACCCACAACCCTCGGCGATATCCAGGTCAACTTCAATATCTCCATCGGCAACGGCCTCACCAATAACACCGCCGGCGCTTTCACCGATGCACAGGTCACCGCCGGTGCGCCCACGCTCGAGAACTTCACCGTCGATCAGGCGGGCAATGTCGTCGAGACGCTTTCCAACGGCGATACCTTCGACCGCGGCCAGGTTCTCCTCCAGTCCTACGAGGACCCCAGCGCCCTCGTAAACGAAGGCAACAACCTCTACGGCAATACGGACGCGGCCGGCGCCGTCGGCGGCATTGCTCTCTCCGGGGCCAATAACACGGCAGGCACCAACGGCCTCGGGAATATCGAAGTCGGCACACTGGAAGGCTCGAACGTCGATCTGACCCAGGAGTTCGCCAATCTCATCACCGCCCAGCGCAGCTTCCAGGCTGCTTCCCGTGTCATCACGACCTCCGACACAATCCTGGATGAGATCATCCACCTGAAACAATAGCCTTAGCCTCCTCCCATGGCCAAAGAAGAAGAATCCGAAGCGCCGGTCCCCGCGGCGCCGGAGTCCAAGCCCTCAAACCCTTGGATTCCTGTCATCGCTGTCATCGTCCTCATGCCGGCCATCTCTTTTGCGATGACCCAGTATGTGCTCATCCCTCGCATCCAGGGCAGCGTCGCCGCCCAGCAGCAGGCTGGCGCCGGCGATCAAAAGAGCTCCGGCCCCGCGACGAAGGCCGATGGAACCAAGGACGCCAAGCCGAACTTCTCCTATCAGTTCGATTCCGTCGTGGTGAATCTCTCCGGCGCCATGGGCACCAAGTACCTCAAGGCCAGCTTCTCGCTCTTCAGCTCCGATCCGAATCTTCAAAAGATCATCACCGATAACAAGCCCCACCTTCTCGACGTAGCCCTCAATGTACTCTCGAGCAAAACAATGGCCGATCTCGAAGCCCCGGGCTCGAAGAACCTTGTCCGCAACGATCTTATCGAGAACTTCAATCAGGCGCTGAACAGCGACGTTATCGAGCAGCTCTACTTTTCAGAGTTCGTCGTACAATGAGCGAGGCCCCCGTCCAACCGGAATTGCCGATCTACGGCTTCGACGGTCACCGGATGGATGACGAGGTCAATCGCGCCGCCATCACCCCCTATAACTTCCGCAACCCCGGCTTACTTCACCAGGGCAATCTGCGTCAGCTCGAGCTCCTTCACCAGAAATTCGTTGAGCATCTCTGCGCCCGCCTCTCCACCTTCCTCCGCATGGAGTGCCTGGTGAAGATGATCAAATTCGGAAGCTCCACCTTCAACCTCATCACGGACTCGATGAAGGCTACCAGTCATGTGACTCTCTTCCAGGTCGAGTTCCTTCGCGGCATCGGCATCCTCGATATGAGCCTCCCGCTCACCCTCGCCATCGCGGACCGGCTTCTCGGCGGTAAGGGCCGGCTTGGTGATACCAACCGCGCCATTACGGAAATCGAGATCGCCCTCATCGAGGACGTTGTCCAGCTTGTGCTGGTCGAGTGGACTCACCAATGGCCTGAGCAGGAACTCTCTTTCGCTCCCTCGATCATCGGCCACGATACGAGCGGTCGCTTCCTCCAGACGGCTGAGGCCGACGTGGTCCATATCTCCATCAATCTCGAGGTCACTCTGGGCGAATGCGTTGGCCAGATACAGTTGTTCATCCCCTTCGCCATGGTCGAGCCCATCGTAAAGCTCATGAACGTCGCCCGCCTCAAGGCCACTGAATCCAAGGTCCGTTCCATCGAATGGCGCCGCCCCTTCAATAACATCAATGTCCCTGTCATTGCGGAATGGTTCGTCAAAGACATGTCCATTGGCGACGTCCTCCAGTTAAAACCCGGCGATGTCCTCGAAATGGACCGCGATCTGATCGCCCGCACCAATATCAAGCTTTCCAATACCACCGGTTTCATCGGTACCGCCGGCGTCGAAGATGGTCGCGTTGCCGTTCAGCTTACGCAGAGAAAAATCAGTGAGTAACTCTTATGCCCACCCCCGCCCAAGATGACCGCCTTAGTATTGTCCTGGATGTCAAAGTCCAGTTGACCGTCCGCCTCGGCTCGTGCCAGTTGCCGATGCGCGAAGTCCTCGAACTTAGTCCCGGCGCCATTATCCAACTTAACCAGCGCGCCAGCGATGCCGTCGGCCTCTACGTGAACGAGAAACTTATCGCCCTCGGCGAAGTCGTTGTTCTCGAGGAAAACTTCGGCATCAAGATTACCGAACTCGTCGGAGAAAAGGCGTGACCGCCCGCCGCACAGGCACGTTGGCGGCTTTCCTCTTCCTCGCGCAGCAAGCCGCCTGGGGGCAAGCCTCATCCCCCTCATCCGCCTCACCCTCGCCCATTGGCGCTCATAGCGCCGATGGCATGCTCCAGTTGTTCGTCTATTTCGTTTTGGTCGTCGGCCTTCTTGTCGCCGGCCTCTATTTCACCCGCTCCGGTTTCAACAGCCTGCACCGCCGCGGCAAAGGCGAGCGCAAGCTCGTGATCAGTGAGGCGCGCACCCTCGGCAACCGCCAGTTCCTCGTCGTTGCGGAATACGAGAACCGCAAGATGCTCCTCGGCGTCTGCCCCGGCCGCATTGATTACCTCTCCACTCTCTCGGGCGGTGGCGATGAAACCTTCGCGATACCGGAGAAGCCGGAATGAAATACCTCCTCCTTCTCGCGCTCCTGGTTGCATTCGCCGCGCCGGCCCTGGCCCAGCAGGCCGCTCCCGCCGCCCCTGCTCCTGCAGCCGCAAATCCTGCTGCTCCCTTCACCATCAACATCGGTGGCGGCGCCGCCGATGGCAACGTCTCGACGGCCATCCAGCTTGTCCTCCTGATGACGGTCCTCACGCTCGCCCCATCGATCGTGATGTTAATGACGAGCTTCACCCGCATCGTCATCGTCCTCGGCTTTGTCCGCACCGCACTCGGCGTCCAGAACGCCCCGTCCAATCAGATCATCATCGGCCTCGCTCTCTTCCTCACGGTTTTCATCATGGCCCCCATCGGCGGCCGCATCAATACCGAGGCGCTCCAGCCTTACATGGCCAAGCAGATCACCGCCGCCCAAGCCTACGACAAAGCCTCCGCCCCGCTGAAGCAATTCATGCTCAAGCAGACCCGCCCCAGCGAGATCGACTTCTTCCTCGGCGTCTCAGGCGCCGGCCCCACCAAGGTCGAGAATCTCTCGATGGCCACAGTCGTCCCCGCGTTCATCGTCAGCGAGCTGCGCACCGCGTTCCAGATGGGTTTCCTCATTTTCATCCCGTTTCTCATCATCGATTTCATCGTCTCCTCCGCCCTCATGTCGATGGGCATGATGATGATGCCTCCCACGATGATCGCCATGCCCTTCAAGCTCCTCCTTTTCGTCCTCGTTGATGGATGGCATCTCGTCATCCGCTCCCTCGTCGAAAGCTTCGGCTTATGAACGTAGAACAAGCCATCGATATCCTCCACACGCTGGTCCTCACCTCGCTCTCGGTGATCCTGCCCTTGCTCATCACCGCCATGGCCATCGGCGTCTGCGTCAGTCTCCTCCAATCGGTCACCAGCATCCAGGAGCATACCCTCAGCTTCGTGCCCAAGATGGTCGGCGTCATTCTCGTCCTGGTTTTCTGCGCCCCGTGGATGCTCCGCACTCTCATGCAATTCACGATCTCCTTCCTCACCCGCCTGCCAGAGATGGTCCGATGAGCCATGACGCAGATCTACGAATGGATGCTCCTCTTTGTCCGCGCGGGCGGATTGATCACGCTGCTGCCGGCCATCTCCGCTGAGCCGGTTCCGGTCCAGGTTCGCGTCGCCATCGCCGGTTTCCTCGCCTACGCCGCCAGCGGCTGGGTCCATCTCTCGGGCGGACCTCCCTCGGATGTCGGCAGCCTCATCATCATCATCGTCCACGAGCTCTTGATCGGCCTCCTGCTCGGCTTTGGCGCCCGCCTGGTCTTCTACGCCGTCGAGTTCGCCGGCCAGCTCCTCTCCACGGAAATGGGCTTCACGATGAGCACGCATATCGATCCCATTTCCAATCGCAGCTCCTCTTCCATCGGCTCTTTGGTCAATTACCTCGCCATCGTCCTCTTCTTCCTCTCGAACTGCCACCACGCCGTCATCCTCGCCTTCCTTCGCAGCTTTGATGTCGCCCCGCTCGGCATCCCCACTTTCACCCACAATGTCGCGGAATTTTTTGTCGTCCAGACCGGCAATATTTTCCTCGTCGCCCTCCAGATGGCCGCTCCGATCATGGCGGTCAATTTTATCGTAACTTTTACTTTCGCAATTTTAGGCAAGGCCGCCCCCGGGATGAGCGTCTTTACCGAGAGCTTTTCAGTCCGGATCCTCGCCGGCTTGACCTTGCTGGGCCTGACCCTCGGTTTAACGGCACAGATAGTGCTAAGCCATCTGCGCGAGTCGCCGGAGGTCATGCTTCGGCTCCTTCCATAACCCCGTCCCGCAGATGCCCGAAAAAGGTTTACAGACAGAACAGCCAACCGAGAAAAAGCTGCGGGACGCTGTTGCCGAAGGCAACTTCGCCAAGACTCCGGACATCCAGACCGTTTTCGTCCTCACCGCCGCATTCTCGGTCGTCTCCTTCTACGGCCGCGAGCAGGCCGAGGCCGTCGCCTCAATGGCCGTCGGCATCTTCGGCGGCCTCTCCCGCTACCAGATCAGCATCGAATCCGTCCGCGACTGGGCCACGCTGGCCGCCACCACGATGCTCGGCCTCATCCTGCCGATGTGCGTCACTTGTGCCGTCGCCGGCATCGTCGCCTGCGGCCTGCAGAGCCGATTCCAGTTCTCCCCAAAGGTCCTCGAGCTCAAATTCGACCGCCTTGACCCTTTCAAAGGTTTCCAGCGCATCTTCTCCAACCAGTCTTCGGTCAAGCTCGGCACCGATTTCCTCAAGCTCTCCCTCGTCGCCACGATCCTCTGGCAGGCTCTCAAGCGCATCCTCAGCGATCCCCTCTTTTACACGCCCGTCTCCGCCGATCGCCTCGGCTCCTTCATCGTCCAGAGTTTCTCCTCCATTATCACCCGCTGCATCTTCGTGCTCGGCGGCATCGCGGCGCTCAATTTCCTCTACCAGTTGCGGCGCGTCCGGTCCGACCTCATGATGACCAAGCACGAGGTCAAGGAAGAGAATCGCCAGCAGGACGGCGATCCCCGGCTGCGCTTCGCCCGCCGCCAGATGGCCCGCCGGCTTTTGCAAAAGCAAATGCTCAGCGCCGTCCCCACCGCCGACGTCGTGATCACGAACCCCACACACTTCGCCGTCGCATTGAAATATCAGCGCGGCAAGGACAAGGCCCCCGTCGTCCTCGCAAAAGGCGAACGCCTCTTCGCTATCCGCATCAAGGCCATCGCCGCGGAACACGAAGTACCGATGGTCGAAAACAAACCGGTCGCCCGCATGCTCTTCAAGTACGGCAAGGTCGGCAAACCGATCCCCACCGAACTCTACAAGGCCGTCGCCGAGATACTCGCCTTCGTCTACAAGACGCACCGTTACTACTTCCACCAGCTCCGCGCGCGCCGCGCCACCCAATAACTTATGGCTGCCGGCGCACTTAGTACCAAGTCCGTGATCGATTCGCTCAAGAAGGGCGACTTACTCTTTGTTTTCGCGCTCTTTGGCACGGTTGTACTCCTCGTCCTGCCCATTCCCGCCTTTGTCCTGGATATGCTGCTCGCCGCCAGCATCGGCATGTCCCTGTTGATGCTCCTGATCATCATCTACGTTAAGGACCCGCCCGAGTTCTCCGGCTTTCCCACTCTCCTTCTCGCGGTAACTCTCTACCGCCTCTCTCTCAACGTCGCCTCGACGCGCCTGATCCTCGTTGAAGGTCACGCCGGCAATATTATCGATGCCTTCGGTCATTTCGTCGTCCGCGGCAACTATGTCGTCGGCGTGGTGGTCTTCCTGATTCTCATCGTGATCAACTTCATGGTCATCACCAAGGGCGCCGGCCGTATCGCGGAAGTCGCCGCCCGTTTCACCCTCGATGCCATGCCCGGCAAGCAGATGGCCATCGACGCGGAAATGAACGCCGGCATCATCGATGAAGCCACCGCCTCCGCACGCCGCCGCAAGGTCCAGGGCGAAGCCGAGTTCTACGGCGCGATGGACGGCGCCAGCAAGTTCGTCCGCGGCGACGCCATCGCGGGCATCCTCATTACTTTAATCAACATCGTCGGCGGCTTCGCCATCGGCATCCTTCAGAAAGGCATGCCCGTCGCCGAAGCGCTCCAGAAGTACACGCTCCTCTCCATCGGCGACGGCCTCGTCGCGCAGATCCCCGCGCTCATCGTCAGCGTCGCCGCCGGTATCCTGGTTACCCGCGCTTCCGGCGATACCAACCTCGGCTCCCACATCTCCAAACAGCTTACCCTTTATCCCCGCGCCATCGCAGTCGCATCCGCGATGCTTTTCGCCTTCGGTCTTATCCCGGGGATGCCGATGTTCCCCTTCTTCGTCCTCGGCGGCATCGCCGCCATCGTTGCCCGCACCATATCCAAATCCCGCGCCAAGATCGCCGCGAAGACAATCGAAACGCCGGCCCAGACCAAGGCAGCCGCTGCCGCTGCCGCGCAAAAGCCCAAGGCCGTGGCAGCCGATTTCGAAAAACTCATCGATACCGACGTCTTCTCCATCGAGCTCGGCAACGGCCTCCTCAAGCTCGCCGAGAAAAAGCAGGGCGGCGATCTCCTCGATCGCGTCACCGGCGTCCGCAAGACTTTCGCCCGCGAGATGGGAATGATCGTTCCGCCCATCGCCATTCGCGATAACCTCGAGCTCGCCTCCAACGAATACCGCTTCCTCCTCCGCAATAAGCAGGTCGCCCGCGGCCAGATCCTCGCAAACCGCTTGCTCGCGATGAATGTCACCAACAGCACCGTCAAACTCAACGGCCAGCAAACCGTCGAGCCCGTCTTCGGCATCAACGCCACCTGGATCGGCCAGGAAGAGCGCCGCACCGCGGAGATCAATGGTTACACCGTCGTCGATCCCGCCTCGGTCCTCATCACGCACTTGTCCGAGGCCATCAAGCGCTACTGCAACCTCATCCTCGGCCGCCAGGACGTCCAGGCATTGGTCGATCACTTGAAGGAGCGCAATCCCACCCTGGTCAACGAACTTATCCCCGATCTCGTCAACGTCGGCATCATCCAGCGCGTTCTCCAGAACCTCCTCAAGGAAGGCATCCCGATCAAGAACCTCGGCGTCATCATGGAATGCATCGCCGATTACGCCGCCATCTCCAAGAATCCCGACGATCTCTCCGAGCAGGTCCGCAAGCGGCTCGGCACTTACTTTGTAAGTGAGTTCGAGTGCGAGCCCGGACTTATCAAAGCCATCACGCTCGATCCCCGTCTCGAGCAATTGCTGATCACAAAGGTCCAGCGCAGCCAGTACGACGTCGGCCTAATGATCGATCCCCAACTCGCCCAGCACGTACTTACAGAGCTAACCAAGCGCATGACCGACATGGCCGAGCAAAACCTCACCCCCATCGCCATCGTCAGCGCCGAGTTGCGCCTTGCATTCAAGCGCTTCTTCGAGCCCTCGCTCACCAAGCTCGTCGTCCTCTCCTATCAGGAGTTGCCGCCGCAAACTGAAATCCAAAACCTCTCCATCATCGTGATGCCGCAGACCGTACGGCGTCCCGTTGAAGCCGCCGCCGCCTGAGGATCCCATCCATGACCGCCACCGTCGAAAACACTGCGGATGCCCGATACAAGTTCGTCGTAAGTTCCGCCGACGAAGCCGTGAATGTTCTCCGGGAGCGTCTCGGCGAGCACGCCAAGGTTATTTCCGTCCGCCAGATCGAAGGCGCCGGCCTTGCCCGTTTCCTGCGCGCGCCCAAGCTCGAAGTCATCGCCAAGGTCGAGATCCCCGAACCCGAACCGATCGAGCCCGTCATCGAGGAGCCCGTCGCCGATCTCGCCCCCATGGCTGCGCCCGAGACCACGGCCGCCGAGGACCATAAGACGGAGGAACTCCCGGTCGAGGAGAAGCTCGGTTACATCCTTCACCGTGCCGGATTCAACGACGGCATGATCGGCCGCATCAAGTCCCTCTCTTCATGGGAGAAGCTCATCAAGATGCCGATCGGCGCCGCGCTCACGGAAGTCTCCGTCATCCTCCGCCAGGATTACATGCGCGAGCCCCGCAAGCCCCTCTACAACAGCGTCGCCTTCATCGGCACTCCCGGCGCCGGCAAGACCACCGCCCTCTGCAAACGCCTGGTCACCGATATCTTCTTCCGCAACCGCCGCGCCCGCGTCCTCAAGCTCGATCTCGACCGCCCCAATCCCAACGATGGCCTCGCCGCTTTCTGCGAAGCGATGAACGTCCCGCTCGTCCGCGATTCCTCCGAGGCCCTCGGCGGCGAGGACGGCGACGAAACCCTCTACATCGATTTCCCCGGCATCTCAGCCGATTCCCGCGCCGATATCGACGATATCTCCTACGCCCTCGACCGCCATCTCGTCGTCGGCCGCGTCCTGGTCGTCAATGCCGCCTACGATGCCCAGTTGATCAAGCGCGCCTACGCCTTCGGCGAGGAACTTTACGCCACCCACGTCGTGTTCACCCACCTCGATGAGTTGATCCACTGGGGCAAGCTCTGGGAGTTCGTCCTGGGCCAGCGCCTCCAGCCGCTTTTCCTCTCCGCCGGGCAAAACCTCGCCGGTGACTTCTCCGAGCAGGTTTTCGATTCCATCCTCGACCGCACCTTCCCCACCGATGGTTCAAAACCTGCTAAACCCGAGGTTGCCACATGAAATACTTTCAGCTCATTGGCGGCTTTTGCGGTTTTATCCTGGCCTTCGGCAGCAGCCTGTCCACGGGCAATGAAATCGCCATCGCCCTGCGCGACGGCGCGGTCGGCTGCCTTTGCGGCGCCCTTTTGCTCCGCGGCTTTCATTGCGTGCTCGCATGGAGCGTCCGCGATCTCGCCATGGAGCGCGCTCGCGCTCGCGAAGAAGCCAGGAACAAGGCGGAGGGCACCTAAATGGAGAGCCCCGCCGGAAATGCAGTCGCGGTAAAGGCCTGGCGCGCTTACGGCGTCGCCAATCGCTCCCCGGATGGGGAGCGCGATTTCGTCGAACAGCACCTGCCGCTCGTCAAGACGGTCGTCGGCCGGCTCCGCCTCACTCTTCCCGCCACGCTCGATATGGACGATCTCTACAGCGTCGGCGTCACCGGCCTCATCTCCGCCGCGAAGCGCTACGATCCCTCCCGCAATACCGCTTTCGCCGCCTTCGCCACCCAGCATATCCGCGGCGCGGTACTCGATGAATTGCGCCGCATGGATTATATGCCCCGCGGCGCGCGCGAGAAGGCCCACAAGCTCACCGATACCATCAACCGCATCGAGCAGCGCATCCAGCGCCCCGCCACGCCGGCCGAGATTTGCGCAGAGCTCGGCATCGGCCAGGACGAGTACGAATCCCTGCTCGAGGAAGTCGCGCCCGCCAGTTTCCTCCCCCTCGATAGCGAGGTCTTCTCGGATAGCTCGGAAGACGTTTGCCTGCACGATGTCATCCCCGACGACTCCCAGGCTTCCGCCAGCGATCAACTCGAGAAAAAGGAAATCCTCCAGTTGGTCATGCAGCGCATCCGCCAGCTCCCGGATATCTCCCAGAAAATTCTCGCGATGTATTATTTTGAAGAGCTGCGCCTCTCGGAAATCGCGCTCGCATTCGGCCTTACGGAAGGCCGCATCTCCCAGATTCACACCCAGGCTGTCCTGAGCCTCCGGGCATTTACCAAACGCATCACCAACCCCTCCTCCTCCCCGCGATGCTGCTGATCATTGGTTTTGTTATCGTAATGGGCGCCACTCTCGGCGGCTTCATGCTCGCAGGCGGCCAGCCGCTCGTCCTGATGCACCTCTCGGAGTTCATCGTCATCGGCGGCATCGCCATCGGCGTGCTCGTCATCGCCAGCCCGATGCAAACCCTCAAGGCCATCGTGACGAAAACCATCGGCGCCATCAAGGGCGGCGCCTCCAAGAAGGAGGATTTCGTCGATCTTCTCAAGCTCCTCTACGAGACCTTCGTCACCGCGCGCCGCAACGGCCTTATCGCGCTCGAGGATCACGTCCTCGATCCGGAAAAGAGCCCTCTTTTCATGAAATATCCCTCCTTCCTCCAGGATAAGGAGCGCGTCGGATTCCTTTGCAACGCTTTGCGCCCGCTCATCGACGGCCGCATCAAGCCGGAGCAACTCGAAGGCCTCATGCACTCGGAGCTCGTCGCCAAGGAAGAGGAGGCCGACGCCCCGGTCCATATCCTCCAGCTCATCGGCGATTCACTCCCCGGCATCGGCATCATCGCCGCCGTCCTCGGCATCATCAACACCATGGCCTCCATCGCCGATGGCCCCGCCGCCGTCGGTGAGCACGTCGCCGCCGCCCTCACCGGCACCTTCCTCGGCATCCTCGGCGCCTACGGCTTCGTCAACCCTCTTACGATCCGCATCAAGTGCAACAACGCCGCCGATCTCCAGTATTTCAGCAGCATCCTAAAGGGGCTTGCCGGCTTCGCGAACGGGATGGCCCCCGTCATGGCCGTCGAAGTCGCCCGCCGTTGCCTCGACCCCGCCGTCCAGCCCGAAGCCGAAGAACTCGAGAAGATGCTCAAGTCCCTCAATACCGGCGCCGCCGCCAAGTAACATGGCCAAGAAGGAAGCTCATCACGGAGGGGCGTGGAAGGTTGCCTATGCCGATTTCGTCACCGCGATGATGGCCCTTTTCATGGTCCTCTGGATCAGCGCCCAGGATAAGCAAATCCTCCTCGCCACCTCCAATTACTTCAAGCAGCCCTTCAACGCCCTCACCGATAAATCCGTCGGCGTCATGCAAGGCAAGGATGGTGGCACCCAAGGCAAGGATAAGAACGGCGAAACCGCCACCGCCGCCAACCTCGCCTTCCTCAACGCCCTCGCCAAGGAACTCAACCGCATGCTCAATGTCTCCGACACTGACCCCGATCAGTCGGTGGACGTCGCCGTCACCTCCGACGGCCTTCGCGTCAATGTCTTCGACCGTGCCAGGCACCCCATCTTCGACGGGAACACCGCCACGTTCACCCCCTGGGGCAAGTTCGTGATGCAGAACCTCGCCTGGATCGTCGATCACAATAAATTCAGGGCCACCATCGATGGCCACGCCGCTTCCGGCACCGTGATGCCCGACGCCAATTACGGCCTCTGGGACCTCACCTCCGATCGCGCAAACGCCGCCCGCCGCCTCCTCGAACAATACGCCGTCGACCCCTCAAAGATCGCCCGCGTGGCCGGCTACGCCGATACCCAGCCCCTCCCCGACACCGCGCCCAATGCCGAGTCCAACGGTCGCATCACGGTCAGCCTTTCCATTAATGACAGTGGCCCCCCGAAAACCTCCACCACCGCTTACACCGAGTCCTATGAATAGCTTCCTCGAAAATCGCCCCATGGCCGCGCGCAAGGACGGCTCCAAAGTCATTGCGAAAACCGACTCCGGCTTCCGCTCCTTTATCTCTCAGGATGGCGCCGCGGCTCCATCACCCGCCACCAATTTCGCCCCAAAGCCTCCCCCTGCCGCCGAGACCGAACCCACGCCGCAGATCGAACTCATCGAGAACGGCGGCCGCGTCGAGCGCATCATCGTCACCTGCACCTGCTGCAACCGCATCGAGTTGCAGTGCCAGTATTAGCACTGGTAGTTCGTGCCTCCCCGGCACCCGCAGCCCCGGCAATTTCTGCCCGGCAAATTCGGCCCCAATTCCCCCCTGTTCCGCTCCATTTCCCTCGCTCCTCTCGTGGAAACTCCCGTGGCACAGCCAATGCTTAGCACCAGCCGCGATGCAAGTCGGCATGTATACAGGAGCAGCCTCAATGGCCGCATATGAGAAATGGCAGGAAGCCATCTCCCAGAATATTTCTGAAGGGACCCTCCCGGGCTTCAAGAAAACTGAAGTCTCCTTCTCCTCCCTCGATGGCGGCAACCCCGGTGCCAATTCCGACTCCTCAGACAACCAGGTCGTCCGCGGCTCCATGCCCTCCGCAACCTCCTCCATCGCCTTCAACCAGGGCGAATTGAACCACACCGGCAACGATCTCGACTTCGCCATCCAGGGCAGCGGCTTCTTCGCCGTTCAGCAGCCAAACGGCCAGATGGCCTACACCCGCGACGGCGAGTTCCACCTCAGCCCGGACAAAACCATCGTCTCCTCCAGCGGCCTCCCCGTCCAGGGCGATAACGGTCCCATCACCCTCAAGTCCGGCAGCGGCACCATCGGCATCAACTCCGAGGGCATGATCACTCAGAACGATCAACCCATCGCCAAACTCGTCACCTACGATTTCGCCGATCCCTCCAAGCTCCGCCGTGTCGGCGACGCCCTCTTCTCCCCCGGCGATTCCGGCGCCTCCCCCACCAAGATCGATCACCCCAAGGTCCTCAACAATTACGTCGAAGGCAGCAACGTCACCTCCATGAACGAAATGGTCAGCCTCGTCAGCGTCTCCCGCGCCTACGAGGCCAGCCAGAAGATCGTTCAAACCGCCGACGACAACGAGGACAAAGCCATCCAGATGCTCACCGGAAGCTCGAGCTAACCTCCCATGATACAATCCCTCTACTCCGGGGCGACCGGCATGGAAGCCCAGCAACTCAACCTCGACACGATCGCGAACAACCTCGCGAACGCCAACACCAACGGCTTCAAAAAAAGCCAGATCCAGTTCGAGGACATGCTCTACACCACCACCCGCGCCGCGGGCGCCGATGCGGGCGGCGGCACTGTGGTCCCCACTGGCACCCAGGTCGGCAACGGCAGCCGCGTAGTCGCCACCACCAAGATCTTCACCCAGGGCCAGCTCACCCAGACCGGCCAGAATTGGGACATGGCCATCAACGGCGACGGCTTCATCCAGGTCCAGCAGCCCGATGGCACCTACGCTTACACCCGCGACGGCTCCCTCACCGTCAACAACGCCGGCACCCTCGTCACCGCCGATGGCCTCCCAGTCCAGGGCGGCTTCCAGGTCGTGCCTCCCGGCACCACCGCCGTCTCCATCGCCCCCAACGGCCAGGTCACAACACAGAGCGCCACCGGCACCCAGACCTATCGCATCCAGCTCACCCGCTTCGCCAATCCCGGCGGCCTCAGCTCCCTCGGCGGCAATCTTTACCAGGAGACTCCCGCCAGCGGCACACCGGAGTCTGGCAATCCCGGCGAGAGCGGCTTCGGCACCATCGTCCAGGGGTCCCTCGAGGGCTCGAATGTCAACATCGTCGAGGAAATGGTCAACATGATCACCGC
>Ga0181531_10000923_pt1 | contig 19093 bp, 9 predicted proteins | sample PEATcosm2014_Bin_38_FD_119743 | JGI IMG/M metagenome (GOLD analysis project Ga0181531, IMG submission 119743) | Peatland microbial communities from MTU Mesocosm Facility, Houghton, MI, USA - PEATcosm2014_Bin11_10_metaG | ecosystem: Environmental > Terrestrial > Soil > Wetlands > Peat | place... | reverse complement strand
CTGCCAGCCGGGGTTAGAAACAATTGCCAGAATGCCTAACTCGTCGCATACATCCATGAAGCTTGGATCCTGGGGATAGTGGCTGCGATACGATGTAAAACCCGCCTCGCGGAGCTTGAAAGCATCCCGGTAATGCGCGGATGGCGGCAATGCATAGCCCACATAAGGATGGTCCTGGTGGCGATTCGCACCAATGGAAAAGAAGGGCTGACCGTTGATGAGCAAGCCACGCTTTTTGTCGAATTGAAAAGAACGGATGCCTATGCGCGTGAACTCATCGTCGGTAATCCTGCCATTCTCCTGGACTGCTGAATGAAGCCAGTAGAGCTGAGGGTCCTCCGGGTGCCAGAGCCTTGGATTTTGCACCTTCATCGTTTGCGTGGCCACCTGCCGGGAACGGGCCGGTACAGTAACACTCACGGACGCCGTTGCAACGGCCTCACCATCGGGGCTCGTCAATGCCTGCACTATCTCGCAAAGGCGGCTTTGATCCGATTCGTTTACAAGCTCTGTCTGGACCTGTACAGTGGCTTCGCCGGTGGCAACGGATGGGTAGCTTACAAACACGCCCCCGCCCGCAACCGTGTCCGCGAGGATTGGATCGGTGATGTGCAGGGGATGAAGCACTTCGAGATCGACGCTGCGATAGAGGCCCCCGAAGTAGCAGAAGTCGAGCTCGTTCTGCGGCTTTCCCGGCGGCACCTCCGGATTGTCGGAGTTATCGAGGCGCACGGTCAGAGCATTGGGTTGGTCAAATCGAATGTCTTTCGTGATATCGATGGTGAAGGGTATGTATCCGCCAAAGTGAGTGGTTAGATGAACTCCATTCAGCCAGACATCCGCAACCTGCATTGCGCCCTGGAACTTGAGGTAAACAACCCGACCCTTCCATTCGGGCTGGGCCGGCAATTCCCGTTTGTACCAGCAGACACCCTGATAATTGCGGCCGCCACTCACATCCCTTGGCTCAAGCCTGACTGAGTGCGGCAAGGTGACCGCGACCCATTGCGCGTCAGCGGGAGCGTTCATTTCAGGTTCATTCGCGGGCGTCGTAACCGGGGAGGGCATCGTCGATTCAGGCCTGAAAAACTGCCAGTCCTGGTTGATATTCAGTGCGAGGCGCGCGACCGGCACTCCATAGGTGCCCGTTCCCTGTGCGGCGCCGTCATCGATCCGTTCCGTTTTACGGGCGCTCTCGCTATGAAGCACGCCCGAAAGCACAACTCCCGAAGCAGATAGAGCACTCACTTCCAAAAACTCTCTGCGCGATAATGGCATGACTGTCCTTTTCGTTCCTATTTGTGCAGCGGCATAAGGGCGATTTGCAATCGTCACCGTGTTGCATGGTCTTGCCCGCAGTGCATTCCTCAATTGCGCTTGTGCCGGCGCCTGGCATTACCGCTGATGACCGGCGGCGGTGCTTATGGCTGACCGAAGCGCCGGAGTTGTGTACTGTATTTCATGAAATGGTTTACCGGCTTCATAAAGCGTCAAGCGATTTCGTATGGCGCTTGCCATCCTGGATTTTCCTTGCTTCCCGGCGAGATCCAGCGCTTGTTGCGCCAACGCTATTGCGCGTGGGAACTGCCCTGTCTCGGCGTACGCTGCGGAAAGTGTATCGAGCGTTTCGGGATCGTCATCCGGAGCAAGATTCCTGGCGGCTTCTGCGAGGGACAACGCCTCGCGGCCGTTGCGCAGCGATGCATCTGGAGTAGTCGCCAGCAGCCACGCGGCACCCAGGTTGGCGCTGACGCTGCCGGGATCGATTTCCCGCGCCTTTTGCCAATGCGCAAGCGCGTCCGCACTTCTTCCTAAATTCTGATAAGCACTTGCCAGAGCCTCTTCGCACGAGGCGAAGTGCGGCCTGATCCGAAGGGCTGACTCGAGTTCCGGTAAGGCTTGTTCCGCATGGCCTTCCTTGAGCAGGAAACTGCCCAGAATGTAGTGAGTTTCGACCGACAGCGGGTTGATGCGAAGGGCGTGGCGAAGATGCTCGAAGCCTTCCATAGTCTGGCCATGAACGTAGAGTGATATGCCCAGGCCGTTTTGAACCTTGGCATTCTCCGGCTCCATCGCGACTGCTCTCTTCCAGATTGCGAGCGCCTGGTCGTTCTGGCCTTTCTCTTCGAGTTGCATCGCTTCGTCGATCAGCTTGTAAAGCTCCACCGCAGGCACCTGGATGTCCGCGATTCCATCTCCGGCAACATTTACAAATTCAGGCAGATTGACAGCGCGATTGGATGCAGTTGAGTTCTCGATGAGGATGGCGGGGCTCGAATTGCCGTCCTGATCGAGGTGCGTCAGGTACATTTGCGTGTAGGGCGATCGGGCCTTCGATGAAAAAACCAACCAGCGCCCGTTGGGCGAAAAGCTGTGCCACGAATTCATGAGTGAGGTGTTGGCGCGGAGGCGCCGCGCCTGGCCGCCTTCAAAGGGAACAATGTAAAGCTGGCTGTCGGGGCGCATGAGCTGGCCATTGCGGCACTGAACGAAGACGATCCATCTTCCATCCGGAGAGACCTTGGGAAAGTTGTTGCTCATGCCGTTGTGTGAGGCACCGGCGATGGGCTCCGGCGTGCCACCTTTCCCGTCGTTGAAGGGAACACGGTAAAGATCGTACTGAATTTGCGTTTCGTTGGGATCGTTGGCGTGCATCGCTTTTGGTTGCCCAGGCGGATAAGGGTCCACCGCCTCAGCCCTTGCAAACACGATGTATTTGCCATTCGGACTCCAGACACCGTCAGTCTGCACGTAGCGCGGGTTGTCAGCGCCCGGAAGCGGCACCCGCTTGCGGGTCGACCTGTCATACCACTCCAGGATTCCTCGCGTCGGATAAAACACTTGCAGAAATCGATAGTCTTTGAAGTTGGTAACGTAATACGTGTTGGATATATCCAGCGCGGAACCGGCAAAGGTGCTCACCACGTAGCGTCCATCCGGGGATACCTGCGACATGAATCCCACACGCACTTTTCCTGCCTGCCCATCGGTATTCCACTGCACAATATCCTTGTTCTGAATGGACATGTGCCGCGTGACCGGGACAACAGCATAAAGGCCCTTGTCGTTGGCCGGCCCGTCGACATCGATGCCCATGGACTTGCCGTCATGAGAGAAGGAATGGCAGTTGGCACAGGTGGGCATGTTCGTCAGCACGGTACGGCTTTCAGGCTGGCGAATGTCCCGCAGCCTCCAGCGAATGAGATGAATTGACTCGGGAGACAAGGGCTGAACTGTCCCGTTTGCGCCAGCGCTCGGCATCAGAGGAACGTCGCGGTAAAAGATAGGCGCGCCCACCGGATCGGCCGAGGTGGCGATGGAGATGTGCGATCGAGAAACCTCACCTTGCGACTTGGTGAATCCGGCAATGGTCACCATGGCGGGTAAATCCCTGGAATGCGATTGAATGACTTGCCATGTAGCGGCATCTGGCGTCCATGTCCATGAAGCCGCTTGTTGCGAAGTCAACTTTGGCAGCTCATTCGTGCTGCTGATGCAATCGGGATCGATTGCGCCAAAGTGCATCCGTTCCGCCTTGGGCTGAAGTTGAAGAGGAGCGGAATGGTCAGCGAAAACGATCTCGATTTTCCAGGAGTCTGCCGCGGCGTCGCGCCAGATGAATGTGGGCGGTGTAATTTCGGGCGGGAAAATGGAACCATCCTCCGGATAGTCGATTGAAATCGGCCACAAGCTTGTGCTGGACGAGTCCGATGAAGCAGCCTGAGTTCCGCCGAAAGCACTGCTGTGAAGAGGAAGAAGACAGGAGCACACGAGAAGGACAGCCAGGATTGTGCCTGCAATCGGAAGCCAGCGTCTGTTCACAGAAAATGGCCGTGGCAGCGACTCGCGCATTGGTTGAACCTCCGGGTCCGCGCTCGACCTTTGACCCACGAAAGCATCATAGAATCGCGGAACCCGCTAAGCGGCTGCGGGGCCATGCGGGATCAGGAAAACACAGGATGGAAAGTTCACAGTACTCCAACCCTGAATGTTAGCCGCGACCTTTGACAGCAAGAGACGGGCCCGGGCAGCTGTCAACGCTGTCCGGGCCTGCCGGTGAGGGTTAGAAGGTCAGTTTAAGAGCAGCCTGGCCTACGCGGGGGGTGTTGGAAGTGCCGCCGAAGCCGCCGTTACCGCCGTTGATTTGAGACGGGCCTCCGCCCGCATCGCCAGGTTGAGCGCTTGGATTGGACATGACAGGGTGGTTGGTCGCGTTGAAGAATTCGAACCGGAACTGCAGCTTGTATTTTTCGAGGATCGACCAGTTCTTCGCCAGCGACGTATCGATGTTGAAGAATGGAGGACCCTGCATCACGTTACGAGCGCTGTTGCCGAAGGTTCCGTCGTGACGGGTCGTGAACGCGGCGGGGTTGAAGTATTGCTGCGTCCAGTTGCCCCTCCCTCCCTGACGAACCTTGAGCGAGACTCCGGGGACACGGTCGGCTCGATCGCTGGCGCAGTCCTCGAGGCAGCCGCTCCCTTTGCCCAACTCGCCATACGCAGCCTGATCGTTGCCCGCGCCAACGCTGAACGGCGTGCCCGACTCCCAGGTGGTGATGGGGCTTATCTCCCAGCCTGCCAGCGCTTCACGAAGAAGCAGACTCTGCCCTTTCAATGCCGGACTGGTGTAAATGAAGTTGCTGACCCAGACGAAGGGGATATTCGTATTGGAGATACCGCGGCTCCAGCGCAGGTTGCGGGGGTTGTTCATCTCATCGCCGTTGGAGAGGTTGGAGACGCTGGCCACGTCAGTCGACTTCGACCAGGTAAAGCTGGACTGCGCCTGGAGGCCATGGGACAGATGCCTCTGGACGAAGGCCTGCAGTGAGTGGTAGCTCGCCGTGGCCCCGCTGTCATATTCCAAAATGCTGGTAAAGCTGGAGTAGGGAGCGACAGGCGCTTTAAGGGTGCCATTGGTCAGGTTCGCCTGCGTTGGGAGCGCGCAAGTCGGGTTGTTGTAGTAGGTGCAGTAGCTGTAGCTGGCGATGTTGTCATCCTGCACATAGCTCTGGTGATACGATTGGCTGCCAACGTAGGCGACGCGAACCGCTGTCACCGCGTCGATCTGTTGCTCGACGGAAACGTTCCAAGACTGGGTCAGGGGCGCCTTGAAGTTCCGGCTGAAGGATGCCCCTAAGCTGATCGGCGTCGCGATTGGAGAGTTGAGCGGCGCATGGTAGTTCGGGGTAGCCCATGGGATCTGCCCGGCGCCGCTGCCGAATGGGGAGCCATTGGGCGTATTGAACGACGACGTTGCCCAGGGATTGTGAAAGTTTTCGAATCCGGCGATTGTTTGACCGGTGTTCGGCACGCAGGTTGCGCCACCGTTGCAGATCGGCGAATTCGACGGCGCGTTGGGAGAGAATGTGGGAGCAAATGGCGCCAGATCGACGGTGTGGTTGTAGTTCGCGTAAGCCACGGGGGCGCTAAACATCCCGAATGCCGCGTGAAAGGAGGTCTTCGGCAAATTCTTGGGCTGAAAGGCCACGCCAACCCGCGGATCGAAGTACTTGTCGTCGCTGGGGCGCAAACCGGCAGTCATATTCTGGTCGCCGGGGTAAATCAGTCCCAACGGCGCGCCTGGGTAGATGTAGCTCTGCTGGCCTGGCACGAAGGCAGCTCCACGGCCTCCAACCTCAGCCGGCGGCAGGTCCGGATCCCAGCGCAAGCCAAGTGTAAGGGTCAGACCGGGTTTGACGCGGAACTCGTCGTTGACGTAGGGGCCAACCTCCCATCCCTGGATGTCGGCCAGCTCACCCGCTCCCTGCTGAAAGCCGCTCATGTAACCCAGCAGCCAGTCGGCCTCGCTATTGCCGGTGTATCCGCCGCCGAAGCTGATGATGGCGTCTTGCGGATACTGGGTTGTTTCGACCGCCCGCTGATGGATCAGATCGATGCCCGCGGAGATGGTGTGACGGTGGATCGTCTTGATCAGAGTGTCAGAGAGGCCGATGGTGCCACGGACTTCATTCGATGGCTCGGTCCAGCCGCCGTTTGCACCGCCAAAACCTGCGCCTTCCATATAGCAGGCAGGCTCGACGATAGTAATGAAACGCGACCAGCACATTTGTTTTCCGTTACTATCAAGAACCGCTGTGGCATTATGCAGGCTTTGCTGGGTCCAAAAAGCCGTGACCGTGTTGACCGTGGAGGGGTTCACCGTCCAGGTATGTTGTGCGATCTCGTTGAAATACCAGCCCTGGATTCCAAAGGTCTGGTTCCAGGTATTCAGGTTCAAAACCGAGAGTACATTGCCTGGAGTGTCTCCGGCCGGCTGAACCCACTTGTCGATAAACGAGCGCACTGTGACGCGCTGGTTCTTCTTCACATCGTAGTCAACCCTGCCCGTGTACTGGTTGTATGTTTGATTCTTCAGAGCGGCCGATGCGTAGAGCATACCCCCGGCCAGATTCTGGGCTGAAGACGTTGGAGCCGCGGTGCCTGAAGCAGGGGCGGCGTGACCCGGCAGTCCGAGGGTGGTGAATTGGACAGCCACCGGATCGAGGCCGGCAGCGCCGCCGATGAGCTGGTTGGGAATGCCGTTAACAGGCTGGAATGGACCGTTCAGCCAGCCGCAGTTGGTCGTCTGCAGGGCAGGACCAACGGCAAAGCCCGAGCCGCAGTTGGAGTTGTGGGCCTGAGCGTACGTGACGAGCCCGCTGAAGTCACCGCTCAGCATTTGCGTGGTGGGGGTTGTGGTCGAATTCGTGGTGGTCCCTGGGCCGCCCACCTGGATGGTTTGCTGGTAGTTGAAGAAGCCGAACAGCTTGTCCTTGAGGGCCGGTCCGCCGACATAGCCGCCGAACTGGTTTTGCCGATACGAATCTTGTTGGTGGTTGCTCCAATTCGGTGCGTCGAAGTCACCGTTGCGCATGAACTCGAAGAGGCCGCCGTGCCATTGGTTGGTGCCGCTCCGGGTGGTCATGGAAACCACACCGCCGGACGAGAAGCCATAAGCGGCGCTGAAGTTGCTGGAGATCAGGCGGAACTCCCCAATGGCGTCCGGGTTAGGCGTGGGCGAGTTGGAGGCCAGGTAGGTGTCCATATTGGTCACGCCGTCCAGCATGTAGAAAGTGCTGCCCAGGTGGCCGCCATTCGAAGAGGCCACGGACTCATTGGGGAATGAGAAGCCGCTCTGCTGCCAGGCAATGCCGGCCGTGTTGCCATTCATTATGCCCGGCGATAGGAGCGCGAGGCTGGAGGGGTCCCGGCCGTTCAAAGGCAACTCGCTCACCGAATCCTGGTTCACCGTCATGCCAAGTTCGGCCGTTGTTGTGTCGATCAGTTCGGTATCGGCCGTCACGCTCACTGTTTCGCCCTTGGCGCCGGCCACCCTCAATTGCACGTTTTGGGTGGCAGACGTATTGGCATTGATGACGATGCCCTTCTGCAAGTACTCGGCAAAGGCCCCGGAGTTGACTTTAAGCGAGTAGTTACCGGGGGGCACCAGGTTAAACAGGTAAACGCCCTGGGAATCGCTGACTGCGCTCTGCACCAGGTCGGTGTCGACATTGGTGAGGTTGACTGCAGCACCAGGTATGGCCGCACCTGACGAGTCGGTGACTTGACCGGTCAGGCTTCCGCTCGTGCCCTGTCCGAGGACCAAGGCCGAGCCGACGAGGCCAACGAGGATGACGAGCAATAGTCCCCGAAGTTGCGTCGCATTGAATCGTTGCATGGCTTCCTCCTGAATCTTGTGAAACTTGTGAATCGGGATTTCGAAACTGCGCGGTTCGTGTCTCTGAAATCGTTTTCAGTTCTACGTCAGCGTCTACTTGAACGATGACTTAATCGATTTCTTCTCTCTGTCCACGCGGTTTTCTGGCTCCTGTTTGAGAACGTTTTCTGAGCCGTGGCGAATTCTACGCCGCGGTTAAGAGGACTTACAATCCGCCGAAAGTCGGATTTTGCGGCTTTATTTTAGCCACGAAAACGTGCGATCGACTGCTTCGGAAACGGCGTCCCAGCGGGGCTTCGGAGCAGATCGCCTGGGTGGCGGGGCCGGAAGGATGGGACGGTCAGCGATAAGCTTTGCCCGTTCTGGGCCGGCTTCCTTAAGGTGACGTCCATCCTTTCTGTGTTCTAGAATGGGCGCTCGCAACAAGTGTTGCTCGTGGAGTGAAATCGTTTTCTCGCAGTTGCGATAGAGGAAACGCAGGCGGCGAACACAGAACAGATGGCCAGACAATCCAAAATTCGCGGAGTGGGGATTTGGGCGATCTTCGCGGTTATGCCCTGGTTTTTCGCGTCCTCGCTGGCCTTGGCGACGTGCGCTGCTCCGGCTGCCTTAAGCGACCGTGTGAAGACTTCACCCAACAGCCAGGCCTTTGCCGATGCAGGCAATTGGTTTGCCGGCCAGAAGCAATTTGACTGCGCCGCCACGGCATTTGCATCGGCGTTTCAGCTGAATACCAATTCAGCGTCTCTGGCCTATCTCTGGGGATTGAGCCTCTATTCCGCCGGTCGCGATGAGCCGGCCATTCAGCCGCTGAGCCGCGCGAAACAGCTTGATCCCAGCGACATCCGCCCACACCTGGTGCTGGCAGAAGTCTTGCACCGGATGAAGAAGACCAGAGATGCCGAGGCGGAATGGCGCGCAGCGCTGGCGATTGATCCGGATTCGGAACCGGCTCTCGATGGTCTCTCTCAGGACCTCATCGACGAAAAGGACTACACTGCCGTAATCGCACTTCTTGACAAGCCCGGTAGCAGCCGCGTGCGATCCCCCCAACAGAGCCTGAATCTCGGCATAGCCTATGCGGTTACCGCGCAACTGGACGCCGCTGCCAAAGCCCTTCGCGAGGGGCTGAACAACGATCCTGGTTCACTGCCTATAGCCGATGAACTCTCTATGGTTCTCATGCTGCAAGGACGGGATGAAGAAGCATTCAGGGTCCTGGATCTTGCGCTTGAGAAGCATCCTGACGACCAGAAAACGCAGATTCTCTACCTGCGCATTATGGTATCGAGTCACAATGCCAAGGCCGTAGAGATTGCCCACAAATTGCTGACGGCGTATCCCGATCAGTGGGAGGTGTCGTACCTGAACGGAGTGCTGGAATCGCAGGAGGCCGATTCGTCCGCGGCTCGCACACATCTGGAGCGTTCAATCTCTCTCAAACCCGACTACCCTGCGTCACACGCCGAGTTGGGAAAGATTCTTGCGCAACTCGGCGAACTTTCCGCTGCCAGAGAACATCTCGAGAAAGCGATCGCTCTTGGCGATACCGAGCCCGAAACGCGCTACTCTCTGGCGATGGCTTTGAAGCGTCTCGGCGATGTCGCTGAAGCCCAGGAGATGCTGCAAACTTACCAGCAGTTGAATAAGGCACGCGCAGACAAGGTGCAGGCTGCCGGCAAAGCTGAGGAAGGGGACCAGGCCATGTCTGCCGGCGATGCCGCACAGGCTGCAACGCTCTATCGGGAGGCGCTTTCATCCGATCCCGATGAACCGCTGTTGTACTACAAGCTGTCCAAGGCGCTCGACAAGTTGAAGGACATAGCGGGCGAAAGGGAGGCGCTCCAGCGGGCCATTCAGCTCAATGCGAATTTTGCCGATGCGCAGGACCAGATGGGATACCTTGCCGCCCACGAGGGAGATGTGGCGCAGGCCGAAAACTACTTCCACGCAGCGGTGCGCGCCGCTCCTTCCAACGTGCCCGCATGGATCAACCTTGCCGCCACGTTGGCGAGCGAATCGAAATGGCAAGAGGCAAAAGAGGCGGTGAGCCGCGCTCTGGAAATCGATCCGGAAAATTCTCAGGCACGCCAGCTCTCGCGGGCGCTTGCGGATTCAAATCCGGCACCCTGAAGGCGCAATGTCATCACGCAAGTCCATCAGACCTTTCCGCGGTTGGTCGCGCCGGAATTTCCTGCGGTCATTGCCTGCGCTTCTGGCAGCTGCACTGCTTCGCCGAAAGGCGCCGGCGCTGGCGCCCGCAGCCTCAAATTTGCCACCGTTTTCGCAATTCGTCGATGTGACAAAGTCGGCGGGCCTCACCCATTCGATGCCCTATGGCGAGGGTACGACGGCTACGTATCTCACCGAGATCATGGGCGGAGGCTGCGCGTTTATCGATTATGACAATGACGGATGGATGGATATCTTCATCCTCGGCGGCCGCCGCCTCGAAGGCATTCCGCCTGGCGCCAGCAATCGCCTCTATCGCAACAATCGCGACGGAACCTTTACCGACGTGACGGAGAAAGCCGGACTTATGGATGCGGGCTGGGCCGTTGGAGTGTGTGTGGGCGATTACAACAACGACGGCTTCGAAGACCTCGTCATTACTTACTTTGGGCAGAACAAGCTCTACCGCAACAACGGCAACGGAACGTTTACCGATGTAACGGCGCAGGCAGGATTGCTGAGCAAAACCACGCGTTTTGGCTCCGGATGCACCTTTGTCGACTACAACCGCGACGGCTGGCTCGATCTCTTCGTATCCAACTATGCCGATGTCGATCTGGCCACCCTGCCCAAGCCCTCGCTGGATCGCCCCAATTGCAATTTTGAAGGAGTGCCCGTCAACTGCGGCCCGAGCGGACTCCCATTTCCTACTCACCTGCTCTACCGCAACAACGGCGACGGAACATTTACCGATGTCTCGAAAGAGTCGGGTGTTGGCGCGCTTCGCGGTTCCTATGGACTCACGGCGTGCGCCTTTGACGCCGACGAGGACGGCTGGCCTGACATTTTTGTCGCCTGCGATACGACCCCCAGCTTATTGCTGATGAATAACCGCGACGGAACCTTTCGCGACGAAGCACTGTTGCGCGGCGTAGCAGTTTCACAGGACGGCCAGGAGATGGCCGGGATGGGAGTAGGTATCGGCGACTACGAGTGCAACGGCCGGCTCGACATCGTGCGAACGCATTACATGAACCAGCCCACCGGCCTTTACCGCAACGTGGGCAAAGGCGAATTCGAAGACGTAACTGCACGCGCCGGCCTGATCCATGAAAGACGTTTTGTTAGTTGGGGCGTGGGTCTGCTCGACCTTGACAACGACGGCAATCCCGACATTTTTCTTGTGACCGGGCAGGTTTATCCTGAGCTGGAAGCCGTCAATCCGAAGTATCCGCGCCGCACACCTTGTATTCTGTTCCGCAACCTCGGCGACGGAACTTTTCTTCAAATCCCGGAGACAAGCCAAGCGGCCCTCGACGCGCGCCACGTGAGCCGCGGATGCGCCTTTGGCGATTTTGACAATGACGGCGACCTGGACATTCTCATCATGAATCAGAATGAGCCACCGTCTCTGTTGCGCAACGATGCGCCCAAAGGAAATCACTGGATCAAGGTCCGCCTTTACGGGACAAAGAGCAACCGGAGCGCCCTAGGTGCCCGCGTCACTGTTCACGCCGGAAGCAGGACGCAGGTGCAGGAGCTCATGAGCCAATCGAGCTACGTTTCGGCAAACGATCCGCGCCTTCACTTTGGGCTGGGCACCGCGACCTCAGTCGATATCGACGTGCGATGGCCGCTGGGTGCAATCGAAGTCCACAAAAACGTGCCTGCGGATATGCTGATCACATTCCATGAAGGCTCTCCGTCCTTCAAGGCGGAGAAGTTCACTCCGGCCATTCAGGCTGTTGCCGTCTCGAAGTAGGCCGTATTCTCCAACTGAAAACTACGGTATTGATTATAAAGATTTTATGGCGGAGGGAGAGGGATTCGAACCCCCGGTACCCTTTCAGGCACAACGGTTTTCAAGACCGCCGGTATCAACCGCTCACCCATCCCTCCGCTGTGGGTTGGCTATCCTCGATTGTACGGCCAAAGGGCCGTTTCCGGTGGAATCTGCCGGAGGCGTTCGCGGAATTCGAACCTGCGCCTGGATCGCCGGAACTCGAATGTTCCCGCAGGCAGGCGTGGGCGTTCACGGCACCGGAGAGCGAAAACACTCGAGGTCCTTGTAATCACAACAAGTAACGAGTAAAGGGTGTTAAAACAATTGCAATGGTCAAGCGAGCAAAATCCGGCACGGAGCCGCAGCCGGGGCAACCTATAAGTTTGCGAACGCTTGGCGAGTATCTGAACCTTTCGCCGGCCACTATCTCTCTTGTGCTCAATAACGCTCCTGGAGTGCGTTCGATTCCACAGGAGACCCGAGATCGCGTGACGGAGGCGGCGGCAAAATTCGATTACCGGCCGAGTTTCTATGCGCGATCGTTAAGGAAGAGACAAACGTATTCAGTCGGGGTACTGGTTCCGGACTTGAATGACCACTATGCGACACAGGTTCTGGCCGGGGTAGAGGAGTTTCTGATCGAGGAGGGCTACTTCTACCTGACGGCGAGCCACAGGCGCAAGCCAGACTTGATTGAGGAGTACCCGCGGCTATTGCTTGACCGTTGCGTGGAGGGGTTCATCCTTATCGATACCGTGCTGGAACATAGCATGAAACTGCCGGTGGTGGCGGTGGCGGGGCACCGGAAGATCGAAGGCGTGACCAATGTTGTGCTGGACCAAAGACGCGCGGCGGAATTGTTATTGCGCCACCTGGTTCAATTAGGGCACCGCAAAATTGCTTTTATGCGCGGCGGGAGCCACAGTTCCGATGCGGACGAGCGCTGGGAATGCTTGATGACCATCGCGAGAGATTTGAAGCTGGAAGTTCCACCCGAATTGAAGGTGGCGATCCAGATGAAGGTGTCTACGCCGGAGATGGGCTTTGGGCCGGCGAGCGAACTGGTAAGCCGCGGCGCTGATTTTACCGCTCTGGTCTGCTACAACGATTTGTCGGCCATCGGAGCAATTCGGGCGCTCAAGGATCATGGTCTGCGCACGCCGGAAGACGTGTCGATTGTGGGCTTCGACGATATTCTGAATGCGGCCTACCACAACCCGAGTCTGACCACGATTCGCCAGCCGCTGCAACAGATGGGCATTGTGGCGGCGCGCATTCTGCTGCAGCGGATTCGCGGGCAGGCCAGTTTTCCGGACGCTGTGGCGATTCTGCCGGAGCTGGTAATTCGCGAATCGACTTGCCCGCCGAATCCAAAGCGAGTTAAGGGGAAGCGCGGTTAGCGAGTCAGCGAGTCAGCGAGTCAGCAAGTCGGCGGGTCGGCGGGTCGATGCATTTATGAAGGAAAAAAATGGCTCAGCTACCAAAGTAAGAACTCGGCATTATCGCGATTTGCTGGTTTGGCAGAAGGCGATGAGTTTGACGAGAGGTGTCTACCGAGAGACCGAGGCTCATCCGAAAAAGGAGATGTTTGGGCTTCAATCTCAAATGCGCAGAGCAGCTGTCTCTGTTCCCAGCAACATTGCGGAAGGCCACGGAAGGCTCGATGACGGGCATTTCCGGCAGTTCCTCGCCACCGCCCGTGGTTCACTCTTTGAGTTGCAGACCCAACTGGAACTGGCTGCCGATTTGAAGTACACAGATGAGACAAGGGTCGCCGAGCTGATGGAGCAATGCGAAGAAGTGGCGCGCATGATCAACGGGTTGGTAGCCAGCTTGGAGGCTTGACGGTCGGGCAAAGTCTTTCGCTGACCCGCTGTCTCGCTGACTTGCCGACCCGATGACTGGCTGAGTTTAGGGGAGCACCAACACTTCTACTCCGCTGGCTGCGTCTTTCTGGTGAAAGACTTGCTCGGTGGCCTGCTTGAAATCCTCAGGCTTGGCATAGGGAATGTCGGTATAGGTCTGCGGGTTGCGGTCAGTGAGCGGGAACCACGAGCTCTGCACCTGGACCATGATGCGGTGGCCACGGCGGAAGGTGTGAAAGAGATCGGGCATGGTGATGTCGATCTCAGTTTCCTTGCCGGGGGTGAGCGGTTCGGGCTTCTCCCAACTGTTACGGAACTTGGCTCGGAAGGGCTCGCCACGAAGCAGTTCCTGATAGCCGCCCATGTGCAGCGGCGGGGCATCCTGAATGCGCTTGTTGCCGTTCATTGAATCATCCGGGTCCGGCGCGTTGTCCGGGTAGACGTCGATCAGTTTTACGTCGAAATCGGAGTCTGTGCCGGAACTGGCGATCTTCAATTTGGGTGAGATGGGGCCGGCGATGGTGATGTCCTCTTCCAGCGGATCGGTCTGGTAGACGAGGACGTCTGGCCGGTAGCTTGCGAAGCGCTGGTCATCGACCATGTATCGCTGTGGCACAGTGTCTGTGGTGTAGCCGACAAACGGCACGGGGTGGCTGGGGTCGCTGATGTAGCTATCGACACTTTTGTTTTCAGAGGGCGCGTCGAAGCTAAGCTTGCCGCCGGCATGGAAGTAGAGGGTCTTGGGGGTTGCGGCTTTGGGCGGCCAGGTGTCAAAGCTGCGCCAGACATCGGTTCCAGTCTCAAAAACTACGGCCTTGGGCTGTGCCGCGCCTTTGCCCTTGAGGTAATGCTCGAAGAACGGGAACTGGATGTTGGCGCGGAAGTATTCACTGGTCTTGGCGTTGAAGTGAATATCGCCGAGGTGGTCACCATCGCCGCGGGCCCATCCGCCGTGGACCCAGGGACCTTCAACCAGGGTGGTGGTGGTTTGTGGATTGAATTTGTTGATGGCGTAGAAGGTGCGGTAGGGACCGCTGAGGTCTTCGGCATCGTACCAGCCACCGACGACGAGAACCGCGCACTTCACATTTTTCAGGTGCTGTGAAAGGTCACGGGCCTTCCAATAGGCGTCGTAGGTGTCGTGTTTGGCCTGGTCGTTGAAGAGCCAGTTCGAGCCCTTCAGGTAAAGCTTATCGAGGTTCATGATGTTGCCGGCATCGAGAAAGAACTGGTAATGGTCTGGGGTGCCGAAGTCGAAGGGGAGCATGGTTTTTGGCGTCTGCGGGCCCTCCTGCGGATGGAAGAACGGAGCGTAGAAGCCGAAGTTGGCGGCAAGCATGAAGGCTCCGCCGTGATAGCCATCGTCTCCGAGGAAGAGGTCCGTCATGGGCGCCTGGGGGCTGGCGGCAACGAGAGCTGGGTGCGAGTCGATGATGGAGGCTGAGGTATAGAAGCCGGGATAAGAGATGCCCCAGATGCCGACTTTGCCGTTGTTATTGGGAACGTGCTTGAGCAGGAATTCGATGGTGTCGTAGGTGTCCGAGGCGTCGTCAACGTCTTGCGGGGACTTCTTGTCGTCGATGTGAGGGCGCATCTCAACGAATTCGCCTTCGCTCATCCAACGGCCGCGGACATCCTGGTAGACAAAAATATATCCGCCCTTCTGAAACTCCTCTGACGGGCCGAGGCGGGCTGGATACTGATCTTCGCCGTAGGGAGCTACGCTGTAGGGCGTGCGGTCCATCAGGAACGGGTAGGGACCGGCCGCGGCATCCTTGGGAACGTAGACGGAAGTGAAAAGCCGCTTGCCGTCGCGCATGGGGATACGGAATTCGTACTTGGTGTAGTGAGCGCGGACGTAGTCCTCCGTGGGCGGCTGGGGCGCAGGCTGCTGGGCGAGGGCGGAGGTCAAGGCAAGGGTAAGAACGGCCAGAACGGCAACGGAAAGGCGCTGCGGATTGGGCATCGGCTACGAGAGTCTCCTGAACAACCAGAGTAATGCAATAGAGGGCCGTCTGACCCCTGTCCAGTTCTCTTGATTGCTCCTTTAGGCCTCGCGTGTTACAAGCTATAGAACAGGGTAAGGACGGAACGGGCTTCAGGGGCCGGAGCGGGTGGCGCGCAGCGCATCTGCCTGAAGGCCTGAACTTCTCCGCTTCCGTCGCCCTGAATTTGTGGTGAAGAAAGCCTACGGTTCTTATGAGCGCGGGCCCACCGGCGGAAGTTGAAACGCTTTTCGGAGACTATCCGCTCGATCAGGCATTCGACGAGATGCGCGAGCGCAGCGGGGAGTTGCGCCCGCACTACCGTGCGCTAGCCGAGGCGCTGGCGCGGCTTCCGGAAGAGGAACTCCTGCGGCGGAAGCAGTCGGCGGAACTGTCGTTTCTGACCCAAGGCATTACATTTACGGTGTATGGGCGGGATGAAGGGACAGAGCGGATCTTCCCTTACGATCTGCTGCCGCGGTTGATCACGGCCCCGGAATGGGATCGTATTGAGCGCGGGCTGACGCAGCGCATCACGGCCCTGAATCTTTTTCTGCGCGATGTCTACTCCGATGCCAAGATACTGAACGATCGCGTGGTTCCGCGTGAGTTGGTGTATAGCTGCAAGCACTACCGCCGGCAGATGCGGGGTCTGCAGGTTCCGCGCAATGTGTATATCTCGGTAATCGGGTCGGACCTGCTGCGGCTGAATACAGGCGAGTATGTGGTGTTGGAAGACAATCTGCGCGTGCCGTCCGGTGTGAGCTACATGCTGACCAACCGGCGAGTCATGAAGCGGACATTTCCGCAGCTCTTTCATAGCTACGGTGTGCGGCCAATTGAGCATTATGCGCAACTGCTGCTGGCCACGCTGCGTTCACTGGCTCCCGAGGGACGGCCGGAACCGAATATCGTTCTACTGACGCCGGGGGTTTTCAACTCGGCTTACTTCGAGCACACGTATCTGGCGCGTCAAATGGGTATCGACCTGGTGGAAGGCCGCGACCTGGTAACCCACGACAACATTGTGTACATGCGTACCACGGACGGGTTGAAGCGGGTGGACGTGATTTACCGCCGCGTGGACGACGACTTCAGCGATCCGCTGATTTTCCGCGGCGACTCAATACTGGGCTGCGCTGGATTATTCAATGCCTATCGCGCAGGCAATGTGACGGTGACCAACGCCTTCGGCACGGGACTGGCCGACGACAAAGCAGTGTATGCCTATGTGCCGGACATCATTCGCTATTATCTGAACGAAGATGCCATTCTGCCGAACGTGAAGACCTTTCTGTTGAGTGACGACAAGCAGCGGCAACACGTACTGGCCAACCTTGACAAGCTGGTGGTGAAGGCGGTGGGCGAGAGCGGCGGGTATGGAATGCTGATTGGCCCGCAGTCGACTGCTCGCCAGCGCGAGGAGTTCGCGCGCCAGATTGAAGCCAATCCCCGCAACTATATCGCCCAACCAACCCTGGATTTTTCACGGGCTCCCTGTCTGATTGGGAGCCATTTGGAACCGCGGCATGTGGACCTTCGGCCGTACATACTTTTTGGTGACAAGGTGAATATTGTGCCCGGCGGGTTGACGCGCGTGGCATTGGAAAAGGGTTCATTGGTTGTGAACTCGTCGCAGGGCGGGGGAAGCAAGGATACATGGGTTCTGGAACACTAACTGTTCACGGATTTCGGGAGAGTCCGACGATGCTATCGCGCGTTGCCGACAGTCTCTACTGGATGAGCCGCTACCTGGAGCGGGCGGAGAATACTGTGCGCCAGCTTGACGTGACCATGAGCTTGACGCTCGACACCAGCGAAACCAGCGCGGAAATGCGCTGGCAGCGGATGATGGATTCACTGGGCAAACCGAAGGGGATGGAATGGAACGACGACATGGAGTCGATGGCGCGCAAGCTGGTATTCGATAGCCTGAACCATGCGGCGGTGACTTTTTGCATCAACGGCGCGAGGGAGAACGCGCGCCAGGTGCGCGAGGAGATTTCAACCGAGCAGTGGCAGAAACTGAACCGTTTGTACCATCAGATGCATTCGCCCCACACGCAAACGCAATTTCGCTCGAACATCAACGATGCGTTGGCATCGCTGGTGGATGGGATTCATCTATTCAAGGGCGTGAGCGACACAACCATGATTCACGGGCAGGGCTGGCAATTCATCCGGCTGGGAAGATATCTGGAGCGCGCCTATGCCACGGCGACCCTGCTGGAGGTTTACCAGCCCGACCTGTTTCATCCGCATGAGCAGGACCACTCCGGCTATCAATACCTTGAGCTGGTTGGGCTGCTGCGCTGTTGCACTTCCTTTGAAGCCTATTGCCAGGTCTATACAGCCGACCTTTCTCCGGATCGTATTCTCGAGTTTCTGCTGCTGAACCGAGACTTTCCCCATGCAATTCGTTACACGGTGGACGGTATGCGCGATGCAATTGAATCGATCCAGCGGGCGGGCGGGCGGCGGCCCCCGGAAGAACTGATCGCAGTAATCGGGCGGCTCCATGCGATGCTGGGTTATACCACTATCGGAGAGATCCTGGGCGGGGATACGGCGCGCTTCCTGCACACCATTCGCGAGAACTGCATGAGTATTCACGAGCTCATCTATCGTTACTATGTGCACTACTCAATCCAATCGGCGCTGACAATTTAGGCCGTAACGGAATACGGAAACGAGCATGAACTTTTATTCCATCAGGCATCTGACGCGTTTTCGCTACTCGCGGCCTATCAGCGAGAGCATCATGGAGACGCGCATGCATCCGCGCTCCGATTCGAACCAGCACTGCCTGACATTCTCGCTTTCGGTAAGCCCGCGATGCAGGGTATTCAGTTATCGCGACCACCTGGGAAACATGGTGCAGCACTTCGATATTCCCGGCGAGCACAACCAACTGGTCATCGTTGCTGAGTCGGTGGTAGAACAACAGGTGCTGCCGGATGTGCCATCATTTCTGTCGCCCGACGCCTGGGCCGCGCTGGATGACATGGTGGAGGCTGGCGACTATTGGGAAATGCTGCTGCCCAGCACGTTTGCCGTGGAGACACCTGCGCTGACGCTGCTGGCCAAGCAGATGGGCGTTACGCGTCGCGACGATCCCTTGATGCTGGTGCAGGAGTTGAACCAGCGGCTCTTCGACTACTTCAAATATGTGCCGCGCTCAACGCGCGTGGATTCGCCGATAGACGAGGCCATCATCAGCGGCGAGGGTGTGTGCCAGGACTTCGCCCACACCATGATCGCGCTATTGCGCCATGTGAAGATCCCGGCGCGGTATGTGTCGGGCTACCTTTATCGCAGCCGAGAAGACCATGATCGATCGACACCGGACGCAACCCATGCCTGGGTGGACGTGTTGATGCCGCATCTGGGCTGGGTGGGATTCGATCCCACAAACAACCTGGTTGCGCATCATCGCCATATCCGCACGGCCGTGGGCCGGGACTATGCCGATGTGCCCCCGACGCACGGTGTCTTTCGGGGCACGACCGATAGCGAACTCTATGTGGCTGTGCACGTGGAAGCCGGCGACCAGCCGCCAGCGCTGGACCGCAAGCTGCCGATCCCCGAGGACTGGAGCGTGCTGGTGGAG
>Ga0181531_10000922_pt1 | contig 19097 bp, 19 predicted proteins | sample PEATcosm2014_Bin_38_FD_119743 | JGI IMG/M metagenome (GOLD analysis project Ga0181531, IMG submission 119743) | Peatland microbial communities from MTU Mesocosm Facility, Houghton, MI, USA - PEATcosm2014_Bin11_10_metaG | ecosystem: Environmental > Terrestrial > Soil > Wetlands > Peat | place... | reverse complement strand
CGCAAGTCAATGTGCCGGCGGGCGTGCTGCCTCAAATCGGTACGGACTGGAGCCCCACCGGCCAGATTTATTGGTACACGATTCGAAGCACGAATCCAGCATATGACTTGATGAATTTGAGGAGCATCGAAGACTGGACTCTGTACAAGGAATTCCGGAAAGTTCCGAACGTCGTGGACGTGAGCGACTTCGGCGGCACCGCGCGCGAATATCAGGTGCGCGTCGACCCGAATAAGCTCATCACCTACGGCTTGAGCATCAGCCAGGTCGAGAACCAGTTGGCCATCAACAACGTAAACGCCGGCGGCAGCTTCGTCGAAGAGGGCTTGCAGCAACTGAACGTCCGCGCACTCGGACTTTACCGCAATGTGCAGGATATCGAGAATACCGTGCTGACGACGACGAATGGGGCTCCAGTTCGCGTAAAGGACATCGCGGTCGTCGACTGGGGCCCCAGAATTCGGCTGGGGCACATGGCCAGGGCCGATCATCGTTCGGACGGCGTCATTGTTGACGAGCCCGACGTCATCCAGGGCGGGGTGCTGATGCGCAAGGGGGCCGAAGAGAGCCCCACGCTCGAAGGAATTCACCAGAAGGTGGACGAGCTGAACAATCACATCCTGCCCGAGGGTGTGAAGGTCATTCCCATGCTCGACCGCAGCGATTTGCTTCATTACACGTTGCACACGGTGCTGCACAACCTCGGCGAAGGGATGATCCTGGTAACGATCATCCTGTTTCTGTTTCTCGGTAATGTACGCGGCGCCTTCATCGTTGCTCTCACCATTCCGTTTTCCTTGCTTTTCGCGTCGATATTTCTCAACCTGAGCCATATCCCCGCAAACCTGATTTCACTTGGCGCGCTCGACTTCGGAATGGTTGTCGATGGCGCCGTTGTCATGATGGAGAACATCATGAGGCACCTGAGCCATGCCAGGAACGGCTCAGCGGAAGCAGGCCGCATCACGATGAGCCTGAAGACGCCGGTAGAGATGATCCGGGATGCCGCTCACGAGGTCCAGCGGCCGGTTTTCTTCGCAATTGGCATCATCATCACCGCCTACATGCCGATCTTCACGCTGCAACGAGTTGAAGGGCGCTTGTTCCGGCCCATGGCCTGGACCGTTGCCTTCGCACTCCTCGGCGCCATCGTATTCTCCATCTTCATTGTGCCTGTGCTTGCCGCCCTGCTCTTTCCGCGTGGTGTCAAGGAATGGCGCAACCCGGTTATGGAGTTCCTTAAGGATCGGTACCGGGGTGCGGTGAAGTTGGCGATCGAGAATCGCTGGATCACCATTGGCGTTGGCCTGGCTTCGATGGCTCTCGCTCTTTTCCTGACGTTCAGCGGCGTCATTGGCTCAGAGTTTCTGCCCCACTTGGACGAGGGCGCGATCTGGGCGCGCGGCGCGATGGCGAACAGCATAGGCGAGACGGAAGGCACGCGCTTCACCCAGCACTCCCGCTATATTCTCGCCTCGTTCCCCGAGGTCACCAAAGTCGTCTCGCAATCCGGGGCGCCCGACGATGGAACCGACACGGGAGGATTCGGCAACACGGAATACTTCGTCGACTTGAAGCCCAAGGACCAATGGCGGCCCGTCTTTCATCAGAAAAAAGAGGAGCTGATCGCCGCGATGGATCGCGAGCTGGAGAAATACCCAGGGGCTTTCTGGAACTTCTCCCAGCCCATTGAGGACAACGTGGATGAATCGCTAACCGGCACAAAAGGCGGACTGGCTGCCAAGCTTTACGGGCCGGACTTGGACGTTCTCGAGGAAAAGGGCGAAGAGATCAAAGATATTATGGGCAAGATTAACGGGGTCACGGATCTGGGCCTTCAACGCGATACGGGCCAGCCGAATATCGATCTCACCGTTGACCGTCTGGCGGCTGCGCGCTTCGGCATCAATGTGGCCGATGTACAAGATGCCATCCAGACCGCCGTCGGCGGTAATCCAGTCAGCCAGGTGTTGCAGGGAGAAGCAGTCTACAACGTGGTGGTGCGCTATCAGAAGCAGTATCGCGATACCAAGGAGGCTATCCAGAATATTCGACTGCTCTCTCCCTCGGGAGAGCGCGTCTCGCTGGCTCAGGTGACTAAAGCCCAGATTCGCGATGATGCTTACGACATTTTCCGGGAAGACGGCTCCCGCTATCTGGCCATCCGCTTTGAGGTTCGCGGGCGCGACTTGGGCACCACGGTCAAGGAATCCATCGACAAGATCGCCAGGAATGTTCAGATACCGCGTGGCTATCACCTTGAATGGTCGGGAGAATACGATAGCGAAAAGCGAGCCGAAGCAAGGCTGCTCTTCATCCTGCCCTTGACAATCTTTTTTATCTTCATCATTCTCTACGCCATGTTTCGTTCCTTCAAATGGGCGTTGCTGATTATTGGCAACGTGGCCATGGCTCCCGTTGGAGGCTTGCTCGCTCTCCTAGTGACAGGCACATTCTTCAGCGTATCTTCCGGTGTCGGCTTCCTGGCGCTGTTCGGCGTCTCGGTTCAGACGGGAGTCATCATGCTTGAATACATCAATCAGCTTCGAGCCCGAGGGTACACACCGGAAGGCGCTGCGATTGAAGGCGCTGTGCTGCGGCTTCGTCCCATCATGATGACGATGCTGGTGGCTACTCTGGGACTGCTTCCCGCCGCGATGTCGCACGCTATCGGCTCCGACTCGCAGCGCCCATTTGCCATTGTTATTGTGGGGGGACTCATGGCAGCTCTCGTGTTGAGCATCTTCCTTCTGCCTACGCTTTATGTCTGGATCGCAAGAGAGGGTGACAAGCTCCCCAAGCGGGAGGTGGCAATTGAAGTCTAACTTGCGAGCTGTTTTCACACGAACCATGGCCAGTTCCGTCTTGAGCATTCCTTTCCTGGCCAGCGCCGTGAGCGCGCAGCGGGCGCTTACATGGGAGCAGGTGAAGGCGAAGTTCGAAGCGGTCAATCCGGTGTTGAAAGCGGACGCGGCCAACGTGGAGGAGATGAAGGCCGAGGAGATCACAGCCTTTCTCCGCCCCAATCCGCAGTTCGCGCTGACCGCGGACGGCACCCAAATCGCGCCTCGCAGCGGAGTATGGACTCCCACGAAGGGTACTTATGAAGTACCTAACTTCAGTTACCTGCATGAGCGGGAGCACAAGCGGGAACTGCGCCTGGAGAGCGCGAAGGAAGGCACGGCGATTACCGAGTCTCAGCACGTCGACCTGGAACGCAACCTTGTCTTCGGCCTGCGTTCGGCCTTTGTGCAAACGCTCCAGGCCAAAGCGGTGCTAGCGCTGGCCAAAGCGGATCTGGAGTACTACGACAAGATTATCGACATAAGCCGGGAGCGCTTCAAAGCCGGCGGACTGGCCAAGATCGACCTGGCCCGCATCGAACTCCAGCGCGTGCAATACGAGTCAGAAATCGAGACTGCGATCGTTAACCTGCGGCAGCAGAAGATTCAGCTTCTGCTGCTGCTCGACGACCGTACGCCGGTGGACCAGTTCGACGTGACCGGGCCCTTCGAGCTGGGCCCCGACCTGCAGCCTCTTAACGGCTATCATCAGATCGCGCTGGACAACCGGCCGGATCTGCGGGCCGCGATCCAGACCATCCAGCAATCGCAAACCAATCACAAGCTTGCCGTCTCAAATGGTTCCACCGATCCGACATTCGGCGCGTGGTACACGTATAACTCCTCGAATAACAACCCGAACGGCATCCAGACGCTCGGCCTCAGCGTGAGCATCCCGCTGCGGATCTTCGACAAGAACCAGGGCGAGAAGAAGCGCACTCTGATCGATATCGACAGAAGCACGCAGGCTGCCGAAGCAGCGAAAGCGCAGGTCTTCAGCGACGTCGACGATGCCTACGAATTGGTGCGCAGCAATATTGCTCTGATCAAGCCGTACAAAGCGCAGTATCTCGATCAATCGCTTTATGTGCGCGACACAGTTACGTTTGCCTATGAGCACGGCGGCGCATCGCTGATGGACTTCCTCAATGCGCAGAGCGACTACCGCGTCGTTCAACTGGCATATCTACAGTTGATCGGCGCATACATGACGGCGGCAGGCCAACTGAATCTTGCTGTAGGACGTGAAGAGATTCAATAGGTGCACGTGCCCTATAAACAGCTCCAGTCAAGCGACTATACGAATATCGGCTCGATGAGGTGGGATGGATGAACAGAAATGAGGTTCGCACACAAATCGAGGCGATCGGCATTCTGCCTTCAGTGCGCGTGAATTCACAGGAACTCGCACGTTTTGCGGCGGAGACGGTGTACTCGGCAGGGATTCCCGTTGTCGAGATCACCATGACCGTGCCTGGAGGGCTGGACGTAATCAACTACCTGGCAAATCGCTATCCAGATATGGCCGTGGGCGGCGGCACGGTGTTGGACGACGATATGGCGCGCCGTTGCATCGAAGCCGGAGCCAGATTCTTGACCAGTCCAGGATTTGTTCCGGAAGTGGTGGCCTATGCAAGGAAGATGGAAGTTGTGGTTCTTCCGGGAGCCTTGACACCTACAGAAATCATCGCAGCCTGGAAAGCCGGTTCGGATTTCGTCAAGATTTTCCCTACAGGCCATGTTGGAGGGATTCAATACGTGCGCGCGCTCAAGGTGCCGCTGCCACAGATCCCGTTGATTGCCACCGGCGGAGTGAATCAGTTGAATGCATCCGACTTTATTCTCGCCGGCGCAACCGCGATTGGCGTGGGCGGCGAGTTACTTCCCAAGGAAGCGTTGCATTTTCGCCAGGAAGATCGCATTCACGAACTGGCTAGCCGTTTTATCGCCATGGTGAAAGAGGCGCGGGCCCTGCGGGAAACTTACTACTGACGCGTCAATCAATACGCTTAGTGCAAATCGCGTATGTCCGGTTACGCACCGCGGCGAGCCTGTGATCAAGTACTTTATGTTTGCTTTATACACGCCTCATGCCTGTTTCAGCACAAATTTCCTAAACTGCGAGTGTATGGAGATCAATGTCGATGAAACTGATACTGGCACTTCTCACACTGGCAGCGATGTGCATCGTGAGTGCTCAAGGATTCGCGGAGGAATCGTTATTGCATGGATACAGCCGGAGCGGGGTGAACAAGATGTTCCTCGATGCTCATGCGCCGGACATACCGCCCAGGTACGGTCGCGCCGAGATCAAGCATATGATTCGCGATGCGAAGACTTCAGAAGACTTCGAGCGGCTTGCAGATTACTTCGACTATCAAGCACTGGACTATAAACGAAAGGCGCAGGAAGAGCTGAAAGAGCTCGAACGGCTGGCAGCTGTACGTTTCCACCCGAGGACATATGCGACACAATTCGCCGCCACACTAGAACGGATACAACAATACAAAGCAAAAGCAAACGATAGCTCGGACCGGTCCCATAGCTATCGTGAGCTTATAGCCGCAGGCGGCGGGACGAAATGATCCCGCAGTTGCTCCGGTAACGTGAAGCAACGGCCGCGGCCGCGCAACCATTCCAACTCGAACTCGCCGAACCGGTCGCCCGTCGCAAAGACGCAAGCCAAGGGGTTGCTCGCTGGCCTTACGCACGCTAACGTCATGGGCGTCCTTGCTAAGTATCCGCGGCCCGTAGACTCGGCACGCAATCTTCACGAGTACTACATGTACGCGGCTTCCGAGGCCGGAACCCTTGAGACCACGTACAGCCGGATGGCGTCGCCTGACGCGTTCATGAATGGTCAATTGAACTCCACTGATGGGCAGCTTGGCCCGGGTCCGAGTTAGTTCTGACCGAGGAGACAGGGGGATCGACCGATCCGCCCTCGTTTCATCGCCATCATATTATCCAGACATATTCTTTATGCCTTCCTCACATATTATTCGGTAGACTGGACTCAGTCTGTCGGGACAACACAGGGCACGCTACAAGTCAGATGGCAAACCGAACTGCGCTACGATGGCCAGATCTGCGGCGGAGACTTAGGGCTCTTGGACAGTGTCTGACTATTGGCGCGGTTCTTGCAATACTGACCTGTGGGGCGTTCGTCCTTCAAACGAACCTACTGACAATCGGTCTGCTGTATTTGATGGTCGTCGTTACCGTAGCGTCGCTCTTGGGATTTTGGCAAGCGTCGCTGACGTCGCTTCTTGCAGTTCTCTTGCTGGACTATTACTTCGAACCTCCAATCTTTAGCTTCGCTGTTGAAAGTCCAACGATGTTTGTTGCGCTAGTAACATTTGAGGGGACAGCACTCGCAATCAGCAGACTTCAACGGCGCGAATTGCGCATCGCAAGAGAAGCTGCAGCCTCTAGAGCTGGAATGGAGAAGCTGTATGAGCTGAGCCGAAGCTCTTTGCTGCTGGATCTTCGCCAGGCAGTGGGACCACAGCTCGTTGTTCTGATTCAAAGGATCTTTGACGCACAGGCGGTAGCCTTGTTCGATGCAAACTTGGGCCGGCAAGACCGAATTGGGGGTTGGCAGCCAGGCGAGGAAAACCTGGCGAAAGAGTGTTTCTTGCGCGACGCCGCAAAGGACGGCCTTCAAGCGCAGACGTCCGAGCGCCTATTGCGGGGTGGAAACAAACGTACAGGTGCATTGGTGGTGCGCGGAAAGCTGAGTCCGATTGTAGTTGACGCATTAGCAGCACTAGCTGCAATTGCAATTGATCGACACCAATCTTTTGAGAGCGAAGAAAGGGCAGAAGCCGCGAAGAAGGGTGAACAGTTGCGCGCGGCGGTGATGGATGCGCTTGCGCATGATCTCAAGACGCCCTTGACTGCCGTCCAGACAGCCAGTTCCGGCCTGTTGGAATTGGGCGGGCTCTCTGATTCGCAAGCTGAACTGGTTACTCTAATTGACGATCAAGCTGTTCGTTTGAATGAACTATGCACGCGGCTGCTTCAGACTGCGAAGCTGGATCCAATTCAAGTTGACCTGAACGCTGACGAGGTTAATCTCAAGGAATTGATCTCGGAAGTGTTGGCAGGCGGATCTGACGAAAATGAAGGAAACCGCATCCGGGTTACGCTGGATGATCCCGCATTGACGATGCGGGTGGACCGCAAGTTGTTGGGGATGATACTCACGCAATACATAGACAACGCGGAGAAGTACTCCAACCCGGAAACGCCCATCACGATTGCTGCCCGAAAAAGCCATGGCCAGGTGCAAATCTCTGTGCACAACTTCGGGACGCCCATACGGATCGAGGATCGGGAGCGGATCTTCGACCGCTTTTATCGATCGCCTGACAGGAAGGATGCCGTTCCGGGTACGGGAATTGGGCTTTCCGTAGTGAGAAAGGCAGCCGAAGCCCATCATGGACACGTGTGGGTTATTAGTGACCAAGAGGAAGGAACGACGTTCTTTCTTTCACTTCCAGATGACGTAAGGAGGGCAAGGTGAAAGCGGAGCCATTGGAGTCCGGTGAAGGCACTGTTCTTGTCGTAGACGACGACAGTTCCACCCGACGGGCATTGCGCATGACGCTGTCCGGTATGGGTTTCACAGTTGTAGAAGCCGCTCGCGGGGAGGAGGCTCTCTCCCTGGTTCGCGTAACTTGGTTTGATGCTGTGCTCTTGGATGTTGATATGCCGGGAATGGGTGGATTGGAAGCTTGCCGGACAATTCGGCACGCAGTGGCGCGGCTACCGATCCTGATGTTAACCGTGATGGACAGCGAGGACGATAAGGTCCTGGCTTTGGACGCAGGTGCAGATGATTACATTACCAAGCCATTTCAGTTGCGTGAGTTAACAGCGCGACTGCGCTCCGCAGTACGAAGGAGGAATGCCTTGGATGTCAACCAGGACCATCCGATTCGCATTGGTCAAATCGATCTGGACCCGGTCAAGTATCGGGTACAGAAAGGGGGCCATCCCATTCATCTTACCCCCAAGGAGTTTGAAATGCTGCACTACCTCATGCTTCATGCAGGCGAGCCGATTCCACATGCTCGCTTGCTGAAATCCGTGTGGGGGCCGGAGTACGGAAACGAACTCGAGTACCTGCGAACCTTTATTCGCCAGCTGCGTAAAAAGATCGAAGATGATCCGAGGCACCCACAATACCTGCAGACCGACGCTTACATAGGTTACCGGTTCAATGAGAAGCCGCCCGAGCATTAACACTGTCTAAGACGCAAGGGTTTAAATGATAGTCTCTCGGATGTCCTTCGGCTTCGACTCGTTCTTCCGAAATGAATCGCGGACCTCAAGCAACAAGGCTACCTGATGAGAAGGTAGATGACTGCCATGCTCCCACAGTGCATATTGCGACGTGGGCAGCTTGCTTCAGTTTTGCCATCGGGCCCCATCTTAATTGTCGTCGCATTCTACTCCGTGTCGATTCTCCGATGATGCCAGGGCAAAGTGGATGTCCCTCCTTTGACTGGGATGAAGCCGCTTGATATTCCCGGAATAGATGAATGATGGGCCGAGGCTCTGAGGCCGGTGTCAAGGCTCCACGACCGCGGAATGCGGCGCGCGAAGCCCGGCCTTGACACCGGCCGGGTCTCGGCTACGCTCCTGCTATCCGAGGAATGTCGTGCTGTCTGGTTATAGAAGTCCGCGATCATTGCCTCCAGGCGACGGCCTTCACACCGGATGTACTTTTTTCGGTCGGCGATCCGCCTGGCAATGACCACTTTCGTAGCCTCGGGCTTCGATTCCCGAACCTGATTCAGGAGATTGCTATACCAGTCTGCGTTCCTCTTTTCGCCGTAAATGATGGGCGCGAGAGCGTTCATGAGCAAGAGCTCAACCCCGACCAGCTCAGTCGTCAATTCCTCGTTGGACAGTCTCTCAGCGGCCACGTTTGCTTCCGGGAGCAGAACCTCCCTTGCCCATTCTCCAATGGCCTTTCCGCAATTATGTGAGGCCTGCACAATCGAATTGAATTCCTCCGAAGTGAGCTTCGTACTCACTGAGAAGGCACGGCGGTCGCGTCCTTTCAATCGGCTTCCGAACAGTAGTTGTTCATCGCTCAAGAGCGGCATTTTGCCTCCGTTTTCGTATGTAAACGTCGGTATCTCGGCAGATACCGTTTTCGCGTAAGTTCCGTGTTATGAGCTTGTTTACAATTGGAACCCCAGGTTCCTTGTTAGTACCCTTTCAGGGGTGGAGTGTCGAGATGCACCCGACGCGAAGCGGCGCCGCTCTTAAAACTCACCGTACCGCTGCACCTCACCCTCCCATAGACGGCGAACCTCGGGGTGCTCCCACGCGCGGCGAAGTAGATTGCGAAACGCCTGCCAAGAGTCATGCTCAAGATCAAACGTGATCCCGTTCTCATTGCAGCGGAACGTAACCACGATCTCGCCGCTTTCCAATTTCGTCGTGTAGGCGGAAAAGTAAAAGCCGCGCCAGAAGGATCCATCCTGTTCCGAATCAAACCGATCCATCATCGTGCGGAACTCGCAAATGGTGACGAATTCGCCCATGGGAACGATGGTCGAGAGCTTTCCCGGCAATTTCAGACTCAGCGCGAAGTCACCTTATCGTCCCCGAGGCAGGGCGATGCTGCATTCGCCCTCTTCAAGGAGCAGCAGTGGGGGATCAACAAAGGGGCCATAAACCTTTTTCCCCGGCACCTGGTCAACGAGTGGCTTGCTGTTGTGATAGAAATGCCCCCGCGCGCAGACCCGCCACAGGATCGGCCAGTACGGCAGAAGGGCCTCATTCAGCTTTTCCAGGCTCGGAATTTCCGTTTCGTCGATCACAAATTACAGGTTGCGAGCTGCGAAGATCGGCTTCCATCGTTGTGCAGTGGGATTTTTGAGCGCATGGATCGTCTTTCGCACAACCTGACGCACATCCTCACATCCGATTTCCTGCATATGCTTGCCTGCGACTGCTTCATCCGGCGGAAGATTGGCAAGGTAGAACAGGTCCTGGGAAGTTCGCTTGGCGTTCTGCAAACTGAAAACCGCCAGAAATGCCTCCAGAATTCCCACAAGCGATTCGTCGGAGATCTGGTTCGGCATACTGTCTGCAAATGCTTCTGCGCCCAACTGGCAGTAGAAGGCAATTACCATTCATTCGCTCTGCGAAAGCGGAAGCATGGACTCCACCTTTCGGCGCGCGTTGAGCAGCGACTTCATCGGCTCGGCCATCAACTTGACGAATTCGAGCCGGTCATCCCGCGCCGATTCCAGAAGCAGCTTCGCCACTTCCGAGGTTGATATGCTTTCACCGGTTTTATTGAAGTGCATCTTCTTCAGGTGTTCGAGCCGGTAGCGAAGAGCCTCTGTGACCCTGATCGAAAGAACCTGCTGCTGTGGCGGTGGCGCCGGCGCCCCTTCCCGTTGTTGAGCTGTCTTTTCGGCCATCGGTTCCTCGGGTGACCTCAGGGGTCGTAAATTTACGATTTGACGTTACGTCTACACTTGCGTTATTGCCAAGTCAAGGCAAGACTGGCGAGGTGCCCTTTGCGTCTTTCTTCCTCTTCCCCGCGCCGCCTGCGCATCGAACAGGCCGGCCAATACGACCTACCCTTTCCGGTTGAAACGGCGATAGTGGTCAGTTCGCGCGAAATCGAAACCGTACCCCAGTCGCTTCCCGCGCGGTCTGTTTGCGAAGCCTAGGCTCCGAAGGATTCCAAGAATCAGCGGCATCGAGCACCCAAGCCGCAGAATCGTGAACGAAAACCACCTGCAAAGGCGACGATGTCACCCGGCGCGAAGCTGCTCGCCAGCCGCAGAGAAGCTGCCGCAATACTCTCCATCAGCATCCGGGGTGTGGATTACATGATCGCAGACGGGCGGTTGCAACGAGGCGAATCGCCAATCGCGTCCTGATTCCAACTGAGGAAATCCGCAAATTCGCGCAATCCGATCATCCGAGTCGCTTGGCTGGGTAGCTCACCACTGCGGAACACTCGCGTCTTGCCTTGCTCCACATTTGTGTCGCCCATCTAATTACCCGTGCAGCCAATCGCAACCTGAACTGTGGCTGTCTGATCGAATGGCCGCGGACAGGGAGAATATCTGCGAAGAGATATGTGATCGTTCCGTTGATTCCCACGGCGAAAACGCGTCCTGCTACCTAGTTTGCCGACCCGTGAACGTTCGGCATAGGTTCCTGCGGCTTACTGGAGCGTAAGCAAAAAGCCTCGGCGAAATACCGAGGCTGATTATTTTGATTCCGGGTTTCATGCGTACACAGCGCTTTTGGGCGCTGCGCGCTTCGCCGGTTTGCCCCGGTCTGCATTGGCAGGCGGACGCAACTCGATGCTGCTTCGCATCTTGAGCCGGTCCGCGTAACTCAGCAGCTTCTCGATGCTTACTTTGCTGATCCTGCCGTGCAGGAGATTGCTGACATTCGGCTGGTACTCATCCAGCACGTCCACAAGCTGCCGCTGAGTAAAGCCGCGCCGGTCGATTTCCGCCAAGATCGCCTCCACAATGGACGCCTTGATCTTCAGCGCCGATGCTTCCGACCTGGAGAATCCCAGGTCGTCCAGAACGTCGCCCGTGGTGATGTGATTTGATTTGCTCATTTTGACCACTCCGTTGGTCGATGTCTTCATTTCGTATTAAGCAGTCTTTGGCGGATTTCTTTCAACCTGGCTTTCGCCACCTCCAAATCACGCCTGTCTGTTCTCCTGCTGTCCTTCTCAAAGCAGTGCAGGACGTGAATGGTGTCGCCGATCCGCGTCAGGTACATGAGTCGATACCACGTCCGTTCGTCACCGTCTTTCAGTTCCCACACGCCCTTCCCGACTGAGGTCATGGGGCGGTGGGAGCAACGAGGGCCATTCCCATTCTGAATCTGCCGCAACGAGAATCCCAGTGTCGCCTTCACATCATGAGGGAAGCTGCTCAGAACCTCCTTTGAGTCACCCTCCCACTCGATCTTCGCTTGCTGACGTTTGCTGCGATCCTTCATGACTGAATCGAATATATAACATCTTATATGAACTCTGCAACTGCTGAGAGATAGGAGACTCGGCCCAGCGGCGGAGTACAGCGCAGGGCCCATGATTTTGCCCTTCCTGGTCGGTCTGGTGCGGTGGGGTCATCGCTTCGCATTAAGGACAGCCATCGCATCCACGACTTGCGACGGCGCAAAATGCGCGTATCGCATGGTCGAAGCGATTGATGCGTGGCCAGCGGCTTCCTGTACTACCTTCAGGTGCACACCGGCTTGCACCAATCGTGAGCAAAAGGTATGACGATTATCGTGCCACCGGTAGTTTTGAATCTTCGCTAGGTCTAGTGCGGCCTGCCACCACTTCTTGTTGTCGGCTTTGGCGAAGACAACGTCTTTCGGTGACCTGTTCGGCTCGCTTCCGGATCGATCACGGCGCTCCAAATCGAGGTCACACAACTGTCTCAGCGCCACCGCAACATCGTCGATCATGTAGGCGTTGCGCGGCTTTCCATTTTTTGTCTTTCTAAGGCGCATGATGTGCCTATCAAAATCGACGTCACCCCACTGCAAGTTGTATTGCTCCGACCTGCGCATCCCTGACTTCAGCGATATCTCGAACTCCAGGAGCCTGTGAATCGCATGCTTGCGCAGCTCAGGTTGTTTGATCGAATCGTGGGAGTCGATCTTCCGCTGCAGCACCTCTCGCAGCCGCTTCTCCTCATCAACGCTGAGAATACGCTCGACAATTCCAGCACCCACATCGTGGAGGGGAACATCCGCCGCTGGATTCACATTAACGAGGTCCTTCCGCTTGCCATGCTTGAAGATCATCGAAAAGGTGTCGCGCATTTTGTTGATGGTCGCATTGGCCAGGTCCCGCTCTTCCTGAATCTTATGGAGCCAGTCCTCAATCTCCGATGACTTCAGCTTTGTCGCGTCGCGGTCGCCGAACATCGTCTTGATTTCGGCGATTCTCTTCGGCGGGTTCGTCTGGTCCCGGTACTCCTCAGGGTGGGCCTTCACATACCGTTCGAACTCATCGCATTGCTTTGCAACGGTCATCGCATTGGCGTCACCGAGGACAGCGACCTCAGCGGTAGTCAGAACAGACCGCTTGGCCGTCGCCGGCAACACGCCCTCTCCTGTGCGCTTAATCGTCCTCGCCTTCTCCACCCAGGCAATTGCGTCGACCCGTCCCTTCGGCCCTCGCCCGAAGCTCTTTCGGACCAGCTTCCCATTGACCCGGATTCGGGCGGACCAGATGTCGCCGCCAGGGATTCTTTCATACCGTTCCCGAACTCGTCATAATCTGGTTCTGGCGCGCTGTGCTCTGCCCGCCGCATCCGGTAGCCGCGGCAACAAGCGAGAGTGCAATGACCAGACACGCCGCCAGCCAAACACCCTTTGCCGCCAGCTTCTTCCGGGCCATTACCAGTGGCACAAGAACAATCGGGAACAGCAGGAGCGCGGTTGCCGATCCGGCGACCGTCTCGGTGAAAACCACCGTGATCTGATAGGTTCCGGGCGGGGTTGTAGGAGAGGTTGCAATGGTCACGCCGTTCGCGCTCGCCGAATAGGTGCATGACGCTCCCGCGGGCAGATTGAGACAGGTGGCCGTGACCTCGGTCGCCGAAGCAGGCATGGTGACGGGATACGTGGCGGAGGAACCGGCAGTTACGGTGGCGGCTATGGTTGCGAATACCGGCGCGTCGCTTTGGGCTCCAGGTGAATCGATCTCAAAGACAAGAGAATTGGAAGCTCCGCCGCCTGGCGCGGGGGTTTGGGCGGTGATCGAGGCAGTGCCGGTGGCGGCGATAGACGAAGCCGGAACCTGCGCGGATTGCCAAAGCACGATGCTCATCCGGGGCGGACCTCGGTTGATTCCTCGGCCAGGTCGCCTCCTTTGCCGTTGCCACCCAACTCCCGCTTCGTCCCCCCCGGGCCGCATCCCCACATCCTCGGGTTCCCGGCCCGCCGCTCATCAGGTTCTCGGCCAGAAATGCGCTTCTCCGGCTGCCCGAAGCCGCTGAGCCGCATCCTCCGGAGTAATATCCCGCTGCGGCATGCCCAGCATCTCAAAGCCCACCATGAATTTGCGCACCGTGGCCGAGCGCAGCAGCGGCGGATAGAAATGCGCGTGGAAGTGCCACTCCGCGTGCGCTTCCCCATCGGTTGGCGACTGATGGAAGCCCATTGTGTAGGGAAAGCTGGTCTCGAATAGGTTGTCGTAGCGGGTCGTGAGCCGTTTCAGCGCGTCGGCGAGGCCCTCCCGCTCGGCATCGCTGAGCTCGGGCAGCGCACCCAGGTGCCGACGAGAAACCAGCAGTACCTCGAAAGGCCACACCGCCCACCATGGAACCAGCGCCATGAAATGCTCGTTCTCGAAGACGATCCGGCCCTGTTCGGCTGCGGCAGACTGCTCGGCTTGCAGGTAGTCGCAAAGCAGGCAGCGGCCATTCCTTTCCCGGTACTTGCGCTGGGTTGCAGTCTCGGTGGCCGGCTCGTCGGGCACAAAGCCCGTCGACCAGATCTGCCCGTGCGGATGTGGGTTGCTGGCGCCCATCATGGCTCCGCGATTCTCAAAGATCTGCACGTAGTTGATCCAGTCCAGGCCGCCCAACTCGACGTATTCTCGCGTCCAGGCATCCACCACGCGGCGAATCTCCTCCGCGGTCATGCGGGCCAGCGTCAAACTGTGGTCGGGATGGTAGCAGAGCACCTTGCACAACCCGCGAATCGGCTCAGCCACCAGCAGGGGCGAGGACGGCGAATCCGTCACCGCCGGAGCCTTGGGCAGCAACGCAGCGAAATCGTTCACAAACGAGAACACGCTTTCATACGCCGGGTTCGCGGCCCCGCCCGCTCTCGCATTGCCGGGACAAAGGTAGCAATGCGGATCGTAAGAGATCCCCGAGGGCGCGACCTTCTGGCCCACTTCTCCCTGCCACGGCCGCTCGGTGCGATGCGGCGAAACCAACACCCAGGTCTGCCGCAGCGGATTCCACCGCAGGTGCGGATATTGCCACTTCTTTTCCATGCCTGCTCCTAAAGCCTGTTATTAACTTTCGCACGGGTGGCGTTGCGGACGAAAATCGGGCCAGAACCGGGGTCCCCACGGACAGGTCTTCGTCCGTCGGGTGGAGACGAGGCGGAATCCGGGGGCTGTGGCGGGTCCACCGTCGAGGATGACAACGAAGTATGGCCCGATTTGCGCCACAACCCGGGGTCCCCGGCGCGCGACTTTTGCGCGTTGGGGCGGAAGCCGAAGGGCTCGGGCCAATTCTCCCCATTTCGGCGTCGCTCGTCGCTCGAAGATACACCATCTTCGTCGCTCCTCGCTTCTTGAACTGAGAAAAATTGGCTCCCAGCGCCACGCGCGGGAAAGTTAATAACAGGCTCTAGACCCATTCTATTGCGATGGGTTCGCGTTTCCGGATGCAAGACACGGTACTGGAGAACGGGTGCCGCCCGTCAAGAAAGAAAGGTCTTGCCGCGCTCCTTCAAAGCCGACCGGAGGATTTCCAGCGCTTTGGACCCCATGCCGTGGAGCGCGATGAGCTCCTTTTCGCTGGCATTTTCGAGTTGGTCCAGATGCGTGTATCCAGCGGATGCAAGCGCGCGAATCGCCGGCTTCGCCACGCCGGGCGGAAAAGGCCGGCTCGTGATTGAAGGCAAATTCGTCGTTGGTTCTCTCTTCTCTTTGGGTGTCGTCATGATGCGGATTCCTTATGTGCCGGTCTGTGAGAAGGTGCCGACGAGGTGCCCGGGCTCACCGTTTCGCCCAGACGCTGACAATACTTCCCATCGACCCCAGCGGAGGTTCGGGCGATCTCTTCTCGACTCAAGACAAACCAAGCTAACCGCCGCGGCTCAATGCGTTCAAGTCAGGCTACTCACCCGGCTGGCCAAGACGCCGTAGACCGGCTTGAACCTGGAACGTCACGCAGGAGGCGGTTTTCATTCTTCCCGCATCGCAAAACGCGATGCGCGCGGCAGAGTCAGCCTTCGGGGTCCTGTGCTACTATCAGCGTCGAGAGTTCAGTTCTCAGGAGACTTCACAGATGGCATACATCATTGCAGAACCCTGTATCGGCACCAAGGACACCGCCTGTGTGGACGCCTGTCCTGTCGATTGCATCCACCCCAAGAAGGACGAGAGTGGCTTCGCGGAGAGCGACCAGTTGTTCATCGACCCGGTCGAGTGCATCGACTGCGGCGCGTGCGTTCCGGCTTGTCCGGTCTCGGCCATCTTCGCGCAGGACGACCTGCCCGAGAAGTGGGCCCACTTTACCGAGAAGAACGCCGCACACTTCGGCCGCTAGTCAATTCCGCGATCGCTTCTGAGACGCGCGTCCCGCACGGCGGGATGCGCGTTTGTGCATCTGCATTGCTTGGGCCGGGCCGGAATTCAATGCTCGGGGCAGTTCAGTTTTCTACGCCAGTTTGAGTTTCTGACCGCTAATCGTTGGACCAATGGTGGGCGCCCCAGGAGCCCGATGTTGGGATCTGGGCAAGAACGAATTCTACACACGAAACCGCGCGGGCAGCGGCCTAAAAAGCTGCCTTCTCCATCTCTTCGCTGGCGGGTGCGAGGTCCAGCTTCGGAATCCAACCCTTGGGATCCTCAATCGCTCCGGCGCCGGACACAATTGCAAATCGTCCCTTCTCGATTTCGACGAAATCGACGCTGTCGCCGGTCCTGAGTCCAAGCTGTTTACGCACGTGGGAGGGGAGGGTGATGCGGCCGTTGAAGGTGACCATTGCGGTGGGCATTTGGAACCTCTGTATCAATTGTAAACTTCCACCCGGTGTAAACGTCCAGCAAAAACTGGCAGCGGTAGGCGCGCGGGCTTACCCGGTCCGTTGCAATCGGGCGTCCCGCGCTGCGGGTCTCGGAGGAGTGCGATGATGGAAACGCATGAGCGTGCTCACCTCGAAAGCCGTGGTTCTGCGCACCTGGCCGGTGCATGAGGCCGACCTCATCGTGAGCTTTTTCACGCGCGACTACGGCAAGGTGAGGGGCGTGGCCAAGTCGGCGCTGAAGAGCCGTAAACGATTCGGCGGGGCGCTGGAGCCAATGACCCTGGCGCGGGCCTGGTTTGCCGAGCGGGCCGGCCAGGAACTGGTGCGGCTGGACCAGTTGGAGATCGTCCGCTCGCCGCTCTCGTCCCCGGTGGATCTTGCGCGAATGGCGGTGCTGAGCTTCTTTGCCGAGGTGCTGGACGAGGCCCTGCCCGACCACGATCCCCAGGAAACGGTCTTCCGGCTGCTGGTGGCCGTGCTGGAGCAGACCACGGTGGAGCAGCCATGGATGCCGCTGACCTATTTTTCGCTGTGGATGACGCGGCTGATGGGCCTGCTGCCGGACATCGGCCATTGCACCGCCTGCGGCGAGACGCTGGTGGCCGGCGAGACCAGCTTCAACACGCTCGGCGATGGCCTCTTCTGTCCCAAGCACCGGAGCTTGAACGCGAGCGGGCTCTCGGCGGACTCCTGGCAACTGGCGCAGAGGATGCTACGGGCGCCGGCTACGGCCTTTGCCGCCGAAGCGTGGCCGCGGCGGCGCGGGCAGGACTTGCGGCAATTTACCTTGCAGGCCCTGGAGCGGCATTTGGAGCGCAAGCTGCGCTCCGCCGAGGCGCTGGGACGGCTTGGCGGCTGACCCGCGTTGGAGGACTGATAAAATCGGGAGAGTTTCTTGCGAGAGAGAATCCCACGTGCCCTCATCCCAGATTCCTGCCCTTCCCAAAGCCCCCGCGCTTACCTTCCAGGAGCTGTTGTTCCGTTTGCAGGGCTTTTGGGCGGCCCGCGGTTGCGTCTTGCAGCAGCCTTACGACGTTGAAGTGGGCGCGGGCACCATGGCGCCGGAGACGTTCCTGCGCGTGCTGGGGCCCAAGCCTTATCGCGTAGGCTATGCGCAGCCTTCGCGGCGGCCGGCCGATGGGCGCTATGGCGAGAACCCCAACCGGCTCTTCAAGCACACCCAGTTCCAACTGATCCTGAAGCCCCCTCCGGTAAACGTGCAGGAGCTCTATCTGGAGTCGCTGGAGGCCATCGGCATCGACCTCGGCAAGCATGACATCAAGTTTGAAGAGGATAACTGGGAGTGGCCGGCGGGCGGCGCGTGGGGCGTGGGCTGGCAGGTCATGCTGGACGGGCAGGAGATTACCCAGTTCACTTACTTCCAGCAATGCGGCGGCCTGGACCTTGACCCTATCTGCGCCGAGCTGACTTATGGGCTGGAGCGCATTGCGCAATGTCTTCAGGATCTGGACTCGATCTACGACATCGTATGGGCTCGCGATCCCGAGACTGGCGCCCCGGTGACTTATGGCGATGTTAGGCTGGCCGAGGAGCTGCAGTTCTCCGTGTATAACTTCGAGTTTGCCGACGTAACCAAGCTGTGGGAGCACTTCCGGCTTTATGAAGAGGAGGCGCAAACCCTTCTTGGTCAGGCCAACGTGTTGTTCGCCGGCGAGCATGCGAGTGCCGTCGAGAAACGGCGCTTTCCGCTGCTGGCGACCTATGAATTGGCGCTCAAGTGCTCAAACCTGTTCAACCTTTTGGATGCCCGCGGAGCCATCAGCGTAACTGAGCGCGTTGGCGTGATCGGGCGCATCCGAGCGCTGGCGGTAGGGGTGGCCAAGGCATACGCAATGCAACAAGCCGCATAACCGGAGGGAGCAGGGGCCTTAAGGCCCCTGACCTGGACGACAATCGAAATGGGGTTCAGCCCCGGGTTTTCTGATTCCTGATCTCTGAGAATCGCAGAAAGAAACTTGAAGCAATGTCCGACTTTCTTTTAGAAATTGGCCTCGAAGAGGTTCCTGCCCGCATGATTGCCGGGGCTGAGGCTGAGCTCGGCCGTCGCGTCCATGAGCTGCTCACGCGCGAGCGATTGCTTGGTCCCGCTTCCAAACTGACCACGTACTCGACGCCGCGGCGGCTTGCCATGCTGGTCAATGACGTGCTGGCGAGCCAGGCCGATACCGAGGAACAATTGACGGGCCCGTCGTGGAAGGTTGCCTTCAAGGACGGCGCGCCCACAGCGGCTGCACAAGCCTTTGCGAAGAGGGCCGGCGTGGCCGTTACGGCTCTGGAAAAAGTCTCGAACCCGAAGGGCGAATACGTGGGCGCCACGGTGAAGCGGCTTGGCCGCGCGGCGGCGGAGCTGCTTGCGGCAGAGTTGCCCGAGGAAGTGCTGAGCCTCTACTGGGCCAAGAATATGTACTGGCGCGCGGGCAAGCCGGAGCGCTTCGT
>Ga0181531_10000919_pt1 | contig 19117 bp, 12 predicted proteins | sample PEATcosm2014_Bin_38_FD_119743 | JGI IMG/M metagenome (GOLD analysis project Ga0181531, IMG submission 119743) | Peatland microbial communities from MTU Mesocosm Facility, Houghton, MI, USA - PEATcosm2014_Bin11_10_metaG | ecosystem: Environmental > Terrestrial > Soil > Wetlands > Peat | place... | reverse complement strand
CCCGGTACCACTGAACTCAAATAGTTGGTGGGCGGCGGCGGCGGAGCTCCATTATAATGCACAATCAGGTGTCCAATCCAAAACTTGAAATCATTGGTTGGATAGCCGCTATACATATTGTAATCAAAGGCAACAGCCGGAGCCACATTAATGTTGGCCTGCGTATGATCAATCGGCACGCTAACTCTCACCCATCCATTCGACGCCGCGCCCGGAATTTCCACACTGCCAAACTGCTGATAACCGCCCCCCGCCGCCCCGGTCATGCCCACTCCGATGCTGCCAAAACCGCCCGATCCATCCGGAGCTATCGAGTTTGTGCCGACAAAGACATCGAAGGAAATCGTGTCAAAGTTAAGCAGGTTGGCGGTTTCGGTGAAATCGTATCCATACCCATTGTCAAAGGTTCCGAAAAAGACATTTTGCGTACTATTGGTGGAACCGTGACCATTATCGGCTCCGAACGGATTCCATATCAACAGAGACCCGGCGCCGGCGCCGCCATTGGGATCCAGCGTGGTAACATCATTGGTAATGGAGATGTTGCCGCCGGGGGAGTTGTACCAATAGATCCATGAAGCCACGCTGCCGCTTCCGGCAAAAGGCGAGGTGTTGGTGCCAACGAGAAAATTGTTGGTATAAGAGCCGGTCGTTGGGAATTGCGCCCAAGTCTGGGCGGTTGAACCAGCGAGTGTCAATGCAAGCAATGCAAGGAACAAACGCATGTTGAAGGCAATCTTTTTCATATTTTCTGTTTTGGGGTTGTTGGTTTAGTTGGATGGTTGCTCGTTTGGATTTTGGTGAAATGAATGTTTATCAGTTTCGGATTTCAATATTCATGTGGTTCTGAGGAGGTCAGTTCGATCTATATGGGCAAAGCAATAACGACGCACGGTCGAAGGAATTCCGGCCGCAATTAAAGTAACAAAAAATGATGACACACAAAAATACATACGCGTTCACACGCCAAAATAAATGGATTACTAATTGTTACTATACAGCATAGACTGGCATTTGCATGTCACGAAAAATGGGTACAAGCAAACAACCAGGCATGGCGAGCCTGGCGGTGAAAGAGCGGGCTAATCACCGGGCTGGACGGTCCACATTCCAGCGGGGGAGGCGAGGGTTCCCGTGCCGATGGTATCCGCAATGGCAAGGGCTTGAACGTGACCATCGCAAAAGAGGTAGTTGAACCGGTTGTTATGCGCTTTGTACAATACTAGTCCTTGATTAACGCCGCCTGGGTTGGCTGGATTTTGCGGCGGGGAAGTCGTGTCAATCTGGTAAAGGTTGCCGTTGGCACCGCCATTTTGTGAAGTTTGCGGGCCATTGCAGACCGGTGTCCAGATATTCCCTTCGGCCTGCTGACCGCCAGGTTCTTCCACCAGCAGAAAGGTGGTGGAAGGGGCATGAACCACTGCCGTCGGATAACCCGGTGCGTACCAATTGGGGGTGGGAGTGGCAGTCGTCCACCAGACTCCCACGCCATGGTAACCCGGTTGGTACAAATTAGGCAACTGATATCCACCCGTCGTAGGAATCTGGTATTGCGTCCCCCAATTGGGCCCGACACCGTTCATGGCGTAGGATCTAAGACCGAGTGGAGGCGTACCAGCCACCCAACTGACCTTGGCGAACCGGTCTGCCGGACAGGACAGTGGCTTGAGCGCCACAGGTAAACCGGCGGCGGCGGCGTCTTCGGGGTCTGCCATAAAGACTCCTTGTCGCAGTTGAGCGAGCGGAACACTGTTGCCACCCCCCATGTAATTGTAAATCCAGGTGTCCCAGGTAAACACCAGCAGCCTGCCTTGAAATGAGCCGGAGGCTTGAATCGCTGCCGGTGGATACATGTCCCGTCGGTCGCCGGCGAACAGATTGATGCCCAGACCGAGCTGCCGCATGTTGGAAGCACACTGAATTCTCAGCGCTTTGGCCTTTGCCGCCGCCAGTGCGGGAAGCAGCATGGCGGCCAGAATGGCGATAATCGCAATGACCACCAGCAGTTCAATCAGGGTAAATCCACGTATGACCGGGGTTCGCATGGTCCGTAACCCCGCGGGAATTTTGCTGGAATTTGAATGGGCGGTCCTCATGGAATTTTAAGTTTGTTCAGCGGTTGACGATACTGATCAGTCCTCTGTCGTTAAGGGTGTATTTCATTCCGGCCGGCGGCGGCGGAATCGGAACACCCGCGCTGGCGGCAAATTCCTCGAAGGTGGCGGGGTGACGGCGGTTTGAGATAATCCATCCGATGAGCGCCTGGTTCAACGGGCGCAAGTCCGGCAGGCCATTGGTTGTGACCGCCGCCGTCGTGCCTGAATTCGCAACGGTGCTGGGAGCTGCCGGAGCGGGCTGTGCCGCATCCGGCTGCGGTGGTGCTGGCGGCGCCGAAGTCACTGAGCTCTGATTTTTCTGGTTGCAACCGACGGCAAACATTGTGATCGCGCAGGCAAACACGATGCAAGAAATCTGCCCACGACCCGGGCGTCGGCCTGCAAATCGGTAAAAATTGGAGGACATTTTCATTTCTAAAGGCAAACGACTCAGCAGCTCGTAAAAAACGGGTTGCTTATTTAGGTACTTATTTAAACCTAATCTAACTCACTAGGTAAACAAATACAATGTCACTAAAACTAGGGACACTCTGTTCGGTTCGTCGCCTGCTCAATCGGTTTGTGGGTTGCTGATGATTGTCGCGTCCCCGGGTTTTTGTCCGGCGCCAGCCTTGCTTTCCCTGAAATCCTGCCGATGCTTTTGCACAAATCCTGCTGGTTGCAGCGCAAACGGGAATAGCTTGCGTGCGACCGGTTCTCGCCGCAAAGTTTCCGACAATGTTTGCAGCCCGGCCAGCCCTGAATCTCTCGTCGGCCAGCCTTCCTGGCTCTCCATTTTCATGGGCGGGCTTTTTCAGGACGGGTAAATTATCATGGAAACCAGCTTCGGGCCTGGCCTGGGCCCGATGGTCTGGCTCGAGGGCCGTTCAGGTGGGGATTGCCGTCGGATGGCTCCAGCTCTTTTGTCTGACGATTCGCGCAGGCACCACCAACCTGCCGGATTATTTCACACGAGTCTGGCAAACCCAGGATGGTTTGCCCAACAATGCCGTCACGGCGATCGTCCAGACACGTGACGGGTATCTTTGGCTGGCGACTTACGATGGTCTGGCGCGGTTTGACGGTGTCAATTTCGTCATCTTTGACAACAGCAACACCCCCGAACTGCGCAGCAGCCGGGTGACCAGCCTGTTTGAAGACGCCGCGGGAAACATGTGGATTGGTTGTGAAAGCGGAGAATTGACCCGTTACCAGGACGGACATTTTTATGCGGTGCCGTTCCATCCTCCATGGGAAAGCAGAAAAATCCAGCTGCTCGGCGGCGATGCCTCCGACAAGATCTGGCTCCTCAATCCGGACGGAAAACTGGCGTCCCTTGACGGCCAGACGATTGCCGCCCCCAACACCGGCGGCGCCGTTACGGTGCTGGCCATGTCGCAAACGCCGGACGGGACGATCTCAGTGGATAGTAACGGCCAGGTTTATACCATCGACCACGGCCGAATGGTTCCTTTGCCGTTGGGACTGCCTTCCTCGGATTATGTTAAATGGATTTGCCACAGTCGCGACGGCAGCCTTTGGATTATCACGCAGGACCGCTTGTTGAAGTGGAATGGAAGCCGGACCGAGGACCTTGGTCAAAGCCCGTTGAGTCAAAGTTCCGTCACCACCATGTTGGAACTGAATTCAGGCGGTCTGGCGGTGGGAACCCTGGAAAACGGACTCTTCCTGATTTTTCCCCAGCGCGGCGTGGTCCACTTCGACCGCGCGCACAGATTCCCCAACAACTGGGTGCGCACGTTGTGTGAGGATCGCGAGGGAACCTTGTGGGTGGGTACCGGCACCGGTGGCTTGGTGGCATTGCGTCCCAGCCGGGTCGTCACCTTGGATTCACCGGATGACTGGCAGGGGGCCAACGTGCTCTCCATCACCTGCGCCCGCAATGACGCCATGTGGATCGGCACCGAGGGGGCGGGTTTGTATGGCCTGCAAGAGGGCCAGTGGACGCACTTTGGGAACAGCAACGGTTTGCCCAATCCGTTTGTCTGGTCGGTTTCGGAAGACTCGCAAAAGCGCCTTTGGGTGGGCACCTGGGGAGGCGGGCTGTCCATCGAACAAAGCAACCGTTTCGAACGTGTGCCCGGTCTCGCCGACCTAACCAGTCCCATGCTGGCCATCCTGCATGGACGGGACGGCGTGACCTGGCTGGGAACGGACACCGGCCTGCTCCGTTATCAGGCCGGAACCATCATCCGCCATGGAGCGGGAGATGGACTGATTTTGCCGGACGTGCGGGCCATCGCCGAGGCCCCGGACGGGACCTTGTGGTTTGGCATGATGGGCGGCGGGCTGGGCCGGTTGCAAAACGGAGCCGTGAAACAATTCCGGAACCAGGACGGAATCTCCAGCGATTTTGTCCAGTGCCTGCACCTGGACACCGATGGCGCATTGTGGATCGGCACCTATGGCGGCGGCCTGGATCGTTTTCAAAACGGCCATTTTTCGACGATCGGGATGGCGCAGGGACTGCCGAGCAATTTCATTTGCAGCATCGAGCAGGATAACCGCGGTAATTTTTGGATCAGTTCGCATGCCGGAATCTTCAGAATTCAAAACGCGGAATTAAATCAGTGCGCCGACGGGCGGATACCGTCCGTCCATCCCCTGGTTTACGGCCCGGGCGATGGAATGCCAACCTTGGAATGTTCCGGCGGCTTCCAGCCTGCCAGTTGCTGGACGGCCGATGGCCAACTCTGGTTTTCCACCAGCAAAGGCCCGGTCGGCATAGACCCAAATAATATCAAAGTCAACCAACTGCCGCCACCGGTGCTCATCGAGAAAATGCTCGTGGACGGACAGCCAGTCACCGGACTTGACCACGCGGGCGATTCCGTGCGCATTCCGCCCGGCCGGCGGCGGTTTGAGTTTCGCTACACCGGCCTGAGCTTCGTGGCGCCCGAAAAGGTCAGTTTCAAGTACCGGCTTCAGGGCCTGGAGCGCGAGTGGACGGATGCCGGGGCCAAGCGGACGGTGATTTACAGTTACATCCCGCCGGGCAGCTACCAGTTCCAGGTCACGGCTTGCAACAGCGACGGCATCTGGAACCCCGCCGGCGCGGCGATGGCGTTCATGGTACGGCCCTATTTCTGGCAGACCTGGTGGTTCCGCATTGCGGCCGGCGTGTCAGCGGCGGCGCTGCTGACCGGTGGCGTGTTGGGGATCACCCGGCGCCGGATGCGTCAAAAACTCGAACACCTCGAGCGCCAGCGAGCCATCGAGCGCGAGCGCACGCGCATTGCCCGGGACATCCACGACAACCTTGGCGCCAATCTGACGCGCATCTCGCTGCTCAGCCAGTCCGCCCATGGCGAATTGCATAACCCGGAACAGGCCGCCGTCCAGTTAAACCGGATTTATGACACCACCCGTGAATTGACCCGCGCGATGGACGAAATTGTCTGGGCCGTCAATCCGGAACATGACACGCTCGACAGTCTGGCCAGTTATCTGGGGAAATTCGCCCAGGAATTCCTGGGTTCGCTTGCCATCCGCTGCCGCCTGGATGTGCCGGTGCAACTTCCCCCGTGGCCGGTCACGGCGGAAGTCCGTCACAATTTATTTCTGGCATTCAAGGAGGCTTTGCACAACGTCGTCAAACATGCCGCTGCTTCCGAAGCCAGCATTTCCCTGACGACCGACGACCGGGCCTTCACCCTCGTGGTTCGCGACCATGGACGCGGCTTTGTGCCCGAGGCATTGCTGAACGAACCACCGGGCGAGCCGGGTCACTCCGCCACCGGCAATGGGTTGATGAATATGCGCTGGCGCCTGGCGAAAATCGGCGGCCGTTGTGAAATCAAAAGCGCGCCCGGCCAGGGAACCGAGGTAAAATTTATTGTGCCCGTGTCATCCGAGGAACGCGACCTGACCCGGTCCCACCGGCCTCGCCGGGAAATGGGTGCCAATGGGCCTTCCGCGCGTGTCGCCAGAACTCGCGACACGTTTTTTCCGCCGGATGAGCTACAATGAAAGTGTTATTAAATGAATATTGCCATTTCCATCGTTGAAGATGACGTGCCGGCGCGGGAAATCCTGGCTGACTGGATTCGCCGCGCGGAAGGCATTCAATGTGTCAGCGAGTATGCCGATGCTGAAAGCGCATTGAAGTCATTGCCCCGGGAAAAGCCCGCGGTCGTGCTGGTGGACATCAATCTACCGGGCATGAACGGCATTGAGTGCATCCGGCGTTTAAAGCCCGTTCTGCCCCAGACCCAGTTTGTCATATTGACGGTCTATGAGGATGACAATCACATCTTCAAGGCCCTGGCGGTGGGCGCGAGCGGTTACCTGTTGAAACAAACGCCGCGGCAGATGTTGCTGACCGCCCTGAGGGAGGTTAATGCCGGTGGCTCGCCGATGAGCAGCAGTATCGCCCGGAAAGTGGTGCAGTCCTTTTGCCGCCCGGTGATGGTCTCGGGTGAATCCGTCAGTCTTTCACCGCGTGAACAGGAAGTCCTCGAACTGCTGGCGCGCGGCTTTCTTTACAAGGAAATTGCCGACTCGCTCCACTTGAGCGTGCAGACGGTGAACACGTACATCCGGCGAATTTACGAAAAGCTTCACGTGCGCTCGCGGGCGCAGGCCATTGCCGTGTATGCGCACCTGCCGCTGGGGGAGTAAAGCGGATTGCGGCGCTTTGGCCCTGCCTGAAAATCAAAGATCCAGCTTTGCGAAAATCGGTTTCAACGCTGCTTCCCATTTTTCGTAGCCATTCATGTTCAGGTGCAACAAATCAATGCGGAAATTTTCCGGCAGACAGCCGCCGTTGGGCGCGGCCAAGATGCTCCAGGTGTCACATTCAACAACGCCCGGCTGGGTTTTCACAAAACCGTCGATCAACGCGTTGAGCTTCTCGATGTTGTTTACGAACCGCTGATTTTGGTCGCTCCGCGGCATCACCCGGCAGACGATGATCCGGAGGTCGGGGTTGAATTTTCGCAGCGCCTGCACAATGGCCCCGATGTTGTCCGCCACGTCGTCGGGATTCGCCCCGTTCCCGATGTCGTTGGTGCCAATCAAAAGCACCACGGCCCTGGGCTTCAGCGCCAGCACGTCCGCGTTCAGCCGGTATAAAACGCCGCGCGTCGTGTCGCCGCCGATGCCGCGATTGGCCACGTGCAAATCCGGAAAATCCTGCGCGAGCGAATTCCAGCCCTGGGTGATGGAGTCGCCCAAAAAGACCACCGCTCCCTTGTCCTGGCTGGCCGTGCGGACCCATTCGGCGTGGCGTTGCGCCCAGACTTTGGGCAGGCCGGTCCAGGTTGCGGCCGGTCCCTTGCCGGGCAGAACCGAGGGATCCTTCGGATACTGCGAGACATCCGCCACGGCGTTGGTGGTCGTCTGGGCGAAACTGGTATTGCTCCCGGTGGCCGTCAACAGCAGGAGGACGAACAGGAAAACGAACAGGATTCGACCGCTGAAATTTTTAAATGTGGGTTTCATGTAAAGGCAAGCTTTACAACGGTGATCGGTGGCGGTCGAGCATTTTTTGAAACTGACTTGATGATATCTGCCCTGGCGGTGCGCGCGGCAAATGACAGAATTGTCATGCGTGATTCAGCCGGCGTTCATGATGGTGTTGTTTCATGGCCGGGTTGGTCATTTTAAATTGACGGGTATCGACGGCAAGGCATTAAACACAACCAGCAACCACGAACGATCCAATCGAAACCTCAAACGCATACAAAGATATGAACAGATATTCCTGGCCGGTTTTATTCGGTGTCTTTGGCCTGCTGACGGCGGCCGTCTGCCGCGCTGACGGGCCTTATCACTTCATCAAGGAAATCCCCATCGGCGGCACTGGCGGTTGGGATTACTGCTCCGTGGATCCAGCGGCGCAACGTCTCTACGTCTCGCACGGGACGGAAGTCGCGGTGATTGACCTGGCGAGGGACCAGGTCTGCGGTGTCATCACCAATACCCCGGGTGTGCACGGCGTGGCGGTGGCGGCCGACCTCGGCCTTGGTGTCACCAGCAATGGGCGCGAAAACAAGGCGGGCATTGTGGATTTGAAAACGCTTCAAACGCTGTCAAAGGTGGACACGGCCCAGGGCCCGGACGGGATGCTCTACGATCCAGGACAAAAGGAGGCCTGGCTGTTTTGCGGTCGCGCCCAGGCGGCGACGGTGGTGGATGTGAAAGGGGCCAAAGTTACCGCCACGATCCCGCTCGGTGGCCGGCCGGAATTCGCAACCGTGGACCCGGAAGCGGGGCGCGTGTATGACAATCTGGAAGACAATAGCGAGATCGTCGTCATCGACACCAAAACGCACCAGGTCGTGGACCGCTGGCCGATCGCGCCCGGCGAGGAGGCTTCCGGCATGGCCATTGACGTAAAAAATCACCGGCTCTTTCTCGGCTGCCACAACGGGAAAATGGTGATGATGGACAACACCAACGGCAAGGTGATCACGACCGTGCCGATTGGCGAAGGTGTGGACGCCGATGCGTTTGATCCCGGCACCCGGCTCGCCTTCGCCTCGTGTGGCGATGGCACGACCACGATTGCCAGGGAGGAAGCGCCGGACAAACTGACCGTGGTCCAGACACTGCAAACCCAGCGTGGTTCGCGGACCATGGCGCTGGACCCGGCGACGCACAAGATTTACCTGGCGGCGGCCCAATTCGAGCCGCCGGCGCAAGGCGAGCGGCGTCCGCGGATGGTCCCGGGGACTTTCAAAATTCTGGTGTACGGCATGGAACCATGATTGGCTAATGGAACCCCGGACCCCGGTGAAACAACCGTGGCCGCATTTTTTGCGTTTCAACGGTCCAACGTTCAACGATTCTCACGATATGCGCGTACTGGTGGTTGAGGATGAAAAGAAAACGGCGTCGTTCGTGCGCAAGGCGCTCCAGTCCGAAGGTTTTGCCGTGGACGCCTGCCACAATGGCGACGACGCCCTGGCCGCCGCCAAAAGCACGCCCTTTGATGTCATCGTGCTCGATATCATGCTGCCCGGACGCGACGGCCTGAGTGTCCTCCGCCAGTTGCGCGAACGCCGGGACGCGACGCCCATCCTGCTGTTGTCCGCGCGCGGTGAGGTGAACGAACGCGTCGAGGGCTTGAACGCCGGGGCGGACGATTATCTGCCCAAACCGTTTGAACTGGCCGAACTGGTTGCCCGGGTGCGCGCGCTGGGCCGGCGCGGTGGGGACAACAAATCGCCGGTGCTGCGCGTGGCGGATTTGACACTGGATACCCTGACCCGCCGGGCGCAGCGCGGCGGCGCGGAAATCGAGCTGACCGCGCGTGAATACCGGCTGCTGGAATTTCTCATGCGTTCAGCCGGCCGCCTGTGTGGTCGCATGATGATTCTCGAAAAGGTCTGGGATTATGATTTCGATCCCGGCACCAATCTCGTGGACGTGTACGTCCGACGATTGCGGGAAAAGATTGACGCCGGTTTCGAACCCAAACTGCTGCACACCGTGCGCGGCGCGGGCTACCTGTTGAAGGCACAGCCATGACCATTCGCACACGCCTGACCTTCTGGTATGCCGGCGTCCTGACCGTGTCCCTGCTCATCATCGGCTTGGGAACCTACCGGGAAATTGACGAGCAATTGCGCCATGCGCATCGCCGCGCGCCGGCCGAACATGCCATTTACGAAACCAGCGACATGGTCTTCCAGGGGGGTCTGCCGGCCGTTGCGTTGGGACTGCTCGGGGGCTGGTGGTTGACCCGCAAAGCCCTGGCGCCTGTGTCCAAATTGACCGAGGCCATCACCCGGGTCCACGAACGCAATCTGCGCGAACCGCTCCCGCGCACCGGCAGCGGTGATGAATTCGACCGGCTGACGGAGGTGTTCAATGCCATGCTGGCGCGGCTCGACGATTCGTTCAACCGCGTCCGGGAATTCAGCCTGCACGCTTCGCACGAACTCAAAACGCCACTGACCGTGTTGTGCGGCGAAACGGAAACCGCCCTGCGCGACGAATCGCTTTCGCCGGCGGAACGTGAACGTTTTGTCAGCCAGCTCGACGAATTGCACCGGCTCGCCCGGATCGTGGACGGCCTCACGCTGCTCGCCAGGGCCGACGCCGGGCAGGTGGAGTTGAAGCTGGAACCGGTCGGACTCGACGAACTCGTGCGCGACAACTTTGCCGACGCGCAAATCCTGGCGGATCCGCAGCATATTCGGGTTGAGCTGGACGGGTGCGAGCCGCTGACGGTGCGCGGCGACCGGCACCGGTTGCGGCAGTTGCTGCTTAACCTGGCCGACAACGCCGTCAAATACAACCAGCCGCAGGGGCACGTAACGATGGGTCTGCGCCGGGCGGACGGGGCGGCGGAATTCACCATCGCCAACACCGGTACGGGCATTTCGCCGGAGTCGTTGCCGCGGGTTTTTGACCGGTTTTACCGGGGCGACCCGGCACACAGTCATGCAGTGGACGGCTGCGGCCTGGGTTTGAGCATCGCCAGATGGATTGTCCTGGCGCACCAGGGAACCATCCGAATCGGGTCGGGACCTTCAAAGCTGACAACCGTTACGGTTCGCCTGCCGCTGGACACAAAATAAATGAAACGTTCAACATTCAACATTCAACGTCGAACATCGAACCAGCGATGCGCGACCTTTGGAAATTTCCTTGAGCGTTGGACGTTGAATGTTGAACGTTGGATGTTCTTTTTGTTCCTCCTTTTAGCCGGCTGCGCCACGTACCATCCGCAACCCATTTTTCCCGAGCAAACCGCCGCCGCCTTCGACGCGCGGTCGTTGACCAACAGAACCCTGCGCGCGTTTCTGGAAACCAACCAGGTTGCCGGCGAGTGGCCGCGGCGTTCGTGGGACCTGAACGCCCTCACGCTCGTGGCATTTTATTATCAACCGGCGCTGGCCGAAGTGCGGGCGCAATGGGAGGCGGTGGAAGCGACAAAAATCACGGCGGGCGAGCGGCCCAATCCGACCGTGTCCGTGACGCCGGGATACGATTCTCAAATCCCCGGCAACTTCAGCCCTTGGCTGGTGACGCTGAATTTTGACGTGCCCATCGAAACGGCAGGCAAGCGGGGCAAACGTCTTGCCCAAGCCAGCCAACGTTCCGAGGCCGCCCGCTGGAATTTTGTCTCCGCCGCCTGGCAGACCCGCAGCCGGGTGCGCGCCGCGTTATTGAGTCTTTACACCGCGCGCGAAACCGAAGCGCTGCTGTCCCGTCAGACGGCGGCGCAAAGCGACGTCGTTCATTTGCTCGAGGGCCAGCGGGCCGTCGGCGCCGTGTCCGATTTTGAAGTGACGCAGGCCCGCATTGCGCTGGAGACCACGCAATTGGCGCTGCAGGACGCCATCGGCCAGCGCCGTCAGGTGCGCGTGCAACTCGCCAACGCACTTGGCCTGCCATTGCGCGCGCTGGACGGCGTGAAGTTTTCATTCGCCGGGCTGGATCGATTCCCCGGGGAGTTGACCAAACCGGAGGTTCGTTGCCAGGCACTGTTAAACCGGTCGGATGTGCGCGGGGCGCTGGCGGAATACGCCGCCAGCCAGTCCGCCCTGCAGCTTGAAGTCGCCAACCAATACCCGGACGTTCATCTCGGTCCGGGCTATGGCTGGAACACCGGCAATGCCGGTGACAATCAATGGACACTGGGTCTGAGCCTGACCCTGCCGGTGTTGAACCAAAATCAAGGTCCCGTTGCTGAGGCGAAGGCAAAGCGCGCCGCCGCTGCGGCGCATTTTCTGACCGTGCAAACCGCGGCCATCGCCGAGATTGACTGCGCGCTGGCCGGTTACCAGGCGGCATTGCAGCAAAGGGCGACCGCGACGGCGTTGTGGGACAATTTGCAGAAACAATTGGATTCTGTCCGCGCCCAGGCGCAGGCGGGCGAGGTGGAGCCGCTGGCCGTGGCGAATGCGGAAGTGGAATTCAACACCGGTGCACAAAACCGGCTCGATGCGCTGGTCCGGGCGCAGCAGGCACTCGGTCAATTGGAAGACGCCGTCCAAAGCCCGTTGACCCTGCCGTCGTCCGTGCTGGACGCGGCGCAAAGCACTTCTTCTCAAACTGAAAAATGAAACGAAAACAAATCATCATTGGCAGCGTGATTGTCCTTGGTTTGGGGCTGGGCACCTATGCGCTCATCAAATCGTCCCGCGCCGCCTCGGATTCGGACGACGAAGCGTCGGCGGAAAATGTGTCCCCGCTCGTGAATGTTCAAGTCGGCACGCTTAAACGCATGACGCTGCACCGGTACGTTACCGGCTACGGCACGGTGGAGGCCGCGCCGGCCACGGTGGGTCAGCCGGCTGCCGGCGCCCAGCTCGCCGCGTCCTCCGCGGGAGTTGTGGCCCGGGTGAACGCCATCGAAGGCCAGCCTGTGCAGCAGGGGGACGTGCTCGTGGAATTGAACTCCGGCACGGCCACGGCGGATTACGCCGAACAGGAAGTGGCGCGACAGAAACAATTATATGCGCAACACAATACCTCGCTGAAAATGTTGCAGGACGCCGAGGCGCAACTGGCGGCGCTGCAGGTCATCGCGCCATTGTCCGGCACCGTTACGCGCCTGAACGTCAAACCCGGCGCGGCGGTGGACGTGAACACGGTGGTCGCGGAAGTGGTGGATTTAAACCGTCTGGCCGTCAGCGCCGACATTCCCGCGTCGGAAGCGGGCGAATTGCAAGTCGGTGAGGAAGTCCAGGTCCTGAGTGGATCGCCGGTTGTGACCACGCTGTCGTTTGTCAGCCCGGTGGTGGACGCGAACAATGGGGCGGTCCTGACGCGCGCGCTGCTGCCGGCGGACAGCGGCTTGCGCCCCGGACAATTCGTTCCGTTGAAAATCGTCACGGCAGTCCACACCCATTGTCTGGCTGCGCCGGACGGAAGCGTAGTGACCGACGAAAGCGGCCACAGCGTCATCGCGCTGGTCCAAGGGGACGAAGCGACCCAGGCGCCGGTGCAAGCGGGTTTGCGTGAAAACGGCTGGGTGGAAATTGAAGGCACCGGGCTCACGGAGGGCGACTCCGTGGTGACGGTCGGCGCTTATGGATTGCCGGAAAAAACCAAAATCCAGGTGGTGAAACCATGAACCAAGTGGTCTTTGGCACCGTAGCGGCGTCTCGGCAGAGCGCCGCCATCTTGTACAATGAGAGTCAGCGGCGCTCTGCCGAGACGCCGCTACGCTGAAATTCCCCATGCCTTCCACGTCCTCCTCACGCCTGGGCCGGTTTGCGACGCGGCACGCGTTGTCCATCGCATTCATCGCGGTGGCGCTGTGCCTGGCGGGCATTTTGTCGGCGCTGCACACGCCGTCGTCGGTGTTCCCCCAGACGAATTTTCCCCGCATCGTCATTCTGGTGGACAATGGCATCATGCCCGCCGACGAAATGATGGCCACGGTCACGCGGCCGATTGAGGAGGCGATGAAGGACATTCCTGGCGCCGTATCCGTGCGTTCGGCGACCAAGCGTGGTTCGGCCCAGATCAACATTTTTTTCAACTGGCGCGTGGACATGCCGCAGTCGGAGCTTTATGTGCTCGGCCGGCTGGCGCAAATCCGCGGCGATTTACCCGCGACCGCCGGGACCGAGGTTGAGCGCGTGACCTTTTCCGCGTTTCCCATCATCGGCATCAGCCTGACCAGTTCCAACCGCGACCTCATGGATTTGTGGGAGACGGCGAATTACCAGTTGAAGCCGCTGTTCCTGCAAATCCCCGGCGTCGCCCGGGTGGAAATCCTCGGTGGCCACGTACCGGAATATCATGTCGTTGTGGACCCGCTGAAATTGCAGGCCGCCGGACTCGGGTTGCCCGAGGTGGGCGATGCCCTGGCGAAAAACAACCTCGTCGCACCCGCCGGCATGATTGAGGAGAATTATCATCTTTACCTGACGGCGGTGGACGGGCGGGTCTATTCGCCGGAAGACATCGGCAACGTGGTCATGGCGGTTCGCGATGGCCATCCGATTTGTGTCCGCGACGTAGCGCGGGTTGAGCGCGGCCCGGCGCCGGCCTTTACGGACATCACCGCGCAGGGCCGCCAGGCCGTCCTGCTGAACATCCAAAGCCAGCCCGACGGCAGCACGTTGGACATTGCCGGCGCGCTAAAGACGCAGTTGCAGCAACTCCGGCGGGAGTTGCCGCCGGACATGCACCTCGTGTTTTACTATGACCAGTCGCAATTCGTGCGCGACTCGGTCGGCAGTGTCTGGGACGCCATTCTCTTCGGACTCATCCTGTCGGTGTTCATCCTGTATTTTTTCCTGAAAAACTGGGGCAGCGTGTGGACCGCCATCGTCACCATTCCCATCACCGTGCTCATCACCTTCGTTGCCATGAAACTCGCGAATATGAGTTTCAACATGATGACCCTCGGCGGCATCGCGGCCTGCATTGGCCTCATCATTGACAACGCCATCGTCGTCGTGGAGGCAATGTGCGTGAAAATCGCCGCCGGCCGGCCGCGGCTGGCGGGAATCCAGGAAGCCATCGGCGAAATTCTTTATCCGCTGATCGGCTCGACGCTGACACCGGTCGTGGTGTTCATCCCGCTTGCATTTCTGACCGGCGTCGCGGGCGTATTTTTCCGCGCCCTGGCGTTGACCATGGTCGTGTCGCTGCTCGTGTCGCTCGTCCTCGCGCTCACGCTCACGCCGTCCCTGGCGGCGTGGTTCATCCGCGACCGCGATCAGATGGAACACGGCCACGCGCCGAAGGGTCTGGAAGGCGGGTTTCTGCTGACGCGGGTCATCCGGATTTACGAACGCGCCGTGCGCACGGCGTTGCGGTACCGCGGGCTGACGTTGATCGCGTGCGGGCTGGTTCTGATCGCCGGCGTTTTCATTTACCAGCGTCTGCAATCCGATTTCCTGCCCGACTTCGACGAAGGCGGCTTTGTGATTGATTACTGGGCGCCGCCCGGCACGAGCCTCACGGAGACGTCGCGTGTTCTCAATGAGGCGGAAGCCATTCTCCGTGCCAAACCGGACGTGGAAGGTTATTCCCGCCGGCTTGGCGCAGAGATGGGTATGTTCGTTACCGAACCGTACCGCGGCGATTTTGCCGTCAAGCTCAAGGCGGATCGCAAACACACGACGGAGGATGTCATCGCCGAATTGCGCCACGAATTCGCCGAGAAATTCCCGATGATGCGCTGGGAGTTCCCCGGCATCCTCACCGACGTCATCGGCGATCTGCAACTGACGCCCGATCCCGTCGAAATTAAATTATTCTCGCCGGATTTGAAGTGGCTGGAGGCCACCGCACCGCGCGTTGAGGCCCAGATCAAACAAATTCCCGGCGTCGTGGACACGTTCGACGGCCTGACGGAAACCGGGCCTTCCATCAGTTTGCGCGTGCGGGCCGCTGACGCCGCAAGATTTGGCCTCACGACGCAGGATATTGCCGACGCCGCGAACACCGCGCTGTTGGGCCAGGTCGTATCGTCTGCGCTCGAAGGTGACCGCGTGGTGGACATTCGCGTGCTGGCGGAGCCCTCGAGCGTGAATCGTATCGACACGCTACGCGGGTTGCCCATCCGGACACCGGGCGGCGCGATGGTGCGGCTGGATCAGGTGGCCAACGTGGACGTGCAACCGAGCCAGGTGGAATTGGATCGCGACGATTTGCGACAGGACGTCATTGTCTCCGCCCGGCTCGAAGGCCGTGATTTGGGCAGCGCGATGCGGGAGATTCAGGCCAAACGCAGCCAGGACCCATGGCTGCCGCCCGGCACCGTTGAGTACGGTGGTCTTTACCAGCAGCAACAGGAATCCTTCCGTAATCTTCTGGTCGTCCTGCTCGGGGCCATCCTACTGGTGTTCACGGTGTTGCTGATTGAATTCCGTTCCTTCAACGAGCCGGTGGCCATCGTCTTCGGCTCGGTCCTGGCCTTGTTCGGTACGGTGGCTGCGTTGTGGGTCACCGGCATCACGCTGAACATCGTTTCCTTCCTCGGTGCCGTCATCGGGGTGGGCATCGTGGCCAAGAACGGCATTCTCATGCTGGATTTTTCCCGAAAATTGCAGGACGAGGGCGTAGAGCTGGAGGAAGCCCTGGTGCGCGCCGGGCATCGCCGGTTGCGACCAGTGCTGATGACGTCGCTGGCCGCCGCGCTCGGCATGTTGCCGCTGGCCTATGGCATCGGCGCAGGTGCGGACATGCTCCGGCCGTTGGCCATCGCGGTCATCGGCGCGCTCTGCATTTCCGTTTTACTGTCGCTCATTGCCATGCCGGTGGTTTATTGCGTGTTGTTAGAGTTGGGTGGCGGCGGGAAAAAACCGGAGCAAAAACGAGCGGCAGCCTGAACGAATTATTGTTTCCCGGGCCGCTTTAAGGCTTTGACGGCACGCAGCAACTCCGCCATCAAACCGTCCGTGGTGTGTTCCTTCGCCTCCAGCGCCGGCTCCAATTTCAAGGCGCGGATGGCCTTGCTGGTTTCCGGGCCGATGGACGCCAGCTTCATTTGCGGAAATTTTTTCAGCAGCTTTGGCAAATCAAACCGCGCATGGAAATGCTCCACCGTCGAGGCGCTCGTGAACGTCACCCAGTCTGCGCCCGATTCGAGCAACCGTTCACCCATGCCCGCGCGGTCCTCCGTCTCGGCCACGGTTTTATACACGGCGATGTCGTCCACGATGGCGCCCAGTTCCTCCAGCGCCTCCGGCAATTCGCGGTTCGCCACCTCGGCGCGCAGCAGGCACATTTTCACGTTCTCAACGGACTGGTATTTCTCGAATGCCTCGGCCAGCTTTTGCGCGGTCGCCGCTTCCGGCGTCAGGTCCACCTGTAAATGCAGTTCGCGCAACCTGGCCGCCGTCGCCGGGCCGACCGCGGCAATCCGCGCGCCACCGAGGTCGCGCAGGTCGTGAAAGCGTTTGAAGAACAGGTCGAAAAACGCCGTCACGCCATTCGCGCTCGTAAATACGAGCCAGTCGTAGGTATTCAATTCCAGCAGCGCGTCGATGATGCCCTGCCGCTCGTCCGGTGACGTGATTTTGATCGTCGGCACTTCGAGGACGTCTGCGCCCAACTCCGCCAGCCGTTGGGGGAGGGACGGCGTGCCGCCGTTCCTGAAATTTGGGGACGCCGACACGGCGTCCCTCCCAGGGGGACGCGTCACGACCATCCTTTTCCCAGACAACGGGCGGTGCTCCGCCCAGTTCAATTTCTCCCGCAACTTGACCACGTCACCGACGACGGTGAGTGCGGGCGGAACAATCTTTTCTTTTGCCGCGAGCGCCGCAATCGTGGCCAGCGTGCCGGCCACGGATTTTTGTCTTCCCAGCGTGCCCCACTGGATGATGGCCACCGGCGTTTCGGCTGACAGGCCCCGCGCGATGAGTGATTTCGTCCAGTCGTCCAGATTGTCGGTGCCCATAAGCACGACCTTGGTGCCGGGAATTTTGGCGATTTGCTCGTAGTGCAGGGCCGTGGCCGCGTCCGCCGAATCGCTGTGGCCGGTAAAGACGGTGAAACTGGAGCAATGTTCGCGGTGGGTGAGGGGAATGCCGGCGTAATTTGGCGCCGCCACGATGGATGAAACGCCGGGCACGACTTCAAAGGGAATTTTCGCCGCTGCCAGCGCCTCGGCCTCCTCGCCGCCCCGGCCGAAAATGTAGGGATCACCGCCTTTGAGCCGGACGACGCACTTGCCTTCGCGCGCTTTGGTGACGAGCAAGGCGATGATTTCCTCCTGCGGCATTTTCATGCTTTTGCCGCGCGCGATGAGTTCGGCGGTGGGTGGCGCGAGCCGGAGCAAATCCGGGTTCACGAGCGCGTCGTAGAGCACCACATCGGCGCGCCGGAGCAATTCCGCGCCGCGCAACGTAAGCAGGCCCACGTCGCCCGGTCCGGCGCCGACAAGATAAACCGCGCCTGTGGATTTCACGCGCACAGTTTATGCGGACGGCGAATTTGGGCAATGAAAGAGGAGGAGCTGTGGCGGCGTCTCGGCGGAGCACTGCAAACTTCAAGCGTTTTGCAAATAATGCACTTTTTCCCCGCTCGCGCCTCGCGCCGGGTAAGTAATGGGAACAGGTTCAACAGGCTTCTGGTCGTGCCGCCCGTCACGGCGACTGAAGACGGAAGAAGCCGGCTTTGCTGTTTACATTATTGCTGAGCACATCATTTGTGCTGACCGTGGTGATTCCGCTGGTGATATTGCTCCAACTGCCCGAGGACAGGTTGGTGCTGGTCTGCAAGGTGTAATTGGTGGCCGCTGATGGCCAGGAGATGACGGCGGTATTCGTGTTTACCAGCTTTATGGACAGGAAGACGGGCAGGTTGGTCGGGGCGGTGATGTTTGTAATCATCACACTGAAAACCGTGGGGCTGTAAATGCCCTGGCCCAGAATTCCAGGGGGAAACGTTATGTTCGCAAAAGTTCCGCTTTGCGAACCGTAGTCCAGCAGGGCAAACGAATTGCCGACGGCCGGTACAAATCCATTAAGCCAGCTGACATTGGCTGTGCCGTTGAGGGCCACACTGCCCACGACATTGATTTGCCCGAAACTGCCCAGGCCGCTCACGCCAAAAGCCAGCGTGCCTCCGGTTGTGGTAAAATTCCCACTGAAACTGAGAATGCCCGCTTGTGCATTAATCGTGGCGGTATTGGTGAAGCTGACGCCGACAGTGGCGGTGCCCGTGCTGACTGATTTGCGGAAGGTGCCGGCATTGTTGAAGAACTCAGGTCCAAAGCAGGCACAGTTGATGTTCGCATTGGTCTGGATGTCCCAGAGCGCCCCCGCCAGATTATAGACACCGCCCAGATAGACACCGCTGTCGTTGTAAATGGTCACGCTGGCCGCCCCGGTCATCGTGACCGTGCCGGCGTTGGTCAATATATTCTCCAACGTGACAGCCCCGGTGACATTCAGCAATCCGCCGCTTTTGATGGTCAAGAGGCCGGCGATGATTCCACCGTTGCAGGTGAACGTCCCCGCCACACTGTTGGTGCTGATGAGCGTCCCCCCGTTCAGCGTCAGGTTGGTGATCCCACCACCGCCCTGGAAGGCGGGTCCCACAAACAGATTGCCACCGGCCAGCACCAGGTTGGT
>Ga0181531_10000918_pt1 | contig 19121 bp, 12 predicted proteins | sample PEATcosm2014_Bin_38_FD_119743 | JGI IMG/M metagenome (GOLD analysis project Ga0181531, IMG submission 119743) | Peatland microbial communities from MTU Mesocosm Facility, Houghton, MI, USA - PEATcosm2014_Bin11_10_metaG | ecosystem: Environmental > Terrestrial > Soil > Wetlands > Peat | place... | reverse complement strand
TCCGCTCGCGCCCGCCGCTTCCTGGGCCTGGCCGAGTCGGCCGCCCTGGCCGTGGTCGGCGAGCCGAAAATCGATGGGCTTTCGATCTCGCTGACCTACGAACACGGCGTGTTTGCCCGCGGCGCCACGCGCGGCGACGGCACCGAGGGCGAGGATGTTACCGCCAATCTGCGGACGCTGAAAACCATTCCGGCCCGGCTGCTCGGCAACGCCCCTGCCCTGATCGAAATACGCGGCGAGGTTTTTATCAGCAAAGCCGACTTTCTGCGCCTCAACGACGGGCAGGCGGCCGCCGGCGACAAGGTATTCGCCAATCCGCGCAACGCCGCTGCCGGCAGCCTGCGCCAACTGGATGTATCGATCACCGCCGGCCGCCCCTTGTCGCTGTTCGCTTACGCCATGGGCCAGAGTAGCGAGGCGGTTGCGGAAACCCATTGGGAATATCTGGCGCTCTTGCGCGGGTGGGGGTTTGTGGTGAACCCGCTGTCCCGCCTGTTGGCCTCAGCGGAGGATGCTGCCGCTTTTCAAGCCGAAATGGCAGCGCAGCGTGCGACCCTGGCGTATGACATCGATGGCGTGGTCTATAAAATCAACGACCTCGGCTACCAGCGCCGGCTTGGCTATGTCGGGCGGGAGCCGCGCTGGGCCATTGCGTGGAAATTCCCGGCCGAGCAGGCGACCACGATCCTGCAGGAGATTCGCATTCAGGTCGGCCGCACCGGCGCGCTGACGCCGGTCGCCGTACTGGCGCCGGTCAATGTCGGCGGTGTGCTGGTGACGCGCGCGACGCTGCATAACGAGGACGAAATCGCGCGCAAGGATATTCGCGTCGGCGACACCGTGATTTTGCAACGCGCCGGCGACGTTATTCCACAGATCGTGCAGGTGGTGCTGGAAAAACGGGTGGGCGAACCGCCGCGATTTGAGCCGCTGACGCAGTGCCCGATCTGCGGCAGCCATGCCGTGCGGCCGCCTGGCGAGGCGGTGCGCCGCTGCACCGGCGGATTGATCTGCGAGGCCCAGACGGTTGAGCGGCTGATCCATTTTTGTTCGCGCCGAGCGTTCGACATCGACGGCATGGGTGAGAAAACGATCGTCGAATTTCACGCCGCGGGGTGGTTACGGACGCCGGCCGATATCTTTCGCCTGCCCGCCCACGAAGCTGAAATCGCCGGGCGGGAAGGCTGGGGGGAACTCTCCGCGAACAATCTTGTGCGGGCCATTAACGCACGGCGCCGCATTCCCCTCGCGCGCTTCATTTTCGCGCTCGGGATTCGCCGCATCGGCGAGACCAACGCAAAGCTTTTGGCACGCCATTACACCAGTTTTTCCCATTGGCGCGCGCAGATGCTGGAAGCTACCGTTGTGGGTTCGGATGCGCGCCTGGCGTTGGGCAGCATTCTCGGTATCGGCGAAGCGATCGCCGAGGAACTCGTTGATTTCTTCGGCGAACCGCGCAACCTGGCGGTGCTCGATGACCTGCTTGGCGAACTTACGGTCGAGGACGAAACCCCGGCGGCAGGGGCCGACGCCGCGCTGGCCGGCAAGATTATCGTTTTTACCGGCACTTTGGAAACCATGACCCGCCCTGAGGCCAAGGCGCGCGCCGAGTCGCTCGGCGCGCGCGTTACAGACAGCGTTTCGAAGAAAACCGATATTGTCGTAATTGGCGCTGACGCGGGCAGCAAGGCGAAGAAAGCGGCGGAACTGGGCGTGCGGACCGTGACGGAACAGGAATGGCGTGAGATGGCCGGGTCTTGAACACGCACTGCGCCCACCAGACGCGTCAAGCAAGAGAACAAAAGTTTTTTGTTTCTTTTTTTCAAAAAAGAAATACTTCCTTACTTTGTCCGTGCTTCAGTCTATATGCTGGATGGCATAACTAGATTTGCATGAGGGACGCAAGGATGTCGCGATACAGCTGGGGCAGCGGCGCGGATTTCCTGGTGTCCCGATCGATCATTACCAGCGTGGTGCGGCCGGTCGTGACACATTCGTCGCCGCGGAAAATGCCCTGCCCGATGACATAGGAGCGGTGGCCGATCGCCACCACACGGCTGCCGATATCCACGGCGCCGGGCCAATGCAGCTCGCGGCGGTAGTCGATCTCGATGCGCGCCATCACGCCTACCAGCTGCTGCGGCATGTGCGGAAACAGATGCGCGTGCGCATAGGCCGTGCGCCCGCTTTCAAGCAGCGCCGCGAACGCCACGTTGTTGACGTGGCCGATCATGTCGGTATCGCTGAAGCGGATTTTCTCGGTTTCGAAATACCGGTAGCTCGCGCGCTGCGTCAAATCTATGTCGGAATGCATTCGGCGACTTTCAAAGGCGCGCAGGCCTCGGCGAGCCAGGCGGCGGTTTCGACGGGCAGGCGCGGGCCCACTTCGCGCAGGATCCGCGCGTGATATGCGTTTACCCAGTCGATTTCATCCTGCCGCAGGAGGGTGGGTTCGATCAGCGCCTGGTCGATCGGCGCCAATGTCAGCGTCTCGAACCGCAGAAACGGCTTTTCGCCGTGTATGTCGGCGCGCTGCACGAGCAGCAAATTCTCGATCCGGATGCCGTATGCCCCAGGCAGATAATAGCCGGGCTCGTTGGAAAGGATCATGCCCTCGGCGATTACCGCAGGGCGCAGATGCGGCGAGATCGAGGCGGGGCCCTCGTGCACCGACAAATAGCTGCCGACGCCGTGCCCGGTGCCATGGTCGTAATCAAGCCCGGCCTGCCATAGTGCGGCGCGCGCGAATGCATCCAGCCGCACCCCGGCGACCCCTTGCGGAAACACCAGGGCCGCAATTGCGATGTGGCCTTTCAGCACACGGGTGAAATGGTCCCTGATCGGCGCCGGCGCGGCATCGGGCCCGGTCCACAGGGTGCGCGTTACATCCGTTGTGCCGTCCAGATACTGTCCGCCGCTGTCGATCAGAAAAACCTCGTTGCGATGAACCGCGCGATTGCTCTTGGGCGTAGCGTGGTAATGAATGATCGCGCCGTGCTCGCCCGCGCCCGCGATGGAGCCAAAACTCGCGCCGCGGAAACGCTCGCCCTCCGCACGGAACGACAGCAGCCTGTCCGCGACCGACAATTCCGTTTCGTGCCCGGCAGCACCGCGAACCCAGTGCAGAAAGCGGCACAGTGCCACCGCATCGCGCCCATGCGCCGCGCGCGCGCCCTGCTGCTCCACCGCGTTCTTGCGCGCCTTGGGCACCAGGCACGGGTCCGCTCCCGGCGCGACGACTGCCCCCGCCTCGCGCAGCCGGTCGCCAAACCAGGCCGCGGTGCCGGTCTGATCCACGCGCACGCGGCGGCCGGAAAGCCGCGCCAGGGCTTCCGGCAAGGCCGAACGTTCCGCCGGCGCCACGCCGTTGCCAAGCCAAGCGCGCGTCTCGGCCGGCAATTTGCCGCCGTCCATGAACAGATCGACGGCGCCGTCCGCGTGCACCAGGCAAAAGCCAAGCGCGAACGGCGAACCCTCGACATCCGATCCGCGAATGTTCAGCAGCCACGCTATCGAGGCTGGATCGCCGATGACCGCCGCGTCCTGCCCTGCCGCGCGTAAAACCTCGGCGATCTGCGCGCGTTTGTCCGCGCTCGAAACGCCCGCGAACGCGATATCGTGCGGCAGCGCGGGCCCCGCCGGCGGCGCCGGCCGATCCACCCAGCCGACATCGACCGGGTTGCGCGCCACCGCCCGCAGCCGGATCCCTGCGTCCCGGAACGGTTTTAATCCGTCCTCGCCATGCAGCCACGGATCGTAGCCCAGCGCGCCACCGCCGATCCGCGACGCGATCCACGGCGCGGGCGGGTTTTCGGTCAGATGCAGCCGCTCCCACACCGCCGCATCGGTTTCCGACGCAAGCTGCAGCACATAGCGCCCATCGCTCCACACCGCCGCATGGTCCGCCAGCACCACCGCCAGCCCGGCGCTGCCGGTAAAGCCCGTGAGCCAGGCCAGCCGCTCGGCGCTTGGCGGTACATACTCACCGAGGTGCTCGTCGTTCCGCGGGACCAGGAAGCCCGCCAGGTCCTGGTCCGCGATCGCGGTTCGGACGGCGTCTATGGGTGATGTCGTCATGTAAGAAAGTCTCCGAAGAAGGCCAGGGCCCTGCCCCGAACCCGGCTGGGGCCGTCACGCGTTACCGTGGTGCGCACAACAGCCCCAGACCGCATTATTGAACCGGGGTCTGGGGACTAGTCCCCAGTGGAGTCCGAGCGGCAGCGCCCCTAGAGCGGGATGCGATTAAGTTGAATCGGCATTGGAGCGCATCCCGCTCTAGTCCTTTGTTTTAAGGAGCGGATTCACGCGATGGCTGACCGCATGTGATCGCGATCCGCTGTAGCCTTCCACTACCCCACCGGCAACTGATCGCGAAGCACCCGCGGCGGCACCTCCGCGACCGCGCCGCGCGCCAGATTGCCCAGCTGAAACGGCCCATAAGCTATCCGGATCAGCCGCGTGGTAGACAGCCCCAGGCATGCCATCATGCGCCGTATCTCGCGGTTCTTGCCCTCATGGATCGACACCGTGAGCCAGGCGTTGCTGCCCTTGCGGCTATCCAGCCCGGCCTCGATCGGGCCGTAGCGGGTGCCGTCGATCACCAGGCCGCGGGCGAGATTTTTGAGTGCGGGCTCGCTCACCTCGCCATGCACGCGCACCCGGTAGCGGCGCAGCCATCCGGTGGAAGGCAATTCCAGCCGCCGGGCCAGCGCGCCGTCGTTGGTCAGCAGCAGCAGGCCCTCGCTGGTCAGGTCCAGGCGGCCGACGCTGACCACGCGCGGCAGGTCGGCCGGCAGCCTTTCGAACACGGTCGGGCGCCGCTGCGGGTCCTTGTGCGTGGTCATCAGGCCGTCCGGCTTGTGGTAGCGCCACAGCCGCGCGCGCGATGGGCTATCGATGACGGCACCGCTCACTTGTACTATGTCGCCTTCCGCCACGAAGGTGGCCGGGTGCTCGACCGGTGCGTTGTTGAGCGCCACACGGCCTTCGGCGATCAGCCGCTCGGCGTCGCGGCGGCTGGCGACACCGGCGCGGGCAAGCCATTTGGCGATGCGTTCGCCGTCACGTGCCGGGGCGTCGGCCGCCGTCACGCGCGGGCCGCCTCGATCAGGGCGGCGAATAGGCGCGTATCGCCCCGATCGATGAGGAATTCCGGGTGCCACTGCACACCGATGCAAAACGCCGCGTCCGGCGCCTCGATCCCCTCGATGACGCCGTCCGGAGCGGTGGCGTTGACCACCGCCCGGCCGGCGCTCAGCACCGCCTGGTGGTGCGACGAGTTCACCCGCATCGTCTCGGCGCCGACGATCGCATGCAGGCGGGTTCCCGGGACGATTTTCACAAGATGGCCTGGCTCGTGGCGCGGGTTGGGCTGCTCGTGGGGCAGGGCGTCCGGCACGCTATCCGGAATGTGCTGGATCAGCGTGCCGCCCAACGCCACGGCCAGCAATTGCTCGCCGCCGCAGATGCCGAGTACCGGCATGCCGCGGGCCAAGGCGCCGCGCAGCAGCGAAAACTCGGCCTCGGTGCGGCCCTGCTTGAGGCTGACGGTGGCATGGGTCGTGTCGTCGCCGTACAGCGCGGGCGACACATCGAACGCGCCGCCAGTGACGACGAGGGCATCGATCGCGTCCAGCATGTCGGCCGCCAAATCGGGCAGATGCGGCAGGCTGAGCGGCAGGCCGCCGGCCGCCGCGATCGCGGCGGCGTAGTTGGTGCGCAGCGCATACCAGGGGTAGGCGGAGTAGCCGCCGGGTTTTTCCGCGTCCAGGGTGAGGCCGATGCGAGGGCGGGTGGTCATGCGGTGTGTGGTACCGCGGCGGGCCGAAGCTGCCCAGGGGAATTGCGTAAGGCGGGTGGTGCGATGGGCGATATGATTGCGCCGATGGAGCTGGCGCTGGAAGCGGCGCGCGCGGCCGCCGCGCGCGGCGAGGTGCCGGTCGGCGCGGTCGTGACGGGGCCCGATGGCGCCATATTGGCGGTAGCGGGCAACCAGGTGGAGGCGGATTGCGACGCCGCCGCGCATGCCGAGCTGCTGACGCTGCGCGCGGCCGGCACGGCACTTGGCTCGCCGCGGCTTACCGGGTGCGATCTTTGGGTGACACTGGAGCCCTGCCCGATGTGCGCGGTGGCGGCCGGTTTGTTCCGCGTGCGGCGGATCCTGTTCGGCGCCTACGACCCGAAGGGCGGCGGCATCGACCACGGGCCGCGCATTTTCGAGACGGCGGCGAACCTGCATCGGCCGGAACTGATCGGCGGCCTGCGCGAACGGGAGGCACAGGCGCTGCTGCGCGCATTTTTTGACGCGCGGCGATAGGTTTATTGCCGATTGTCGCTGAATGTAATCGCCGGCGGGGGCTGCGCATAAGCAAACCGCCGGCCGCCGATCGTTTCAGCCCTCCTCAGTTTTTCCCCGGGCCGCTCGCGCCATGCGCGAAAATCACAACCGCTATTCCACTGAATACTCTTGCACTCCAAGCTGTCTCATGCAACGAAACAGTTCCGCTGCCATCATGGCCACGGCGGGGACCAATCCCCTGCGCAAACCGGGCACGCCAGTTCTGTCACGCCGTCTTGTCGATGCCGCGATCGCCATGGGCGGCACGGCTATTCTTGGTCTCGGCCTGGTCGCCTCAGGGCTCAATCCTGCCGCGGCAATACGATATCTGAACCATGCCCATCCATCGTGGCACGCGGATACGTTACTGCTCTGCAGCCTTTTGGCCATGCTCGGGTGGGCGCTGCTGGACCGGGCCCATCGTTTCGACCTGGCGCCGAACACGGTTGATCGCGATCCCGGCACCCCGGTGGCATCGCTGGACCCGCTGACCGGCCTGCCCAGCCGCGCCGCGTTCCGTGACGCGATCACCTCCATGCTGTCTGCCGGGCTGCCGGGCGGGCTGCTGGTCATGGATGTGGACGGGCTGCGCACCGTGCCGCACGGCGACAGCGCCAGCCTGAGCGACGTCTTGCTGCAGGAATTCGCCGGCAGCCTGTCCAGCCTGGCGCCTGTCACCTCGCACCTGGCCCGCCTGCAGGCCGACGAATTCGCCGTGCTTGTGCCGGGGGCCGATGCAACGGCGCTGGAGAGCGAGGCCGCGTTGCTGCTACGCGGTCTTTCGGCGCCGTTCGCACTGGCCGGGCGCCGGTTCGAACTGCCGGTCAGCATCGGCGCCGCCATGCTGCCCGATCATGGCGATAATTTCGAGGGTGTCATGCGCGCCGCGTTGCTCGCCCTGCAGCAGGCGAAGGCGGCCGGCGGCGGCACCTGGCAGATGTTCGAGCCGGCGTTGGCCTCCGCCGTGGAGGCGCGATCGGAGCTGCGCGCCGAATTTCGCGCGGCCCTCGGCGCCGGCCAGGTGGTGCCGTACTACCAGCCGATCGTGGCACTCCGCCATGGCGGCGTTGTCGGCTTCGAAGTGCTCGCGCGCTGGTGCCACCCGGAGCGCGGCGTGTTGGCGCCGGACCTGTTCATCCCGGTCGCCGAAGAGCAGCGCCTGCTGGCCGAGCTCAGCCTGAGCCTGCTGCGCCAGGTCATCGCGGACGCCAAGGCTTGGCCCACCGCCTGGACGTTCGCGTTCAACGCGGCGCCCAGCCAGTTGCGCGACCTGGTGAATTTCGTCCGCGACCCAAGGCAAATCCCGCCCGACATGCTCGACCCGCAGCGGCTGGAGCTGGAGCTGACCGAGAACGCCTTGATCAAGGATATCGAGCTGGCGCGTGAGGTGGTGAGCGCCATGCACCGCGGCGGCACCAAGGTGGTGCTCGACGATTTCGGCACCGGCTACGCGAATTTCCTGCACCTGCGGGATATTCCGTTTGACCGCATCAAGATCGACAAGGCGTTCATCAGGGACATGCTGGACGACAGCCGTACCGAGGCGTGCGTGCGGGCGATGCTGGCGCTGGGAAAGAGCCTCGGCGTCAGCGTGACCGCGGAAGGCGTGGAAACCGCGGCGGCCGCCGCACGGTTGCGGGACATGGGCTGCGATTTCGCCCAGGGCTATCATTTTTCACCCCCTGTCCCGGCCGCCGCGGTGGCCCAGTTCGCCACGCAGGTTGCACCGGCTGATTGATCGAGGAAGCAAGGCCAGGGCTCTGCCCTGGACCTGCCACGCCGGAGGCCCCAGACCCCGGTCATAAAGAATCGTTCGTGGAAACGGCGAAGCCAAGAATCCATGTTATTTATAGGCTTCGCCAAGAAGGCAAGGAAAGCCGCGCAGCGCTAATGGGGGTCTGGGGCCGTCGTGCGCAGCACGCCCAGGCGTGACGGCCCCAGCGGGGTCCAGGGGCAGAGCCCCTGGCCTTTTTCCCTAATGATGCACCGGCTGGAATGCGTGGGTCAGCACCCAGTTCGCGACATTGCGGCCGACCACGTCACCCTCGTCGCCGTCGAACTGCCAGTGTACACCTATCCAGATGCGGCTTTCGAGGTTGTCGTATTCCGCGGCGCTCAAGGAACGATAATTCACCGGCTCCAGCGGCTGCAGTTGCCCGGTATCGGAGTAGTTCTGCCCGTCGAATTCGTCGGATACGAACGTGAAAGGCGTATTGTCCTTGAAATAGCTGCGCAGCACCTGGAAGATACCGCCGCCGAACGTCGCGTGCCCGGAAGGATAGGCCGGGAACGGCGGCGTGAAGTTCGGATTGGTCGTGTTGGTGGCCTGCCCGCCCAGCGGATACCAGGTCGGGTTCGGCTTCAGATAATTGTTGCCCTGATTTCCGGTGTAACGGATGGCCGTGACCGGGCGCCAGAACTGATAGTAGTATTTCGCATCCCAGGCGGCGATGGCGGCGTCCGCCATGGTGGTGTTGAAGATCGCAAGATAGCGCGCGGCGGCCTCGACATTCGGCAGACCCTGCTGGAACGCCAGCGTGCGTGCGAGTTGGTTGTACAGCCGCGGCGGCGCGCAGATATTCGGCACGCCGTCATAGGTCCAGAAGATGCCCTGAAACGTCTGCTGCGCGGAACGGAAGCTCGGCGTGCCGTGCGAGGGGTCCCCGCCGATTGCCTCGGCCTGATAATACGCCAGTGTATAGAGATCGCTGCTCAGCGCCGGCGGCGGCGGCGGGCGGAACTGCGAGGCCGAAGTCATGACAAACGGTTTTACCTCATACCAGAACGCCCCAAGCGCGGTCTGCAAGCCGCTGACCGGGTCCGGCGACCAGTAGCCGGGACCGACTTTCGGGAAGTAGTTGACGCCCACGGTCGGTTCGGGGATTTGCGAGCCGTCGTTGGTGCGTAGCGCGTCGATCGCCGCGGCGGCCGCCTGCCCCAGCGCCTGGCCCGCGGCGAGGCCGGTGGGATCGCCCGTGATGGTCGCGACATCCGCCGCGAGCAGCGCATCGAGCCTTGGTTGTTGCGAGGGATACAGAAAGACCAGCGCGTCATGCGCCGACTGGGCAATGGCATAATCCACGGACACGTCGCCGGAGACCGGTGCCAGCCCGACATAGCTCTGATATTGCTGATAATAGGCATTCACCGCCTCGAACATGGCGATATGCACGATCGCCATGGCGCGGCTGGCACGCGTCGGGCCGAATTGCTGGCCGAATGTATAGGTGGCGCCAGCGGGCGGCGGCGTGTGATCGATCGCGGTGGTATCCAGCGCCACCTCGTTCCAGGCAAACAGGCGCTGGTAAGTCGTTTGCGGCGTGGTCGGCATCTTGTGTTCGTTGAAAGGCACCGCGCGCTTGCCGACCTGGCCGGCCAGCAGCTTCTGAAACTCCGCCGAACTGGCGGGCGACAGCGCCGGTGCCGCGGCGGCCATTTGCACGCTGCCGGCGGCCAACGCCATGATGAGCCAGCCGCAAGCGCCGGCCTTTAAGTTGGATTTGATCGATTTCATGAATTGGCTCCGCCCATGCAAATTGATTGCGTTCTGATGGTTCGGTGCAATGCCGAACAAGCTGTGCATTAAAAACGCGTACCAGCCGGAGTCAACCGGATTTCAGTGTTTTTGGCGATCCGTTCCGCTTGACATCGTTCAGCTCCGCTGCGGCAATGCGTCCGTCCTGTCGCGAAGGCGGCCGGTCAGTGCAATCGATGCTTTCATGTCTCGACCGAAATACAACCCCCGGATGCGGGCGAACTCGGCGAACTTCGCCGCCTTCGGGCTCGGCGTCACGTGGATCACGGCAAGCCCGGCCGGCGATTTGGCCGGCTCGGTATGCGCGGCTCAGGCCAGACCGCGTTTGGACCACATACAGAAGAAGTAAGGAAGTATTTCTTTTTTGAAAAAAAGAAACAAAAAACTTTTGTTCTTTCCTTCGGCTGGGCGTCGATCTTGGTGCGGGTTGATATCAGTCGTCGACGTGGGTTATCGGGCAATTGCCTGGGCCCAGCACGAGCGGATCGCAATTTCCATGGTTTTCGATCTGGCTACGGGTGAACGCATCGACCCGGACGGGCGAGTTGGTTAGCCCGCTATGCCGATGGTTGTTTGCCAGCAGAATGTCGCGGGCAAATGAATTTGTGATCGTCGAATGCGCGATCACCGTTGGCGGATAGAGGCCGCCGGCAGGGTTCGCGGTGCCGCCGACATCGTTGAACATGGCAACCGAATCGTCGCCGGTTCCATCGGCCTTCAGGCCATAGACCAGGTTTCCGTAAATCGGTGGGTCGTCCGGCTGGCCGAACTGCAGGCCGCCGCTCTGGGTCGCCAGGCACGGTGCCTCACCTCGCACCGGCGGCCCGCGCTCGATCCAGGCGTTGTAGACCTGGGCACCGAGACCGTTGCCGGCAGGCGCGCCACTGACACCGCGGAACGTGCCGCGCCCGGCGCCGGTCCATGCCAGGTTATTCATAATGATGTCGGTGCCGCCGCTCTCGATGTCGTCGAACCAGAAGGCCTGCGCATTGTTAACTTTCATGCAGATCAGGTTCGCCACGCCATCGGTGGTCGCGGAATAATAGCTCGGTACGGCTCTTTGCTTTGCCGGCATGGACGAGGTGAGTGTCCAGCGCCGCGGAAACCGCACGCGATCGGGCCGTATCGGCGGCACCGCGGCAATGGCATGCCCGCTCTCGCTCGGATAACCCCATGAATACTCGGCGTTGGAGTCCTCGGCGCTGGTCGAGAGGATCAGTTGCGGGGCCGCATTATTGGTGAAGGCGCGCATATACAATCCCCGCTCAATGGCGGACAGGCGGCCCTTGGAACAGACATCGTGGCCATTTTCCACGCAATTCATTCTGTACAGGTCCCGCGGCGTGGGGAAATCCGCAGCCATATCGAGCGTCAGCGTACGGTACTCATTGCCCCGGATGGTTCGCGTCCCTGCGCGCACATAGGTGCCCTGGCTGGTCGACAGGTTGGGCTGTATCATCGTCATGTTCTCGAACATGACGTGCGAGACAGCCTTGCCGAAGATGGCGGAAATGCCGGTTGCGGTGGTGACCAACGTGGCGGCTCGGCCCGCGCCGCTGACCACCAGGCACGCATTGCCGCTCAGCGCCACGTTGCCATCGAGTGGAGCGGTCGCGGTGAGGCACCCGGCGCTGGAAGGTGCCACGCCGGTAACATCGATGACGCCATGCGAACCGGCGATCAGCGCGGTCTGCGAGGAAAGATCGTAGGAACCGCTGTCGATCCTGATCACGTAAGGCTCGCCCGGCTGGCTTTCGGCGCTGTAAAACAGCTTCGCGTCATGAATCGCCGCGGCGAAGCTTTGTTCGCACAGCAGCGTGCTGGCGGTCGATGTGACGCCGGCGGGGCAGGGCGCCGCGCCAAGACCGTCCGTGGCGGCGTAGCTCGCCATATCGACGACGCACGCCGGCACGCCGTCAAATACCGTCTGCTTGCATTGAACCAACGGACTCTCCGCCCCAGCGGCGGCACACACTGGCACGAATGCGACAAGATAGGCTATATTTCTATAGTTTGACCGATTTTTTGGAGTGAATCGCATGTTGCCCCCTAGATGACACACGTTCTTTGCTATGAAACTCTTTTTTCGGATTAAGCCCCCCGATCTGCTGAATTTTTCGATAGCTGAAAAAAGAGGGCCGGCAAACAAAAAATGCCGGCGCGCGATGCTGCGCGATCTTGGTGTGTTGATTTGGTCAACACCGCAGCGAGGCGGGCGGGACATCGCGCCATTGGCCAGGGCCACCGGTGCAAGCCCGCGCGGATCGGCAGCAGCCACGGGACCGGCGACCTTGGTGCCCCGCGCCGCACTCGTTCGCGCGGCCGCCCCAGCCTGCTCCCCCATAGGCGCTAAGGTGAGGTCAGAAAGGCCAGGGCTCTGCCCTGGACCCGCTGAGGCCGTAGGCCCCAGACCCCATTCGATCAGAGTCGTCGGGAGCATCGGCGAAGCCGGAAAAGCCAATCCATTGAATGGCTTTGCCGAGATGATAAGGAAAAGCCGCGCAGCGCTAAATGGGGTCTGGGGCCTCTGGACCGTTCGCATCCGTCTCTAGAGCGTGATCGGCTGAGGTTGACGTCAATTGATGCTGCCGATCACGCTCTAGCCTTTGTTATGACGAGCAATTTTATCGTCGTGCTGACGCAACCTGTGACGATATTGCGGTAGCCACCGCGTTCCAGGGCGTCCGCCTCAGCCGGCAATTCGGGCCATGTTATGCGCGCCGGGCTTGGTCGGCGGCGGCGCGCGAAACAAAGACCGTGATACCTACGGCCGGTTGACCTGTCCGTACAGGTCAACAATTACGGCCATTGATATCAGTAGGTAACGTACGTCACCGGGCAATTGCCATGGCCGAGGACAAGCGGATCGCAGTTGCCCTCGTCGCTGACCTGGCCTCGCGTAAAGGCATCGACGGCGACTGGCGAATTGCCGGCCAGCCCGCTGTAATGCCGGTCGTTGGTCAACAGGATGTCGCGGGCGAACGAGTTCCCGATCGTCGATTGTGCAATAACCGATTGTGGATAGTAGCCGCCCGTTGGTATTGGCGTTCCGCCGATATCGTTGAACATCGCCACGCTGTCGTCGCCGGTGCCCTGTGATCTCAGTCCATAGACAAGATTGCCGTAGACCGGCGGATCGGTCGGCTGGCCGAACTGCAAGCCACCGCTCTGCGTCGACAGGCATGGCACCTGGCCGAGCGTCGGCGGGCCGCGGTCGATCGCGGAATTATAGACCTGGGCGCCGAGACCGCCGCCGCTCATTTGGCCGTTGATGCCACGGAAACTGCCGCGCGCGGCACCGCTCCATTCCATGTTGTTCATGATCACGTCGGAACCGCCACTGCCGATGTCATCGAACCAGAACGCCTGCGCATCATCGGTCTTCATGCACAGCAAGTTCGGCTTGCCGCCGGTCGTCGCGGAATAAGAGCTCGGAATGCCGCGTCCGCTTGCCGGCCCTGACATGGTAACGGTCCAGCGATTGGGAAACGCTGCTGGATCGGGCTGGCTCGGCGCCACGGCCGCATACGCGCTGCCGTTCGACCCCGGGTATCCAAACGGTACCTGGGCGTTGGAATCCGCCATTGAAGTCGACATGATCAGTTGCGGTGTCGCCTCGTTGGTGAATGCCCTTACATAGAGGCCGCCGGCCAGGGTTCGTAAACCGGCCTTGGAACAGCCGGCGGCGCCGTTCGCGGCGCAATTGATCGCGTACAATGCCAGCGGCGTCGGAAACCCAGGCGCGATATCGAGCGTCAGGGTGGGGTATGCCACACCCTTGAAGGACGCCAGGCCCTGCGCCACGAAGGTGCCCTGGGTGGCCGACATATTGGGCTGCATCATGGTCATGTTCTCGAACATGACGTGCGAAACGTTCTTGCCGAAGATGGCCGGATTGCCGTTCGCGGTCATCAGCGTCGTGGCACCGGTACCGGCGCCGCTGATGACCAGGCACGGGTTGCCGCTCAAATTCACCACACCGGTCGCGGCCGCGCCGCCAGTCAGGCAACCGGCCCCGGACGGCGCAATTCCCGTCACGTCGATCGCGCCATGCGAGCCGGTGAGCGTCGCGGTTTCCGACGACAAATCGAACGAGCCGCGCGGGATGGTGATCAGATAGGTGGATGCCGGCGGGCTTTGCGTCTTGAAGAAAAACGCCGCATCCGCGACCGCCGCGGCAAAGCTTGCCTGGCACAGCAGGGCCCGCCCCGTCGAACTGACGCCCGACGGACATTGGACCGGCCCGGTGCCGCCGACCTGGGCATAGTCCGCCATATCGACCGCGCACACTGGCGCGCCGTCGAATGTGGTCGGCTGGCACTGCACCAAGGGGCCAGTCGTTTTGGCGCTGGCACCCGCGACCAGCAGCGACGCAAAGCCGGCCAGCTTTACGGCGTTCATCCGCGTATGTACATTTTTTGACATCTTTACCCCCAATATGGCGCAATCCGGTGGGACCCGCGTGATTGGGTGGTTATCCTGGATTTATCCTAAATTTTGGATAACCCGGAAGCGGCTTCGGTCGGGTCCGTCAGCCGGCAAATGTTGGAATAAAACATCCCGCCAAAGCGTCCGCGGTCCGAGGCGCCCAGATTGCCGCACACAATGCGTGCGCGACGCCGGGGACAGTCATTCTTGAAGGACGCTCAAGCCTTGAGGATACTTCGCGTGATCGCCGCCACCCTGCCGATGGTTGCATCGGCCAGCGCCGCCATGGCGGGCAGCTATAGCGGCACCTGGAAGCTGATCGTGACCCATGCGCAGCACGCCAACGGCGGTTACTGCCTTACGCTGGCCGACAACGGCAGCCTCGGCTGGCGGCACAGTGGCCAGGCGGCACTGGCCGGCGCACGTGTCGGTGGCACCCTGCCGTATGGCACATTCCAACTGATCGGCCACACAATCATCGTGACGATCGAGCAACCGGGGGGCACCGGTCAGAACGCCGGCCTGGTCTTCACCGGTGCCGCCGCTAACGGCAGCGTCGGAAGCGGCCTTTACGACCAGGTCTATGGCGGGGAAGCCGCCGACACCGGTGCAGTGAAGTTCGGCCCGAAGGGCGGCTGCTGACGCCGCCGATACGCGCAGGAAGGCCAGGGCTCTGCCCTGGAGCCGTCACGCCTTGGCGCGCTGCGCACGAAGGGGCCGTGACGCCTTGGCGCGCTGCGCACGAAGGGGCCGTGACGCCTTGGCGTGCTGCGCACGACGGCCCCAGACCCCATTCGATCAGGGTCGTCGGGACCAACGGGGAAACCTCAAATCGCAGGCCGGTTCATTGGCGTCGCCGTTCTTAGCGTCGATTCCCTATGAATGGGGGTCTGGGGCCTCCGGCCCCAGCGGGGTCCAGGGGCAGAGCCCCTGGCCTTGCCTTGCGTCAAACTTGAGCGACCGCTGGCTAGTCGATGGTGACGGCAACCGCTGCCGAGGCGATGCCGTTCGCCACTACCACCAGCGTGCTGGCACCGGTATCCGCCGCCGCCGGCACATCGAAGTTGGTGCTCACCTTCAGGCTGCCGGTAGCAACCCCCATGCTGCTGTGCCCATGCGTGCGCGCATAGAATACATGGCCCGTGGCGTTGTTTTGAATGCGCACCAGCGGATAATTCGTCGCCATCTGGAACTCGTCGCCGAACGATTCCGCCTGTGACATGCCGTTGAACTGAGTGCCGCTGATCGTAAACGTAGTGCCGCGGCTCAGCGTCGCCGGCACCGTGTCGATCACCGGTGCCCAGGCCGGGTTCACGGTTCCCGCGGCGCGATAGACGAAGCTGCCATTGACCAGCACTTCGCCGGTCGGCAGCACCAGCAGGCTGCCGCCGTTACCATCGAACTTCGTCGCCGTCAGCGTCGTGCCATTGAACTCGTACAGGCGGCCGATCTCCGATTCGACGAGCACGTTGCCGGTCGGCAAAAGGGCGGCGAAACTGTCCCCCGCATCGTCGCCCGGAAGGAAATTCGGTCCCGCCGCCCAGGTACCGATGCCGGTGCCGCCGGCGGGCGGCGTATAGATCGCGGTATGCCCAAACTGCGCCCCCGCGTTGGTGCCGCCGGTGGCGAACACCGTGCCATCCGGCCGCAGCACGCCCGGGCCCACCTCGCCCGGCGGATGGTAGATCTTACCGTTGCCATAAGGAATCGATTTTATCGTTGGCGGGCTCATCAGATTGGCCACCGTGCTGCCGGCGCTGGTCCAGCTCTGCGTGTGCGGCGAGTAGATTTCCGACTGCGGTGAGTTCTTCACATCGTAGGTCAGCACGGTGCCGTTCGGCAGCAGCGTCCAGCCTTCCTCGGCATTGAAATCCTGCTTGCCGGCGTGCTTGTACGGCTTCCAGGTCAGCGTTGCCGGGTTCAGCGCCGCCATCAGCTCATTGAACTTCCTGCCCACCAGGAACTCGCCGTTCGGCAGCACGGTGGAGGGCGAATCGCCAATAAAACCCCAGCCCTTCGGCGCGGCAAATTCCGTCCACGTATTGGCTATCGGATCGTAGATCGCGCACAGATCGGTGAACGCGAACGAACCTTCATTATACTCGCCGCCGGCAATCACCACGCGGCCGTCGGCCAGCACCGCGGAGGCGAACGCATACGGGGAATAGCCGGCCGGCAGGCTGGCCTGTTGCGACCATGTGCCATTCACGTAGCTGCCGTTGGCATCGGGTGTGAGTTTCCACCAGTCGGAATTGGAATCGCCCTGAAACAAAGCCGTGCCATCGGTCAGCAGGAATCCCAGGCCCGCACCGTCCGGCGGCTGGTTGGTCAGGTTCTGCGTGGTCTGTGCGGCCGCGGCGCCGGCCAGGCACAGCAAAGCAGTGGCGGCAAGCAAGGATTTTCTAAACATCGAGACCTCCCAATTCGATGCGGCCACGCTGGCGCGCCCGTCAATGTGATCACACTAGAGGAGGTAGGAAGGAAGGCCAAGGGCTCCGCCCCTGGACCCCGCTGGGGCCGGAGGCCCCAGACCCCATTAGCGCTGCGCGGCTCTTCCTTGCTGTCGCGGCGAAGCCCACAAAAGAATTGGATTAATCAGGCTTCGCCGTTTCCCCCACCGATTCTTAATGAATGGGGTCTGGGGCCTACGGCCCCAGCGGGGTCCAGGGGCAGAGCCCCTGGCCTTCCTAACCCTGAATTGCCTTGCAAACCCGCGCCGGCAGCCACCCGGCCACTGCCTTGATGCCCGGCTCCACCGGCAGCCGCAGCCCATGCAGCAGCAGCATCAGCGCCGCGACGACCAAGGCCAGCCGCCCGAGGCGCAACCCGGGCGGCGGCACGCCGGCCAGGCGCAGCAGCAGCGCCACGCCCCAGGCCCCCACCGCCGCGCCCACCGCGACTTCCGGCAACGAGTGCGCATTGACCGCGATCCGGCTGGCACCGATCAGGCTGGCCGCCGCACCGGCGCACAGCACCACCGCTGCCCCGGCCGAAACGCCTCGCCGGCGCAACCACAGCGCGGCCAATCCGCCATAGATCACGGTGCCCGCCGCCGTATGACCGCTGGGACTGAACCCGCCGAGCGCCGCCGCGCAGCCGACGAACATCAGTTTCAGCGCCAGCATGGCGGCCAGCGTCGCCGCTACGCAAGCCGCCCACGATGCGGCGCCGCGCCGCCAGCCCTGCCACGCCAGGCCACCGCCGAAACACACGGCCAGGGGCAGCAGCACCGCCAGGTCGGCGAAATCGGTGATGAAGCGCATGGCGCGCGGCGGCGCTCAGCCCGGCCCCGCGCTTTCGATCAGCCCGCCGGTCGGCGCGCGCGGGCACGGCAGCTTGGTGCGGTCATACAGGTTCATGCGCGGGCGCTCCGACCCCAGGTTGCCGGCCGGCCCCGGTTGGTTCAGGTTACGGCGGTGAGGAAACAAAATCCAGCGGAGCGGCCCACACGGTGAGCGCCTACGCATTCCCCCTGATCATCAAGCAGCTTCTGATCACCCCGCTGCGCCAATATCCGAACCAGGAAATCGTCTATCGCGACCGCCTGCGATTTTCCTACCGCCAGTTCGGCGAGCGCGTCTGCCGCCTCGGCAGCGCACTGACCCGCCTCGGCATCGCACCGGGCCAGACGGTTGCCGTGATGGACTGGGACAGCCATCGCTACCTGGAATGTTTCTTCGCCATCCCGATGCTCGGCTGCGTGCTGCAAACCGTCAACATCCGCCTGTCGCCGGAGCAGATCCTCTATACGCTCAATCACGCCGGCGCCGACGTGATCCTCTGCAACACGGAATTCCTGCCGTTGCTCGAATCCCTGCTGCCGCTTCTCACAACAGCAAACCGTTTCATCTGCATCGATGACGAGGGCCGGGTGCCCCCAGGCATCGCCTGGGAAGGCGAGTACGAAGCGCTGCTCGCCGCCGCCGACCCCACCCACGACTTTCCCGATTTCGATGAGCACACCAAAGCCACCACCTTCTACACAACGGGAACGACCGGCCTGCCCAAGGGCGTGTATTACTCGCACCGCCAAATCGTGCTGCACACGCTGATCCTGCTCGGCACCATGAACCTCACCTCCGCCGACGTTTACATGCCGATCACCCCGATGTTTCACGTCCACGCCTGGGGAAATCCGTACAGCTGCACCGTGCGCGGCATGAAGCAGATCTATCCCGGCCGCTACGCGCCGGACCTGCTGACAAAATTGTTCGTGCAGGAAAAGGTCACCTTCTCCCATTGCGTGCCGACCCTGATCCAAATGTTCCTCGCCGCGGCACAAGACATCGATTTGCGCGGCTGGCACCTCGTCATCGGCGGAAGCGCCCTGCCGCGCGCGCTGGCCAAAACCCTGCTCGACCGCGGCGTCGATGTCTTCGCCGGCTACGGCATGTCGGAAACCGGCCCGATCGCCACCCTTGCCATGCTGACCCCCGAACTCGCCGACGGCGGCGAAACCGAACTGACCTACCGCTGCCGCGCCGGCCGCCCCGCCCCGCTTGTCGACCTGCAAATCCTCGACGCCAACGGCACCAAACTCCCGCACGACGGCCACAGCGCCGGCGAAGTCGTTCTCCGCTCCCCCTGGCTCACCCAAGGCTACACCAATAACCCAGACGCCAGTGCGCAACTCTGGGAAGGCGGCTACCTGCACACCGGCGACATCGGCACCGTCGACCACCACGGTTTCCTGCAAATCACCGACCGCATCAAGGACGTCGTCAAAACCGGTGGCGAATGGGTCAGCAGCCTCGACGTCGAGGATTTCATCGCCGAACACCCCTCCGTCGCCGAGGTCGCCGTCATCGGCATCAAGGATTC